>Ga0304728_1002057_pt1 | contig 13275 bp, 9 predicted proteins | sample C_130625_MF_Meta_FD_190476 | JGI IMG/M metagenome (GOLD analysis project Ga0304728, IMG submission 190476) | Freshwater microbial communities from Lake Croche, Canada to study carbon cycling - C_130625_MF_MetaG (v2) (version 2) | ecosystem: Environmental > Aquatic > Freshwater > Lake | place... | reverse complement strand
TACCGATATGTCTACTAGTTACGATAAAACAAAACTGGTAAATTGGAATTGGAGTTTTGGTGATGGAACAAATTCAACTATACAAAGCCCTTCCCATTGGTATAAAAAACCAGGTAAATATTTTATTACCTTAACTGTTACAAATGATGAAGGTTGTACTTCTTTGGTGTACACTAAAACACTACTCGTACATGGATCGCCTAAAGCAGCATTTAGCATGTCTAAACTTGTTTGCCAAACCGACTCCATTAGGTTTACTAATTTAACTACACTTGGTTATGCAACTAAAACATTCACTTCCGATTGGGACTTTGGTGACGGATCTAGTATAGACAATGCTGTAAACCCGATTCATGTATTTACAAAATCTGGTAAGTTTATAGTTAAACTAAAAGTAAAAGCAGATAGTTCTTGTACCATCTCTTACTATACAGATACCATTACTGTAGCAGGATTCCCTAAGGCTGGATTTACACACCAATTTAATTGCGTGTTAAGTCCTGTGATTTTCACAGATACCTCTAAAGTGGGATATGCCGATACCATAGGATCTTGGAGATGGACTTTTGATGATGGTAGTTTTAGTAATCAAGCTAGTCCTAAACACAGCTTTAATACTTTAAATACTTTCAACGTCAAACTATTAATTAGTGGCCTCGCTTGTCCTAACTTAAAAGACTCTGTGGTATATCCTTTGAAAATATCGGCTCCTATTGCACTATTTAACATGAGTGATACAACTAGTTGTATTGACTCTGTTAATGTACAATTTACCGATATGTCTACTAGTTACGATAAAACAAAACTGGTAAATTGGAATTGGAGTTTTGGTGATGGAACAAATTCAACTATACAAAGCCCTTCCCATTGGTATAAAAAACCAGGTAAATATTTTATTGCCTTAACTGTTACAAATGATGAAGGTTGTACTTCTTTGGTGTACACTAAAAAATTAATCATTTATGGATCACCAACAGCATCGTATGTTATGCCAAAACAGATTTGTTTAACAGATACCATACGATTTGTAAATACATCAACATTAGGATATGGAAGTACCAAATTCATTTCTTATACTTGGGATTTCGGTGATGGAACACCATTAGACTATACTGCTAATCCAACACATAGATTTAAATACGCAGATAGGTTTACTATTAAATTATTGGTAAGATCCGATAGTTCATGTACAGTATCTACATTTATAGATTCAGTAATAGTAATTGGATATCCAACAGCTAATTTTATAAATACAAATTACTGTGTAGAAACTCCAATTTTATATACAGATTTAAGTGTAGCCGGTTATGCCGATAAACTAGGTTTTTGGAGATGGGATTTTGGCGACAAAGTAGGTAGTAGTCAAATTAATCCATCGCATGTTTATAAGAAAATTGGCACCTACCCTGTTAAATTAGTAGTGAGTGGAAAACAATGTCCTTATCTATCAGACTCCATAACAATACCTATTAAAATAATAGATAGACGGAGAGATTCAGTATATGCTATTAAATATTTGCAATACAATATTGACCAACAATTATGTGCTTTACCGGGTGGAAATAGTTATACTTGGTCTCCAAATACTGACTTAAATTCTAGCGAATCACGTTGTAATACAATTAAAGTACAACATCCAAAAACTATTTATAAAATAAGTATTATAGATTCAGCAGGTTGTACAATTACTGATACACAAGAAATATGGGGTTTCCCAGGAACAGATATTTTCTTGCCAAGAGCATTTAATCCCGGAAGTAATATTAAAGAAAACACAATTCTTAAACCAATATATGTTGGTGTGAATGGCATTAAATCGTTTAAAATTTATGACCGATTTGGCCATGAAGTATTTAGTTGTAATGACATGAGTAAGTATTGGGATGGTACAACAAATGGTGTAAATCAACCAATGGAAACTTACACCTGGATAATTCAGGGAATTGATTATAATAACAAACCAGTTATAAGACAAGGAAATGTAACATTAATTAGATATCAGTAGTTTTTAATTACCGCTACTCACTTAATTTCCAAATAGTGCCTTTTTGTTGGGTGTTGTGTTTAATTAATACCTTTTTATTGTAAAGGTCTAGTAACAAGGCTTCTGAAGCATCCATTTCTAAATCGCTTAAAAAAGAAAACTCTTTGGTAGTTAGGGTTGGATAGATTTTAAAAAGATTTTCAAAGTCTTTTTTAATTGGCTTCTTTTGGGCTTTGGGAATTAATTGTAATAATGCATCTTCGAATTTTTGGTAGTCTTGAAACCCTTTTAACACAACTGAATGATTGTGCTTATCGGTAAAAATAAAAGTAGGCAAACTGGTAATTTGTAAACTTTTGGCCAATTCTAAATCGGCTTCAAAAAACAATTGGGCCTGTCCTTCTAAATCGCGCATTAGTCTTGCAGCATCTAAACCTGCTTCAAAAGCGGCATTATGTAACAATACATTTTCAACTATATTTTTACTATCTACAAATAACATTTCATTGAGTCTTCGAAGAAAAATAATTGCCTTGTCTATATCTTGCATTTGAGCTGCTTTAAAAGCAATCGACGGCGGATAAGACGAAGGCAAAGGATCTTCTAGCCATACCGATGAATTAATAGGCATTTCATATTCTAAAGCAACTTCATCCCAATATTTAGCAGCAGTTTCAGGACTTGAGATAGGACCACTTTTAAAATTATCCCAAGATGGTAAAAGCCCTCCCATACAATATTCAATTTCTAAATAGTCGCCATATTCTAATTTTAATTTGCGCAATTGTGGTTGTATTAACCAACAAGTAGAACATACAGGATCTGTAAAATACAATAAGTGTACTTTTTTATATTTTGGCGCCAGTTTGTTTTGTGATGCTTTATGTGTAATTAATGGAATTTTAAGCTCATCAATATGTGCTGCTTTAGGATTTAGAAATGTTTGTTTAATTTGTCGTCCTAGTATTGTGTGCTCTTCTACAAATTTTGCTCTATCTAAATAAAAATCAGTAAAGATTTTTTGTAAGTCTGTTTCTGTAGTAAATTTTTCGAATAATACTTTTGCATCAATTAATGCATTGGTTGTTCCTGCACTTGTAAATGGCACTGCCAAATGTCCGGCATCGCCTATTAGCACTACATTTTGCTTATGGAATGTTGGCAACAAATCGAAGTCTGTGGTATTCCAAATATAACTGGTGTTAAAATCATTTGCTTGTATAATTTCTTGAACAATTTCCGGAAAATCTTTCAGTAATGCTAAACACAAAGCGCGCATAGAAATGGATGTTTCATCTACTAGTTCCATTAGCTTAACGTCGTATTGCATAAACCAAACCAAATCTTCATTAGAAGTAGGTATAAACCCAAAAGAAAGTCCTTTTTCTTGACTTTGAAATTTGGTAAACTCGTGCGAATGACTTTGTGCAACCGAAGGCAAACGAGCAACACCAACAATTTCTTTCACTTCAATTGGCGTGAAATTTGTTTTTCCAAATAGTGTGCTTCTCACTTTCGAATTAGCCCCATCGGCTCCAACAAACACATCTCCAAACTCTACGTCTCCATTGGTAAATACAGCAGCAATCACTTGCTCGTCTTGATATAAAAAATGCGAGAAAGCCCTATTAGATTTTATTTTATTTGCAGGAAAAAGTGAATACAAATAATTAATTAAATCCGAACGCTTAATACACTGCCATGGATCTAATTTTAAATACTTCAGCGTATTATTGTTAGGATTTTTTAATATGAATTTGTCTATGAACTTGCCAGGTAATTCTTTTACCGTTGAATAAGAAGCAAACATATCTAATACAGATACTCCTTCGGAATGCATTAAAAAAGCATTGCCTAAATTGGGAACTTTGGTTTCTTTTTCATTAACAATTACCCTAAACCCTTTTTTATGTAATAGTATAGCCAATGCCATTCCCCCTATTCCGCCACCAATGATTACTATTTTCATACAATGGATTTTAGGGTTGTTTCCATTCTAGAAAAAGCTTCTTGTAAAACTTGTTCCGAAGTAGCAAAACTAATTCGAATATATCCATCTGCACAAGTACCAAACCACTGGGGCAAACCTGGCACCACCGCCACTTTTGCTTGTTCTAATAAAATTTTTTGCAAGTTGGCACTTGATAATGTTGTTCCTGTAATATTTGCAAATACTACATAACAACCTTGTGGCGCATAACAAGAAATACCTGGTATTTCATTTAATCGTTGCACACAAATATTTCGCATGCGTTGCAAATGTTGTACAAATGCTTCCAACCAATAATTGCATTTTGTTAGTGCTGTTGTTGCAGCTACTTGCGACAGTACATTTGATCCATGCACCGTTGATAAATGGTTTGATGCTTGCATTAATATATGATAATGCATTTCATTCGATGCCATTAATGCACCAATTCTTAACCCAGCCAATCCATAAGACTTACTAAACCCTGTAACCACAATTGTTTGCTGCCTTATTTCATCTGATAAAGATGCAATACTTGTAAAAATATTTGGCGTGAAAATAATATCACTCCAAATTTCATCCGATAAAATAATTAGTTGGTGTTTAACTGCTAGTTCGCCAATGATTTGTAATTCGGTTGCAGTAAAAACTTTTCCTGTTGGATTTAATGGATTGCACAAACAAATCATTTTTGTTTTTGCATTGATTAAATGCGCTAATGCAGTATAGTCTAATGCATCTTCTGGATTAATTGGAACAGCAAAAGGAATGGCTACTCCGCCATTAGATTCAATGGCATATTTAAATAAAAAATCTACCGGATTAAATATAATGGCTTCATCAAGTGGTTGTAAAAATGCTTTACAAATAATATCAATTCCTGCAGCGGCGCTATCCACTGGAAAAATAAATTTGGGTTCCGCTTTAATATTTCGCTTTAATTCAAAAAAATTAGCCATTGCTTCTTTAAAAAAATCATAGCCTGTTGGTGGCGCATACGAGAAATACCTATCAGTCGAAAACTGACTGATCGCTTCTGCAATTTCGGGTGCAGACTTAAAATCTGGATCTGCTGCGGTTAATGGAATGACACCTTCTGCCACCGACGCCCATCGTAAATTGAAGGCGCGTTTCTTTAGTATATCAAAATCAATTTGACTGTGGCTAAACATTCTTGTAGGGGAATTACTACGCAAATGTAGTGATTTATAAAATTCCTCTAGGCATAAATTAATCTAATTACAAAAAAGTACAAACAGAAATAATTGTTTTATAAAGACTTAATATATTAAATAATTTTTAATATGAATTATGATAAGATTATTAACATATAAAAAATGGGTTTTACAACCATAACTTAAGACTTATAATTCGTTAGATAAACCCCACCCATAATTAAAACTGCGGCAGCTATTTTGGGTAGACTTAAGTGTTCGTTTAATAGAAGCATTGACGCAATTGCACCAAAAAAAGGCTGGGTATAAGAAAAAGAGCCTGTTGTACTTGCGCCAAGAACTCTAATGCTATAATTCATCAATTGGTACGCAATAAAGGTAGCACCTAATATTACATACCCTAAACACAACCAACTTAATGCATCGAATTTAACCCATTGCACACTTGCTAAATCATGCCAACCAATTGGCAAAACAATCATTAATCCAAATAGAAATAACCATTGTAAAATATGATTGGATTTGTATTTAATTGCTAGTGGTTTTAATGAAACAACATATGTTGCATAACTGATAGCACCCATTATAACAAATACATCACCTAAAGATTGTTGGCTTCCTGCAATTGAAGATAAGTCTTTAGAAAAAATTAATAAAATTCCACCAGAAATACCTAAAATTAATCCTGCAATTTTAAATGGATTTAAAGTTTCTTTCAATAACCATGTAGCCAAAAAAGTGATGGCTATAGGTGTTGTTAAAATGAGTAAAGACGCATGTATTGGACTAGTTAATGACATGCCGCGTATGGAAAAACTTTGGTTTAAAGCTATTCCTGCAAGTGCACAAAGCAACAAGCGTAGAAAATCTTTTTTTTCAAAGCCTATTTTAATTGGATTAAAAGCGTACATGCTCCAAAAAAGTAATGTACTAATGATAATTCTAACCAATGTTAGTGCCATTGGAGGCAATAATACTGGAGTGATATGCTTTACTGCAATTACGCTAGTTCCAAAGAAAAAATTACCTATTAATACTGCTGCAATTGCTTTGTTTTTTTGATTCATCAGTTCTATTAATCCATAACAACAAAGGGAAGCTTTTTTGAAGCCTCCCTTTGTACGTAAAATAATTATTAATTAGTATTTAAATGCTTTCCCATTAGCCATTATTTCTTGCGTGGCTTCGTCGAAAGTAACTTTAGCTCCTGTATGAACAGCTGCGTTGGTCATAATGGTTGCAATAGAGTGGTTGTAACCCGCTTCTACTGGTGCATTAGGTGTTTTTCTACTTCTAATACAATCCATCCAATTTTTAATATGCGCTGTTGTAAGTGCATCTCCACCTGTGTTTGCGCCTGATTCTACTTTTACTACCATATCAGTTAAACTTAATTCAGGTAATAAATTTGCTTGCATTTTCATGGCAGCAGCATAGTTTGCTCTCATACCACCTTTTGGAGAAACCTTATTGGTAATTAAATTCAATTCACCACCATTTGAGTAGTAAATTTCACTAGGATTATCGTCTCCATTATGCATACGAGAACTAAATACCACTTGAAATCCAGTAGTTAAATCATTGGCAGGACCATAATCAAATACTGCAGTGATAGTATCCCAGTTTTTACGTCCATCTTTCCATTGATAAATACCACCATTAGCAGTTACGCTGCGTGGATGCTTTAATCCAGAGAACCAATGCACGGTATCAATTTGGTGACTCATCCATTGACCTGGTAAGCCTGATGAATATGGCCAGAACAAACGGTATTCTAAAAACTTTCTTGGGTCAAATGCTTCTTTTGGTCTGTTTAATAAAAAGCGATTCCAATCTAAATCTTCTTCTTTACACTGTGCTACTAAATCGGGTCTTCTCCAACGACCAGGTTGGTTTACATTCCAATTCAATTCAACCATAGTGATAGGACCAAATTTTCCAGATTGGATAAAGTCTGCAGCTGCAGTATAATTAGGTCCGCTTCGGCGTTGAGAACCAATCTGTACAATTTGTTTTGATGCTTTAATAATTTTTAAAGCATTGCGATTGTCTTCCATGGTTTCTGCAAATGGTTTTTCGCAGTAAACATCACAACCTGCTTTTACCGCTTGTGCTGCATGAATAGCATGTTGAAAATCTGGGGTACTTACAAAAACCGCATCTACAGATTTTGAATCAAATAGTTCATCGTTGTTACGATAGGCTTTTATATCATGACCCATTTTGTCTTTTAAGAAAGCAGCACCTTCTTCCCTTCTTTTTTTCCAGATATCAGAAACGGCTACAATATCAAAATTCATTTCTTTGTAGTACTTCATAAATGGAGGGATATGAGAACTACGATGTCTGTCGGAAAAACCAACAACACCAACTCTTACGCGGTCGTTAGCACCTAAAATATTGGCATAACTTTTTGCGCTAAATCCTACAGAAGCAATATATGTTCCTGCTGCTGCTTTTGCGGATTGTTTGATAAAATTTCTTCTTGTGTTTGACATTTTTTTTAATCGTTAAATGTGAGAAATAAATAAATGGCTTTAAAAATGAACCCTAGTTTTTATAAATTAAAATAAGATTTTGCATTGTAATAAGAAATGTTTTTTAAAATATCCCCCATCCATTTTTCATCATTTGGCAATAGTCCTTTTTCCATTTCATCGCCAATTAAATTGCAGAGAATTCTTCTGAAATATTCATGCCTAGGAAAAGATAAAAAACTACGGCTATCCGTAATCATGCCTATAAATGTACTGATTAAACCAATATTAGAGAGTGCATTTAATTGTTTTTCCATTCCATCTTTTTGGTCTAAAAACCACCAGCCCGATCCAAACTGCATTTTACCTTTAATACTTCCGTCATTAAAATTTCCTAACATACTCGCAAACACTTCATTCTCAGAAGGATTGATATTATAAATGACTGTTTTAGCTAATTGATTCGTTTGGTCTAGCCGATCAAAAAACATTGACATGGCCAACGCTTGTGGAAAATCGCCAATAGAATCAAACCCTGCATTAGCACCCAATTGTTGATTTAATCGGGTATTATTATCTCTTATAGGACCCAAATGAAATTGTTGCACCCAGTCTCTTTGGTGGTACATGCGGCTTAATTCAAGTAATACAAATCCCATAAATGATACTGGATCTGAAAATGCTTGGGTTTTATTTTGTAGAAAACTTTTAAACTCTGTTTCTAGTGCCAAACTAAAATTTAAACTAGCTGGCATTTGAATAAAACCATGGTCTGATACACGGCAACCATTTGCATGAAAATAGTCTACCCTATTTTCAATGGCAGAAAGTAATGAAGCAATATCTGTTACTTTAATTCCGCTTGCTGTTTCTAGTGCAGATAGGTATTGAAAAAAATCTGCTGTTTTATCAATGAATAAAATTTTATCGGGCCTAAAGGATGGCAATACTTTAATGCCATAAGATTCATTGGCTAGTTGTTGGTGGTGTTCTAAACTATCCCATGGTTCATCGGTGGTGCCTACATATTCTACTTTAAATTTAGAGAGCAATCCACGGGTGGTGAATGCTTCTGTTTTTAATAATTCATTAGCAGATTGATATATTCCAGCAGCTGTATTTTCATTTAAATATTCAGTTGAATTAAAAACGTTCTTTAGTTCCATATGCGTCCAATGAAACAATGGATTTCGAACCGTTTGTGGCACCACTTTTGCCCATGCATGAAATTTTTCTTCATCAGTTGCAGCACCTGTAATAAAATGTTCTGAAACACCTAAACTGCGTTGGGCACGCCATTTATAATGATCGCCTTTTAACCAGATTTCTGTAAGATTTGCAAATTGCTTATTACTAGCAATTTCATCTGGAGGCAAATGACAGTGATAATCTATAATTGGTAAAGCTTTTACATGATCGTGGTACAAACGCTTTGCAGTATTACTCTGCAACAAAAAATCATCTGTTAAAAAAAATTGGCTCATGTTTATCTTTTAAATTATACCCCACTAAAAACAGTGAATCCACCATCAACACCTAATTGCATACCGGTTACAAATTTTGATGCATCACTTAATAAATACACCAATGCTCCAACTAATTCTTCTGGCTTACCAAAACGTTTAAAGGGTGTGTTTTTAATAACGGAGTTTCCTCTATCGGTATAACTGCCATCTGGCTGCGTTAATAAGGTTCTATTTTGTTCGGTTAAAAAGAAACCTGGCATGATGGCATTTACACGAATAGCATCGCCAAAACGATTGGCTACTTCTACCCCAAACCATTGCGTATAAATATCTACAGCTGCTTTACCCATGCTATATCCTAGCACTTTGGTAACTACTTGCTTTGAACTGACCGATGAAATATTTACAATACTCCCCGATCCGTTTTTGGCCATTACTGATCCAAAAATTTGTGTTGGAATAATAGTGCCCCATAAGTTTAATACCATGGCCCTTTTCATTCCGTCAATATTCATGTTAAAAATATCGGCATCGGGTTGTACTACTGCTTCTGGAATATTTCCACCTGCAGCATTTACCAAGCCATCTATTTTGCCATATTTTTCTAGAATAATTTCTTTGGCTTTTAATAAATCTGCTTCTTCTAAAACATCTACTGCAATAAATATTGCATCTCCGCCGCCAGTATTTATTTCATCGGCTCTTTCTTTACCTACTGTACTATTTCTTCCTAAAATAACTACTGAACCACCTGCATTTGCTATGCCTTTAACAAAAGCACCACCTAAAATTCCGGTGCCCCCTGTAACTACTATCACCTTATTTTTTAAGGAGAATATATTTGTTGTATCCATATGAACGTTTAAATAAGTGAATTTGTATTTTTTTTCGAATCAACGCTCATTTTTGTGTATAATAATTTACGAAAACGATATTTGATTATGTGTAGTAATAATTATTCAGGAACCATTTCTACTCTTTTAATACTGCTAATTGGCACCAATAATTCTTTGCGTTTAACCATAAAAACCAATGAACTATCTCTTTGTTTTTGAATAACGCCTTTTACAATTATTTCGTCGTTTAAGCCATACACTAACAATTGGGTTTTGTGTTCTATAAAATAAGTATAGGCCGATCCTGTATGGCTTTCTACAACTGCCTCACGCGCTACAACACCTTTACCGTTTTTGGTGGTAATAACAATCACCCCAAATGCACCTTGTGCACCATAAGCCCCTGTAGATGCAGCATCTTTTAGTACCGAAATACCCTCAACATCTTGTGGATTAATATTTGTTATATCGCCACCATAAATACTTCCGTCAATAACAAATAGTGGTGGTCTTTGATTCTTTAAACTTGTTGTGCCACGAATAGTAATAGTTCCGCCCGACTTATCGTTGCTCAATTGAACTTCTAAACCCGGCACATCGCGCAGCATTTCATAAATAGTTTTGTACGTGCCTTGTGTTAATGTATTTGCTTTTGCTTGTGCAACTACTCGACTTGAAAAACATGTAATCGCAAATAATAAAACAAGGGCTTGTAAACTTTTCATTTGATTATTTTTTTGCAGCCATTTTCTGCGCCTGCGTGGTAGTATAATACTTAGCCAACATATTAGGCACTTCCCAAGAAGGCATATTGTGGTTTAATAAATAATCTAAATACTTTTCTGTTACTCGTGCAAAATGAGATTCATGCCCTTCTTTAAAAGATTCTGGAATAATCACTTCGTATCCTTTGTCATTCTTTTTTAAACTAACGCCTTTGTATTGTTCACTTATTGTTGCAATAATTTGTTGCGCTGTTTTATCGAAATCTGCAGATGCTACTAATGGTTCAATGTATAGCGTTGGTTTGTATTGTTGCTCTGCACCTTGGCGGATAATTAAATTAGCTTTGGTTCCGCGCATAATTGAGTAATGCGTATCTCCTGTGCCTGCTGGTGCTTTGTAATTCCAAATAACAGACACTTTTGCATGAACGCCTTTAATCGTATAGTTAAACTCACCATTACTCAATACACTAATTTCATTATTGGCATTGGTGGTTGGTTTTAAATAACTTGGTATTTCATTCAATTTAGTTAGTTCCGAAAACTGGTCTTTTGTAATGGTGGTATTCCAACTTTTTGCATTATTAATGGTAATATCTTTTTGATAATTGATCGTTGCGTTAGGAAAGCACTCCCACTGTACTAAATCAACCAAATGCGTAGTTACATCTACAATACCTTCGCCTTCTTGCTTGGTATCTAAAAACCAAGCTGGACGTGTTAACACAGAGCCTGAAACATATTTATAAAAATGGTGTACACTTTCTTTGGTTACTGCTGGTTCTGCAACAGTTCCTTTTTGCAAGGTTCCAAATAAAGCTGGTTGCATAGACAAAGCTCTTTGTAAAATAGTAGTAATTTCATAACGCTCAGTCATAATATCATACAAGAGTAATTTGTTTTTTTGGGCAGTTGTAAATGCTTGTTTTAGTTTTACAAATCCAGATTCATCAATAACCATTGGCTTGTCTGAAAAAACATTATAGCCAGACTGTATGGATTGTAAAATATAATCTGTTTTTAATTGATTGTTACCTGCAAGTACAACTACATTGCCTTTTTTTTCTTGCAACATTTTAGTTAAATAATCATCGCCCTCATATACTTTTTCAACCCATTTTGTTGGCGCAACCGCAGCAGCATTATAGCCTTTTATTTTATCTAAATGTGCATTTAAATCTGATCCTTTTTTGGCATACACATACACTGTTGGATCTACTTGTGGATACATTGATTTTTGAACCAATGCCGCATGAAAGTGGCCAGGGTCGAGGGTTATCAGCTTTACTGGCTGTTGACTAAACCCTTTTAAACAAATAAACATAGCAACTAAAAAAAACTGACTGAAGCGCATAAATGAGTGTTATTTTTAATGATTGATTCTTTTAAATTTTATCTGCTTGTATTAGATGAAAATTAATTCTTTAATTGTTTTGAAAACCGATTTTTATATCCTTTATTTTATAAAGCATCATCCCTAGTAATGGCATGTGCTTTTGAATAATCTAATCCTTTAAATTGATTGGCTATAAAACGTATGCCTTGTAATAAATGGTTTTTATACACAGGATCTTGATAGCTTTCTTTGCTATGCCCTAATGCCGTTACCCAAATATTTCCTCCATCAAATTGTTGGTACCAAACTGCTGGAAAATAGTTGGCATAAGATCCGGCATTTTTTTGAATGAGTTCTGTTTGACTAGGATTTAAACTACTTAATTGGTGTGCCATTAATACTTTAATTCCTGGATACAATTCTTTACCAAAATAGCATTCGTCTTCTCTCTCCCAAATTGCCGGAACGCCCTGCATAGAAGGGTGTGTATTGTCTAATTTTTTAATGCTAAATTTTTGAAAATTAGCATGCCATGAAAAAGTTTCTCCTAACATCATTTTAAACCATGTCCAATTGCGCTCGGTGCCTGTAACAGAATGCACGCCTACAAAGCCGCCGCCTGCTTCTATATAACGTCTAAATTGAACGCGCTGATTGTCGGTATCAAACACATCATTATTAGTGCTAGTAAATATTAAAAATTGGTAGTTTTTTAAATTCGCTTCGGTAAATACACTTGGATCATCCGAAACATCTACACTAAAATGGTTTTCAACCCCCATTTCTTTAATGCTGGCTACTGCCGATGCTATATTATCGTGCACATACCCTTTACCATTTTTGGTATAGACAAGGACTTTACTATTTTTTAACTTGTCTTTGTCGTTAATTGACAAGTTTTCAAGCTTAAAGCCAGTGGTCTTTATTGGTTTTATAGGCGTATTTGCCCATAATTGAAACGAAAAACTCAAAAGAATCAATAAAACATATACTGATTTTGTACTAATTCTACTCATATGGCTAGATTTTCAGTTTGAAAGTGGTCAATTTAGGGGAAATTATGATGCTTGGATATTATTATTTACGAAAACAATTTCGTAAATTTTTTAACCTTTTTTCTAAACAAATATTTTCTATTTAAAAAATCTACCCTACTTTACTAAAGATTTAGTATCATTTTAGCCTTATTTAAACGATTGATAGGCAAGAATGTATGATACTTTTTAAAAAACAATTGCCATATGAGAAAAAAAACCAACGAACGCCATGTTCCTAAGGGATTCATGCGCTATTCGGTTTGCTTAATG
>Ga0304728_1002056_pt1 | contig 13278 bp, 6 predicted proteins | sample C_130625_MF_Meta_FD_190476 | JGI IMG/M metagenome (GOLD analysis project Ga0304728, IMG submission 190476) | Freshwater microbial communities from Lake Croche, Canada to study carbon cycling - C_130625_MF_MetaG (v2) (version 2) | ecosystem: Environmental > Aquatic > Freshwater > Lake | place... | reverse complement strand
CCACGTGGACATGGAGGATGCTGTGGCTATTACCCACAAGCGCATGTGGTTCAGTCGGCTACCACATCGACAAACAATGTGAATGTAGTAAAACCCTCTGTACTGTCAAATGAGGGTATGATCGCAACCAAGTATCGTTGGATCACACGACCCAAACCATATATATCATTGAAACCGGATTCTACCTTGAATTCGAATACACAAGACGAATACATTAGGAGATTGAAAAATATAACCCTCAACAAAACCCCCGACTTGGTACCGAAAAACCCGCCACATTACGTTCAATCCAATCGATACGAAACACATAAGACAAGTACGAATATTACCAAACCCGAATCCACATTTACGGCCATGGATCAAAGCGATTATATCGAAAGAAAGACGGCCAAATGTAATAATTGCAAGGAGAATTATTACTTTATGTCTCCTACAAAGGGGTCCGCATTTGCGTGTGGTATTGCGCACAAATAAACTGTATACAAATAGAATAAAATAACAGTTTCACATAAGTGTTATTTTATTAGCATCAACTAGAGATTATGGGTTTGCAGCAGGAGTAGCAGCAGTAGTAGCAGAAGCAGCAGTAGTAGCAGAAGCCGCATCAAGAATTCTTTGATTCAACGACTCTATGATTGCATTAACAAGTGGATCTGGAGACGAATTATCTTGACCACTATTATTAGACGACGTACTAAATCTTAATGCATATACTTGATCATCACCAAAACCAATAACGTGAAGCTGATCTGGAACAATCACTATTACGTTATCCTGTGGTGGTGGTGTGTTTTGTGTAGAATATATAATGCCATTATATTCAATAGAGACCTCCGTTAGTCCAAGATGAAAATATTCATTGTTAAGAGAATCAAGTTCACTAGGATTACCATAGTGTTTCTTTATTCCTTCTATTGTTCGTGCAAATGTAGGATCATCAGAAGGAGTAGCAGAAGAAGCAGTGGAAACACTAGAAACAGAAGAGGCAGGATCCGCAGAAGAGGCAGGATCCGCAGAAGAGGCAGAATCGTCCTTATATTCAAATATACCTTTTGTTGAATAATTGTCATCCTTCATATTTTTTATAACTTTCTCGCTAACTAGTTTGATAACATGATTGTGAGCCGCAGAAGGTGCTTCCGTTAATCGACTATAAATAAATTTTAGATTTAAGAAAGACTGTAAAATTGTAATAAAATTTTCAATCGTTGAATCGTTTTTGTAAGTTGTATAGTCGTCGCTAACCTTCTTAATAGAATCTATTATCTGTTGGGATTCGACATCAAGACTAGTAGCAGAAGCAGAAGGAGCAACAGAAGGAGCAGCAGAAGCACCAGGAGAAGGAGCAGAAGCAGAAGGAGCAGAAGGAGAAATCTCCTTAAGAACCAAGTCAATAACAACAAGATCAGCTGCTTCTGCAGCTGCCGTAGCAACTTGATCCGGAGATGCAGTCGTTGAACCTGTACTTTTATATTGATTTGCTTTGATAGCTCCTTCAGTTGCAACAATAATACCAATATTACCAACACCATTCTTAATTAAATTGCCCATAACCATTTTCTTCACTTCTGCATCATCAGTTGAATTTGTCCTAATGGTAGCAAGCGGGTCAACGGTCTTAGTCGACGAATCAGCAGCTGCAGCAGCTTGTTTGGCCTGAGAAGCAGCAATAGAAGGATTGTTATTTTTTAGCATAGAATCAGTAGCAGCTTTAGCCGCAGCTCTAGCAATATTTACAGTATCAGATTTAACAGAAACATTAGAGGCTGTAGTAATAACTTCATCAAATTTACTTATATCAGCCTTTATATCAGCCTTAGAAGCAATTGCAGAAGCAGTTATAAAATCAATACGAAGATCCATAATCGACTCTTTCATTTTATCTATTAAAGATTGGTCAACACCACTTTCAAAAATAGAAGAACAAAAGGTTGTATAATATGTTTCAACTGCATAATCAATATAGTTATTGACAAATGTGTTGACTGGAATTTTTGGCTTTATCATATCAAGAAGTTTTCCAATACACAAGTCTTTAATTGTATTATTAACAGCTGGTTCACTTGGATAAAACTTTGCACCAGACATTTTTTTTGCAAGAGACTTTGCATATTCTTGTAAATTTGTATCCTTTTGTATCTCGTCACCAATAAGTTTAAAAAAGTATTCTGCATTAAAATCCGTAACAGTAGCAGTAGCAACAGCAGTAGCAGTAGCAGCAGTAGCAGTAGCAGTAGCAGTAGCAGCAGCAGCAGCAGTAGCAGTAGCAGTAGCAGTAGCAGCAGTAGCAGTAGCAGTAGCAGCAGCAGCAGCAAATTCTCTAATCCATGTATTATAACCAGCTTTCATCGCTTGAGAAACGAATCTAACTACAATATTACTGGTGTATTTCTCAACAACTACATTGAGAAATTTCGTCTTCGCATCAATATCCTCTTGAGTAGTTGCTTTTGTAATATCTTCTCGAGCTTTATCACTAATTATTTTAAATATCTCGTCAGCCATCTGATCTGCCTTGTTTTTAATATAATCATCCACTGCCGCATTTGCAGAAGTAAGAGCAGCCTTTGTTTTATTCATAATATCGCGAGAATCAGACTGTGCATGATAATCAATTGCCGACTGAAGAGATCCGGGATTCGCAGTAATAGAAGAAACAGCGGCCATATCTTTTGATTCCAAGATCTTTTCAAGTGAAGATGCATATGTATCACGCGTGGACAATGTAGAAAAGGATAAAAAATCAGGGTTCTTTACGTTTTGTCCCGTAAACCATGTTTCAATAGCGAATAAATTCTTTGTATTTCGAGGAAGATTTAGATCTGGAATATTCTTCTTATCTTTATATGTATATGATTTCTGTTTGACAGCACTCGAATGACTTCCACGAGACCAACGATTCACAAGAGTTCCCGTTTGCGCATAGTTCCCATATTTAGCGTTATCAATTCTACCTAATGTGTATAATTCTTGAAACGCCGAATAACCGCCGTTATTCAACTGTTCCAAGAAGATTTGAAACGTGGGATATTTTGGTAATTGATTAACATCCAGTGTTTGAGATACGGGATATAGAATAACTTCACCATGTAAAGGAGGTTTTGTTTCAGAATCCAGAGGAAGCTTCGGAATAAACGCAGTGTCTTTCATCAATTCATCATATTCGGCACCTAAAAATTCCAAAAATTCTAAATTACCTCTAATAGCGGCAACATGCGCTAATGTTCTACCATCCTTCGCATCCGGATCTGTCGAAAATAAACAACACCGAGCGGCTCTAACATATTCAGGAGTATAAGTATATTGTCCAATCGTAAATCTACTATTTGGTTTTACAGGATGCTTTTTATAGCATTCATATGTCTTTTTAAAACTAGCAAAATCATCCTTACCTGCGTATTTAAATAGGTTTTTCCTCATCTTAAGTAAATTATCGCAACCAATAAATGCTCCTCCAACTACCTTCCGATGCTTAAATGTAGAATTTTTATGATTACGATTTTTTGCTGTATATACCATAGAATACACTATACTCTATAGTATATAGATACTAAAAATTGATTAATTCAAACTACAATAAACGTAAAGGATCAATATATCTATCATGGAATCACAACCGTCGTCGTCCGAACCAATAAATGAGAGTCTACGACAATATATCGCAACATTAACAGAAAAGGAGTACCAAGGGTATCTCATTGCTAGATCCCATTTAGGATCCTCTTTCAACTTAGAAAAGAGTCTTGGATTTATAGAATGGATCAAACAACAGACTATACCTTTATCTGCATCTTTAACGCCATGTAATCCTTAAATTTCATGGGTATTTCGGCCTGTTTTTTGGAAACCGAAGACCCAGACCCTTTCATCCCCATTTTATTCAAGATACTAAAATTCGCCCATTTCCCAAGATGAATAATGCGATTCTTGGACATACAAATATCTTTGGATCCAAGATGCGCTTTATCCTCAATTTGCTTTTGCACGCCCGGTAAAATCTTCTCCATTTCCGCCGATATTTTCGCACCCGTTTTTTGCTTCAATTTGGCAAAAGGTCCCTTCCGGATGTCAATGGCCGTTAACCCATATTCTTTGTTAGTAGCCGCCTTTTTCTCTTTCTCCAACCGTTCTTCTTCTTCCATCATGGCTAAAAAGGGGGATCTGCGTTGACCAGACAAAACGGTTTCATCCAAGAAAAAATCGCGACATCGATATACAACAACATACTTCATACATACCGCATTTATAAGAGGATACGGAATATATTGGTCAGAGTAATAGGCAAATCCCCGTTTAAAAGCGTCGTAATACATAACGACCGACCCCCTAGGCGTGGATTCCATCAAAATACGCCGCTTCCAAGCAGCCTCCAACACATTCTTGGGATCCTGGATCATCAAATCATATTTATCGATGGAATAAAAAGTAGGTTCAATCGATGAATTGAATACGTGAGTTCCATCATCATCATGATCCTCCTTGGAAAATGTGGCCAGCAATCGATCTTTTTGTGTTGCAATATATTGCGACTCTGGATCCATCTCCACCGGTGTAATACCCATTTTCTTTATTCCAAGAATCGCAGGAGACAATGAGGATCTATACAAATAAAGCGTATATCCAAGAGATCCTAAAGTACATATCCAAGGCATAGCATGATACAAAGTACGAATCATCGTGCGACTAAAAAAGGACATGGTGGATCAAAAATGTAATAATGTATAACAATTCACGATTCTATATTTTTTTAGATCAAAACATCAAATCAATTACCAATCTGCGCACGTCGAAACTCTAGCAAATCGCGCATGGCATTGTTCAAGAAAGGCACCTCAATGCGATCATACGTGTTATATACATTATCGGGATGTAAACAGACCAAATAGAGTCCCGACACCGTTTTCCCGTATTTGTGCTCCAAGATGGTCTTGTACATGTTGAGCTGCAAGGCATAATGCCAAAAGTTGGTATCAGGCATGGTCGAAATACAGGGCGTTATCGCCGTCTTCCCGAAACCATTCTCGTAGACAATCTCCTTGCATCTCTTCCAGTCGTAGATCTGTAGCGTTCCGTCGGGTAGCTCGAAGATCATATCAATAGATCCAGAGAGCTTGAGCTCCTCGTAATAAACCATCCACTCTGTTCGATAAGGCTGGAGTTCGGGATAGTCGCGGACAAAGTCCAAGAACCAGGAGAATTCCACGCTAGTATTATCGACCTCTTTACCATTGAAATAGCACTCGATGTCGTAGTGCATGTTTGTACCGGCACCAGACGCCGAATCACGATTTCGATCCCAGTCGGCCAAGATCTGCTGTTTGGTCATGCCGTAGTATTTGTATGTGGGGTCTTGCATCTTTCGTCCACGCAACATGTTATCCACGATCGCATTGGCGTCGAATTTCGGGAAATGAGTGTGATTCCATGTGGTGACCGAAGTATACGAAGAGTCGCCATTCACTGTATATTTATGGGGGCCTTCTTCGAAAGTGATGAAGGGATCGCGCTCATGCGCATTGAGTTCGGCTAAATAGGTTAGAGGTGGTTTAGCTGTCATATTATTATATTGGATAGAGATTCGCTTGTTGATATATATGATTTATATCAATAAAAAAGACAATCAATTTTCATAGGCACAACATCGAATGTTTATAATCGATGTGCGAGTGTTTTGCACAACATCGAGTCTATTATCGATGTGCGAGTGTTTTGCACAACATCGAGTCTATTCATACTGCACAAAATCTTTAGCAATATAAGTGAATAACCACTTTCGCAACTCACTCCGACGACGTTCTTCATGAGCACGACTTAGACCATTGATTTTACGCATATTTTCCAAGTTTTTCTCTTTTTCTTCCATAGAAGACGAAATAATATGAGAGTTTTGTACTTGCCATTCCAAGAAGACTTGCATGAAACGATTGCTGAGACGTTCCATCCATCGATCAAAATCATCCGCGGTCATAATACGCCATTTTACTACAGAATCCTCGGTATTATCATCAGAAGATCCATCCGCTAACCTAGGTTTGTGATACACAAACAACGTCCCCGGCTTTTGATGAAATGCGCAGATAGGGGGGAGTCTACCACGATATGAATCCAAATGCGCCGAAATCGCGGTTTTCATTCCCTCGACCAAATCCACCGAAAATACGACGGAAAGATGTTGAGCAGAAACGGGGGTTTCTTTGGTCCAATCTACCAAGGACAAAGACGGGATCATGGATCGATTCGACGAACTCTGTAGCCAGTCCAAGATCATTCTTCTTTTTTTCGTCGTAGTTATCTGACGCAAATGCGCAACTTCTGTTCGCAAAGTGGAGACCTCCAAAGCGAGGTGTTGCATCAAGTGATACATCTCTTGCGAACTAGGTAATTGCTCAAAGGCTTCTATTTCACGATGTCGCTCCCTACGTGCTTTGAAGAACCATTGACAAGTGATAAAGTGTTGCGCAAACAAGTCCTTGTGTCGGAACTCACGCTGACAATAAATACATGTTTGGATTGGTGAACTAGAAACACCGGATTCTACAGGGTTCACAACAGAGTTAGTATAGCTCATACTAGAGAAAGGGTTTTATTATATACTGAACCTATTCTCCTCCGCCAATATACTTCAATTTTATTCGCCGATTATTCGCCGATTATTCGCTAATATATAATATTATAGTATACTATAGTACAGAAAATGAGTAAATATATGGAAAATCAACCACTATTCTTGGAACCCACAGTAAAACAATATGGTAGTCATATGGTGATGACGAATGTTCAAAAAGCTAGCAAAAAGAGATATATAACTATCGACACCCGATTCCGCGATAATTACGAGGCTACCTATCAAACTGCAAATTATATGATAACATTGCCTGAACGAATCAATGAAGTCAAAACGATCAAAGCAACAAGCGTAGAAATACCCATATCATTTAACAATATTTCGACCAATCTAGGCAACAATCAATGTACAATAACCAATATGTCAACCCATCAAATATATACTATAACAATACCCGATGGTCAATATGACGCATCCGCTTTGAAACAAGCATTTACGAGTCAACTAAATGCAGCTGGTCTAACAAATCGATTTCAGTATATCTATATGCAAACTTCGACGGTAAATCCAACCCCAACCTATTCCGTATTTAACAATATAGATCCATCCAATACCACCTATCTTTTGGATTTTTCGAGCGCCTCTACAGATCATCGTTTTACACTGGGATGGCTTCTTGGATTCCGCCCTATAAAAGAATCGACCGCAAGTCCTCCATATCAGCAATCCAAATTTCAATACACTGTCTCGCAAACATCATCCCTACAAGGAATCGCTTTCTTGGACACAAACGGTCCAAGATATTTATATCTCATTATCGACGAATTCACTTCAGGAAACCAAAATTCTTTCCATTCATTGCTGCAAAATTCGGCAATTAGTAAAAATATCTTGGCTAGAATAACATTGGTAGACAAGGAATTTTCTTTTGGAACAATTTTACCAGCCAATTATTTGAATGGACTGTTGCAAACCGATACACGCAGTTATAATGGTAAGGTGGATCTACAACGAATGAATGTCCAATTAGTCAATGAACAGGGAATCCCTATGAATTTAAATGGACTCGATTTTGCCTTTTGCCTGGAAATGGAATATGAGTGATCACGCATAGAAAAAGACATTATTACAAATTACAATAACTAACATGTAATAATGATATCAATCACAAAGCGATTAACGAACCCATAAACAAACAACTTAGAGAATAACAATTCCAGAAGCATCAGCCATAACTCCTGCGCTGGTTCCAATATTGAAATCAACAAACTCTTTGTTTGGATCGTTATTCGAAAATGCTTCCAAATTTGCGATAGGGTTAATAATAATTTGAGAGGTAGAGACCATAGGAGAGATGGTAGAACCATTGTACAAGATTCGGTATACAGGAGAATATTCCGCGGAATATGCAGTGAAAATATCGGGAAGAGTTATGTAATTTACATTCATGGATTTTTTAGGATACTGGATATCAACCAAGCTATTTATATAGCGAGCACCAGAAGTATCCAACGCAATTAAATCAAAATTGATTGGGCCTGCATTAAAACTGTTATCAACAACCCATCCGCCGACACTAGAAATATCTTGGACAAAAATCTTCTTGCGTTGCACATCCAACCTGTAAGGTGTGCTAGAATTAGTAACAGTAGTAGGTACTTTGATAGTATTTTTAGCATTCTCGCGTTTATTTGCTATAAATTGTACGTTATTTGTTGCAGCGGGGCTACCGGCATCATATTTTGTCAATGCACTGTAATTAATATTATCATTAGTATATCGGTACAATTGCAAACTATATTGGTTAGACGCATCTATTACTGGTGCGACACCATATAAATATATTTTGGTTCTGTTCGTTGGCTCAATATATACGTGCGAAACATCGTGCAAAAATGCATTTGTCAAAGTTAACGTGATTCTTGTCGTAGAACAGTTTGAAACATCTACTGATCTCAAATCTTGACCAAATACAATCGTGTATATTTGATTCGAAACATCTATAAATCCTAGTTTATTATTCGGATCAGTGGTTGCGCTATTAATCTTGTTATTGGATAGATCCTGAAGAAAGCCAGAGAATAATTGATTAACATAGGTTGGAGTTATTTCATTAATCGTCAAAAAGTTTCCTTTAGACTCCAAATTGTAGGTTTTTGACAAAGAATCGCGTTTAACATAATCGGTCAACTGTGTCGCATTATTGGATACAAATCGCATATTATTGAGAGTTGAAACGGGATATCCATAAGAAGCCGAAATATCAGAAAGACGACTGAAAGGCGTCCAAGAAGCATCATCATAACCAGTCGTTGTGCTAATGGCAGCGGGTACATACCAAGTGATGTTTTGACTAACATCATAGTGGTTCGTATTAGATATGTCAAAAGGTAAACCATTACTACTCATATCTCTATTCTTATTTGCATTATTGGCCAATGCTTGGAATCCAAGGTAGGGAGGAGGGATAACTAAATAAGTTAGTGGTGTGTTCGATCCGCTCGATACGGATGTATCTCTAGAGCCGCTTGGGCCATATAATGTAATATTAGGGGTCAATGGTACGCCACTAATTAAAGCAGCGTTAGTAACAATGTTAGATGTATCGGTACTCCAAGATGAAAAGTCTTTAGGATTACCTAAATAGTTTAGATCATATGTAATATTTACTGTTTGTGTAGGTTTGTGAATAGTGTATTCCTGACTGACATTATTTCCATTGGTTCCGGCTTTGACTCTTCCTGCATAGATAGAATTATTTTGATTTGTAGTACCTTCTCCAAATGACGCCAAATTTCCATTTTTGAGATTCAAAACGTGGACGAATGGCGTTGCATTCCCTGTTTCGGAAACATTAACTACATCTCCGACAACATTCACAATATATGTGCCTGTACTTCCATTACTAAGATCCGATGTAGGCAACAAAGATTCAAAGAATGAGAGAGAGAGACCGATAGAATTGGAAATATCACTATGTGATATATCACCTGTTCCATGAGAAAAAATCATTACACTACTAGCATCAATTCCAACAGTAGGAACACTATATTGTTGGTCATATATAGTACCACTAACACCAATAATAAATTGAGCACTAGTTTTAGTACGTTTAATATCATAACTCTGTTGATTACCATTCTTATTTGTATATCCTCTGTAATAAGGTAATGTCAAGCTGCGTGTTTTATTTTGATTAGTTATTTTTAAAGGATAGTTTCCAGATATTTCAGAAGAATACCAATATAAATTTTGACCAAGTGATATATCATTTTGCAATTTAACTTGAATATTGTCGCCGGCAACGTCAAATTTTACTGAATCTCCAGCCTGTATATGTTGAGTGTTTTGTAATTGAATACCATTTCCCAATGTAGCACTATAATTATTGGATGAATCACTAGGAATATATTTAGTATAGGATTGTCCACTTGTCAAGGATCCTCCATTAAGCGATACATCTACTCTGTAAACATCATGAGGGCAATACCAGATGGAAGTACTCGAAGTTACCTGAGAAGGGAACCTAATTTTGGCGAGAATTGAATTATTGGTAGTGCCCGATATATCAATACCATCTCCACTTGGAGTATATGTACTATTAAAAGATAGATCAACTCCACCCTGAGGCATATTAGTAGAGGATGTTTGAGCAAATTTTGATGGATTGAAAGTAGAAGATATGTATTGGGCATCGTTTAACACAGAAAATTGTTTTCCTCTAACATTGAAGCTGGCGTCTCCCGATGCGTCTAACTTAACTGCATAAGCCGGCCAGATCAAGTGATACGTACTATTGTATGGTTGGTTATTAGTATTGAGTGTAGACGTAATATCAGCATAACCACTTGCTACATCAGAAGCATCATTGATATATACGCGTGTTGTGTATGGATAATAAGCAGAAACACTATCTTTTGATTTTCCAGGATTACCACAAATATCGACCGAAATATCTTCCCAACCAGTACCACTAACATCTGTGTATGAAGCATCATTGACATTTCCTTGAATAGAAAACAGCAATGAAAAAAGAGCATCGCGACAAAATGAAAAGGTTGTGGTAATATTTTTACTAATATCTTCACTTGCATTATTACCAGAAGACGTTAACCATGGTGTTTTCATGTAAAGATTGTAGTATTCACCGATAGGAACTTGGACAACGGCTTTGAATTGGTTTAGACCAGAAACATCAGTAATAATCGGTTTAAGTGTAAAACGAGTACAGTTTCCACTAAAATCGTCAGGATTATTTGCACTAAAATCGACAAGATCAGTACCTCCAATATCACGTAATGAGATGTAAGTCACTGTAAATGAATAAGAATGCATTTTTCTTGGATCGCTGGGTTGAGTAGTTTGATCCCCAGGATCCTTCAAATCAGTAATATTGATGCCACACGTGCTTCCTGTATTTAATCCATTTGCGTTTGTACCGGGAACACTCAAATTGTTGAACTTTGTGTACAAGTATTGACCAGAGTTATCACTTAATCCATAATTAAATGAAACATCACCATAATTAACTCCATTAGTCGTACTAGCAAAAGATGTGCCACAAATAAACCCCCAACTATCGCTAGGATCTATAGGTTTTACATACATATTTCCGAAGCTCGGATCCATTAAATCCGTCAATCGTTTTGTTTGATAATAAGCACGGTAAGTATTGTAGGAATTATCCTGTTGAAGATTTATATTATGAGCATAAATGTTTGGTACGATAAATGTTGTAGCCGATGAGCCGGCTACTAATGTTCCCACATCAGGAGGTACTGGGAGTCCATTCGGATTCAATGACATATCATAATAATACGGTAATGTCTTATCGACCAAAGTCTTACTACTTGTTATCTCAATATATGTGTAATCTCCCGAAAATCCACTAGCTATGTATGAAAGCCTTGGAACCGAATGTCCAGCATACAAAGTAGATCCAGAACTAACATAATACAAACTTGTATTTGCTTGACCGTTGATAGACGTATTACTGTAATAATATCCATAGGAGGCATCATCCGGTGATGTTCGCAAACCATCTAATAAACAGGTAGCTGAAATATCAATATTTTCTATGGTTTGCCAAGAGGCATCGATTTTATTGGTCGAAAGATCACTGGCGTAATAAACTGCGATATTTCCGGACAATTCTGGTCCAACGGTATTGAAGGTATAAGTGGCATTATTACGAACGCGACCAGAAGCAGTAGCCACATTTTTCACTCGCGAACTATTTGTAGGATTTTTCACTATTAACTTAATATTACCAGGAACTGTGGATTCTCCCTTGGTCAAATATTCGGCTTCTTTTCCAAGAGCAGTAGTAAAGAGAACGTTATTCGATTGATCCGTATTTGATACATTCGAGATATCTATTGCGCCATTATTTATATACAATGTATGGTATTGATTCTGATATCCTGCTTTCATATAAATAGGTGCATTAGTCAAATTCGTGAAATCTAATAATGCAATCTTGTTTCCGCTAGCATCATTGATCCATGATTGATTTAAATTATCACTTTGATAAATGTCTTTATCGAAATAATAACCACCCCCATTTGCGATAGCAGAAATATCAAATGTAAAATCATCTTGGGCATTAATCTGGGGAAAAACTGACCTAAAGTATACATCAGATAATGTTGTTGGAAGAGATGATGGAGTATTAGAATTCGTTGTATCGCCACTGACTGTTAGAATAAATGGTAAGCTATAGGTAGAAGTACCGGTATAATTAGCACTAATTGTTCCAGAACCTAATTGTTCAATTCTCCAAGAACCAAATTGGTTGGGAAATATGCCAGCGTTGGTGTTCAAAGTTGTTATTTTATATAAAGGGGTGCTGCTGGGATCAAGATTATTGACTCCTGTAGAACTATCACTTCCCCATGGTACATGGTATAATGTATTTATTGTAGGAATGACTTTATTGCCATAAATAGAAGAAGATTGATTTGTATAGTAATATTGGAAGGGTGTGCTAATTCTACCACTTTGACCGCTGAGAGAACCCATAGCATAAAAAGAATTGAAAGAGGGTTCAAAAACATTCATTGGTTTGAAAAGAGCAGCATTTTTTCGGCAGTTCAACGATGAATTGATCGCCTTGGATAGCCAATAATTATACGAGTTATCAGGATTAAATTCAACAAAAAATGTACCGGAAGGATCAGTGTTCCAACTAGAATCGGCGGCTACAAAATTAAATGATAAATCTTCTGTTATGTAAACGATAGAACTTGGATCATGCTCATAAATTTGACCATAAAATGTTCGATATCCATTTGATCCAATAACATAACTATTGTCCACGAACGTGAACCCAGATGTATCTAAATAAGAAAGTAATCCTAAATTAGGAGTATCAATGATAGTATTGTTGATTAACATATTTGATCCTAAAGGATAGCCGGGACCCGGGTTCAAATAGGAATAACTGGCATCCGAAAATCCAATTTTACTTTTGACACCACTAGTGCGATTAATATAGCTAACATCGAATCCCGAATTAGAATTAATATAACTAGCATCATATCCCTGAAGCAATTTGTTAAGGACCGCAGATTCGGCAACATTAACTTCATTCGGTATATTAGATACAACTCCAGATACGTCCAATAGAGACATTTGGGAAGCAGTCATAATCATTTGCTCAACCTGCATTAAGGTTCCGGTGTTTACGGAGATGAACGACATTGCGCTTATGT
>Ga0304728_1002045_pt1 | contig 13349 bp, 8 predicted proteins | sample C_130625_MF_Meta_FD_190476 | JGI IMG/M metagenome (GOLD analysis project Ga0304728, IMG submission 190476) | Freshwater microbial communities from Lake Croche, Canada to study carbon cycling - C_130625_MF_MetaG (v2) (version 2) | ecosystem: Environmental > Aquatic > Freshwater > Lake | place... | reverse complement strand
CGGTTTATCTAAGGCAGGACCTTCAGTTTCGCCTAAATCTTTTTTACCAAGTAAGCGGTAAACCGAACCGGCTTCAACCTCTGCTAAAAATTCTCCTTTAGGATCAGCCCATAAATCTTTTGTACCTCCAGTAATAAAAACCGGGTGAGGTGCATTCAGTGCTATAATCATATGGGTATCAACCGGCATTGAATTCCATTTGCCTCTAAATTTCTGAATACTGCCGCAGAACTGATGAGGAAAATTTTCAGCCATATCATCAACAGTTTCTCCATAATCTCGGCGTGTTAAAGAAGTGCCTAGTTCTCCTGCACAACTAGAGAAAACTAGTGCTAGGCGAGTATCTTGTGCACCAGTCCATATTACTGTTTTTCCAAGACGTGAATGACCAATCAAACCTATTTTTTTCGAATCAATCGATGGATCTGCAACAAAGTAATCGATCATCTTACTTACACCCCAAGCCCATGCACTGATTGAACCCCAATCTTGTTTGCCAGGTTCTGCTTGGCCTTGAGCTAATGCAAGGGAACGTACACCAACGGGCCTGCCTTGTTTACTCCAAGCCATATCAGGCTCGATTTCAGTGTAATGAATGACTGCGTAGCCATAGCCGCGCGCGATAATTTCATCAATAGGACCTAATTCACTAAATGGTGATTTATGTGGTAGATCTGGTTCCACTGAATTTGGCTTTGTTGGATATGCTCCTGCAAAAGTCATGTGCACTAACAGTGGAACAGGTCCTTTGGCACTAGCTGGCAGATAGATGACTACATGAGCTACTGTAGTGGAAGTGTCTGGTCCAAAATGCACAGTCAGTATTTTTCGGATAGCCGTATTATTTAATAGCCCTGTTTCAGGCTCACTTATTTCATAGCGAACAGAAGGTGCACTTGTGGGAATGTAACCGTAAATATTATCCTTATAGAGTTTAAGTATTTCTGGACGTCGCACGTTTAGCCATGTTGCTGCGTCTGTTACACTTTGACCATTAGTTAGTGTAAGTAATGAGGGAAGAATGTAAGTCCCTACTTTGGATTCATCATAATTAGTAAGGTGCCCAGTTTTAGCTCTTTTAAGAGAATTGCCATTGGCGTCTTTTAAGGAAGCTACTGGTTGGGATGTTTGAGCATCCAGAGAAATGCTCGAAATGATAACAATCGCTAGTAAGACGCGTAAAATAGAGGTGTAACGCATAAGAATAGAATGAACACATGTTGTTTAAGGTCGATCTTTTAGCATAAAATTAGACTGCCTTCGGGGTGGACAAAAGCTCTGGATGAGGTTAGGGTTTTTTCGTGGATACGCTCAAAAAACTATTCGATCAGAATCGCGCTTGGGCCGAGAAAATGTGCAAGCAGGATCCTGATTTTTTCTCGAAGTTAGCAAAGCAGCAATCCCCTGAATACCTCTGGATCGGTTGTTCTGATAGCAGAGTTCCTGCAAATGAAATTGTTGGCTTAATGCCAGGTGAACTCTTTGTTCATCGTAACGTAGCAAACGTGGTGGTTCACACCGATTTAAATTGTTTAAGCGTTATTCAGTTCGCTGTAGATATGCTTAAAATTAAACACATCATGGTCGTAGGCCACTACGGCTGCAGTGGTGTAGGAACAGCTTTAAGATGTGAAAGTGTAGGCCTTGCTGATAATTGGCTTAGGCATGTACAGGATGTGCGCGAAAAACATGATGCATGTATTTGCGGTATCAAAGGTACTGCTCTTCAGGCTGATCGTTTGTGTGAACTCAATGTCATTGAGCAGGTTTCTAACGTCTGCCAAACTTCAATAGTAAGAGATGCATGGCATCGCAACCAGAAGCTCACTGTTCACGGATGGATTTACGCTATAGTGGATGGCAAAATGCGTAATTTGAATTGTGAAGCCTCAAGTCCTCTTGAAGCTTCACAGAGTTACAAAAAAGCGATCGCTGAAGTAACTTCGCGTCCCTAGTACCAGTTATTGGCATCTATGAGTAGCGCACCTGTTGTTGTTTGGTTTCGTCTTGATCTACGACTTCAGGATAATCCTGCGCTAAATGCTGCACTACAGCGGGGTGTGCCGATTATCCCTGTTTACATTCATGATGAGCAAGCTGATGTGAAATGGAAAGAGGGTGCAGCAACACGCTGCTGGCTGCATTATTCGCTGAAAGCACTCGATGAATCACTGAGGGAAAAAGGATCTGAACTAGTAATTTTCCAGGGCGATTCACTGAAGGCGCTTCGCGCACTCATAGATAAAACAAAAGCGACTACTGTTTTTTGGAACCGCAGGTATGAGCCAGAAATTATCAAACGAGATTCTGGCATTAAAACAGAACTTAATAAAAACGGAATTGAGGCTAAAAGTTTTAATGGTTCGCTCTTACATGAACCACACACGGTAGCTAATAAATCAGGGCTTCCGTTTCAGGTATTCACACCTTTTTGGAAGCATTGTTTAACGCTCGATAAAGAAGCTCCTACTCAAAGTAACCTAAAGTCACTCACTGCTGCCGCAGGTATACCTAAAGGCGTTAAACTAGATTTACTAGGACTTCTGCCGAAGTTAGGATGGGATAAATTATTTTATTCAAAATGGCAGCCTGGTGAAGCAGGTGCCCATGTAAGACTTAAACGTTTTTTAAAACAGGCAGCTAGTGAATATACCGATCAACGTAATATTCCTAGCCATGAAGGAACATCAGGACTGTCACCTCATTTACATTTTGGCGAAATTAGCCCAAGACAAATTTGGAAAGCATGCCTTGATTTAAAGGCGGGAGATTTTTCAAGTTTAAGTCGTGGGGTGCAGGTCTATTTAAGTGAAGTTGGTTGGAGGGAATTTGCATATCACTTGTTATTTCATTTTCCTCAAATACCTACGCAAGCATTGCGCGCTGACTTCAACCGTTTCCCTTGGAAACAAGACGCTAAAGGCCTTAAAGCGTGGCAAAAAGGGAATACAGGTTATCCTATTGTGGATGCAGGTATGCGTGAATTATGGACAACAGGTTGGATGCATAACCGTGTCAGGATGATTGCAGGCTCATTTCTTGTTAAGGATCTACTTATTGATTGGAGGGAAGGGGCTTCCTGGTTTTGGGATACTTTAGTTGATGCTGATCTAGCGTCTAATACTATGGGATGGCAGTGGGTGTCTGGATGTGGTGCAGACGCTGCGCCTTATTTTAGAATATTTAATCCTATCTTACAGGGGATGAAGTTTGATACTGAAGGTGAGTATGTGCGCAAATGGGTTCCAGAGTTAAGTAAGCTCTCGAACGAATTTTTACATGAACCATGGAATGCTCCTTCGGAAGTCTTAGAAAGAGCAGGAATTAAATTAGGCCGCGATTATCCTAAGCCGATTGTAAATCATGGGGAAGCAAGGGATGCAGCACTTGCAGCACTAAAAACAATTAAGAAAGACTAGCTAGTACCAAAATTCGGTATTAATTCACACAAAAAGTTAATTGAGATTTTAGTTGTAGTCTTTTCTCTGGCTTCACTGCTTTCACATCATGAATACCCCGTTATCAAATTTTGAATTAAAATCGCGTCGTGATTTTATCTATACAAGTGCACTTGCATTATCGGCAATTGTCTCAGGCGTAAAAGCTTCAGACGTATCATCTGTTGATAAGCCTATTATCGCTTTTTCAAAACCTTTTCAGCATCTAGGACCTGAGGATACAGCTGCCTTTGTCGAGAAAATCGGTTGGAATGGCATTGAGTGTCCAGTGCGTAGAAAAGGCCAGATTGAACCTGAGCGTGTATTTGATGACCTACCTCGTTACATTGATGCTTTAAACAGAAGGTCACTTTCTATTCCTATCTTGGTATCGGATATAACAGATATACATCAACCTCATGCAGAACAAGTTTTAAGAGCTGCATCTCAGGCAGGTATTAAAATTATGCGTTTAGGTGCGACTAGATATGTGTCCGATAAATCTATCGAAGATCAGGTCTCGGAAATTTCTAAAAAACTTAAAGATATTGGAGATGCCTGTGCTGAGCTAAAGATCAAAGCAGGAGTAGAAAATCATGAAGGAGCCACAATGTTTGCAGCACCTATATGGGATGCCTATAATGCAATTAAGGGCGCCCAATCTAACAACATAGGATTTTGCTTTGATATAGGCCATGCTACAATTGAGGGAGGAGTGTCTTGGCCAACCCAGGCGCGTATAGTCGAGCCATATTTATTGTCAGTATATGTAAAGGACTTTACCTGGATAAAAGGACCTAAAGGTTGGAAGCCAAAATGGTGCAACTTAGGTGATGGTATGGTAGATAAAGGATACGTTAAACATCTACAACAGATCGGCTTTAATGGGCCTCTATGTCAGCACCATGAATATGCGTTAGGTGATCAAGAATCTATGATTAAGCATATGAAGCACGATTTGAAAGTACTACGTACTTGGTTAACTTAAGTAGTATTCTCTAATTATAATCCGTGAAAGGATCTTTCTTTTCTGTAAAGTAGGGGAGTCGTGCCTACGGTTTTTCTAAATACTTCAATAAAGTGTTTAGACTCTGAATGAAATACCTTACTCGCAATCTCCTCAACCCGTAGTGTGGAGGTAGTTAAAAATGATTTAGCTAATTCTATTCTTACACGTGTGAGCTCTTTTTTTGGAGACCTCCCAATGGAATCCTTAAAGCGTCTAAACAGTGAACTGCGTGAAATAGGTATATCGTTTAACAGTTGTTCTATATCCGTATTATCACATGCCTTCTCTCGTATTTTTTTGGTAATCAGTGATACAATTGGATCTGTTACAGCTGTAAAATCTGTTGATTGACGAATAATGAGTCCACGTGGTTCGAATAATAAAGGTTTAGTTGGGGGTTTATCACCCTTCATTAATTTATCAAGCAATGCTGCAGCTTCATAGCCGATGCGCTCTGGATATACATCAATACTTGATAATTGAGGACTGGATAGATTGCACAAAAAAGGGTCATTATCTATTCCAAGAATTGCGATCTCATCCGGCACAATCAACTTTGACCGTCTACACGCATCTATGACTTGTTGTCCCTTATCATCGTGACATGTTAGAATAGCCGTTGGTTTAGGTAGAGTTTTAAGCCAACTGCCGATGTGTCTTTGTTCTGCATCCCAAGATTTGAATTTTATTTTAGGATATTTGTATGTATGGCATATATATCTTCTGTCACTAATTATTTTTGCAAATAGATCACCTTTTTCATCCTGATTTCTATTCTCGCCTCTAGGCGTTCCGCAGTAAGCAAAGTTTTTGTAACCGCGTTCAATAAAGTGCTCTGCCGCAAGATCAACAACCGATTGATTTGAAATTGCTACCGTCGGAAATTTTAAAGCCGGTAGTGCATTTCTTAAGTCAACGACTTCAGCAGAAGTTGTCGAAAGTGCTTTTGCCATTCTATTATCATTAATACGTGCAAGTATACCATCTCCATTCCAGCCATGTAGCCACTGAGGTGGTGGCTCCCCAAGTCCCTGTGGTTTAAAATATATAGACCATGGTCCATGTTCTTTTTGGTAACGTATGATACCGCGTAAGATTCCTCTTCCATACTCACGAGATGTTTCAACTAGTAAGGCTATTTTAGGAGGACGCATAATTTTTATACTATCTGACCAATTTAAGGTATCCAGCGAGACAAATAAACCATTGTTATGGAATATTAATTTTCTATTTTAGAGTAGTTACTCCCCCCCCCCCATTTTATAATCGATTTTATCGTCTATGCACTTTAGCTAGCTCAGAGTTAATGCATAAAACATGTTTCGGAACACCGTTAAGGCTTGTTATGTGCGTTTAGGATTGAGCTATTTCATCTAGCCTTGCTCCAAAATCTTAATCCTGTCTTACCTCAATGAAAATAATAAAAAAGCCCAAAGCTCTTCCGCTTATCACATCTTTGTTAACTCTTAGTCTAGCATTAACAGAGGTTGGTGCTCAAAATAACACTAAATCTGGAACTGAAGTTAACTCTGAAATAGTTCAGTTGCCAGCTTTTGAAATTAAGTCCGATACTGATACAGGTTTTGTTGGAAAATCATCATTAGGATCTACCCGTATTGCAGTCGATCTTAACGAGTTACCGCAATCTGTTAAGGTTCTGAATAGTGCGATGTTACAGGCTGTAAATCCTATGAATATGCCTGATATTTTAAATTACGTTGGTGGAGCTCAGAACGGGCAACTATTTATATCTCCCGGACGTATTAATATACGAGGTTTTACAGGCGATGCTGATTATGTTGATGGGTTTGCTCCACCAGCTAACTCTAACCCAGAATCTTCTATATTTGATAGATTTGAAGTTATTAAAGGACCATCTTCTATATTTTTAGCTGCCGACGGAACACCTGGCGGAATTGTTAATAAAATTACAAAATCACCTACATCCATAGCCTCTACTAGCGTTACGGCGCAATTAGGTATGTATGATGCTAACAGTGTTGGTATCGATAGCAATGGGTCACTATCAGCTGACAATAAGCTTCTTTACAGAGTCGTATTAAATAAGCACTACGCATCATCATATTATGATTGGTGGTATACTCATCGCATAGATGTCATGCCTGCATTATCCTATCAATTCAATGAGCAGACAAAATTAGTTGTTAAGGCTTTATACCACAAAGCATATACCGGAGATTTTCAAGGTGTTCCGATCGATCCTCGTACCCTCAAACCATTCGATTTGCCTGATAGTGCAAGTGATTCAGGACCAGCTCCGCAGCATCATCGTATAGACACGCAAAAAAGACTCTGGTTTAATTTTACTACAAGGTTAAACAATAATATTGCATATCATTTAAGCGGAATGACTGCAAATGCCACACATGACAGGAAAGTTGCTACACCGGTAACTTGGAATGACAGTAAAAATGCACCAGCTGTTGCAGGTTACAATGGTACGCAGTCATTTCCGCGTTCAAGTAGTGCTGATTATGATAATAATAATTACCGAGATTTACAGACGGATATAAATTTGAATTTTAAGACTGGGGGTGCTGAACATAATTTACTTGTTGGTGGTGAATTGAGATCCAGTCCTGGTCGCCGCACTACATACTTATCTAGTGATACTGCTTGGAATCCTTACAATCCAACACCTGATGTGTATACTGTAGATTACAATACTGTCACTGCATCAGTTGCATCACATGACACAAATAAAAGAATTTTTTCTCTAGAAACAATTAAGTTATTTAATAACCGACTACTGTTATCAGCAGGAGTAACTCGTTCGCAAAGTTCTGCGGATCAATCAGATCAAATAAAGGGAGTCTATACTACTGCTCCTTACACGCTCATGAAAAATTTAAAACAATGGGGCATTGTATATAAAGTATTTAATAATATAAATATATTCACTGGATATAACGAGAATTTTGCAACGAATGGATCTGGTCTAGTAAATGGTGTAACTGCGGTTCTCCCACCAAAGCAAGGAAAACAGACCGAAGCCGGTATCAAAGCAGAATTTTTTAATAAAAAACTATCAGCAAATGCTGCATATTTTGATACCCAACAAACTAATAATACAGTAGCAACTTTTCCCACAAGTATCACTAATCCTAAAACATTAATACCTGGTGTTATATCTCGTGGATTTGATGGTGATCTAAGCTTTCAAGTAAACACTCGTTTATTTCTACTAGGTACATTTTCGTTTTATAAAGCTAAATCAGTACTAGGACCAGGTGCAGCTGCAGTCGTTCAACCATATTATGGTAAGATATTAACCACTACTATTCCAGTTGATAACACAGCCCAGCAAGCAATGAGTTTATTTGTTAATTATCGTATGGCTAGTATCGAAGGACTTAGTTTTGGCGTGGGCACTAACTATCAAAGTAAAAGAGCTATAACAGATTCAGCTAATCAGTTAATGTTTGGCTATGCGCCTGGTAGAACATTAGTTCAACTCAATATCAATTACCGTTATAATAAACATTTAAAGTATAGTGTTAACATTGATAACTTATTTAACCAAAAGTATATATATAGTGTGAGAAGTGAGAATGTTATTATTAAAGGTGCTCCAATTGGTTTAAAATCATCAGTCACTTACACGTTTTGATAAAACAGTATAAAACTAAATCCTAACGTGAAAATAAAATATTTTTTGGCAATTATTTTAGGACTCTCTAATCTTGAGTGCTTTAGTAAAGATGCTCCGTTAAATGTTTTATTTATTGTAGTAGACGATTTAAACACATCAATTGGGGCCTTTGGTAATCCCGATGTTAAGACTCCTAATTTAGATCGTCTAGCAGCACGTGGTGTAATGTTCAAGAATGCTAATTGCCAATATCCATTGTGTAATCCTAGCCGAACATCATTTCTAAGTGGCCTAAGGCCAGAAACAACTGGTGTGTATGTTTTGAGTACACCGGCTAGGCGTGCTTTACCTGACGCAGTTATGTTACCGGAGTTTTTCCGTAAAAAAGGTTATTATACAGCAGGTGCCGGCAAAATTTATCATTCTCTTAAGCAAAATGATGCGCAGTCTTGGGATTACTATCAAGATGGTGATGGGGACGATGTAGAGGAAAAGGCAGCACTTAAGGCCCGCTATGGTGATGGCAAGGGTTCAGGTGGCGATGGTTCACCTAAAGGCTTTGTTTTGCATTCTGATGGCGCCAAGACACGAGATGGAATAAATTCCAGGAAAATTCAGAATCTAATTATAGAGAATGTAGCTGCTTCAAAACCATTTTTTTTAGCAGCCGGTTTTCACAAACCACATCTTCCCTGGACGGCACCTGAATCATTTTATAACCTATACAAAGCCGATACTTTACATATCCCAAATGAACCAGAGATGAAGAACATTCCTGGTATTGCTATGCAAACAGAGCTGTCGGGGTTTTCTCAGCCGAAATCTCGAAGTGAAGCGATTAGAGCATATTACTCCTGTATTTCTTTTACCGACTCAAATATTGGAAGACTATTAGATGAATTAGATCGATTATCACTTTGGGATACAACTGTGGTGGTTATGCTTAGCGATAACGGTTTTCACTTAGGTGATCATGGTGGATTGTGGTCTAAGGTGAGTGCTTTTGAAGCAGCAACGCATGTTCCTCTAATATTTGCAGGTGCTGGAGTTCCTCATGGAGTGGTTATTAATACTCCAGTAGAATTACTCGATATATATCCTACTTTATTAGATTTATGTAGATATGATAAACCTGCAGGACTTCAGGGCGTTTCATTGGTAAACATAATGAAAAATCCTAAGAGTGAAGAGCATAGGCCAGTATCTAGCTTAGTTTTCCACTATGACGTAAACCATAACGTTGATGTTCAAGGGCGTACTGTAATAACCAATCAATGGCGTTATACTGAATGGGATCAGGGCAAACTTGGTTTAGAAGTTTATTCACGTGTTAACGATCCTAAAGATTATGATAATTTGATACAGCTTGCTTCAATGAAGGACGCTGTTGAAGTCGGTCATAATTACATTAGTGATTTAGCGCTTCCAAAACCTGGACCAGCTAACCGGCCCCGTGCACTTTTAAAACAGCCACAAGAAAATCCTTAATTATTTTTTATGTCTAAGAGTTATATTAATAGAGATAACAGCAAAAGTGTTTTGGTATATCTTATTTTTTTAGTCTACCTTTGTAATATTGTACGTAGTGAAGAAGCAAAAAAACTGAACGTCTTATTACTTATAGCTGACGACTTAAATTGTGATGTTGGTTGTTTTGGTGCTCCAGAGATGTCGACGCCCAACATTGATCGCCTAGCCAAGAGAGGGCTTCGCTTCGACAATGCGTACTGCCAATATCCTTGGTGCTGTCCTAGCAGATCTTCATTCATGACTGGTAGGCGTCCGAATGTTACTCAAGTGCTCGCTAATCCAACGCCAGATGATCCTATGGGACATTATTTTAGGTTAACTCTACCTAAAACAGTAACGATGCCTCAGTTGTTTAAAAATAACGGATATTTTTCAGCACGAGTGGGTAAGATATATCATTACGGTGTTCCAGCGGATATAGGTACTTCGTCTCTAGATGATTATTGGTCATGGGACCAAGTAGTGAATCCACGTGGAAGAGATCGTGAAGAGCAGGATAAGATTTTTACACTAGAGCCAGGTCAATTTGGTGGTACATTAAGTTGGTTAGCCGATAGTGAAGGGGAAGATAATGATCACTCCGATGGAATCGGTGCTAGTGAGGCTATTAAATTTCTGGAGAAATTTAAGAAAGAAAACAGGCCTTTTTTCTTAGGTATGGGATTTTACCGTCCTCATACGCCATACGTATCACCTAAACACTACTTTGATTTATATCCTAAGAATAATATCACTTTACCTCAACTCAGTGAAGATGACAAAAGTCGTAATCCTGCAGTTGCATATGCTAGTTTTCATGAAGTTCAGGATCGCATGTCTGATGACTTAAGAAGACAGGCAATCCAAGGTTACCACGCTTCAACCTCTTTTATGGATGCCCAAGTTGGTAGGGTAGTTGATGCACTTGATCGACTGGGATTATCTGACAATACTATAATCGTTTTTATGAGTGATCATGGTTACCATTTAGATGATCATGGATTATGGCAAAAGCAGAGTCTTTTTAATAGGGGTATTCGAGTGCCAGTTATTATAATAACTCCAAATAATAAAGTAGCCGGCCGCGTTGCTAAGGGTGATATTGAACTAATAGATCTTTATCCAACACTAGCTGCATTATGCGGACTTAAAGCCCCGTCTTATCTGGATGGAACTGATTTAAGTCCAATGCTTCGTGATCCAACTATAAGTGTTAAAAAGGCAGCTTTTAGTCAACTCACTCGGGGAAATGGAGATGAGGGGTATTCTGTACGTTCGGGGAAATGGAGATATACTGAATGGCGCACGGGAAAAGGTCAGTCTCTTGGAAATCAGTTATTTGATGAAGTTTTAGATCCAGATGAAAAAAATAATTTAGCTAGCGATCCTTCATTTTCATCCACATGTGTGACGCTATCAGCTTTGATTGAACCCATTAGGAACCAAAGACCACCTGCTAATTCCAGTAAAAAGATATCAACCGTAAAAAAACCCCATGAAAGTTAATAAAAGTATTATTGTTCAATGCGCACTGCTATTGTGTGCTTCAAGTGCATACAGTCAGCAAGCTACACAGCCAGTGGCAGTAAAGTCTGATGATGTTGTTCAATTGTCTGCCTTCTCTGTAAATAGTGATTCTGAACGTGGTTATATTGCATCTGAGTCTATGTCCGGCAGTCGTGTTGCTACAGCAATTAAGGACCTTCCGTTTGATGTTAGTGTTGTGACTAGCGAATTCATGAAAGATTTTGGTGCTTTTGAAGGTAATACAGACAGCTTTGCCTATACCAGTGGCGTAACAGCAGTTGATCTATCAGGTACTGGAAATTCGACTATCCGTGGTTATTCTAGTCAATATATGTTAAGAGACGGGTTTTTTCGTTTAGGTAGAACAGACCCAGTTTTAATTGATAGAGTAGAGTTCATCAAGGGACCTAATGTTAGTTCTATTTATGGGGAAACTCAGCCTGGTGGAATTATCAATATGATTACAAAGCGCCCAAAGATGAAAGCATCTGCAAATCTTTCATTAATGGTTGGTAGCTATGGCAATAATCGCGAAGACTTTACAATCACTGGACCACTAAGCTTTATAAAAAATACGTCATTTTTAATCGTAGGGTCCGATTTCGAGAGGCAGTATCAAGAGTCTGGTGCGACTTTAAGAAATCATTCATTCGGCATTGGAGTGAATCATAAATTAGATTCAGGCGGAGAATTGAATATACTTACTTCTACCTGGAGAGGACAAGGTCACACTGCCATGTCAAACGTTCCTTACTACTACGATTCAGTGAATAAGCTTTATAAAGATGTGGATCTAGATTTATCCACTTTGAATGAAAATGGCCCTGCGAGTGAAGTCACTAGAGAAGCATCTGATCTGACTGGAACCTATGAGCAAAGATTAAACTCGGTATTCTCGCTAAGAGTTGGATCTAATTGGTGGCATAGTAAAAAATGGAATTTCGCTAATGCTAGCGGTACACAGTACGACTACATTAATAATAAACTTGTGCGTGGTGCACCCTCCAAAGGTTTAATTAATGAAGATGGTGGTGGCCTTCAGGTTGATTTAGTTGCTGACCATAAGTTATTCAATAATTCAGTTCATAATAAGATACTGCTCACCTACGATTTTTCTGATTACTACCGTTATCAGCCAACTTGGACGCTAAATTCAAGTACACAGATTACTAATACTATTAGCACAGTACCTCCTGGTGCCAATGGAACTTATTGGTTTAAAAACATATTCCCAGGCCAAGCACCCATAGATTACAGCGTACCTGTATTTGGACCTCAGTATTATAGCTACTCTGTAAATATGAAGAATAGGGCATCGATATTCGGAGGTCTGCTTCGCGATCAAATGGGTTTCTGGAACGATAGATTACTTTTATTTGGTACGCTTCGCTATGATAATGTAAAACTTAACCTCCATAGTTACATGGGTTCAGGAATTGTAGCCCATGGCAGCCAAACGGCATTATCACCTAGTCTAGGGTTAAATTATAAAATTACTCCTATAATTTCAGCTTATGCAAGTTGGAGCTCAGGATTTAATGCTAATGCACAAAATCAGACTGCAACAAATGTGCCTTCAATTCAGCCAAATCAGACTTCTAAAGGTTACGATTACGGCATTAAGGCCAATTTAATAGGTGAAAGGTTGTTCTTAACGCTTGGTGGCTACTACACAATTTTGAGAAATGTACCTGATACGGAGTTGTTGCCTAATGGTACAACAATTACCAATTTCACTGGTAGTGAACTTGCACGCGGTGTTGATCTAGATCTTACCTATCGCGCTACAAATGATTTAACATTTATTTTAGGTTATGGACAAAATGCCACTATCTATACCTATTACGGACGTGATATTGGTGCTGTAGGTTATGCCCCAAAACTTGTTCCGCCTAATCAAGGTGGGCTTGCATTTAAGTATACCTTCACAGGCGCTTTGAAGGCTTTTTCGACTAACGGAGGTGTTACTTATACAAACAAAGCACCATCTGAGAGTCCTAATACGGGCGATTTGTTTAATTCATCGGGTCTGTATTCAGGCAATGATGGACGACGTTTTATTCTTCTGCCTTCATACACTCTGTTCAATTTAGCATTTCATTACCGTTTCCCTACCAAGCTTAAGCAAAATGTGAATATTTTCTTTAAAAATATTGGTAATAAACAGTACATAGCTTACCTTCAGTCTGGACTAACACGGGCGGATGGCCGCGGTGTTTATTTCAGCTACGATATTGGTTATTAATTAATAGGT
>Ga0304728_1002042_pt1 | contig 13360 bp, 8 predicted proteins | sample C_130625_MF_Meta_FD_190476 | JGI IMG/M metagenome (GOLD analysis project Ga0304728, IMG submission 190476) | Freshwater microbial communities from Lake Croche, Canada to study carbon cycling - C_130625_MF_MetaG (v2) (version 2) | ecosystem: Environmental > Aquatic > Freshwater > Lake | place... | reverse complement strand
CAACGACATCAACAATAGGCGGTGTTAAGGTAGATGGTACTTCGATCACTATCAACGGCTCCGGTGTAATTTCTGCGGCTACTGGCGGTGGTGGTACGGTAACAGGTGTAAGTATTGCATTGGCGAACGGATTCACAGGGTCTTCTTCTGGCGGATCAGCGCCCGCGCTTACTATTGCGCTTAATTCGGGTCTTTCAGGACTTTTGGCGGCTAGTTCGGGGACTATAGTCGCTGCTTCTGGCAGTTACGGTATTAGCATTACAGGGTCTTCTGCTTCATGTACGGGTAACGCGGCTTCGTCTTCATCTTGTTCTGGTAACGCGGCTTCGTCTTCATCTTGTTCTGGTAATGCTGCTACGGCTAGTAACGCCAATAATTTAGGGGGTACACCCGCCGCTAGTTACGCTTTAAATTCATCTTTAAGTGGATATGTAGCCACTACGGGTAATCAGACCATTGCAGGTTCTTTTCTGGTAACGTCCACAACCTCTGGGGGCAACGCAAACACAGCAGCAATATGGGGCATTTCTTCTATAGCTTCTGGGTTATTTGGATACGCTACTACAAGCCCTCATTACGGAGGATCATTTTGGTCATCAGGCGCTGTAACTGCTTACATTGCTGGGGATAACTATTGTATTTCGTCAGCTTATAATTCCAGTGTTCCCGGTAATACCCCGCCGTCTGACAGGCGCTTAAAAGAAAATGACCAAAATATAACCAACGGACTTGCTACTGTAAATAGCCTACGCCCAATTACTTTCAATTGGAAAAATAATACAATTCGCGCTCTAACAGGACATGCGCCAAGCATAGATTATGGGTTTATCGCCCAAGAAGTAGAAAGTGTATTACCAGAAATAGTAGGGGAAATAACTGCGCCGCCAGCACGAGAGGGCGTTGACTTAAGTTTAGAAGCAGAACTCGGTACCTATAAAGGCATGGACTACGTAAAGCTGGTGCCTTTCCTCACAGCGGCTATTCAAGAACTCAGTGCTAAAGTAGACAGCCTCACCGCGGAAGTGAACACCCTAAAAGGAGCCTAACCGTGCCCTTACAGAAATTGCAATTTCGCCCCGGAGTATCCAGAGAATCGACGGATCTCGCCAACGAAGGCGGGTGGTACTCTTGTGACAAAGTGCGGTTTCGTTCAGGAGCACCTGAAAAGATTGGTGGATGGGCGCCTATAGGCTCTAGCACATTCTATGGTACTTGCCGAGATATCTCGGAATGGGAGTCACTGTCTAATTATTTGCTGCGTGCGTTAGGTACAGACTTTAAGTTCTATATCTTTTCAAACCAGACTTACTACGATATCACTCCGCTTCGCTTAACGACAAACCCACTGCCAAACGGGGTCACGGGCGCTAGCCCAGTGTACTCTATATATTCCACGCTATCTGCAAGCATTTCCGCTACCGCGACGACCATTCCTGTGACTTCAGGAACCACTTTTGGGTACACATTTCCGCTAGTTGTGCGCATTGAGTCTGAAGATATCTACGTACAGAATGTCAGTGGCAATACCCTAGTCAACTGTTCAAGAGGTTACAACAATACAACAGCGGCGGCGCATTCATCAGGTATCGCGGTGTCTAGCAGCTTGCTTGTAATTAACAGTGTAGCCAACGGAGCGGGAATTGGAGATTTTGTAACTATCAGCAACGCTACTGCGTTTGGCCCCTATACAGCAACAGTTCTAAACAATAATTTCCAAATCGCATCAAATGCCACAAACTACGTTGCTGTTGATGTGGGTATTCAGTCTACGTCGGCCCTCAATGGTGGTGGTGTTTCTGTAAAAGCAGAATATGAAATTCCTGTTGGCGCTAATACATCATCGTTTGGGGCGGGGTGGGGTACGAGTGTTTGGACAGCTATGTTGTTTGGTGCGGGCACTACAACGCTCAATGGCGCTATTAACAGTTCAGCGACAACCATAACGGTAGCAAACACAGCTTCATTCCCGGCTTCTGGATACTTTGTAATCGAGTCTGAAGTCATTCAGTACACAGGTAAAACAGGCACTACATTTACGGGGTGCACGCGGGCTACAGCAAACGCTACGGCTCATGTGTCAGGAACAGCGGTTAAAGAAATTGCCTACGTATCCCCCGATAACCCTCCTAACAAAAACGCCCGTGCATGGGGTACGCCCGCGACAACCGCGCAGCAAATCAACATTCCTATCCGCATATGGAGCAGCGATACATTCGGCCAATCCCTTGTGATGAATATCCGCAACAGCGCGGTATATTATTGGAACACGGCAAACTATTTAAGTGCTTCGGGGGCGGCGACGTTGCACAGTGCGCAGAATTTTACAGCCTTATCAGGAGTTGATGATTGGGCACCTACGGTTGCGGCGCGTGTTCTTGTTACAGATGAGCGGCATATTGTGGTGCTAGGAACTAATGACCCGACGGTGGGCACACTGCAAGACCCTCTTTTGGTTCGGTGGTGCGAACAGGAAAATCCGCTAATTTGGCATCCAAGTACGACTAACACGGCAGGGTTCCAAAGACTCTCATATGGCAGCAAACTCATTACGGCGGAAAAGACCCGGCAGGAAATTTTAATCTGGAGCGACTCAGCGCTCTACTCCATGCGCTATTTGGGGCCTCCATACACGTTTGGTTTTAACACCATCTCTGCTGAGATTAACATAGCTAGCCCCAATGCTGTAGCTACATCAAACAATATCACTTACTGGATGGGCCTTGATAAATTCTATGCGTACTCTGGGCGCGTAGATACGCTGCCTTGCTCTTTGCGGCAGTATGTTTTTGATGATATCAACCTAGCTGAAATAGATCAGGTTTATGCCGGGGCCAACGAAAAGTACAATGAAATCTGGTGGTTCTATCCGTCTTCAGATTCGCAGCAAAACAATCGTTATGTAGTCTACAACTACCTTGAAAAACTTTGGTACTACGGACAACTGCCACGGTCTGCATGGTATGACTCTCACATCAGTTCTTACCCCATAGCAACTACAAACAAAGATGCTGTACTGCAAGTTACGGGGGTTACTAGCGGGGTCATTACGAGTGTCTCTATTGTAGATGGCGGCCAATACTTAGACTATCCGGTTAACCCAATATCCGTTGTAACTATTTCTCAGTTTGGGTCTGGGGCGCAGTTCTCTTTTACCTATGGCACTAACACAAGCACAGGAGTTACCCGAACAGTTGTTTCCGTAGCCATTGTAAATGGCGGGTCTGGCTATGTTAACGGAGATATTTTGATTGCTGAAGGTGGCTCTAGTGTTGGCATACTGCTCTATCATGAAAACGGTGTAGACAACGGAATTACCAACCCGCCATCACCTATCACGTGCTATATTGAAAGTGCAGACTTTGATTTGGGTGATGGTGACCATCTTAGTTTTGTGCGCCGCCTTATTCCTGACATTGACTTTATCGGGTCTACCAATGCTGCGCCTTATGTGGATATGGTCATTTCTGCTAGAGACTTTCCGGGGCAAGGACTGTTCCAGAATTCCGTTGTAGAAATAGACACGGGCACTAAGATTTCTTTGCAAATTTATAACTACACTAACCAGCAGTGGTTGCGCTTGCGTGGCAGACAGATTGCCTTTAAAGTCGGCAGTGACCAGCTAGGTGTGAAGTGGCAGTTAGGTGTGCCTCGTTTAGATATTCAACCTGATGGACGACGTAGCTAATGTCTATTGGTAATGCACCACCCCCCTCTCCGGTACTCCCCCTTGCTCCGCTGGAGTATGATGTTCAATATGTCAACAATTTGGTGCGGCTTTTAACGTACTACATCCAGCAGCAAGACAATCAGAATCAAATTTCTACTGGGGGAACAGGTACCGTTACAAGTGTTGGGTTGACACTACCTTCCATTTTTAGCGTAGCGGGATCACCTGTTACAGGCTCTGGCACTCTGGCGGGTACTCTTGTATCTGAAGGCGCGCATACTGTATTTGCGGGGCCAACAACCGGAACTGCCACACCCTCATTTCGTAGTCTAGTAGCGTCTGATCTCCCTGCGGTCACTAATATTGCTGGCGGTTCTAGTGGTGTCGTGCTTTATCAATCGGGTGCTGGGACAACATCTTTTACTTCTGCTGGTACGACAGGGCAAGTCCTGCAATCAAATGGAACCTCCGCTCCAACATGGGTGACTCCAACAAGCGGGTCTACAACGGGGCAAACTATTCTTGCTGGAAACAACATTGGTGGGTTTCAGAATGTCAGCTTATCTGGCTTAGCTTATGATACTGGTACTCATGTGCTCAGTGTTACGGGTGGTAGTTCTTCAATTGCTAACATTACCGATTATGGCGCATCGACAAGTGCATCAGGCGCTACAAACACAGCGGCGATTCAATCTGCAATAAATACGGGTAAATCTGTCTACATTCCAAAAGGAAGTTACCCCATATCCAGTCAGATAACTTTATCAAATGCTGGACAGCTAATTTATGGCGATGGGCCAACTCAATCAATTCTGGTGGCGCAACCGGGGTTTAGTGGTACAGGGGTATTTGTATCAACGATTTATTCAGATTTTGGCCCTGTTCTTAAAGCATTTAAAATCACTTGCGTTCAACCAAATACTTCAAATAGAGCCTCATTAAATACTTATCCAACAGCCCTTTATTTTAGAGCCAACAAAAGATTCTATATAAATGAACTTAGCATTACTTTATTCCAATACGGAATAGATATGAGTTCTTCGTCCGCTGGTAGTACTGGTGGGTCTTTTATTGATAAGTTAGAGATAAGTTGCTTTACAACTGGAATAATAATGGGTGGAAGCCTTGATACTGAAAGGTTTTTTCAAGTTCATTATTGGCCTTTTGATATGGTTGGTACTAATTTGGAAACCATATGGTATGAAGCAGCAAATATTGGATTTAGCATAGGGCGCATTGACGATCTTATCATAGACGAATGTTTGTTTATCAATGGCGGCTGGCAAGTATACATCACAGATGCTGTTTTTGGAACAATAACAAATTGTGCTTTTGATGCTTACGGTTCTTTATATTTGTCGGCTGCTCAATGCAATTTAAGTGTATCAAATTGTTATTTTACTTACGGCAATAGTCTTCCAGCATCGAATTTATGTTTTGTGTATTTGTATGCGCCGTATGAGACTCTTTATTCTAGTGTCTCCTTTAATAATTGTAATTTTGGTCAATCGACATCAACAGTAGTTCTTGGGCAATATGGAAACATTGCTGTTCGCGGTCGAATAAAAGCATCTTTTACTGGATGTAATTTTAATAGAAGTGGTCAGGCAAGCTCTAACAAATTTATTTATTTAAGCGGCTACGGAGGCCCTAATCAGTTTAATACCACGGCGTACTTAACATTAAATTCATGTTATTTTTTCAGTGATTCTGGTGTTGCTTTTACAAATCCTTGGGTCTACACGGAACCAGCTACTGGAAGCAATTACACCACTCTTGTTTGTACAGGAAATATCTTTACGCCCCCAGCTAATGGTAGCCCCGGTGTAGCTGTTTCACTTAATAGCGATTTTGGTTCTGTAGTTGCCAACAACTCTTTTAATACCTACACCTTTACCTATCCAACGAGTCATCCAAGGTCTGTCATTTCACCTAATGCGTCTTAAATAGGATAACCCCAACTCTAGCCACAATCTCACAACAAGCTATAATGCGCTTAACAAATCATCCGTAGGAATCATTATGTATCACACAACCGCTAAAGGTTTGGCTGCTCTGGGGCGCAACGGCGACTCTACTTTGATGCATGTTAACCCGGACGAGCTAGCAGGGCTTCAGCGTATTTTAGGGCCGATATCCACTAACCCAGAAACAGGTCTGCCAGAGGCTTTTGCATGGGGTCCCATCATGGGGATTATTGGTGGCCTAGCGGGTAGTACGGTGGATCTTGGTTTGGGTGCAGCTGTGTCTCAGCCTATTGCTGATGCCATGCCGGAAGTTCTAGGGGAAACCGGGTCTAAGATTGCGAGTGTTGCGGGGCCTGCTCTGACTTCTGGGTTGGTAAATGCGGGCTTAAGTTATGCACTAGGCGGTAAGAATGCGGCTTTGGGTGGCTTTGCTCAGGGCGCGATGATGGGGGGTTTAGGGGGTCTTGAAGCTAACACATTGCTAGGTACCGAAGGATCTGCACAACCGATGCAACAGGGTACTGCACAAGACTTAGGTTTTACTCCCTCAAATGCCCCACCTAAACTACCTTATAGCCCGGTAGAAAAAGCTATACCACCGATGAGTCCAACCTCACTAGCAACAACCCCAAGCAGTCCTAACTTTGTAGGCCCAACTACAACTCCACCCCCTGCTCCAACACCCACTGCAACTCCACCCCCAACTGCGCAACCCCAAGGCTTCTTTGATAAAGTCGGATCTAACTTAGGCAAATTGGGAGACAAGTACGGTAATTTAGCTGGTATGAAATCTCTGGCATCTGACTATGGCTCTCCGGCATTTCTTGCTTCTATGGTGGGTCAAGGGTTTACACAGAATGCTTATGATACGCAGCGGGCTAAAGAAGCCAAACAACGCTATGCACTACAAGACTACACGACCCAGCAGAATGCCAACAACTTAGCGTATAACTTGTATGGTCCGGGTAATAGCGTATATGGTAGGGCTGCGGGGGGTCCTGTTACTCTACATTCTCACGGCGGTTATCCAGTTTCTATGACCATTCCGGGGCCTGAAGTGGATGAGCTTAAAGAAATGGGTGGCATTGAAGGTCTTATGCAGCATTTACAGGGCATGTCAACTGGGGGGTACGTAAATACTACTCCTATGTCCGCAGACCCATACCCTCAATCACAAATCCCTAAAGCCGCACCGTATCCTGCAGCGTCCCCACAGAGGCATGAAGTTGTTGGGTTTGAAGACGGTGGGTTCCTAGACGGCCCCGGGGATGGTCAATCGGATAGCATCCCTGCTAGTATTGACGGTGTTGAGCCTATTAAGGTGGCCGACGGGGAGTTCGTAGTGCCTAAACACATTGTAGACCTGATCGGTATTGACAAACTAGACCATCTACTTTCCGCAGTAAGGAAAGCATCTTACGGTAAAAATCAGCAGATGCCTCAAGATGTTGGTAAACTAGCGGCTGAACGACTACTTTCGAGATATGCATGAATGCTCTACTAAAGCCTAACACTACGGAGCTTCAGAGTCAGCCTACCATTGCTGATTTCCGTGCGGCTTTGGCGGAGGCGCTTGCATCTGGGGAACTTAAAACAGCTGAGACGCCACTTTGGCATTATCACACCCCGGATCTCTATGCTAGGCGGATTATAGTCCCAGCAGATTGTACGTTTGTTACAAAAGTCCACAAGTCAGAACACATCTCTATTGCACTGCGCGGTAGGATTACGGTCATAAACGAAGAAGGAAAGCGTGTAGAGATTACCGCACCTGAAGTTTTTGTAACTAAGCCCGGTACCCACAGGGCTATCTATGTTCATGAAGAATGCGAATGGATGACGGTTCACCACTGCAAGGAGCAGGACATAGAAGCTATAGAAAAGGAACTCGTCTGTCAGACGATGGAAGAGTACAACCAGCTACAACTTGAGGCACAGTAATGGCATTTGTAGACATTCTAGCGGCGGGTATAGCGGCGGCATCTTTGGGGGCGGTAGAAGCAGCTCCGGTAGCCGCCACATTAGCAGGTATTGGTAACACCGCGGGTGGTCTTATCGGCGCAGAAGGGGCTTTGAGCGCATTGGGTCCGGGCCTTACGGCGGTGGGTGATGTAGCTGGATCTCTACCCGGTTTAACAGGTTTGTCTCAAGGTCTTAACAGCGTATCAACTACACTGTTTGGTGCGGAAGCTGCTCCGGCGGTTACTCCGGGTACTCAGGCCGTGGGTAACACCGCGGTTAAAACAGGGGCGCAAATAGCGCAAAACGCCGTTGATAAAAGTTTTACAGGTTTTGGAAAGTTGGGGGATACTTTAGCTACTAATGCCGTTCTAAATGCTGGGCAGCAGGGTATAGGCGCTATTCAACAAAACGCAGCGAATAACCAGTCTAATAAAGTGGGCAACCAAATAGCCGCGCAACAAGGTTGGGGTGGTTTTAATCAAGGGGGCTATGCATCGCTTCATGCGGCCCATGGTGGTTCGGTACATGTAAGAGACGGATCTTTTGTGATCCCTGCGGATGTTGTTAGCGCTCTGGGTAATGGGTCTTCTAAGGCAGGGGCTAGGTTCCTCACACATCTTTTTGCTAGTTTGGAACGGGGGCCAGCACCAGAAGCAGGAAACCTTGCGGCTGACCGAGCAATGCAACGCCATGATAAACGGAGCGCAGCGTGACCCAAGACGTGCGAGTAGAAGAAGTTCCTTTATCGCTAGTTAATGTTGTTTGGGGTACGTGCGAAAAATATTTAGAATCTGCTCTCTCTCATTCGCAGGGGGAGTACACCGTAGACCAAGCAAAAATATATGTAATTAACGGTCTTTGGAATTTATTGGTCGCTATTGATGATAATCAACAGGTGCATGGTGCTGCTATTGTGCAGTATTTCAATCGGCCTAATGATCGTGTGGCGTTTGTAATTGCCCTTGGCGGGCGTTTAATCGTTGGAAAAACCAACGGAGAGAAACTCTTCAGCATTCTTAGAGCAAATGGTGCTACGTGTATAGAAGCCGCCGGACGAGACGAAGTACTTCGTCTATGGAAAAGGTATGGTTTAGAAAAGAAATACACTATAATTAGCACAAAGCTTTAGGATTATCTCCTATATATTTAAGAGGATTCGCATTATGAGCGGCGCAGCATCACCATCACCGTATACCCAATCCGTTCAACAGGTCCAAGCGGGTTGGATGGCTAACCCTACGGCTAGGGCTATCGGACTTCCAGTCCTTAAAAAAATGGCCGCGTATAATTCTGGTTTAATGGATACGGCGATTGGCGCACAAAACCAAGACCCCACCGCGCTAGCTAAATTTTATGGTCTGCCATCTAATGCTTCCACCGCGGATATTGTAGCGGCTATAGGCCAATCACACCTGTCAGCACAAGGCGTCGTACCGGGTATACAACAACAGCCAGTGCCATCCACCCCAACAAAGGCAGCGGCTAGAGGGGGCTTAATGAGTCTTCGGGGCTATGCTTCAGGGGGCGCTCCAGCTGTCCAAGATTTGACTCCTGAGCAAAACCAAGCGGTAGCGGCTTTTAACGCTACTATTACCGGTGGGGGTACGCCCACTGCTGCGCAAATAGCGCAGATAAATAATATTGAAAAAACTACTGGACGTAACGTATCTCCCTATACGAACACTGGGCAAGCAGCTGTAGGCGCGCCTAATCTTCAGAATTCCATAGCAACTGCCGCGGCGTCTGGTCATTATCCTACAGGTACAGGGACTTCTCCAGCTACATCTATTGTAAACAAATACCCTAATAGCGACGCGGCATCGACCATATCTACAAGCCCTAATAACACGGCCATCACCAACGCCAACAAAAATGCGGGAAATGATCTTGCCACGGCTACAGATGTTAAGACTTATGGCGTTGCTCCAGTATTAGATGCTAACGGTAAACCCACAGGACAAATAACATTTAACGATCCTAACTTCAATAAGGCAGTAGGTTCTTTAGATCAGTTGTCTCAAGGTACGGGAATGTATGGCTCTGCTGTAGGCCAGATGGGTAATATCATGTCAGGGCTTCAGGGGATGTCTAATTACTCTCCTCAGCAGGTAGCGGCACAATCCGTACAGGCACAACAAGCTTCAGCACAAAATGCAGCTGCCCAGCAAGCCTCGGCCCAAGGGTATGGCGCTACGTTAATGGAAGCACCTACGGATATTTCTTCCAAAAATTACGACGCGGCTCAGATGGAAGGGCCGGGTTCTTGGACAGATCCGGGTGTTCAACAGAAATACATGAACCCCTATGAACAGGGCGTAATTGATGTTGCAAAACGCCAAAAAGCACTGGACTATCAGAAACAAGTTCAGGGTTTAAATAGCCAAGCATTGGCTGCGGGAGCGTTTGGTGGCTCTGGTCAGGCTCTGCAAAGATCGCAGGCTTCTAAAGACTATCAGCAACAACTGCAAGATCTTGAAGCTCAAGGTTTAAGCCAAGCATATCAGCAAGGTATGCAACAGTACGGCACAGAGTCAGCGCAAACACAGCAAGCGCGTCAGTCAAATCAAGCGGCTACCAACGCGCAGCGCTCACAGTTCATCCAGCAAGAACTCCAAGCCGCAATGACTAACTATGGTGGTAAGTTAACCGCTGCACAACAGAATGAAGTTGCTCAAAACGCCGCTTCGCAGTTCAACGCAATGGCGCAAAACACTGCATCTATAACGAACGCGCAGCTAGGAACCAATGCAAACTTAGCCAATGCGGCTAATGCTCTTCAAGCGAGTATATCAAACGCTCAATTGGGGACCAATGCTAGTATTGCAAATGCTTCAAATAGTCTGGCTGCACAACAGTCTAATCAAACTGCAGGGCTTCAAGCAAAACAATTGGGCCTCGGAGCTTTAACCCAAGCAGGACAATTTGGTTTAGGTATGGGTAGTCAGGGTATGAATGTTGCTCAAGGTTATGGTCAAGCAGGACAGTACACCACGGCATTAGGGCAACAATTCAACACTAACAACCAGCAGTCGGCAATTAACCGATTCCAAATGCCAACCACCCTTGCAAATCAAACGCTTGACGCCGCTGCAGCGGCTGCTGGGAATAGCCAAAAATCAACAGGTATAGTTGCAGGCAACCAAGCTACTAAGTAAGAGGAACTTCAGATGTCTGACAATTACACTAGCCAGATCAACGCCGCGTTTGAGGCTCTTAAGTACAACCCGCACGCTACCCAGCAGCTGCTCCAACAGCAACAGAAAAATCCGGGCGGTGCGCAGGGTCCCGAAACGCTTGCAGCGGCAGCGGCGGCTAACTACCAGAAATCCATGCATACCCCACCCCCACAGCAGCCACCACAACAGACCGTCGTTGCAGGGTTAACCCAACAGCCTCAGATGCCTATGGGTCTTGAAGCTCCAAACTTGGAAGACTTCGCTCAACAACAGCAGCAACAGCGTATGGCAACGGGGGGTATTGTGGCTCTTGCTCATGGCGGTCCTGTGCAGGGGTATGCGGAAGGTGGCTATTCGGATATACCCATGGCTAAAATAAGTCCTCATGAAACGTCTTGGGGTCCATCATGGACTCTCAACGACCTGCTTAAATTTGATGCTACGCCTTCACAAAGCGAACAAGATTATTACAAAACTACGGAACCTTCGCCGTCTAAGCGCCGTGAACTGAATGCAACCAAATTAGATCGTAATGCTAGTCAAACAACAGATCAAACTGAAACAAGAAGCCCGCTTGACTATTTATCATTGATTGATGGTATTAAATACCCGCATTCTTCGTCGAATGCCTATCCCCATTCTGATCCGTTGGATACCACTGCAGATATTTTGAAAACTTCTGCTGCACCTACGATGCCTCCCGGCGGTCAAACAATTTCAACGTCTGAGCCACAACAGCCCCGACCAAAACAAGAGCTTGAAGCGCCTAAAAAAGCCGATGGGTCCCCTCTTTCTTACGAAGACCAAATTAGCTATGTTCAAAAAGTCCTTGGTGTTCCGCCAGATGTTTCCGCAGAAATCAAAGGGCAGCTTGAGAAGCGCATGGCCCATGAAGGAAATGTTAATCTCATTAAAGATATCGCTGCTGGGTTGGGTGGCTTCTTAGGTACTCGTGGGTATGGTCAGGAACGGGTCGGTGCAGGCATCATGAACGCCTTGCAATCCTCTGCTATTCACGGTAAAGAAGAAAGTGATATGCAAGATAAGATTGACGCCCTGCATCTTAAATCAATGATGCTCCCTTATGAGTCTAGGCATCAGGCAGGTACCCTAGTCCTGCAGAGTCAGCAAAAACTCCGCGAAGCACAAGCTGCAGCAGCTGCGAAACGGGCTGAATTGTCTTATGAAAGAGGCACGAAGTTTGGTACGGAACAAATTCAAGGCGAATTTGGCCTGCAAAGAGAAGGACTGCAAAACAAGAGCCAAATGGAAATTGCCCAGATGAAAGCCGATGCTGACCTAAAACTTGAAGCTGCTAAAACAGCTATAGCAAATAACAGCCTAACCGGAACTAATAAAACGGCTGTATATAATCATCTTAGTGAATTAGCGGGTATGGGTCTTATAGACCGCGCAAAATTGGATGAGGCTTTCCAGCAAAGTATTGCTACAATAACCGGACGCTCCGCGCCACAAGCCCCAGCCCAGCAGCTAGGAAACGGTTTGTCATTATCTGGCACCCCAACCACTCCATAATCGTACAGGTACGGCATGGCTAATGAAATTGATCCGCTCGCATATAACCCAGAATTTGACATTCTATTTGGTGGTCAAAAACCGACGGACAATGAAGAGCCAGACTTAAGCCAGTACCTACCACAGGAACCCCCGACCCGCGAAGAGCATAAGCGTAGCGCCCAACAGGCGGGCGGGAAAGCCTCTCAGTATGATGCGCTTATAAATGAACTAGCGACCGCTAGAGGCCAAGACCCTAATCTCATAAAAGCCCAAATATGGGCTGAAAGCGGGTTTAACCCCAATGCTGTGTCTCCTAAAGGTGCTAAAGGATTATCACAGTTTATGCCCGGTACTTGGGCCAAATACGGTAAAGGGGACCCTCACGATCCCCGCGCGGCCATTGAAGCACAGCTTGCCTATAATGCGGACTTGAGTAAAAAATTCGGTGGTAACACTGAAAAAATGTTGGCTGCATATAATTGGGGTGAGAATAGAAACGCCCTGAAATCAGATCTCTGGAAGCAAACAGCTCCCCCCGAAACGCGGGATTACGTACAAAAAATACTGCGCAAGCACGCCGAGTATTCAGGCGGCGCTACCCCCACAGGCTCATATGGTGAGCCTGATATCTCTCAAGATCCAGAACTTGCACAGCAACTTAAACAACAAGAAGACCCACTTGCTGGCACCTATGCTATCCCGTTATCAAATGGGCAGATGCTTCATGCGCCTGAAGGTATGGATCGTAATGAGGCTATCGCACAAGCGAGGTCTATGGGTGTTGAGGCTGAAGGCTTAAAAGATATTCACCTAGCAAACGGTCAGATTCTCCACGCTCCCGATAGTATGGATGAGGCTGAAGCTATCGCTCAGGCCAAGGCTTTAAAGCCGGATATGGACTTCACCACGAAGGCTCAGGCAGAGCATGCAGCTAAACAGGGTATGGGTCCTGCAGCGGTATCTGGGTTTAAGGGGGCTGTCGGGCAGTTGGCTACAGGGGCGGGGGAATGGACAGAAGATGCCAATATCCTCAAACAGCCTAGCGACTGGTTAAAGAAGCAAGGTGCTGA
>Ga0304728_1002030_pt1 | contig 13394 bp, 15 predicted proteins | sample C_130625_MF_Meta_FD_190476 | JGI IMG/M metagenome (GOLD analysis project Ga0304728, IMG submission 190476) | Freshwater microbial communities from Lake Croche, Canada to study carbon cycling - C_130625_MF_MetaG (v2) (version 2) | ecosystem: Environmental > Aquatic > Freshwater > Lake | place... | reverse complement strand
TAATCGTCGCGCCCGCCATGATTACGAGATCATCGACACCCTCGAATGCGGACTCATACTCACCGGTTCCGAGGTGAAGTCTCTGCGCGAGGGCAAGGCCCAAATCGCTGACGGCTACGCCCGCGTTACCGACGGGGAGCTCTGGCTCTTCGCCATGCACATCCCGCCGTGGACCTACGCCGTGGGCTTTGGCTCCCATGATCCCGACCGTCCACGCAAACTCTTAGCCCACCGTCGTGAAATTGCCGAGTTCCTTGAAGAGACCAAAACTCAACCCTTGACCATGATTCCCCTCAAGCTGTACTTCAAAGAGGGTCGCGTCAAAGTCGAGATCGCCCTGGCCAAGGGTCGCAAGCAACACGACCGTCGCCAAGACATTAAAAAACGCGACGCCGAGCGTGAAATGCAACGCGCCACACGCCACCACGAGAAGTTCGGTCGTTAGCGCGCCCTTGTCATTGTCGGTGGGGGGCACTACGCTGGGCTTTCACCATTTGGTGATGAACATGGGGGTGATCGGTTTCGACATTTGTCGTCAAGGTAGGAGAAGCGAGTCGTGGTCTCAGGAACCACGTTAAAGAGCCTGAAACAAAAAATAAACGCCAAGCCTCAGCTTGCGCTCGCTGCCTAGTGCAGCGACGTTCATGTAGTCCCAGCCCTGCGGATTACGAATTGAACGCCATACAGTAGGGCTTACCTCGCGGGGGTGTTAGTAGTTCGCGAGGGAAATTTCACTAACTACGGATCGTTACCGGGGCTACACACAGTGACGATCCCGACAATTTCTGTGTAGCTGCACTCGGAGAAGTACTACTAAGAAGCGAATGGACGCGGGTTCGATTCCCGCCACCTCCAAGGATGCTCAGGGGAAACCGTGAGCCTCGTTGGAGGTGGATACCGATCCTCGATACTGGCGCGGTCACCGTGGGTTCCCCCGCGTCTGCGAACCATGACACCAGGGGTCTACGTCGCTTAGCTCACCTCGACGTCGAGGGTGATGCTCACCGGACAGTGATCACTGCCCATCGTGCCGTCGTGAATTTCCGCCGCCAACACTTTCGGGGCCAGCTCTTCGGAGACCAAGAAGTAATCAATGCGCCAGCCCACGTTCCCGGCGCGTGCTCCCCCGCGATACGACCACCAGGTGTAATGACCGTTGCCCTGGGTGAACATCCGGAAGGTATCCACAAAACCCGCCTTCAGCATGGCTCCAAAACCTTCACGTTCTTCGTCGGTGAATCCCGCCTTGCCCACGTTGGGCTTGGGGCGTGCGAGATCCTCTTCGGTGTGCGCCACGTTCAAGTCTCCGCAAAAGGCCACCGGCTTCTTCTTCGCCAGGGCCGTGACGTGCGCCAAGAACGCGGGGTCCCACTTCTGGTGGCGCAGTTGCAATCGTCCGAGATCGTCCTTGGCGTTGGGGGTGTAACAGGTCACTAAATAGAACTCGTCGAACTCGGCCGTCAAGACACGACCTTCGGTATTGGTGTTGCCGAATTCGTCGTCGTGCAGTCCGTGCTTGGTTTCGAGACGCTTCGGCAAGCCCTCGACAACGGACAAGGGCTTGATCTTGGAAAAAATGGCGGTGCCGGAATAGCCCGGCTTGTCCGCAGAATTCCAGTACTCGTGGTAACCGGAGAGTTCTAAGGGTGATTGTTCCTGTTGGGCCTTAATTTCTTGCAGGCAAATAATGTCGGGCTGCACCTCGTTCAAAAAAACGTCGAAGAGGCCCTTGGAGTGAACCGCCCGAATTCCGTTGACGTTCCACGAGACGAGTTTTAAGGGCATGGGTTCAGCCTAGAAGAGTGTGTTGCTTTTTTCGTCACTCACCCACGAGGAATACCTCATCACCTAGCATCGCCACGTCGACCATTCGCGTCGTCGCACGAGGAGCCACCATGACCGTCATCTTGTTGCACGGCAACCCCGAGACCCCCGCCGTGTGGGGACCACTGATGGACGCCTGGCAAGGTCGCGACGTCATTGCCCCCGCGCTGCCGGGATTTGGCTGCCCGCGTCCCGATGGTTTCGGCGCCACCGCCGAGGACTATCTGGCCTGGCTGATTGATCTGGTGGAATCCTGTGAGGATCCCGTACACCTGATTGGTCATGACTGGGGTGGGATTTTGACGGCCCGCTTGGCCATCGTGCGACCTGATCTCTTGGCCTCCTGGGCCTCGGATGCCGTGGGCGCCTTGCACCCGAAATACGTCTGGCACGACGCGGCGCAGGGTTGGCAGACGCCCGTGGTCGGCGAAAAAATGATGGAAGCCATGATGACGCCGCCCGCGTCCGAACGCGCCGCCATTTTGGAAACCCTCGGCCTCTCCCCGACCATCGCCGCCATCGTGGCCGGTCCCATGGACGCCACCATGGGTGAATGCTCCCTCGTGCTCTATCGCTCCGCGGCCCAACCGGCAATGATCGAATGGGGTCGGAATCCAGAACGAGCGCGCGCCGCTCGTGGAGCCTTTCTCCACGCCACCGACGACCCTTTTGTGGGTGCCGCCATCGGCACCAAGGGTCTCGCCGAGGACATGGGGGCCCGCACCGTGCTCCTCGAGGGACGAGGACACTGGTGGATGCTCGAAGAGCCCGCCATGGCCGCCCGTGTGCTGGAGACCTGGGTCACGAACGAGAGTTAGGCGCGGCGAGCGGCGCCGAAAATGCCTTCCTTTGCGCTCGGCTACGCATCAATGCCGAGGGCGTAGCCCAGAGCTAGGTCTAACTGTCGACTCCTCAGCGAGTCGAGCGAGCCCACCGGTGATTCCTGGAGCTCGGAATGAGAGACCAAAATGAGATTGTCGCACGAGATGGCGCTCCAGTCGGGAAGCCCTTCGCGAGGGCCCACTACTACTTCCGATCGAATACCCCGAATGCGACGAGTAATGGGAGCACACATCACTGAATGAAGCGACGCAATGGCTGCCGTTCGCGTCACCACGCACACCGGCCGACGGCCGAAGGGCTCCTCCAGAGTCGCCCAGAGCACGTCGCCACGCTTCACCATTCGGGCCAGGCCCGTCGCGAAAGGTGCGCTGCCATCTCCACCACGCCGCGGTCCTGTGGGGTTTCCCGATAGGAGGCGTAGAAGGCGGCGTCCGCTCGTCGAAGGGCATCCATCTCAAGAAATGCCAACGCGGAACGTCGAAGAATCTCGGAGCGATTCAGCCCTGTCCTCTCACCCAATTCGTCGAGTTGCGATACCAGATCATCGTCGAGTTGAACCAAAACTTGTCGTCGTGCCATAACCATATTATATCTCATATGTAACTCTCGCCCTTCGGATGTGCACTAATTCAGCCCAACGGTCGGCCCCCGCGGGTGCGTGAGAGGACTTTTCTCGCGGGCAGTGCCATCGACCCAAGAGCAGGCAAAGGTGGCGACGACAGCAGAGACGAGAACCTCTCGTTTCGCAAGGGTCGCGATGGACGACGCCGATGCGACGCGCCCCGAGCTACAGCTGAATGTCGTAACCCACCGCGGGGTCCATGATCCCCGCGAGGAGTTGTTGGTACACGCGTTCGGCTTCGCCCAGTCCTTCGTAGGTATCGAGTCGCAACCACGCGTCGGTCGAGTCCACGAAGGCTTCCCACGCCGCGGCCACCCGACGATTGAGCTCGTCGACTCCCCACTGGCCGGTTCGCAGCTTGATGCGCGACGGCGCGAACAAGAAGGTGGGCGTCGGACCCGGCAAGGGGGTGGGATGCGGCGTTTGTTGCTGGCCCATCATGGTGCCGCCCACCACCATGGAGTGCAACAAGGAGTTGCCCAGGTGCGTGTGGATCCGGTAACAGAGATCTTGATTTCCTGTGATGTCCACGTAGACCGAAGGGACCTGCGCAATTTCGTCAACCTGGTCGTAGAGGAGAACTTCGTCGTAGACCCCGAGCGCACGCACGAAGTCCGCGTTCCCCTTCGAGGTCACACCCACCACGTGGGCGCCACGTCGGTGGGCCAGTTGCGCGGCCCCAATAGCGGTCTTGGCCGAGGCGCTCGAAATAATGACCTGCGCCTTTTTGAGTTCTTCGTCATCCTCGATGAAGTCGTCCACGACAAACGAGGTGAAGTACAAGGGGTAGAGCAACATGATCTGGGCTTCGCGGTCTTCGCAGAACAAGGGGTCAACCGCACACACGCGAAAGCTGTTGTAGGCCGACGGCAGTTGCGCGCGATGGGCCGACATGTCGATCACGGTGCTGGCCGAATTCACGTTCGGGGTGATGATCAGTTCGTTCGACATGGGGAAATAACCGAAGAGACGAGTGCCAACGACGAGTTCGGCGCAGTTCGACTCGACCACGTCCCCGAAACCCCACACGGGAAGTCGACCCCAGAGTTCTCCTTCGGGACCGGTGGAAGGAAAGAACTCCCAATACTGCAAGAAGGCCGCCGATTGGGCGTAGGAGATGTTGTTGGTCGACAAACCAAAACGATCGACCCGCAGCCGAGCCTGCGCGTTGCCGAGCGCGGCGGGGGCGAGGTTCAGAGTGCGGGTGACGGCGAAGTCGGTTTTGAGAATCTCTACGTCCATGGCATCCTCCAGTGTCCTGTCACAAGTTGTGACAAAAGTCTTCTCCACGATAGTTCGACACTCCCCCGCAGGGCGCTCATCAGGTGGCAAACTCGAAAAGTCCCCCGGGACACGATCAAGGAGCTATTCGTGCGGGTTTTGGTTATTGGTGCCGGCGGAGTGGGGTCGGCCGTCGCCGGAACCATCGCCACGTGGAATCTCTTTGAGCGCGTGGTGGTCGCCGACTACGACCTCGCCAAGGCCCAGCGGGCCGTCGCCGGAAAGGGTGAGCGATTCGCCGCCTACCGGCTGAACGCCAGTGATGAGGTCGCCCTTTTGCAACTCATCGACGCCGAGAAAATCACCGCCGTGTTGAACGTGCTCGACCCACGTTTCGTGATGAATATTTTCACGGCCTGCCTGAAGGCCGGGGTCACCTATCTCGACACCGCGATGTCGCTGTCCACGCCCCACCCCGAACACCCCACCACCATGAGCGGACTCAAGCTCGGTGACGAGCAGTTCGCCCTCGAGGAACGCTGGCGCGAGCGAGGACAACTGGCCCTGTGCGGCATCGGCATCGAGCCGGGCATGAGCGACGTCTTCGCGCGCTACGCCGCCGACGACCTGTTCTCTTCCATTGACGAGATCGGGGTGCGCGACGGTTCCAACATGTCCATTCGGGGATACGACTTCGCCCCGACATTTTCCATCTGGACCACCATCGAAGAGTGCCTCAACCCACCGGTCATCTACGAACGTGAGCGTGGGTGGTTCACCACCGAACCCTTTAGCGAACCCGAGATCTTTCACTTTCCCGGCGGGATTGGCGACGTGGAGTGCGTCAACGTCGAGCACGAAGAAGTGCTCCTCATCCCGCGCTGGATTGATGCCGGACGAGTGACCTTCAAGTTCGGTCTCGACGAACAATTCCTCAACGTCCTGCGCACCTTGCACACCTTGGGTTTGGACTCGGTGAAGGAGGTCAACGTCAATGGGAAGTTGGTCGCACCTCGCGACCTGGTGGCGGCTTGTTTGCCCGACCCCGCGCAACTGGGTGAGCGCATTGACGGCTCTACCTGTGCGGGCACGTGGGTCAAGGGAACCGGCACGGACGGCTCCCCGCGCGAGGTCTACCTCTACCACGTGGTCGACAATGCCTGGTCCATGAAGGAATTCGGGGCGCAGGCCGTGGTCTGGCAGACGGCGCTGAACCCCGTAGTCGCCCTCGAGCTACTCGACAGTGGTGCGTGGAGTGGGACGGGAGTTCTCGGACCCGAAGCCCTGCCCGCGACGCCCTTCTTGGATTTGGTGAACGCCCACGGATGCCACTGGGGCCTCGAGGAGCGTTAAGCCGTCGCTCCGCGTTGTGTAAGGGTGCCAATAATGATCAGCGACACCGTCGTCACGATCGATCCCACGCCCACGAGCATGCCGAGGTTGTGAGCGCCGACCGAAATCCAGCGCTCCTTACTCACGCAGAGCGAAGGTCCCGTCTTTTGCGTCAACAGGTAGTGACAGCCCTTCAGCAGCGGCTGCGAGCGACGGTAGGAACCCATGTTCTCGAGACCCACCACGAGTGAGGCGATCGATACGGCGACGCAGCCGGAAAGATAAACCCAGATGATGCGGTCCCAACGCGGCAGGATGCGCGCCACGGGAGAATCGGAACGAATCATGAGTCCCGCGCCCAGGGCGCCGAGGAGACTGGCGAAGGTCAACAAGAAGGTGCCGGACCCAATGGCACTACCGAGATTCCAGCCACTCAAGGACGCCGGTGACACCCAATTCTGAATTTGCACCAGGGCGAAGACGCCAACCAGAACGCGCGCTCCTCGACTGAGGTTGTCAAAGAAGTCGACTTTGTTGAAGGACTTGCGTAGAGACGGCACTTTCAAAGGATAATTGCTCCCGCCGACCCCCGGATAAGCCGCGGGTGGGGGCCATTTCTCTCGTCGGCGACGCGCCGCCCGGGGAAGTGGCTCACTCGTCCACGGCGTAGAGATTCCATACACCCGGCACGCCTTTTAATTCGTGTTCCCCCCTACCCGTAAAGGTGAAATGGGAACCCACGACCGACTCGCGCACGGTGGAGGACACCAGAATTTCTCCGCCCGTCGACAGCGATCCGATTCGCGCGCCCACGTGCACGCCCATGCCCGCAATATCGTCGCCACGCACTTCGACCTCGGCGGTATGAATGCCCGTGCGGATCGACAGTTGCATGCCGTCGACCGCGCGACGAATTTCCGTCGCGCAGGCAATGGCTCGGCTGGGACTATCGAACACCGCCATAAACCCGTCGCCAATCGTCTTCACCGTTCGTCCTCGATGTCGTTCAATCAGGGACCTCAAGGTGAGGTCGTGACGCTCGAGCAAGTCACGCCACCGGTCATCACCCAGGGTGGCCGCCAATTGGGTGGATTGGACGAGGTCGGTAAAGAGAAGCGTGACTAAGACTCGCTCCGCGTTGGCCGCGTTGCGAAAACCCGTGCCGAACTCTTCGATCTCGTCCAAAAAGACCGAGGTGTCGTCGGTCCAATAGAGAAAGTCGCGACCCGGGACTTCCACCAGTCGGGCGCCGGCGAGGTTCTCGGCAAAATAACGCGCATCGGCCACGCCGGCGATTTGGCCGGTGCGACACAGCACCAAGGTGGGTACCTGCACTTGGCCCAAGAGCGGTCGGAAGTCATGGTCGAAGAGTTGGTTCAAGAGGGCGTTGGCCATCGAAGGGGTAGCCGCCAAGGAGCCCGCTCGGTCCCACCAGGATCGAAAGGTTTGGTCGTGGGCGATGCTCGGCGCCAGCAAGGCCAAAATGTCATAGCCCAAGTCCGCCGCGTCGGGGTCGGTGATATCGACCTCCTCGCTGAAGAGCTCGTCCGGAAAACCAAACGAGCTGCCGGGCGCACGTCGTTCCATCAAAACGGCGCTCATGATGACCAGTCCCGCCACCCGTTCGGGATGACGGATCGCGAGCAAGAGCCCTACCCCCGTGTGCATGTAGGGGGCAATAATCACGCACCGCGCCGAGCCGGCGGCGTCCATTACCGCCAACACGTCGTCCACCCAGTTCTCGATGCTGGGAGGATTCGCCACGCTTCCCCGGTCGGAATTTCCTACGCCGCTGACGTCCATGCGAATGAGTCGACCCATGGCCGCGATGCGACGGTGGTAACGAGCGAAGGAGGGCTCGTCATCCACGCGGTCGATCGGCAACAGAAATCCCGGGAGGATGAGAAAGTCGACGTCACCGTCCCCGAGAACTTGATAGGCGATGTCACCGTTAACCGAAGCGGCGTATCGCGTCTTCGCTACGGCGACCATCGAAAGATTCTAGGTTCGTCACCACGGCCCGCGCGCCACGCAGTGTCGTCTCTCGTCGGGTAGGTGAAAGCCCGCGGGTTCGTAAAATACGCCCCCCGTCACCGTGCGAAGCTCAGGGTGCCACCACGACGAGTTGGCGACCATCACGTTCCGCACTCCAGCCTTCCCAGCGAAATCGACTCATCGATTTCCACGAAGTCTCGACCACGCGTCGCGCGAATATTCCCTTCACCGCTTTCGCGTGGTGACCCACCGGCGACCCACCATGGCGGGTGACGAAGCGCACCCGTCGCAGCTCACCATACCGGGCGATCTCCTCGACATCGAGAGCCGCGGCGTGTTCGTTCGGCAAGAGATCGACTATCGGTGCACCCTGGGCCGCGGCAATGACGGCCGCGGTGACTGCGCTGCGCCACCAGGTGGCCAGCTTGCCGAGGCCCGGAAGCGAAACGGACATTTTCAGCCGGTAGTTCGCCAGGTCATCGTTGGCCGTGGTGAGGCCGTAGAGACCCGAAGGGATGAGAAGGCGCTGTCGCGTTTCTTTGTCCAGAGATTCGGGTGCGAGGTGTCCCCAGACCACGCCGGTGTAGCGCTGATAGGCGGGAAGGTAGAGCGCTGACGGCGAACCGATATCCCCCATGGCGCTATGCGCCTGTTCCAAGAGTTCACCCGTGACCCCTAACACGGAAGCAGCCGTCGTCGCGGATCCTCGCAGCAGGGGCTGCAGAGCCGCAAGGACTTGTTCTCGAGGTGCGGACAGGCTCCGATCAAAGGTGCCGTGGCGATATTTCGCCACCCCACCGCTGGCTTTTCCCTCCGACGGGGGGAGCAGCACGACGGGGTCGGGGCTCATCGCTCGCGCGCCCCGCGCTAGGCCGTGGGTGCGACGCGGTTGAGGACGCCCACCAACTCGACGTGTTCGGTCTGGGGAAAGAGGTCAAACGCCCGCAGCGAGGTGAGTTCGTAGCCCTGGGTCGTCAACACGGCAATGTCGCGCGCGAAGGTAGCGGCGTCACACGAGACGTAGACCACGCGACGCGGACTGCGGCGCGTCAGGGCCTGCATGACGGCCTTGCCCGCACCGGCACGCGGTGGGTCCAGGACGACCACGTCATCGGCTTGGACGGCGTCATTAATTGCGCGCGCGGCTACCGGCCATTCGCGCACGGTGATCTGACGACGCGAGCCAATGTTGTGCAGGGCGTCTTTAATGGAAAACTCGGAGTTCTCCACCGAGGTGACCTTTCCGCGCAGACCCACGACGTCCGCCATGGCCACGGCGAAAAGACCCACACCGCTATAGAGGTCCACCGCACGGTCGCCTTCTTTCAGGTCCGCCCCTTCCAGCACGGCGCTCACCAAGGCCGCCGGGGCTTCCCGGTGTGACTGCCAGAAGGAGAGCGGCCCGACACGAAAGCGCTTGCCGAGGACCGAGACGGTGGAATAAGTCTTCGAGGGCAGCGGGTCACCGAAGAGGGTGGTGATTTCGTAGATGGTGTCGTCACCATCATCGTGACGCACCACGGCGAAGACGTCTCCGTCACCGATGGCGCGCAGCTCCACTTCGTCCGCTCCCACCCAGTCCATCTGCATGGCGGCGGCGAAATCCGAATGCGCCACCCAGCACGACGACAGCGGAATGATCTCGTGACTACGGTATTGGCGAAGACCCAGCTTGCCCTCCGGCGTCACCGCGCAGCGCAGACGCGTACGCGTCCCCTGACCCGTGCCGAAGCTTTCGAGGGTGACTTTCCGTTCGATTTTGGCGATGCGACGCAGGTGCTCTTCGACCAGAGACTCTTTCCAGTTCTTCTGGGCTGCCGGCGAGGCGTGTTGGAGATCACAGCCGCCGCAGAGTTCGGGCCGGGCGTAGGGACAGGGTGGCTCTACCCGCTGGGCACTGGACTCGAGGATGTCGGTGGCATTGGCCCGCAGGAAAGAGGAGGTTTCCTCAAAGACTGAGGCGCGTACGCGTTCACCGGGAAGAGAGTTGCGAACAAAGACCACCTGGCCACTGGGGGCGCGACCGACTCCCCCGCCCGTGGCCGGTCGATCGATCGTTACCTCGATGGAATTGGTCGCGCTATTCACCCGTTCAGCCTACTCACGGGTGCGCAGGCGACCTTCGAGATAACTCGCCACGCGCGCCACGTTCTCTCGTCCTTCTTCTCGACTGACCCCGAAGAGCGTGGTGCCGGGGTTCGCTTCGAGAACTAACCAGCCCCCATCACCGTGCAACAGGTCCACCCCGCACATATCGAGTTCGCAGGCCCTGGCGGCCGCCAGAGCGAGTTCCTGCGCCTCCCCGGGTACCTCACGGGCGGTAGTGATCACCGCGCCCTGAGCGATGTTGCTGCGGAACTCTCCGTTCAGGGGTCGACGACGCATCCAGTGCAGGACCTCGCCCCCCACCACTAGGGCCCGCAGATCGTCACTCCAGTTAATGACGGATTGCACCACCAGTGAGGAGTCCTCGGGTACTTCCTTTCCGGGAATCTTGCGCACGCCGTGGCCGCCACTCCCCCGACGGGGCTTGAGGACGACTTCGTCCAGACCCACCGGTCCGCGGGCCAACCAGGTCGCGGGGTGCGCGATGTCGGCTCGCTCGAAGATCGCGGCGGCCCACCATTTGTCACTGGCTCGTTCGTGGGCGTCGGGATTGCTGACAACCAGAATCCCTTGATCACGAAATGCGCGGGCTCGTTCCCAATTAACCGGCACCCCCGCGCGAACCACCACCAGGTCGGGAGGGTCGCCGACGTAGTTGCCGAGGGGTTCGTCCCACCACATGGTGACCTGGTGTCCGCGCCGGGTGAGTTCTTCGGCCAGGGCGTTGTTGCGACCTATCTCGTAGGGCGCCGAAGCGGGACCGCTGCGCCCCGGCTGGGGTGCACGCGTGAGCACACAAATACGGGCCACCGCTCTAGTGGGGTCCGAGCCACAGTCGCAGGACCTCGTCGGCGTGACCTTCAAGTTCCTGGTGATGCGCGCGGGCGTAGGCGACGATCGCGGCGGCGTCCTCGGGCGACACTTCGCCGGAGCGATCGGCGGCGAACCAGTCCTCGAGTTGCGACGCGTCCACCTCGGGGTGGAATTGCACGGCTAAGTGATTCTTCCAACGAAAGATCTGCGTGGCCCGCGGCGAGGTCGCCAGCACGTCCACCGCGGAGCTCACGCGGCAGTCGTCGTAGTGATACTGCATCCACGGGCCCGTGGGGAAGGAAATTCCTTCACGGGGTTCAATAGCGAACCAGCCGACTTCGGATTCCGCCGCCCTCGCCACGCGGCCGCCCGAGAGCAGACAGAGGGCTTGGGCTCCGAAACAGATACCCAAAATGGGAATACCGGCCGTGTCGGCCCGCGCGAGAAATTCCAGTTCCGCGGCGAACCAGGCCGCCTGCACCCGCTCGTCGTAGACGGCGGATTTCGACCCCAGAACCACCAGGACATCAATTCCTTCGAGCGAAGGACTCTGGTGGGTGGCGTCAAAGAAATAGGTGGTGAGCTCGTAGCCGCGACCCCGGAGCGCGGCGGCGATGAGTCCGGGTTGGTCTTCGTCGTGATGACGCAGAACCAGGGCCCGCGACATGGCTAGCCGCGGGCCGCGACGGTGGCGTGCCAGTTGGCCACGATGGCCTCACTGGCCCCGGATTCAATGACGTTGGCCAGAACGCGCAGGGCCAAGCGCACCTGGGCCTGGGTCTCCTCATCGAGGGTGGGGACTCCGTCGACCTCACTGACGTGCAGATAGGAGTTCACGATCACGCAGTCCGGACCGGGAACGCTCAGGCCACCAATGTTGGACCAGTAGCGGCGCAGATCGGTGAGGCTGCGAATCCCGTTAGTGGCCGACATGGTGGCCACCACGCCGTTCATGGGCGTGCCCACGACGCAGTGCTGGGGGAATAAGGGGCGACTGGCCCAGTCAATAGCGTTCTTGACCACGCCCGGCACGCCGTAGTTGTACTCCGGGGTGAACCACAGCACGCCGTCGGCGGAACGAATTGCCTCGCGCAGGCCCATCACGGCGGGCAGGCCGTCCTCGAGGTCGAGGTCCTGGTTGTACAGGGGAATCTCCGTGAGGTCGTAGTAGGTAGCCGTGTAACCCTCGGGCAACAGGGATTCGGCGGCGCGCATGGTGAGGGCGTTGAGGGAGGCCGCGCGCAAGGAGCCGCAGAGAAAGAGGATGTTTTTATTCACGATGGCCTATTCTAAAAGTACTGCGCAACTTTCGAGCGGGAGAACCCATGACTGACAACGCCTCCGTCCTTGCTGATTTCGAAAAATCCACCTTCACCGTCCAGGGTCGTCGTCGTGACGTCTATCGACTGGGTTCGGGTCCCGCGGTCCTCGTGCTCTCCGAAATGCCCGGCATTACGCCCATGGTGGCGGCCTTCGCCCGCCAGGTAGCCGCACGCGGTCACCGCGTGGTTATGCCGCACCTCTTCGGCACCGACGGACGCGAGCCCTCCAATCAGGCCTTCGCCGCGACCTTTCGTGAGGTCTGCATCTCGCGCGAGTTCACCTTGTTTGCCACCAAACGTTCGGGCAAGATCACCGAGTGGTTAATTGAACTGGCCAAGGCCGAGCACCAGCTCAACGGGGGCACCGGCGTGGGCGTGGTGGGCATGTGCCTCACCGGCGGATTCGCCCTGGCCATGATGGTCGACCCCGTGGTGATGGCTCCCGTGCTCTCGCAGCCGTCACTGCCGATATCCCTTCGCAAGTCGGCGCGTCCCCGCCTCCAGCTTTCCAATCAACAGTTGGCGGCCGTCAAAGAGCGCGTCGAGGGTGGGGCCTGCGTCATTGGCCTGCGCTTTACCGGCGACAAGTTGGTTCCCGCCGAGCGCTTCCAGACCTTGCGCGATGAATTGGGTGACGGATTCATCGGGGTGGAAATTGATTCCTCCGAGGGCAACCCCTGGGGCTACGCGGCGGACGCCCACTCGGTTCTCACCGAGGGTCTCGGACCCGAAGGGGATTCCCCCACCCGTCGCGCCTTAGAGCAAGTCCTTACCTTCTTCGACGAGCGCCTGAGCGCCTAGACCTGCACCGCACCGCGAGTGCGAGCCGACTCACGCCTCCGGCAGGTTCCAGCCCATTTGGGTGGCAATTTCTTTGCAGGTGGGACAGATCGGGTATTTCTGGGGATCCTTGCCCGGCACCCAGACTTTGCCGCAGAGAGCCTTAACGGGGGTGGAATTGATCATTCCCTCCACCACCGAGTTTCCGAGGGCCACGAACTCACCCTCCTTCTTGCCCTTGGTGGGGGTGTAGCCCTCGAGGACGATGTGGGTGAAGCGCTCGTGGTCCCCGTCGTCAATTTGTGGGGTGGTAATGACCTCGAGCTCAGTTGCGTTCATGACCATCCCGTCAGCGTACCCGTGGTCACTACGCTGAAGACGCCATGAAACGTCGCAAGAGTCGCCCCGTCACCCCTCGCCCGCTAGCGGGAATGTCTTCTCATTTCAAAAAAGACGGCAGCCCCAAAGTGGCCTATCGCACCCAGCGCGAAGCCCAAGAGTCCGCCCAGGCCACCTGGACCTTGCACGGGGTGGAC
>Ga0304728_1002029_pt1 | contig 13394 bp, 7 predicted proteins | sample C_130625_MF_Meta_FD_190476 | JGI IMG/M metagenome (GOLD analysis project Ga0304728, IMG submission 190476) | Freshwater microbial communities from Lake Croche, Canada to study carbon cycling - C_130625_MF_MetaG (v2) (version 2) | ecosystem: Environmental > Aquatic > Freshwater > Lake | place... | reverse complement strand
AGTAACTACATATGCACCGCTATTATAAATGGTATCAGTTGAAATAGTAACTGCTGGCGCACCATCTTTTAACCAATAGTATTGTGTATAGTTAATAAGTGGATCTAGATTAGTAAATGAGTCCCAAGAATAAATCTCACTGTTAAATAATCTATCATTGTTGTTGGTGACACCACCTGCTAGCTTTAGTGCATCTACCATGCCAGGATAGCTGATAAAATCTTGTGCTGTTGAAGTATCTTTTTTAGTAAAAACTACACCTGGTTCTAGTTGATAATCTGTTCTTGTTTTAGTAGGTTCGACAACATAATAATCTTTAGCATTAATCCCGTAACCAAATTTACTACCAACATAGCCCTCTATCTTCATCGTATTGGGCTGATCAACTATTTGATCTAGGGTAGCTCCTAAAAATTGTGAATTGGTAGGAGTTTTAAATATGTCTGGTAAAAAATTAATTGTACGGATTCTAGTTGCCATCTTAACTCTCTAAAAAATATTATCTATTAGTACTTATCTGTAGCTGAGCCGGAGTCAATGCAGGGATAACAATCACATCGTTAGCATTTGCACCATTAACGAAAATTTCATATGGAGCTGATTTTATCTCATATAAATCTCCAAACGACATTGTAGGATCGTTTGGTACTAACACGATTGAGCTAACTAGTTCACCGCATTGATTGTGCAGGTAACCGCTTAGTTCAGAGAAATAAAATGTGTCACCGAAATTCCAATTATTAATTGAAAAATAATCATTCATAGCAGATAATATCGCACTACGAATTTCACTATCACTTGCACTAGTGTTTAAAGCCTTAATAACTTTAACTGTTCCTTGTAATTGACTTGCAGCTTTTGTCCCAAATAGTGGTTGAAAATATACACTATTTAATATCAAACTATCAGTCAACATTTTATACTCATCTAGCTGACCATATGCTTGCTGTAGTTCATTGATAGTTGGTCTATTTGGTTCAATTACAGTACCAGTAATATCTTGTAACCAATTCGTATAGCTAGTATAATATGCTTGTGTTACCAAATATAAATCAATAATGTTAGTAGTAGCTGGGTCAATTCTAGTAGTATTATTGCTGTTATGACGATATTGAAACTGTAAACCTTGACGACCTGGTCTCATTAAATATTGAGGTTGAATCACTAATATATAATATGGGGTAGTTACAGTGGGGTCTTGTGCAGTTATATAAAATTTGTTTTCTCCGTAAGCATAAAACAATTGACCCACTGGATAGTCATACTTAACCACTTCTATTGCTGTTTGAGTTGAATATTGATACGCTACATCAGCGGTAGATATTAATTGATATCTAGATAAGTTTACCGCGTCTTGTATCAATTCAAAGAAAGTGTAGATGCCAATATTAGTAGATCCAGTAACATACCCTGTCACAATTTTAAAGAAGTCGGGATCAGTAACTACTGTTCTATCATTCACATCAATACTTGCTACCTGAACTTCAAAGTCATTTACATAACCATCACTTTCTATTGTTTGTCCAATCACTGTAACTGGCACAGGAGTTGTTAGGGGATAATTAGAATTAGGCTGAGTATTTGTTTCTAGTACTTTTACATAGTCTGCTAAAACTTTACCAGTAAAAGGATCATAAATTACTTGACCATTTTCAAATGTAAATCTAGTATCCGCTACACTACCAAAATAATATCTAATTGAACGATATGAAATTTGATATCTTCCGGCTCCCTGACTTAAGAAGTTTACGAACCACCCAGGTGTGTTGTAAGTGTCTACACTCCATCTGTCTTGATTAATTGTTAGTGAGTTATCAAAAAGTAGTGAGAAACTTTGATTTAATTCCATTTTAGTTATGGCTTCTGTGATAATAACTGCGGATAAAATATTAGTAAAGACCGGTATTACAACTGTAATGATTGGACTAGCTGCGCCTCCGGGTACTATACCATTTAATGTTACGGGCCCTGTGCCATTTGCAAAGTTACCTTCACCATAGTTATACCCATCATCAACTACATTAAGCACTGTAGTCCAATAATATGTTATATCAGATATTGTTGGTATTCCAGAAATTAGCCTATGGTTTTGATCAAAATAATAACCTAATGGGGCGGTTACTTTGATAAGTGCGCCCTTAGTAATATATTTTGCGTTATAACTTGAATATGTACCTACTGGTATTGGGACGTTACCTACACTAGGCACTTTATTGTAAAAATACCCAGTTACGCTGTTAGTATCTACTGTGCTAGTGTGCCAATATACGATACCATCACCTGAAGCTTGGTTCAAATTATATCTTTGGTAATTTTGAAGATAGTACTGTGTAGCACGATTATCTGATAGCGCGATTCCTATCTTGTCTGTTAAAACAGCAATGATTTCATTTACATTATTAACAGTAGCTATGATACCACCATTTGAACTATCTTGATAAAGCGCACCATCATTTGCAAATGAATTAGTGCTACTATACTTTCCGGTTGGATCTAGTAAGTCTAAGTTTTTTGAAACTCCAACTGAGCTACGATTTATTGCTTTACTTTTTATAATTGAACTGTATAGGGTATATGGGAAATTGTTATAATCTTCTCCGTTAACCATACGATTTTGTGTATAATATCGGGCAGGTGCTCGTAGTTTGATTTCAGCTAATGACTCTCTAGCTAATGCTGTAGTGACTGGGAGTTGTAGTTCTAATCCAATCGTCAGAGATTCTGTTCTACCGGTCCTACTGATATAACTAATAGTTATTGAAATACCCTGCATTTCAGTTGGGTCAATTGTATAAGTAAGTGCGTTGCCTGCACGAACATAAGCACGATAAGGTCCAACTGGGATTTCTGAAAACACGCCATCACCAAATGCATAAGCAACTTGGTCATTAAATCTTGATATAACAGAAAATATTTTCTTATAGCTAGATTCTGTCTGTAATTGTGCATTTGCATATACGCTGGCTACTTCTCTCCAAAGAGATTGATTACCGTTATTGGCGCTTATTTGATATAACCAAGTATCAGAATTATTAATACCTTGTATGTTTCCAATCTCTACCACTTGATTTGATATCTGCTGGGGTAAATTAAAATCATAATTAGTTAATGTACCCTGTTTAAAATAAAAGAAAAAGCCTGTATTGGGGCTACCATATCCTAGTTTATCATTACGATATACCATATTAAATCTACCTGATGGTGCAGGTGGTATTTCATATACATAATCTTCGTTAACGCTAGTTACACTTACTAGCTCAAAATTCATATTGATACCGTCTACTTGTGATGTAAATGGTATAATAGGTAAATTACCCGGGGGAATAGCAAGTGTATATTCATCTGTTTTAATACCTAGAATAGTTTGACTATTACCTGGACGCCCAACTCGTTGTACATTGATCAGTGCTGCGTTAATGATTGTATTAAATTGCTCTAACCAATTAACATTGACTGGGTCATTCCAAAGTACAGGTAAGTTGCTTAAATTGTACCCATTCATATCTATGAGATTTTCGGTGGTTTGTATAGTATTGACTTTGATAAACCCCTGACCTGCTATGTTTCTTTTTGGATTGTAGCTAACTAAGTTTGCTAATTTGATTACGCTATCTCTACGTTCGGCAGTATCAATAAAGTTTTCTCGGGTATTAAGATCATTACGAAACGCAAGACCTTGTCCCATGAACGCCATAACATCTAGTAGCGCGATAAACTCGCTACTTTCAATATAGTCATTGAATGTTTCAGGGTAGTAGGCGCGTAGATAATCTATGAAACTTTTTCTAAGAGTCTCATAGTCATAGCTTTTAAAATCAGCTTGACGAAAGGTTTGATATATTGCTTTCCAATCGTTGACGCCAAAAAGTGCCGATTGTCGTGATGAGGTTGCCATAGTCGTGTTCTCTTTTATGTATTTATCATACCTAAAAGCACTACTTTTATTGTAATGATGCGGTATTTGTAGCGTTATCAAAGAACACTGATAACATTTGCGGATTATTGAAGGGTGCGATAGCTAGCTCAACTTCTATCAGTATACCATTTTCCTGAGTATAAGCGTTTACTGAATTTACAATTAGTCTAGGATCTAGCGCAGCTACTCGCTGAATTTCATTTTGAAGTTGAAATTGTGTATCAGTTGTATTTGGCTCAAATATAAATGACCAAAGAGTAGTACCATATGCAGGATTTCCTACTTTTTGTCCTTGAGTTATATTAAGCGCATTAATAAAGTCTTGTATTACTAGAGGTTGATCAAGTAATCGGTACTTTTTACCAATGTTAATTGATTTTACTGTTCCACCCGTGCCCCCGTCTACCCCTGCATTAAGATCGGTAGAACGGGGCTGATTAGCGTTAATAGTTGAGAATCCAATGTATGTAGCCATGATTATATTTATGCTAAGTTGTTTAACTCATAATTCAATTCATACCTCTTTTTTTGTAGAGCAATTAGTTGATCTGCTATAATATTTGATTTTTGAGTATAGCTGCTATATAAAAATCCTCTACCAAAAACCCCGGCATTACTAAATTCATCATCAAGTTTAGCTCTTTCTGATTCTAACGCCGCTATCTTAGTTACTGTTTCCTCAATTTGATTTCTTAGTTGAGCGGATTTTCGGATAGATATCTCAGCAGTGGTTAGGTTAGGTGGTTGTGAAGTTGTTTCTGGTGTGTTAGCGGCTAATGTAGCAAATTTATTTTTAATTTCTGCTGATTCTTCACCGGTAAGTTGTATATCAAAATTTGGTGGACCTGCCCTTGGGTCTAATCCCTCTTTAGCTTGTTTATTTAGAAGCGAGCGGGTTTGTGGCATCGTATTAATAGCTACAGTTGCCATTTTAACTGACGCACCAGCCCCTGAACTAAACGTACTCATCAATGTATTAAGTTGTGCTAGCGGGGCTGCAGGTAAGCCAGCCTGAGCTAAACTATTAGTTAATCCTTTACCTGCTGCTAAGTCTTTACTAATAGATTCTAGACTATTTACAGCACCAATGCCTCGATTAACAAGATTTATGCCTTGAGTTGCAGCAGCAGATGCAATATTTATTGCACCTGTTACCTGACTAGTTTTAGCATTAATCAATTCGGTAATATTTTGCACTCCAGGTAATGCACTTACACTATCTTTAAGATTAGTTACGATTGCTGTAACTTGTTGGCCACCAGGTAGCAAGGATATACCGCCAGCTGACGCTGACGCAGTGGTATTAGTCGAAGTAATATTATTTGCAAATTTACTAAGATTTGCCCCTATGCCCTGTAGTGTAGTAATAGCAGGAGATAGTTGAGCTTGCACACTATTTAAGAATGTATTACCTGCAGTTTGAAGTTGAGATAATGGGTTGTAGGCTGAACTAGCCGTGCCTGTTGCTATCCCACTGGCATTTTTTATACCTTCTTGTAAATTTGATATTGTATCCGATACCCCAGTACCCACTTGATTTGCTTTTGCAGTTGCATCTGCTGCAATCTTTTTTAGGTTTTGCGGTATCCCAGCTTCAAGTTTAGGCAATGCACTTGATATTGCTCCAAATGCCTCGGCGGCTGCTCCTCTAAGTGCGTCTAATTTGCCTGTTATACCATCAGCCATTCCTGCCAATGACGTTTTCAATGAGCTTAGTCCTCCAGTAACTCCGTTATTCAAAGCCGCAGCAAATTTACCAGCTGATATATTCTGAGCTACATCTCCTAATACATTATTAATAGGTGCTGCGGCGGTTTTTAAAGCGGCTTGGGCTCCGGCTAGAGTTTGCGTTGCTGCATTTTGTATGAACCCTATAGTTTGAGGTATACCAACAGTTGCTGCCGACATTACCACACCAGCCATTTGCGTTCCTGCTTCTTTTCCTGTCAGTAATCCACTGTTAATTAGATTACTTTGTGCTATTTTAAATCCTTCTACCTGTGTGCTTATTTGAGCAGTTAAATTATTTGCATATGCTCCTAGCGAATCAGCTCCAACTTTCCCTGTAAATAAGTTTGGAGTCATAGCTTGTTCTAGTGTTTTACCACTTTGTATCAATGAATTAACTAGCGCGGCGGCGCCTGGTTTAAGTATCTTACCAAATTCAAATTGTGTTGGGTTTTGTGCAAATGGACCTACAGCAGCGACTTTGCCTTGAGGAGTATCTACTACCCCTTGACCTGCAGCTACAGCACCTTTTGCTGTACCATTAGCTGCTGATGCTGCAACTTGGCTTACCATTGCTGTTGCTGTACCCGTATCGATTGCCTTACTAACTGGGGGCACAGGTGGTGCTGTAGAGGATAGTGCGGGTGATGTTGGGTTAGTTGGTTGTGCGGGAACTGATGCGTTAGTACTAGCAACAGTAGCAGAAGGTGCAGTGGGCAGTGAAGCCGAAGCACTGATATCTATTTTAACATCTACTCCTTGATTAGCATTAGCCCAGGGAGAGTGCGCAGGGGCGCGACTTACTATACTAGTTAGTTTTCCAGGCGCAGCTAACCAACCCATAGTGTCATCAAGCAGTGTATCAGTATGAGTTATCACAGGGATAGGTTTAACTTCTTTTGGGGTAGCAGAAGTTTGCCCAGTATTAAGATTTACTTTACTTCCTTTAATATATGCTGCACCGCTACTAGCAAAAGATGCATCAGCATCTGCTGCAAAACTTAGTTGTCCATTTACTTTTACTGTATACTGCCCCATTACTTGCATACTATAATCTGTACCAACTCTGTGCGTAGTGCTTTCTTCGGACTCTAGTTTGATAGTTTTAGCTTTCATAGTTAAATCTTTAGCTGCATTAATATTGATATTATTATCTGCATGTAGATTTAAATCACCCTGAGTTCTAATATTAACCGAGTTAGTCGAGTACATATCTATTGTACCTTCTTTTCCTAACTCAATATAACTTTGTCCATTTGAGTGTATAATGAATAGAGTTTGTCCATCATCACTCATTAAAATTTGATGCCCTAGTGCAGTTCTTAATCGTATTAATTGATCTCTACCAGATATATCTCCGTCATCCATAATGATACTATGACCCGATCTGCGAGAAATTATTTGTGTTTTAGCAGCACTATCTGCATTGACTAGAGTTTCATCTGTGTATCCACCCGCGTATATTGGTCTACCCGGAGTACTTACCCCAAAACCAACTCGTGAGGGTGTTTCTCTTTGTGCAGTTGATCCTATTACTCCTCTAATTGGATCTCGTAGTAATCCCTGTTGTGATAATACTGTTGCGGCGTAACTATGAACCGGCTTTGGTTGATCAAAAAATACCGGGGAGTCATTTATTTTGGCATTATTGGTATTAATATTAGTTACCGGCAATCTAGTAGCGCCGCCATAACCTGTTTCTCCTGGATTTGCAACAATATCCACAGCACCACCAGTCCCGCCGGCAGGCACCATATATAGTTTTTCAGGTTCCGTTACACACCCAATCCAATAACCATAGTTCAAATCACCATTAATAAAAATACATATAACCGTAGTGCCTATATCCGGTGGACTAGTCCACATACCATAAGATGCTGAGTTTTCTACATATCCTCCCCAACCAGTATTAGGGGGACTACCACTAGTGAATCCAAAGAAGGGAGACATATAATTTACTGTTATCCAAGAGCGTTCATTTTCTGGATTCTTTCCGCCCATATCAGCTATATAAACGCGCAACCTACCTGATCTTATAGTATCGATATTATCTTTTACAACTCCATATGTCGGGGTTGATCTAGTGACGGCGCCGCCGGCGCCGGACTGCGTTCCGGGAGCAGGTCCTTTTGTTCTAATAAAATTATTTGCCATATTTACTTATTACCCCTAAGGGCATCTCCTAAAATAGTATTTTAATTACATCGGTTGATCCTTAAGTGGATTTCTCCGAATGACTCCTCCAGGAACAGAACCTTCTGGACGTGCTGGGGGAGATGTCCCAAATTTAAAAAAATCAGATACTTGTTGAGAAAATTGAGTTAATCTTTGATTAACTGACATTGTAGTTACATCTACTTTTCCTGCTTGTGTAGTTCCTGCACCTACACTAAGCGCGGCATCATCATTAACTAAATTTCGTTGGCGACCATCAAGAAAGGTTCCAGTAGGAGATAAAGAACTACCAACGGCTGTTGATCCGTATACCGAATTTAATCCACTTGGACTAAGTGTGGGTGTTTTAAAAACTCCAATATTTACTGGTGCCGCAACTGAATATCCAGATCCTTGAGCGGTTACTAAACCTGCCGTTGGAGTAGTAGTTGATGTTCCGCCTTGGGAAGAGGGTGTTCGATTGTTTCCTGCAGGTGTGTTATTATTTTCTCTCTCACTATTACTTTCAGTTTTCTCGGTTTGAGTATATGGAACTGTGCTGTGGTTTAGCCACAATCTTTGAGTAAAGCTGCCGCCTGAAAATATACTTTCAACTTCTTTTATTATATAAGCTATTCCATTAATTTTAGGGTTTTGTGGAGAATTATTTGGTTGAGGCCAAAACAATATTTTTTCATTAATATTTAATAACCCCTTAGTATTATCGTAGTCTGTCGCTTCATTAAAACTAATTTCTATAAAAACTTGGCCGGAATTAGGATTAATTGTAAACCCATCATTACCGTAATACTCTCGATATACTTCATTTAATGATCCGGGGGATTCATTCATTAAATAATCAGGATCTCCTAAAATTTTAATTGTTGCCTCAGTCCAATCGCCCGGAGCATATAAACTGGTAAGATATTGATTTTCTACTTCCTGACTAATGTTTCTTCCACCAGTTCGATCATAATTGTTTAGTTTATCGGGTATTGAAGGCACATCGCCGCCTGGTATGTAATTAGGTGAGTTAGGATCACTGCTGGGAGTTTGCACTATATTAAAATATAAATTATCTAGTGCTTGGGAGTATTCTAGAATTTCACTGTTCTTACCAGTAAACCAATAATTATACCTTTTATGCGGCCCCATATATGGACTTGATTTTCCATATGGTGTATAGGTTGATGGAGTTTTATATGGTTGGATAACATATGTTATTTTATAAGAACAATCCCCTACTTTTTTGTCCCATGCCAATGTTTCCACTTTTGCTCCTAGATTATACCATTGAATATTCCTAGGATTTTTATTTTCTATTATCTGAGGAGAGGCAGTTTTAGGACTTGGAGTTTCTTGAGTAGTATACACCATGGTTACTGCATCACGCAAATAGCTACTCTGTTTAATTATTTGTTCTATTGCCTGAGCTACCGATGTACCGTTACTTATTTCAATAAGTCTTTGTGTAGTATTTACTATTGCAGTACTTGCAGTTGCTTCATTTACGTTAGCAGAAGTTTTTGCAGTGCTGCCAGGTAGCTTTGCTTTATCTGTGTCACCGGGATTTATCATACTAGCTTTTTTAATAGGATCTGCATCTCCTAAGTACGCTATTTCATATTGAATATTTACCTCTCGTCCCTGTTGATTGTTATTTAAAGAATTCTTTAAAGAAGTTAATGCTTCTTCCACAGTGGATGCTGTTATTGATACCTTATCATCTACAACTCCGTATTTTTGACCAAATGCCTGTTGAGGCGCTGTTGTGGCAGCTTCAATAGAGTACTTATTAGTAGACCCATCAATTTTAAATTTAACTGCTGTTAGTGTTATATCAAAAAATCTTTCAAATACACCACTAGCTGACTCAGATGGATTAAATGTATCTGATGATAAAAATTTATCAGGTGTTGCAGGGGTACCATCCGGAGTGTATCCTTGAAATCTAATTCCTAAAATAAAGTTTGACCGATATTGATTTTCAGAGTCTTGATAATTTTTAATTTTACTATTTTTTTTTATCGTTTGAAATGCCTTCAATAATTGGGTATTAAAAGAAAATCCATATTGTTCTATTATTGAAAATTTTATTGATGTCACATTAATTGCCGACCCAGTGGCTTTTCCAGTAATACTGTGTTTAATACTGAGATCATCTATATAATAATCCAAATTCATCCCAGGTGCACGCAGACTATTAGTAGGATTAACTCCACCACTTTGTGCGACAATAAAGGCGCCGCCAGTGTTGGTGATTTGATCTGTATTGATGCCTATTTCTCCCAAAGTATTTGGGTCCACCCCCCCTGGATTTTGTAATGCATTTATATTTTTCCTACCTGATTCTATAAATAATTGATACGCATCAGGTGTTACCATATAAAGAGTAAGTTGATAAGTATAGCTTGTAAACTCTGACAACGGATTTATTAATCTTCTGCCAGGTAAATCAGCATTTTTAGATGTAGTAGAGTTACTAGATGTAGATGGAATAGAACGATTTAATCTGGCCGTTTCAGCTGGACTTTGATTATCGTCATTAGCTTGATTTTGTGTAGCCATATTATACTCCTAATACCTGAATTAGTGTGTCAGATGTGGGCAAGTAAATGCCAACACCAGTAACAAAATCAAACATTGGATCTTTAAGGGTATTTGGATTACGCTGACTAAATACCCACCATAATCTTGGATCTCCATAAGTATCATATGCCAATAAATCAGGTCTTAAGTTATAAGTTTGAGTTATGATCCAATATATATCTGATCCATTTTTTGGTATAGGACGATTAATCATTACATCTAAAAAGTTATTATTGACTGTATCTGTAATGTTATAGGGACTTGATGCAGGGTATACAAAATTTTGCATTACCAAAAACCTCTTCTAAGTAATTTACCTGTAGCATAGTCTCTAAGACTAAAGTTTTTACTAACTTCATTGCGACTAACTACAGGTAAGCAAGTTATAGTCATTTTCATTTTTGTTGGAACATAAGTAACATTTGAATTTGATAGATAAGTTGACTGTTGGTTAAACATAGGCGCCGCCGGTTTTCCTCCTATAGGTACGCCATTTACTGCTGTTCGGTTTGTTGCAGTATCCGCTGCGCCGACACCTTGGTTGTAAGCATTTACTGGTGTCCCTGAAATAGTGGTTGGAGCGCTAGACCTTATATAATCAACGTCAGTTGGTAAATCATATGTAAATCCAGATACAACCAATGCATGATTATTAAACTGAAATTGTCCTAATCCAGTTAGGTAGCATAACGGAGGAGGTACACCTGGGTTAGGATTTTGATCGTTACCATAAAACATTTTTGTAACGGATTTAAAGAAATGAATTACTGCTAGTAAATAGTTAGCTTCACTATTATCTTGTGCAGTAAATTCGCAAGTTATTGTTACTTGATCTACACTACTACCTTTATATTGAAGTATTTTATAGTTACTATGAACTATCTCTGATGGTGTGTAGCCACCTATATATTGCACATTAATGCCTGGTGTATATGGAAATATGACACCTTTTGTTTGTTTTAATGGAAATAATATATCTCCTGCTGTAGCCACATTATACAAGTATTTTGCATTTGCCTCTGGAGCTAAATGTAGTCGAACCCTCCAATCTACTTGAGTAGCTTGGTTTACTTCTACTGCCTTAGCTGCGTCTGATCTTGTATTATTTAACAACCCTTTGGTACTAAATCTTGCTACTGGGCCTGCTCCTATAGTACCAATTCCAATTTCTTGGGGTAGTACATCACCAAATGTCGGTGATGAAATACCGGTAAAACCTGGAGAATTTGGTATAGCTGCCGGTGCCTCAGTAGGAACTGGGTCCGTAGCTGGTGTTGTAATTTCAGGTATAGACACAACGGGTACCGGGGCTGCTTGACTCATAATGCTTTTATCCTATGTATAAATACTAACTCTCATTATATTTATCGTTTCAAAAATACGCCTTTTTTAACTATAATAGGTTGATTTGCAGTTCCCAAGGCTGTATAATAGTAAAAAACTATATAAGGAAGCTATGTCTATACCATACAAAAAACCAATCAATTATCTTAACAACAAAGATATACTCAAAGAGATCCACGCAAGTAAAAACACTTACTGTTTTTATGAACTACCTGAATATCATCGTTATGATTTTATCGTTGATATGCCACAAGATCCCATTAATACCAGTTTAGAATATGCTTTTAAACCAGAAATCATACAACAAGCACAAGAAAATCGTGCTGTTAGGTTAGGACAAGAACTGGGAACAAAAATAGACCCCGCTACTATCCCTGTCACAGACTTAGTATTTCGTGTAATGTGTTGGGATCATATTCCAGTTGCACCAAAACAACCCCGAAAAACTGTTAAAAAGAAAACAGCCAAAGACATTTTTGAACTTGACATCATCGACTCTGACTCACTGTTTGAAGATTTAGAGGGTGTAGTTACAGCAAGAGAAATAGATGATATGGTTCATGTTAAGGTCAATTTCCCACCCTTTCAACATTTTAAGATTGATGATAACAATAGCTTTTACTGTGTAGGTAAAAGTCATTGGCAGGGTGATTTAGTGTCTGGATCATTTAGCAAAGATCATGGGCAGCTTACCAATACACTAGCCCGAATGTATATCATGATGTGCGAAAAATATGCTATGAAGTATAACTGGCGTGGATATACTTATCGTGACGAAATGCAAAACAGTGCTATTCTACAGCTAACCTATGTTGGGCTTCGTTTTAATGAAGCGAAAAGTGCTAACCCATTCGCATACTACACCGCAGCTATCACTAATTCATTTTGCCGAGTGCTAAACACTGAAAAGCGTAACCAAAATATCCGTGATGATATCTTAGAAATCAATGGTCTCAACCCAAGTTGGTCGCGTCAAGGTGGCGCTGGTGGGGTTAGTTCTACAGTTTATGAAGAATAAGGTAACCTTAGCTATTGATAATCGCTTATCTTATCTGTATAATAGTATAGATGACTACACTATTTAAAAAAGCGGCTGTATTTACGGACATACATTTTGGTGCTAAGAGTAATAGCCTACAACATAACCAAGACTGCACTAATTTCGTAGATTGGTTCGTAGCTAAAGCTAAAACTGAAGGATGTGAAACTTGTTTCTTTTTGGGTGACTATAATCACCACAGAGCAAGTATCAATGTTCACACTCTTCAGTTTGGGCTGCAGGCTCTAGAAAAACTCAACGATAATTTTGATCAGGTGTTTTTTATTCCTGGTAATCACGATCTTTACTATCGTGATCGTAGAGATATTCATAGTGTAGAATGGGCAAAACATTTACCCAAAGTAACCATTGTTAATGACTTTTTTAAACAAGACGATGTGGTTATTGCCCCATGGTTAGTTCAAGATGACTATAAAAAGTTACAAAAAATGTCTGCAAAGTATATGTTTGGACATGTTGAGCTACCTCATTTTTTGATGAACGCTATGATTGAGATGCCTGATCATGGTGAAATTAATGAATCGCAGATGACTGGGTTTGATAAAGTATTCTCCGGGCATTTTCACAAACGACAAAGCAGAAAGAATATTTGGTACATTGGTA
>Ga0304728_1002025_pt1 | contig 13405 bp, 13 predicted proteins | sample C_130625_MF_Meta_FD_190476 | JGI IMG/M metagenome (GOLD analysis project Ga0304728, IMG submission 190476) | Freshwater microbial communities from Lake Croche, Canada to study carbon cycling - C_130625_MF_MetaG (v2) (version 2) | ecosystem: Environmental > Aquatic > Freshwater > Lake | place... | reverse complement strand
CGACGATAATCCGCCGCTTGGCGCTCGTTCTTGTAAGAGCGCCAAGTTTCGCGCTACCCCGGGGTATCTGTATTACGCCGTACGCGCTTTTTTCTACTATCCGGAGTTCTCTTTATGACCACCGTGTTCACACCCACGCGCCGGCCTGCGCGCCGTCAATTCCTGCGCGCTGCTGTTGCAACCGCCTTCTCCGCCACCGGCCTGGAAAGTTTTGCGCAAAGCGCAGCCCCTACCGAGCGCCAATTTGCCCCCCAGCCCGGCGCATGGCGCACTTTTGAAGTCACCACCCGCTTAGAAATTGCCTCGCCCCAAGGCGCCAGCCAGGCCTGGGTGCCGGTGCCTAGCATCGACAGCGATTGGCAGCGGTCCATGGATTCGGTCTTTACCAGCAGTGGCACCGCCCGCATGGTGGCCGACGGCCAGCATGGCGCACGTATGGTCCACGCCCAGTTTGACCCCAGCCAGAGCGCCCCCTTTGTCGAAGTGACCAGCCGCATCCAAACCCAAAACCGTTTGCAGGATTGGAAGTCGAAAAACGTGCCAGCCGAATCACCCGCAGCGCTGGCCGTCTACACACGCGCGACCGCGCTCATCCCGGTTGACGGCATCGTGCTGAGCACCGCCACCCAGGCGATTGCCAGCGCCAAAACCGATGTGCAAAAAGCCCAAATGTTGTTTGACTGGATCGTTACCAACACCTACCGCGAACCCAAGGTGCGCGGTTGCGGCGAGGGCGACATCAAAGCCATGCTCGAGACCGGTAACTTGGGAGGCAAATGCGCCGACCTCAACACCTTGTTTGTCGGCCTGTGCCGCGCCGTGGGGCTGCCTGCGCGCGATGTCTATGGCCTGCGTGTGGCGCCCAGCGCCTTTGGCTACAAAGAATTGGGTGGCATTTCAGCCAAGCTACAAGGCGCCCAGCACTGCCGAGCCGAAGTTTATTTACAAGGCCATGGCTGGGTGGCCATGGACCCAGCCGACGTGGCCAAAGTGATGCGCCAGGAGACGGCCGACTGGATCAAAGACCCGCGCAATCCGGTAGTGGCACCGGTTAACCGCGTGCTGTTTGGCGGCTGGGAAGGCAACTGGATGGCCTACAACACCGCGCACGACGTGGTGCTGCCCCAAGCCCAGGGCCCGCGTTTGGGCTTTTTCATGTACCCGCACGCCGAGACCGGCGGTAAGCGCCTGGACGCTTATGTGCCCGACGATTTACGCTACCGCATCAGCGCCAAAGAAATCACGGCCTAAAGCGCGCCAGCGGCAGTAGCTGACGGCTGCTTTCAAACACCCGCCCCTGTCCGCTTAGTGGATCGCGAAAAGCCAGGCGGCGGGCCAGCAACTGCAGCGGTTTGGCATAGTCGCTGGCGCCTTCGGGCGTGAGCACGGGGTAGATGCCGTCATGCACGATGGGCATGCCTAGCGCCAGCATGTGCACGCGCAGTTGGTGGCGCTGGCCTGTCAGCGGTTCGAGCTGGTAGCGTGCCAGCGCACCCTGTATGTGCAGCGGCGTGATGGTAGTGATGGCGTTTGCCGGCCCGTCCACTTCGGCCTGTTGCATGAAATGCGCGCCCGCACCAATGCGGCTTTCGCGGCGCAGCGGCCAGGCCATGTCGTCGCGGTAGGGCGCGATGGCCTCGTAGGTCTTGTGCACCAAGTGGTCTCTAAACAAAGCGCAGTAGGCATTGCGCGTGGGCTTGCGCAGCGAAAATAGGACCAAGCCGGCAGTATCGCGGTCCAACCGGTGCAGTGGCACCAGATCGGGTAAATCTAGCGACCTCTTTAAGCGCAGCAACAGGGTTTCCTGCAAATAGCCGCCCGAGGGAATCACGGGCAAAAAATGCGGTTTGTCCACCACCAGCAAATCCGCGTCGCGGTACAGCACCTCGTGCGTAAAGGGAATCGCCGTCTCCTGCTCCACGGTGCGGAAATAAAACAGCCAGCCGCCCTTGTCCGCCGGGCTGTCGGCGGCTGCGGGTGCACCGTCTTCTAAAAGCACCTCGCCTTTTAGCAAGCGAGCCAACCATTCGCTGGCGCTGACATGGGGGAATTGGTGGACTAAAAACTCGGCCACCGTGGCAAAGCGGCCGGCGGGCATGAAAACCCGGCTGGCGTCCACGCCGTTGCGCGGTGCAGGACGCGAAGGGCGCGCTGGGGCGGGTCTTAGCGGCGCTGGCACACCACGTCCCAGACGCCGTGGCCCAGCCGGATGCCCCGGTTTTCGAACTTGGTCAAGGGCCGGTAGATCGGCTTGGGAGCGTAGCCCTGCATGGGGGGGTAGGTTTGGCGCGCCGGGTTGTGCAGCAGGGGCTCGGCCTCGAGTACCTGCAAAATTTGCTCGGCATAGGGCTGCCAGTCGGTAGCGCAGTGCAGATAGCCGCCCGGTTTTAAGCGCTGCGCCAGTTTGCTGACAAAAGGCGCCTGGATCAGGCGGCGCTTGTTGTGTTTGGTTTTGTGCCACGGGTCCGGGAAAAAGATGTGTATGCCGTCCAGGCTGGCCGGCGCCAGCATATGGTCAATCACCTCGACCGCGTCATGCGGGCAGATGCGGATGTTGGTCAGGCCGTTTTCGCCGATGCGTTTGAGCAAGGCGCCCACGCCGGCCTCGTGCACCTCGCAGCATAAAAAATCAGTCTCGGGCAAGGTGGCGGCAATTTTGGCGGTGGCCTCGCCCATGCCAAAGCCGATCTCCAGCACCACAGGCCGGGTTTGCGGATTCTGGCCAAAGACCTCGGGCCAGGCCAGCAGCGCTTCGCGGTAGGGCAGCAAATACTGCGGCCCCAAGACCTCTACCGCTTTGGCCTGCCCGGCCGTGACACGCCCGGCGCGTTTGACAAAGCTTTTGACCGTACGCATGAACACCGGCGCGGGCGAAGACTCGGTATCGATAGGGGGCTCGGTGGATTGGGGTATGGACATGGCCAGGGATTTGGAGGTGTGCTGGGCGGCCGGCGGCAGACCGTTCGCTCAAGGTCAGGGCGCTGGGAGCACGTTATTTTAGGTGGTGCCCAGGCCTGCACCCGCACTGGCGCAGTGCCCTGACGCCGCGCCCCATAGGCGCTCTGCGCCCACCTCGGCCGTGACGGCCGTCCAATGCGCCAGCGCTTGCGACAGCGTGCCGCTTTGGGGCGGCAGCCCCAGCACAGCGGCGGCGTGGTTGAGGGCGCGCAGCGGATCCGACACATCGACGGCTTGGGCGCCGTTTTGCTTGGACAGTTTGTGCCCGTCGGGCGCGCAGACCAGCGGCGAGTGCAGGTAGTGCGGCGTAGGAAGATGCAGGCAGCGCTGCAAGTAGATTTGGCGCGCGGTGTTGTCCATCAAGTCGGCCCCGCGCACCACATGGCTGATGCCCTGGTCGGCATCGTCCACCACCACCGCCAGTTGGTAGGCAAAGCAGCCGTCGGCGCGCAGCAGCACAAAGTCGCCCACTTGCGCCTCCACGTCCTGCACTTGGGGGCCGCAGGCGCGGTCGTGCCAGGCGATGGGCTCCGCTGGCTGGTCGGTGCGCAAACGCCATGCGCGGCCGGCCTTGCCTTGCAAACCGGCGCGGCAGGTGCCCGGATAGCGCAGTTCGGCGTGCCGTGGCCGCGTGGCTAGCGCTGGGCTGGCGGCTTCAATGTCTTTGCGCGAGCAGGCGCAGGGGTAGGCCAGGCCCCGCGCCTCGAGCTGCTCTAGCGCGGTTTGGTACAGGGCGCTGCGCTGGCTTTGCCAGACAGGCAGGGCGTCCGGGTGCAGACCGCAGGCGGCCAGTTGGGCCAGGATGTGCTGGTCCGCGCCAGAGACGGTGCGCGGGCTGTCCACGTCCTCGATGCGCACCAGCCACTGGCCGCCGTGCGCCCGCGCATCGAGCCAGCTGGCCAGGGCCGCCACCAAGGAGCCCGCGTGCAGCGGGCCGGTGGGCGAGGGCGCGAACCGCCCCCGGTAGGGTGCAAAGGCCTTAGGCGACTGCAAGTGCCAGTTCCAGGCCCGAAACGAATGCGTTTTCTACCCGGTGACCCAGGCACCAGTCGCCGCACAGGCCGATGCCGCTGCGCGCTTCCCACAGGTGGCTGCGCCCCAGCGGCGCGGTGGTTTTGGCGTACAGCCAGCGGTGCGCTTGCACATGGGCCGGCTGGGCCCGGATGCCGGTGACCTCGGAGAAGGCTTTAAGCAGCTTGCCCTCAACGCGGCTGGCGTCGTCGTTCAGGTGCTCTTGCGACCACTCGGCGCTGGCCTGCACCGTCCAGCGTTCGACGATGCCGCGTCCCGGTTTGCTGGACTCGCGCGTCAGCCAGGCGATGCGGTGGTGCGTGCTGCGCGCGGCGTTCCACTGCGGGCCCAGCGTGGTCAGGCCCGGTTGCACGGCCTGCGGAAAGGCCAGCATCAGCGTCCAGCAAGGCGCTACGCGCACGGGCTCCAGGGCCTTGAGCAGGGCCGCGCGACCGGCTGCCGCAGCGGGCAAGGTACGTAAAAGCGCCGCAGCCTGCGGGTGCGGGACGGCGAGCAAGACCGCGTCAAAGCCGGCGTGCACGCCCGCGCTGTCCTGGGGGCCCTGGGTGCGCAACTGCCAGCGGCCTTTGTGCAGGCTGTCGGCCTCGATCTGGGTCACGCAGGTTTCCAGGTGGACCGACGCCCCCAAAGGCTCAGCCCAGTGCGCGGCGAGGGAGCGCATGCCTGGAGCGGGAACCAGGTGCGGCTCACGCGCCGGCAAGCCCGCCGCTGCGACGCGGCCCAGGTGGTCCAGCACCTGCACCATGGTCACGCTCCAGGGGCGGCACACGCCAGGGGCGGTTTGCAGCGCCAGCGCAAAGCGCGGATCGCGCACCGTGAAGTACTGGGCGCCGTGGTCAAAAGTGCCAAATGGGCTGTTGCGCGTAGACATGCGTCCGCCAAGGGCATGGCTTTTTTCAAACAGACTGACGCGGTGGCCGGCCTGCATCAGCGTGCGGGCGCAGGCGATTGCGGCCATTCCGGCACCCACGATGGCTATGTTTTTGGGCTGGGGCATGCGCGTATCTCCTTGTGTATGTCCGGGCCTGTGCACCGGCCCTGCAGCCTACTGTACACCCGTGCGCAGTCCGGCAGCCCCGCAGGCTATGGGGCGGCGCCCGATCCACTACCATTGCACCCATGATCACCTTACGCAAATCGGCCGAGCGCGGCTATGCTGACCACGGTTGGCTCAAATCCTTTCACAGTTTTTCGTTTGCAGGCTACTACGACCCGCAGTTCATGGGCTGGGGCAATCTGCGCGTGGTTAACGAAGACCGCATCGCCCCGGGCACGGGCTTTGGTACGCACGGGCACCGGGACATGGAGATCATCAGCTACGTGTTGCAGGGCAATCTGGCACACAAAGACAGCATGGGCAATGTCAAAGGCATTCCGCCGGGCGACGTGCAGCGCATGAGCGCGGGCAGCGGCGTGCAGCACAGCGAGTTCAACCACGCGCCCGACGCCACCACCCATTTCCTGCAAATCTGGATCGAGCCCAATGTCCGAGGCATTGCCCCAAGCTACGAGCAAAAAACATTTTCCGGAAAGGAAAAAAACGGCGCACTGCGACTGGTGGCTGCCCCCGACTCGGCGCAGGGCGCGGTGCACATCAGCGCGGATGCGCGCATGTACGCCGGCTGCTTTGACGCTGGACAAAACGACACATTAGATCTGGACCCGGCGCGCAAAGCCTATGTGCAGGTGCTGCGCGGTGGCTTGTCCGTCAACGGCCAGGCCCTGACTGCCGGCGACGCATTACTCATGCAGGCCGAAAGCCGCCTGCTGCTAGACCAAGGCCAGGCCAGCGAGGTGCTGGTGTTTGATTTGTGCGCCTAGACGCGCCGTATTTCTGAGGCATTATTTATGACATTGACAGTCGTCATTTACCACTCCGGCTACGGCCACACCCAGCGCCTGGCGCAGCACGTGGCCGATGGCGCCGATGCGCAGCTCATCGCCATCAGCGGCGATGGCGCCATTAGCGAGGCCGAGTGGGGCGCATTGGATGCAGCCGACGCCATCATCATGGGATCGCCCACCTACATGGGTTCGGTGTCCTGGCAGTTCAAAAAATTTGCCGACGCCTCGTCCAAGCGCTGGTACAGCGGCGCCTGGAAAGATAAAGTGGCTGGTGGCTTTACCTGCTCGGGCTACCCCAGCGGCGACAAACTGGCCACTTTGCAAACCATGCTGACGCTGGCCATGCAGCACGGCATGGTCTGGGTTGGCCTGGGCGTCATGGGTAACGACTCCATCAATCGGCTGGGTTCTAGCATTGGCCTGATGGCCCACGCTAGCAACACCACACCCGCCGAGGCCATGCACGCGGGCGACTTGGAGACCGCCTTCGCCTATGGCGCGCGGGTGGCCCAAGTGGCGGCGAAGCTGCGCGGCTAACCCTGGCTGGCCGGCGCACAGATGCATCCACTCTCCCAACTCCTGCGCTACGCCAGCGCCTACCGCCGCGACTTTCAGCTCGCGACGCTGTATTCGGTTTTAAACAAGTTTTTTGACATCCTGCCCGAGGTACTTATTGGTGCGGCGGTGGATGTGGTGGTCAAAGGCGAGGAAAGTTTTTTGGCCCGCCATGTGCTGGTGGGCTTGGGCATCCGCGATACCTGGGAGCAACTGCTGGCGCTGGCGCTGTTTAATGTCTTGGTCTGGGGCGGCGAATCGGTGTTTGAGTATCTGCTGGAGGTGAAATGGCGCCAACTCGCGCAAAACCTGCAGCACGCCATGCGCCTGGACACCTACCGCCATGTGCAGCGCTTGGATATGGCGTATTTTGAGACCCAGCGCACCGGCAACCTGATGGCCATTCTGAACGATGACATCAACCAGATGGAGCGCTTTTTGAACGGCGGGGCCAATCAGATCATCCAGGTGCTGTGCTCCTCGGTCATGATTAGCGCGGTGTTTTTTGCGTTGCAGCCGGGCATTGCGGTGATTGCGCTGTTGCCGGTACCGCTGATTTTGTTCGGTGCGTTTTGGTTCCAGCGCCTTCTGGCGCCACGCTATACGCAGGTGCGCGAAGCGGCGGGTGACGTAGGCGCGCGGCTCAATAACAATCTTTTGGGTCTGGCCACCATCAAGGCCTTTGCGACCGAAGGCTTTGAGGCCGAACACATCGAAGAGGCCAGCAACCGCTACCGCGCCACCAATGCGGCGGCCATCCGGGTAAGCGCAGCGATCACGCCGGTCATCCGCATGGCCATCTTGGCGGGCTTTACCACCACTTTGTTGTATGGTGGCTGGCTCACTTTGCACGGCGAGTTGGCGGTGGGTGCTTACTCGGTGCTGGTGTTTTTGACCCAGCGCCTGCTTTGGCCCATGACGCGCCTGGCCGAGGTGGCCGATATGTACCAGCGCTCCATGTCCTCCATCGAGCGGGCCATGGGGCTGCTGGCCACGCCCATCCACATCGCCTACGAGGGCCAGCACTTTGCCAAAGACCATATGCAGGGTGAAATCCGCATGGAAAACATCGGGTTTTCCTATGCCAGCGCAGGCGATGCGCCCACGCTCAGCGACATCAACCTGACGATTGCCGCCGGCCAGACCACCGCCTTTGTGGGTTCGACCGGCTCCGGAAAATCCACCCTGATCAAGCTGCTGCTGCGCTTTTACACGCCCCAGCAGGGCCGGATTTTGCTGGACGGCCAGCCCATTGATGCGCTGAATTTGCAGGACTTGCGCCGCGCCATTGGCTACGTGGCGCAAGACGCTTTTCTGAGCGACGCCAGCGTGGCGGACAACATTGCCTATGGCGAGCAAGACCCCTCGCGTATCAGCGACGCGGCCATTGCCGAGGCTGCGCGCGCCGCCGAGGCCACCGAATTCATCGAAAAGCTGCCCTTGGGCTTTGCCACGCGCCTGGGCGAGCGGGGCCAAAAGCTCTCGGGCGGCCAGCGCCAACGTCTGGCCCTGGCACGCGCTATCTTCAAAAACCCCAAGGTGCTTATCTTGGACGAGGCCACCAGCGCCGTGGACAACGAGACCGAGGCAGCCATCCAACGTTCTTTGGCCGTGGTCAGCCAAGGGCGCACCACCATCGTGATCGCGCACCGGCTCTCAACGGTGCGCCAGGCGCATTGCATCCACCTGATGGAGGCCGGGCACATTGTGGAGAGCGGCACCCATGACGAGCTGCTGGCCGCCCAAGGCGGCTACGCCGCGTTGTGGCGCTTGCAAACCGGGGAGCGGGCGCAGGCCTGAGGCCATGTCCCAGTCGCATCCCAACCAATTTGCGCTGCTCGGTCAGCGTCGGTTTGCGCCGTTTTTCTGGACGCAGTTCAGCGGGGCGGGCAATGACAATGTGTTCAAGTTTGCTTTTACCGTCATGGTCACCTACCAAGTGCAGGTGGACTGGCTGCCGCCGGCACTGGCCGGTTTGGTAATCGGGGCGCTGTTTATCCTGCCTTATGTGTTGTTCTCGGCCACCAGCGGCCAAATCGCCGACCGCTGGGACAAAGCGCGGCTGATGCGCCTGGTCAAAAACCTGGAAGTGGCCATCATGCTGCTGGCCGCCTACGGCTTTATGGCGCAGCAGGCCGCTGTGCTGCTGGTCTGCACGTTTTTGATGGGCTGCCACTCCACCTTGTTCGGCCCGGCCAAGTTTGCGTACCTGCCCGAAGTGCTGAACGAGCGCGAGCTGGTGGGCGGCAACGGCATGGTGGAGATGGGCACGTTTGTCGCCATCTTGCTGGGCAATATGCTGGGCGGCCTGCTAGTGGCGCTGCCCCAGGTAGGGCGCGAGGCGGTGGCGCTGGCCTGCGTGCTGTTGGCCGTGCTGGGGCGCGTGGTGGCCGGCTTTATTCCGGCTACGCCTGCGCACCTGCAAGGCCAGCCGATGAACTGGAACCCCTTGAGCGAAGCCGCCCGCAACCTGCGCATGGCGGCCCAGGATCCGGTGGTGTTTCGCTCCATGTTAGGCATCAGTTGGATGTGGTTTTTTGGGGCGGTGTTTTTGAGCCAGTTCCCCTCCTTTGCCAAGTCGGTGCTGCACGGGGACGAGCAAGTGGCCTCGCTGCTTCTGGTCGTGTTCTCGGTAGGCGTGGGCGCCGGCGCCTTGCTATGCGAGCGCCTGAGCCGTCTGGGGGCAGGCCTGGGGCTGGGCTTGGTGCCGGTGGGGGCCGCTGGCATGAGCGTGTTTGCGCTGGATCTCTACGCGGCATCTAACGGCTTGCCACCCTCGGCGCTGATGGACGTGGCGCAATTTTTGACCCTGCTGGCGCATTGGCGTGTGATGGTCGATTTGCTGCTCATGAGCCTGTTCACCGGCCTCTTTAGCGTGCCCATGTACGCGCTGATTCAGCAAAGAAGCCCGGTCAGCCACCGGGCCCGCATCATTGCGGCTAACAATATTCTCAATGCTTTGTTCATGGTGGTCAGCGCCTTGCTCGCTGGCGCTTTGCTGAGCGCTGGATGGAGCGTGCCAGAGGTGTTTTTATTCACCGGCCTGCTCAACGCCGTTTGCGCCGCCTATGTGTGTGTGCGGGTGCCCGACTATGTGAACGATTTGCGGCTGATGCTGGGGCGGCCGCACTGAATATGGCAATGGGCCTTGTGGTACTCTCCCCGCAGAGCAGGGGTATCGCAGAGGTGCCGTTTGGGCCTCCTAGCCCCAGGAGATTTTCATGAGAGAAAACCGTTTGCGTACCATCTGGAAATCCGGCGGTGCGGTGGTCAATGGGTGGCTCGCCATCGCCAATAGTTTTTCTGCGGAGACCATGGCGCACCAGGGCTGGGACTCGCTGACCATCGACCTTCAGCACGGCGTGGTGGATTACCAGGGAATGGTCCCTATGCTGCAGGCGATATCGACCACCGCAACGGTGCCGGTTGTGCGCGTCCCCTGGCTGGAGCCAGGAATCTTGATGAAGACGCTTGACGCGGGCGCTTATGGGGTGATTTGCCCCATGATCAACAGCCGGGAAGACGCCCAAAAGCTGGTCGCCTATACGCACTATGCGCCGCGTGGCACACGCAGCTTTGGCCCGGTGCGGGCTTTGCTTTATGGTGGGGCAGATTATCCGACGCATGCGAATGACACGATCGTCACCTTCGCGATGATCGAGACCGCCAAGGCCTTGGATAATTTGGATGACATTCTTTCGGTGGAAGGGCTCGATGCAATCTACATCGGCCCCTCCGACTTGTCGCTGGCATTGGGCTGCATTCCGACGTTTGACGACCTTGACCCCCAGGCTGCCCAAGCGGTGGAGCACATCCTAGCGCGCGCCAAGGCCCATGGCATTGTGGCGGGCATACACAATGGCACGGCCGAGTCAGCCCTCAAGCGCATAGCCAAGGGTTTTCAATTCGTCACCGTCAGCTCCGACGCGCGCTTGATGGCCGCAGGTGCCCAGGGCGTGATCGCAAAGATGCGCGCCGGCCAAGCGCCAAAGGAATCTAGCGCTTACTGAACACCGCAAAATTGGGTGAAAAATTGATGCTTGCGACAAGCAACAAGCGGATCGATGTCAGTTCAGTCAAGGCACGCTTGCCAGATCCAGCGCCCCCGAGGGCAGGTCCGCTGTGCGCGTAAACCGGCGTTGCATCGCGCCCTGGTACTCCACCATCTCATCAAACATCGCCGCTGGGCGCACCCACAGGCCTTGCGCGCCGTACAGGGCGCGGTACAAGGTCATGGGTTCGAGGCTCTCGCTGTGGCGGGTCGTGGCCAGCACCGCGTACAGGCCACCTTTGTAATGGCGGTACAGGCCCGGCGGGGTGCAGATCAGCGCGGGGAAGTCATCGTCTTGCGCGGTGGACGTGTCAAAGCTCATACGTGCCCTCGTTTTTAATAGCCCGGCCCTTGCAGCGGTATCGCCTGCAAATCAGGCCCCACCACGCGCCGCTCGTCAAAAACAAAACAACCGCCGGTGTAGTGCTTGGCGTCGGTTTCTTCAAAGTATTTGAGGATGCCGCCCTCCAACTGGTAGACATGCTGCAGGCCTTCCTCGCGCATCAGGATGGCCGCTTTCTCGCAGCGGATGCCGCCGGTGCAAAAACTCACCACGGTCTTGTCCTTAAGCGCGTCTTTGTGCGCCCGAAAGGCCTCGGGAAATTCGGTGAACTTGTGGATGCGCCAATCTAGCGCACCCTCGAAGCTGCCCTCGTCGACCTCAAAAGCGTTGCGCGTGTCCAGCGTCACGACCGGCCGACCCGCATCGTCCACGCCCGCTTCCAGCCAGCGGCGCACCGTGGCCGCGCTGACCGCTGGCGCACGCCCAGCGGCGGGTTGGATGGCCGGGTGGTTCATGCGGATGATCTCGTTTTTTACCTTCACCAGCATTTTTTTGAACGGCTGCGCCTCGGACCAACTCTCTTTGGGCGCTAGGGGGGCAAAGCGCGCGTCTTCTTGGAGCTGGGCGACAAAGCTACGAACGTCCTCGGCCGTGCCGGCCAAAAACATATTGATGCCTTCATGGGCCAGCAATATCGTGCCCTTGAGCTGCAAGTCTAAAGCGCGGCGCTGCAACGTATCGCGCAGCGCGTTGGCATCGGGCAGCGGGGTGAACAAGTAGGCAGAGATATTGAGGATGCTGGGCATGGGGGCGGGGTTGGTGTGCGGGCGTATCGGTAGGGAGGCTTGGACCGTATTTTCGGTTATTTGCCAAATGGTGCCTTGACGGGTGACGCATGGAAACTGTTCGCAGGTTGACCAATGTATAAAAAATGTATTCAAATATGTAATATTTATCGATGTTGAGGCTATAGTGCACATGCCGAACCCGCTATCGCACCTGATGGAGCAAGCGGGTGGACTGCAAGGAGGGGGCGCCGGGTTTCATGGCAAATTTATACCTGCATAAAACTACAGTAAATGAGTCTGTAAGCCAAGGCATACGAAGCTTGCATCCATTTCATCTAAAAGATGTATCGACTGTGTCTGGATGTATCAACCGGGTTTCGCGGTCTACATCACGTTAGGCGTCGCACCGACACACTGTGCACTATTAGAGAAATTGGAAAACGAATGAATTGGCATACCTACGAGACCTCACCCATTGATATGGGGTGGGAAAACTTGAAGACAGTACAAGAAACCATCACTGATCTGGTTGAACGAATGAAGGGCTCAGATCGTAAGAACGATATCGATCCAAGCGACCTGAATAGTTTTCTGTGTAGTTGGGAAGGTGCAAAGCAGGCCGCCGCTGAAAAGGGATGGGAGGGCGATTTTCACCATGAGCCGTGCGTATTCTGGGTTCCAGCTGAAACTGAGTTCAGCTATGGTTTCGTATTCAAACAAGACAACAATGGGACAACTTATGTTGTCTCACCAGTTGAAATGGCATGGCTTGACTCTGATTTGTAGACTTTCAATGGCCATGAAAGGCGACGCCTAACCATTCGCTCAACCGGACATTTTGCGGCATGCGGCAGTTGGGCTTCATTTCATTCTCGCCCAACTGCCGCATGCCGCAAAATGCCGGTTAACTCGAACGTTAGGCCTCAGAAACGACATGTCCACTACGCCCTATTGCTATGGAAGCGAAGGCAACTCGCACTTCTTGCGTGCGGCAGCTGACGCGATTGACGGAACGCTATCCGTTTACTTCGCAGACGCGGGGGCGTGGGTCCAAGACAGCAATCTACCGCGAACGATTCCAGCACTAGTTCGGAATGAAAATCCTCGAGCGTTCGGTTTTACTGAGGTCGCAGGAACGTTCGTTCTTTATATAGCTACATGCTTTGGAAAGAAGATCTTTGACGAGTTCTACGACAGGCTCTTGAAGCGACCGTTGAAGCCATTTCTTGATCGACTCTGCAGCAGCGAAGAATTGCCGTCCGGCAAACCGATTGAACTTCAAGATGTTGTTTACCTGTCGGATATAGATCTAGTGGTTGTCATTAGGACAGTCGTCGCTCCGGAGTCAACAGCTGAGATTACCCAGCTCTTCCTTCATGCACATCGTGCCGCCCACGCATACATCGAAGCAAACGGTCGGAAGGCTCCGGTTCACTCCCACATGATCGAGAACGGAAGGGTGTCTCTGGAGCCTGAGCTATTTCTCTCACTTGAGCATCAAGCAGCTACTAAAGGCAAGGCACATGGAAAATCGCGCACTGAGGCCTAACCCCTCGCTCAAGCTGAGCACCAACGGCGTGTCACGCCGGTCGCCTGGCGCAGGGCCTGCGGCCCATTTTGCGCAAGCCGCCCAGCGCGTCACACCGTTGGCGCCAGCTTAGCTCGAACGTTAGGCATCACAGGACCCATGTCTCTGCTCCCGAACTTCCTCAAGAACAACGCAGACATGCTCGCTGCGGCTGAGCGCTGCATCGAACTTCGACAACACGTCCCTGCTCTTGTGCTGATCTATTCGCACATCGACACTCTGGCATGGGCAGCCTCGAACAAGGCCGGCGGGGACGTAAGAACAAACTTCGAAGCGTGGGCGACAAGATGGCTCATTCCACACCT
>Ga0304728_1002024_pt1 | contig 13406 bp, 27 predicted proteins | sample C_130625_MF_Meta_FD_190476 | JGI IMG/M metagenome (GOLD analysis project Ga0304728, IMG submission 190476) | Freshwater microbial communities from Lake Croche, Canada to study carbon cycling - C_130625_MF_MetaG (v2) (version 2) | ecosystem: Environmental > Aquatic > Freshwater > Lake | place... | reverse complement strand
TACAAACGATTGATCAAGAATATTACCCATATGTCCGTCGCTCTTACACCAGCCACGATAGACATATCCAAAATTATCTATAATGATTTGACTAACCCCTGCCCAACACATGTGACCGTAATAATTGTTTAAATGATTAATGCGTTTAAACTCTACAGTCTTTTCTACTTGGGCAACATTACGTATGTCAATGCCCTGGGTAGTATAATACTCATCCCACTGTGCTTCTGTATATTTAAAGTATTGATCATTACCCCGAGTGAAGTTTGAGTAGAGTAATTGTAACTGTGTGTTATATCCTAATTCTTTTAATTGCCTATAACAGGTTAAGTCCCAGGTCTCGGGTGTTAGTGGAACAATAATCTTTGGGCGTGTGAACTGGTTGATTGCGGTTGATACTTTTAAAAAGTGCTCAAAATTGGTTGCTTGATGATATGTAAGAGTAGCATCGTATAGTCTGTGAGCAATCAATTGCCACCAGTCCGCTGGTGCTTGTGCATTAGAATGTATCTTAAACTTAATACGGTCATCTTGATTGGCCAGTAAGATATGCTGAAGTGCTTCGCTCTGTGAAGGTTCGCCGCCGGAAAACTCTAAGTTCACTCGCGAAAAAGCCCGGGTCTGGTCAACTAAATGAGCAAACGCCGGGTTAAACTTGTCTAATGTAGGAAATGGATTTGCTCCATCGTGTAGTTCCGTATGACAGTAGCTACACTTTAGATTACAGCTATTACCAAAGTTCCAATCGATTGTTATAGTTTCATTCACTGTAGGTATTCAAGCCACTCTGTATGCTTTACTTGAAACGGCATTGCTTTACGTTTATTTACTAATTCGTAGAAGCTAGGCTTATGTGGTTTATACTTAGGAACAATCTTCTTGTTGTTACCTTTACCTGCATTACAAGGTCCGCAGGCAGTGACACAGTTTTCAAAGGTAGTCTTACCACCTAAGCTAACAGGAAGTACATGGTCAAGTGTACAATCTTTCTTTTGCAAGGCAATAGCACAATAGGCACATTTATAACTATCACGTAGGAATACACTGCTCTTAGAAAAACGAACAGTTGTTTTTGGTTTCATGTATTCACGTAGGATTAAAATGCTAGGCACCGCAGTTTCCCAGGTGGCGCTATGTACGATCCAATTGTCGTGCCATGTTAGTACATGGGCTTTATCTAAGACCATATATTTGATTGCATCCTGCCAAGTTAGTGTACTAAGTGGCAGAAAGCTAACTGGTGCGCCGTCGGCGTTTAAAAGTAGCGAGTCTGACATTTTGGATAATCATTTCTTTTTGTGTGAAACAACTTGTATTATACAGCCATTCTGTTATTTAAGCAAGTAGAGTTTGTACAAATTCAGTGCCCGATTGCTCAATTGACTGAGTCCATTGATCCTGAGCTTCTAATCCAAACACACTGGTATAGTTGGGAGTTGCTGTTAGCCAACTAAAGTTATGTTGATATGGAGCAATACCCCTAATCTCGTTGGTTAGTTGTTCTGGTGCCCATGCACATAGTCCAACTAACAATCGCCAATGTTTGGGATGATCTCCCATTGCTAATCTTTGTAATAACTCTTGACTTGAGCTAATGCTGAATTCGTCATTGACCTGCATAGTATTATTAGTTCGCCACTCTGAACTATGCAATAGTGTTAATGCTTTGACATTAACAGGACCGCCTACATACACAAATCCTTCAATGTCAATATCAACATTACATTGTTCGGCAAATTCTCGAATAGTCATTTTAGATTGCTTGTTTAATACAATGCCCATACTTCCACGGGCGTGGTCTTCGGTGACAAAAATTACAGTCTTTTGCCAAAAGTTGCCGCGCACATTAGGCGGTGCAATTAAAAGTTTTCCAGTTAAATTCATTATGCGAATCTTTGAACAGAACTCTTTACATCAGCAACAGTAATAGTTCCATCTTTGTTTCTATCTAGGCCCTTATTCTGGGCATATACTTTGCCCGAGAAGCCACTGGCGCCATCTTGTCCTAAAACAGTGTCATCATCAGCGCCGACATACTTAGGCATAAACACAGCCATATATAAGTCACCTAGTCCCATTCCAGGTTTAACTCCAACCATCTTGAAATACTTGTAGACATAATCTAATTGCTCAACTGCTGTCATGCTCTTAAGTTCACTAGTTGATGTACCAAGGCGTGATGCAGTATCGGGCATGAACTGGATTAGGCCGGTTGCTCCACTTGTTGCATTAACTGCGGCAGGGTTAACTCCCGACTCTTGTTTAAAGATAGCCATTAGGTCTTTACTGCTTACACCCAGTGCTCCTGCAACTTTTTCTAACTTTTTATTAAAGTCCGGATCTTGAATTGCACTTGTGTCGATATTATTAGATGACGGATTAGGTTTATCTAACACATCTTTAAACTTTTTAGCAATCTCAGGAAACTTAGCAGCAGCACGTCTTGTGTATGCGCCCATGACTCCGTCAAGTCCGTCTTTGTCAGGACCAAATGTTCCTAAATCAGCCCCAGCTGCTTTAAGCTCTTTTTGTAGATTTAATGTATCTTGGCTGAACAGAGGATTATTTTTATCACCGCCAGCTGCTATTTTATCTTTAAGCCTAGGTGCTCCCGGAACAGCGCCAGTCGGGCCTAATGCTTCATTTGTTGTTTTAAATTCAGTAAATCTCATAATTGTCCTTTGCGTGTGCCCCAATCAGGTATCTTGCCACCGTACTTTTTGCCTTTAAGTTTGTGTCCGCCCATAACTACACGGCTTTCTGGGCCTTTACCTAACAAGTGTGATTTGTTTCCTTCACGGGATCTTAGACCTTGGCTCTTACAGCTGGCAAGATTGCTGGCACCGAGGTTGCTGTTAGGTTTTGTGCTTAGACATAGCTTTCTGCTAGCTTTCTCGTCAAGAGCAGCTAGGTCTTCGTCGGTGATAAATTCGTTAAGTCTCATAATACGTATTTACCGTATTACGCTTCGAGATCGATCCATTCATACACGTTGAGCCACTTACGCTTGCCTATTGTTTCTTTTAGATGTTTAAGATTTGCGCAGGTCTTTTGTCTAAAACGTAGTTTTTCAGCTTCGGGCATGGGTATATTACGTATTTCTACACCTTCTTGTTCTGCAATAGCTTCTGCAATGTCTAGAAATGAGTGAGATAACCCCGAGCCCACATTCCAAATGCCGCTGCCTACTACAGTTTTTATAAAGTCTAATTGTAGCTGACAGATATCTATTACATACGTCCAGTCACGGTGGATGTGTTCAGCATTTTCCCATACTTCAATGTACCCGTCTTTTTTAGCCTGCTGGCGCCACTTGTATATTGCATTGGCTCGTCGACCTCTAAGGTGCATCCATTTTCCGTAGACATTATGATATCTAAATCCTTGCACCATTATGTGTTGTTCTTGCTGAAATACCCAACGATCAAACAGGTACTTGCTCCATGCGTATGGAGTCTGGGGATAGCAGGGACTATACTCGCTAGTATCTTTGGTATTACCATAGACACTGCTAGAGCTAGCATATTGCAAATGTACTCCGTGTCGATTGCAATCGTTGAATAGACGCTGACTGAAATCTAAGTTTTGATGTAGAACTTTATCTACATCCGTTTCAGTCATGTCTGCAATTGCTCCTAGATGTATAACCCAATCATAGGTACGAACATCTGGAAACTCGTTAGGATCCCATTCCCAGCCGTCCACTTGCCATTCAGGCTGTGAACTTAGAAAGGCTGTCATGTTCTTACCAATGAACCCCGACGAGCCTGTTACTAGCACTTTCATAAAAACCCCTTACGAAAAATACAGGCGTTTAAGCCCTTCGTATAGAGTATTTAATTCTTCAAGAGTTTCGAGGTTATTTTTTAATGTGTTAGCACGTAGACTAATAATAACCATGTTAGTAACATTGCTACTATCGCCACCGTGGCTGCGAGCTTTGATATGATCAACACTAGGTCGGAACCAATCATTGTTTTCGCCACTGATATTACGGATGAGTGTATTCTTGCCTAGTCCATAGTCTAATGGAGTATTAAAGATAGGACATCGGTCAGGGCATTTTTTATACAATGTATCAGCATCACACCCCCACTTTTGACTCATGCTGATAGCCCATACTTTTTTTAGCATGTCCTGTTTGTCTTTACTCTTTAGGAACTCCATATAGAGTTCATTGCGCAGATATGTACTGGCATCAAAATGGCGCCAGTACGTTCTGCTACCTAAAGACTCATCGACTCGGTCGATGTCCTGTTTCGGTATCATGCAAGTTCTTCTTCAGCTTCTTCTATGTCGTTTACATCGTAAACTTCACCTTCAGCTGTCATAAACGGCATGCTAAGGTAGAACTCATAGTCATCGTCTGTTCGAGCAACCGGTGCAAGGCTAACACCAAGGCCACGTGGACTACCTGCTTGACTAGTAATGTATAGGTCATAGTTTGCAACTGTGCTGGCAATGGCGGCGCCGATCATGTAACCGCGATTGCCTGTATTAGTTTCTGCGGCATCACGGTACTTGCTTAACGGATATTGGCCTTTAATAGATGCATTAACTTCAGGCCAAACTTGCTCTGGCTTTTCCCATCGCTCACCAAGGGATAAGGCAATAGCTTGATCCATTTTACGAATCTTAGTCTTGTCAGTTTCAAGTTGGTTATTCAACAATTTGCACAGACCCCACAATGGTTCATGTGGCACACTCTTGGTAGGCCACGCATTACGCATAATACGAATGCCACGTTTGAAAATTTCTTCATCAAATTCTTCAAAGTAATCTAAGAACTTGGCAGTATGCTTTGACTCGCCATCTCCAGGTGTTTTACCACGTGGAGGAATAAGATTTACATGTTCACGATTAAGCAATTGATGCAAATCATAATGCACTTGATCCTCGTGTTTAATACTGCCAACCTCTGTATTCATACGGATAGCACGATTAAGTTGATTACGATGGTTGTCATAAATGTCTGCAATCATTGCGCTAATATTACAGGCAATAAACTGATTAAAGTCGTGATACTCTTGATCGCTTTCAATATACTGTGCAGGAATAAACTCTACTCCTACCAATGCTAACAGGATAGAACCATGTTGTCCGTCGTTGATGTATAGTTCCGCTGATGAAGTTTTGCGACCCTTGCCGCCAAACACTAGACTTGAATCAAAATCAACTAACAAGTTAAACAAGTGAACAACGTTGATATTGCGTTGGGCACGATAATTAAGAGCAATATCTTCCTGTGAGTGTGTTTCTAGTCCTTTAACAGCCTTGGCACTGTCAAATAATGGCAACTCCCACCCTCGTAATGCACTAACCCCTGTAGCAGGATCAATACTCTTTTTAAGATGCTCGAGCACTAAACGAACAGCATCAGTAAATTTTACTAGGCCTCGATCGTGTGTAGCAATTACACCGTCTGTAACTTTCTTAATGCACTTACGAATGTTACGTATTTCTGCATCTGTTGCTTGTGTCAGCGGACGACGATTGGCTCGTGGACCCAATATACTGTCAAGGTCATCACCATAGATGTCTTTGACTTCTTCAGTGTACCAACGTGTTAGTGATGTTTTCAATTTAGTTGCCATATGGACTCCTGTGTGTTAATCTAAGTTTAATTATAATATCAATTGCAATATGTGTCAAGCGCCAAAGTCAAATAAATTGTCAAATTGGTTATCTTCTTGTTGCATTGCTCCGTAGTCTGTGGCCTCATGCACTTCACGTGGCACAAACAGTCTATCCATATATTTGGCTATCTGTTGATGTTGCATGCCAATGCTCTTGCCAAAGAATAATCCTCTTTGAGCAGGGTTTGCTGGCTTTCTGACAGCAGACACACATATATAATCTCGTTGAGTAAAGAAATCGTACAATGCTTGCGGTTGGTATCCATAGTTGGCACACTGCTTTGGTACAATCTCTACTTGTACACTAGGACGGCAACGATCGATTGTATCTTTTGCTCCTTCAATTACCCAAAGTTCCGATCCTTCTACATCAATCTTAATAGCATCCACATCTTCAAAGTTATAGCTATCAACAGTACGGCAAGGTACATTAACAATGTCTTGTGGACGTTTGATCTGCTTTGGATCATAGACTGTAAAGTTATGCCCACCGTGCTCAATATGATCTTGTATCTGTATAGTGCCTGTATTCTTATTAGTAACTGCTACTTCATGTACAGTTATCTGCCCTGTGCTATTCATTGATTGGGCAATACCTTTCCAGTAGTACCATCCGGCATCTGCACCGGGTCTACGGTCAACCGCACCCGTTTCATCTGTGCCTGTCCAGTAGGTGCCACTTAGTGTAGACTGCTTGGCAATTGCAATATTGGCTTTGAGCAAGGTTAGCGTTGTAGGTGTAGGTTCAAATGATTCGACATGCTGTGCCCATTCACTGTAGGCAATAGTATTGTTACCCACATTGGCTCCTACATCAATTATTCGTTTGGCTTTTGGATAGATGGTTCTAATCAGTCTACTATTGTTGCCTTGATAGTAGACATTGTTACCAGAGAAGCGTGGTCCCTGTAGGTTATCAATTGCCAATAACCAATAGCATCTGCCAAACTTGTTAATCACCAATCGGAACTTGTCGTTGTTATAAAGCCCGCTGGGCTCATCAAAACCAAATAGCTCTTTAAATTCTTCTTTGGTGAGAATGGCTGTAATCTTCTGCGTCATATTAGTTCTCCTTTCTAATCAATATCTGCATGTGCTATTATATATGTTCTGTAGACAAATAGCAACATATTTGTTAGCCAAACCAGTTGACGCATTGCCGTTGTTGTCATATAATATAGGCATATACTAATCCTTTAGAAAGATCCAAAATGAAATATCTAGCCATTGTGTTGATACTTTCGGGCTGTGCTTCTAGCAACTCTATACTGTCTTATCGACCCCTGTGTCCAGGTACACGAGCATACGATCCACAGATATGTCGTGGGGAGAAATGGCAACAACTTCCTAACTTTGAAAACGAAGCACTGATACGTGCCGCACGTGGGGAGAAATGGTAATGGAACAAGCATTTAAAGAGATCACAGTTTGGGCAGATGGTGCTACCACTATCAACCATACATATCTGTTTGACGGGGACAAGGCTGTTGCCTACATCCGTTACGGCACTGCAGATCCATTTTGGTTTAAGACTCCTATGAAGATTGACAAGCGAGGCCGCAAGTTCGAAAAGGTCAGCAACGATCCGTTTGCCCTGTCAATGAATGTGTTTACACCTAGCAATACAAAAGAAGTTGAAGGTAGCAAGGGTGCTAAGTACATTATTAATTTAGACGATAACACCTGCACCTGCCCGGGCTATACATTCCGTGGTGCTTGCAAACATGTTAAAGAATTGGAGACAGCATGAGTGGTTGGAACACAATTCAGAGAATTCGAAATCTCGAAGAGAAAATTGATCTACTTGGCTTTAAATTTAACAAAAGCAAGCACAGTGATTGGAGTGAAGATCACGGTGCTCTGAGCCTTGTGCCCAAAGATTACGAAGCATTGCCAATTTACAGTCGCGATGCTGAACTGTTTGTTGGTAGTTTAGAACGACTCGAAGATTGGCTAGCCGGTGTGCGCTGGGCCCGTGAATACGACATGATGTTAAAGTTAAGCGATGAAAAGAAACGCACTGCCGCTGAACAAAAGGAACGCAATCGTCAATTGATGCGCACACTCAAAGAAGGCAAACGAGTGGAAGGTGTATTGGGATGATAGTTAAAAGTTACGATTACTCAAGTCTAATTACAGACAGTGACGAGGAAGATGCTTGCCACATTATCAAAGGCATAATTAATTCTGGCAATTACTTTACTAACAGTCCGCCTTATCAAACCAAAGAGAATCTATTTGCTAGACAAGAAACAGTTTGGTTAAAGTATCGCATGACATTTTTAACTAGTGTGTTCCTTTACCTGGGCAATGAACACCGTGTAGCTAATATGCAGGCTTGGAGCTTCATGACCAATAAAGAGTCACAGCCTAATAGAGATGTACTTTGGCATCACCATGATAAACATGGGATGAAAGGTCTTAGCGGCATACTGTATTTGCATGTACCCGACATAACTGCAGAGTCTGGAACTGAAATAGCTCCAAATGGGCCCGAAAGGGATGGAAAATTTTTTGTAGGACCAAACAAGCATACATGGAACATCTATCCTAGTGAGACTTGGCACAGACCCGGCATTAACTCTTCCGACGACTATCGTTATATCATTGCAGTTGATGTAGGATACTACGAATGAAGATCTCTGTTAAAAAAACGGACAAGCGATATACTGGCTCTGATGTATTTGGCTATGTAGTTGACGTTAGGACTACTCCATTTCCTGTTATACACAACAAGATCAGCAAGAGTCAAAAAGTTAGCCAGTTTCATCAAGTTCGAGATTGGTGCATACAGACTTGGGGTATGAGTTGTGAGCGTGACCACTATCTGCAGATGTTATCTGACGAGTTTGATGTTAATACACACTGGTGTTGGCACACTGAGTTCTACGACACTAAGATCTATCTGCGCACGGAAAAAGAAGCCAATTGGTTTAAATTGAGATGGCTGTGATTATTACCATTGAAAATCGAGACGTGTCCAATGTACTGGACATAGTTAAAGAACTTAAAACTAGCGGCCTAGTGCAGGGTGTACATTTTGATTTTGCCTACAATCAAAGCCGTTGGGATGATATGATTGGTGAGATTCCCACATACACTGACTTTACATTTTACGAAGAAAAGTATTCAACTCTATTTGCATTAAAGTATCTATCATGAAAAATAACTATGATTATTATAACCAGGTCAAACACCAAGATAGTGCTGGAGACTTGGAGTATTTTATTGGCAAGTTTGAATGCCGTGTCGAAGACAGCCGCGAGTACAATCAGTATGTGAGGCCAACTTCTTACCACAGAGACTTCTATGATAGAGATAGTTTCCAAATGGACACCAAAATCACTCCCATGAAAGCCATACACTTGACTTCGCAAAATCTAACAAAGTTAGTGGCAGAGCAGGAACACATGCAAAGGCTCAGTGATGAGGCCAAGTTTGGTAATCGACTGTGGGCACAATTGCGTGAAGATGGCCAAGTACGAGATTCTAACCCCGCAGTGGAAAAGGCCTATCAGAAATACATGATGCTGTTGGAGTTGGCTCGTAAATGAGCGACTTAGAGCAATACATGCTTGATAAGGCTAGCAAACAGTTAGCTGATGATATTGATAAAAGTCTTCTTATGAGTATGGGATATGTATTTGATTTCTATTTAGAATACAGTACTGGCCGAGTGTTTGGACACGATTATCTAACTGTGGCTCCCATGAATGCAGAAGAATACTGGAACGACATGATAGGGTGGATGGTCGATACATTTGGTCCTACTGCCAAAGATGGTGTGTGGACTGCTGATCAACGTTGGTATGTTAATAATGCCAAGTTTTGGTTCCGTGATCAAAAGGATCGAGATTGGTTTGTGTTGAGGTGGACATGACAGGATTTGCAAGCAAACGTGCGATGTCTGCACAGGCATTCATGGGCATGTTAAACAAATCTCCTACTATTCGTTGGCAACAACTGCCCGGACGCAAACTCAAAGCCTATGCCGAAGTTGGTCCTAGAGGCTTCGAGCGTGGGCTACGGGACAGCGACATGGACGAGATACAGAACTGGATTTGGACTAACATACCTACAGCCAAACGACTAGCGTTTGACATGTGGATATTCAAAGAAGACAAGCATATTACCCTATTCTTAATGAGGTGGAGCTCATGACAGTTACATTACCTTATGATCCTAATTGGAAGGCCTTAGCTTGGGCTAAAGAATATTGTTCAAGTTATATCACTAACAAGGCCAGTAATACAACAAGACTAAAGCCAGTGTCTGGCGGTTGGGTTAATGATTCTAGTATTGTTTATTATTTTAGCGACGAGAAAGATGCTATGTGGTTTACATTACGGTGGAGTTCGTGAGAACTGTTAAGTTATCGCAGGATGCCTGGCTTAAAATCTACAACGATATTGCCCGAACACATCCACATAGTGTGTTACTGGTTCGTAGCAAGATGCGGAAAGTACTAGGGTTCACTAGCCGAACTCATAGCGAATGGAGTGCATGGGCAGGTATGCGCATTGAGCAAATACACCTTGACTTCTTTAGCGAAACCAAGTATACTATGTTTTTATTAAAGTATTCGGAGTATCTATGACGCCAAGACATCTATACACTATTCGTTGGACACAGCCTTATGCTACAGATAGATTGCGTCCATATCTACGACACCTGCAAGAAGAATTGGAACAGGTTATCGAAACCTTGTTAGAACATAAACAGTTCGATGAAGCTAACGAAGTTATTGCCAGGATTCGAGCTTTATGAAAATGGAAACTTGTCAGGTGGGCATGTTTAGACTTCCGGGTGTTGTACTAGACAAAGAAGAAATGACAGAAGACAAGCTACACGAGATGGACGAGTGGCGCCTAACTGAACAAGGTGTTGGCACACGTATGACCGACCTGTTGTGGAGTTTTAAAACAGAAGCACAACGTGATTGGTTTATACTCCGCTGGAGTGAATAATGAATATACTAAACTGTAGAATAGAACTAAAGAATCCATTTGATCGTTGGGATTACTTTCGTAATCTTGGCTGTATATCTGGCCGTGTGTTTGGCAATAAGTTTTGGGAACTAGAGCATAGCTATTATAGTCCATTATTGTTTGACGTTAATGTTCGTTGTACACATCGAACTGATCATGCTGGTTTTGAGATCAGCATAGGCCTGTTAGGGTATGGAATTAATTTCCATATATATGATTCCCGACATTGGGACAATGACAATAATACATGGAGTACGTATGTATAAAACAATTTACACAGAAGTTGAAGTAGACGTTGACCTATCAGACTTTGACACAGATGACCTAATTGAAGAACTAGAGTCACGTGGGTCAGGGGTTAGTGATTTTGGCGACGGCAAGGATATTCTGCAGGCCATCTATGAAAAACGTAGAGTGGGCAAGGACTATCAAACAGAACTTGAACAACTAATTTGGTTAGGATTAGGTAAGGTCATCTAATGGCGAGCCTAGCTGAGTACTTTGCTGCCAATCGCCCTAAACCCAAATACTCGTTTGGAGATAGGGTTGAAGGTACCTATATGAAGATACCGTATGTAGGTACAGCCTATACTGATAATATGCGAAATGAAACGGAAGGTCCTATGGTTAGTATACATTTGGACTTGCCTATAAAGCTAGATGGAGTATACGTTAATTATATACGTGTTAAGTATAAAGATATTAAAGGACTACGCAGATGAACTCACATTATACTTGTGGAAAGTGTAAAGTATTGTTAGAGGCAACAACAGACTATTTTCACCCACATAGTCTCAAAAAGGTTGCTAAAAATAATAATCTACTCGTTATTGGCCAATGTAAATCTTGTGCTAACGAATACTCTACACAATGGCGTAGTGCTGTCAAAGCAAAAGGGTTAGTTCGTAGTCAAAAGACAACATCAGCATTAGCAGGTGCGGTTACTGGAACTGTTTACATTATTGGACCGGATATTCCCGGAACTCCTTATAAAATTGGCATAACTGCAGGCTCATGTACAAAAAAACGAAAAACATCCTTGCAAACAGGACATTGGATGGATCTTAAAGAGATTTGGAAATCAAACGTATTGCCTAGGGCAGATATTATTGAAACAAAATTACACAAACACTTTGAAAAGAAATGGGTAAGAGGGGAGTGGTTTAGTATCAGTAAAACTGATATTGACTCCATACCTAAATTAATAGAACATTTCGGAGTTGAGACATGAGCGATGCAACAGGCATAACTGGCTTTTTAGAAATATTCGAAGGTCGCTTGACCAAGATGAAGCTACATCTTAAAGAAGAATTAAGCAAAGCCAAACACGAACGAGATCGTAATATGATTAAACGCCAGCTATCCGATGCTAGGAAACTTAATCGAACATTAAAAGAAATGCGTAATACCAATACCAAACGCTGCCCACATTGCGGAGAAAAACTATGACTGATAGATTTGATTTAGAACAACAGATTATGGACTGTTGGAAAATTACAGACGACATTCCTATGATGGAAGCACAGGGTGCTAATGTAGCGGACATGACCAGCTTGGCCTGTGTCTATGAATACAAGTTTAAACGACTGTGGGCTACATTTGAAACTATAATTGCAGAAAAGCAATTCAAGGATACGCAATGATCAAAGGCATTACTAGTAGTAGTCCTTTCCTAGTAGTATCCAATGGATCTCCTATGAATCCTTATATCAGTCCGGGCTCACAGAGTGCGGGCATGATGCGCTATAATACTAGCTCGTCTAACATAGAAGTGTATGACGGTGTTGCTTGGAAACAGATGGACGGATCATACACTACTGTTGATCTAAGTCCTGAAGCACAGGATTTGCTCCAGTGGGCCAGAACACAAAGACAATTAGATTTGAATCGTAAAACATTGATTGAAAATAGTCCTGCATTGAAAAAAGCCTATGAAGCTATTAAACGTGCTGAAGATAACTTTGATTTCCTAAGTAAGTTTGTAGAGGATGAGTTAGCGGCTGAGCTTAGAGAGATAGCACCATGAAACGATTACTACTAGCTCTAACACTAGCAACATCCGGTTTAAGCTACGCTGGCGGTGCGTATGCGTTATATGATTACGAACAACAAGAGTTCCAGGTATCATATAACACATACGAAGTAAGACCCATTGCCAGTATTACCAAACTGTTCACAGCCATAACTGTCCTACGCAGTGGTGTAGACCTTGACGAAAAGGTCAAAGTCAAAGGTCGTAGTGGAGGGCACTTTCCTAATGGCATGTTGGTATCCCGTCATGATCTAATGAAAGCTATGATGGTCAGTAGTGACAATCGTGCTGCCGAAACATTAGCCAATACCTATCCAGGTGGCTTTGATGAGTTTATTAAGGATGCAAACGCCTACATAAAAGGCAGAGGACTGATACATACTAGTATTGAAGAGCCCACAGGACTCAGCAAGAACAATGTTAGCACAGCCAATGAGTTGCTCAGTTTCTTGGGTGCAGTCAAAGACAATCAAACACTACGAAACTATGCAGATGAGAAGACTGCTGACATACTTATACCCAAAGGCAAGAAGTTTATTCATATTAAACTAAACAATACTAATCCCAGTATCTTTAAGTTTGACAACATACTGATCAGCAAAACAGGCTATACCAATCCAGCAGGCCGATGTGTGGTCATGTTAGTTGAGAAAGACAACAAACATTATGGTATCGTTGTACTAGGACAAAAGAATGTACAAGAGCGTAGCCAGTTGGCCAACGGATTGATTACGGCTGCTCCGTTAACAG
>Ga0304728_1002018_pt1 | contig 13421 bp, 6 predicted proteins | sample C_130625_MF_Meta_FD_190476 | JGI IMG/M metagenome (GOLD analysis project Ga0304728, IMG submission 190476) | Freshwater microbial communities from Lake Croche, Canada to study carbon cycling - C_130625_MF_MetaG (v2) (version 2) | ecosystem: Environmental > Aquatic > Freshwater > Lake | place... | reverse complement strand
AATAGGGCCAGGTTCAGCTTTATCACGATTGCCGATAAAAATGACAATATACCCGCCTTTGCTGCTGGCACCCCCTCCTTGCAGTTAGTCGAAACAATACCAAACGAAACCAAAAAATCAAATGTATCCAATGAGCCGACCAAAGCCGAGCCCGCTTTTCACGAAGAAACCCAATACATGAATCTGATACGCGAAATCATCAATACCGGTTACGACGAATGCGGCAGAAACGGCGACACGCTCACTAAATTTGGCTACAGCATGCGTTTTTCATTGAGGGACGGGACCATACCCATTTTGACCACCAAAAAATTGGCCTGGCGCGTGTGTTTCGAAGAACTGTTCTGGTTCATTCGCGGGGCGACCAATAACAAAGAATTACAGGAGAAGAATGTGCATATTTGGGATCAGAATTCCAGCCGCGAGTTTTTGGATAGCCGCGGTCTCTATTATTTGGAAGAGGGGGATTTGGGGCCGATCTACGGGTTTCAGTGGCGCCATTTCAACGCAGAATATGCCGACTCAACCAAGTGTTACCAGGGAGAAGGTATCGATCAACTGGAACAAATCATCGAAACCTTGAAGAATCCGGAAACGCGCACTTCGCGTCGTATGATCATGACCGCATGGAATCCCTGTCAACTCAATTACATGGCTCTGCCGCCCTGTCATATTTTGGCCCAATTCCATGTGAGAGAGAACAAATATTTGTCGTGCGCACTCTATCAACGTAGTGGTGATGTGGGTCTGGGCGTGCCTTTTAACATTGCCTCTTACAGTTTGCTGACGCATATTTTAGCCAAACACTGTGGTTTAGAGGCTGACGAATTCATTCATTTCTTGGGAAATTGTCACATCTACAAGGAGCATATCATGCCTCTGAAACAACAGATCAAATTGGAACCGATGGCTTTCCCCAAAATCGAAATTACCGCGGTCCACGAGTCCATTGACGATTACAGTTTAGACGATATTTCTTGGACAATACCGTACGAATCGCATCCGGCGATTAAAATGATTATGAAGGCGTAAATAATATTTTCGGAGAAATCCGTTTAAATATAATATGTTTATTTTTAACATATTACATATTCGAAATGAATAATGCTAATGCTGCTGCTAAAGCTCGTCGCGCGGGCATAAAACCTACTACGCCGGTTCCCACTGCTGCTGCACCTGCATCACAGGGTTCGTCGGGTCTCACTTTGCCCCAGGTGATTTCGGTCATTGACCGCCGCCTGGTTACTTTAGAGGCTTTCATGAAGGAGACGAAAGAGAACCCTGCGCCCATGATGATGCAGCAGGGCGATGAGGGTGAGGGTCAGGTTGAGGGTGAGGAGAGCGCCGGGATCATTGTGCCGGCCGAGTTCAACGCCTTTGTGGACGAGATCAACAACCGTTTTCAGATGTTGGCTTCGGAGATTGAGACGATGAAGAATGCCCTGTTGAAGTTGCAGACCTTTACGATGGATGTCAATAAGTCGCTTTTAGAGAAAACCGAGGTCTTGGTGCCCGCGAGCGTGGCCGAGGCGGTCGTGCCCTTACCCGAGGTGACACTAACGGACCCGGTGTCGGTTGCGGACGAATCCGTGACCGAGGATGTGCCAGTAGAGGAGCCCTCGGCATAAATAATTAGTACGATAAAATATAAAAATTTGATTTTATACTTTATAAAAATTGGCATTGTCTGAATGTCCGAAAATAATTTATTGAAAGAGGTCGAGCAATTTCAAAATACCTATTACTCCAAAAACAGCAAAAATATATTTTTTAAGAGCAAACAGAAGATGGACTGCGCCGCCCAGATCAGTCAAGAATTCGATATCGGTCGACTCATCGAAAAAACCGTTTATCTGGTACCCAACACAAATCGCGTGTATTTTGATTACACCATGTTCAAGTTGTATGGTAATCCCGACAACTACCAAATGATTGTGAAATATGTGATGTCGGTTTTTCAGCATTGCATCGAAACTTACGGGGAGTTCGAACTACATGTGAATTTGAACTCGTTTACGATTACGGCGGCAGAAAGGTACCGGGCTGCGATTGAACTGTTTTGCAACGAATGCATGAAAGGTCGCACGAGATACGCGAGTCTTTTGACCAAGATGTGCATTTATAATTCACCCGGGATGATAGAGCATGTGACGGGACTCTTTGGTGGCATGATCGATCCCCTGATTCGAGAACGGTTGGTTATATATAATAAGGAGGAGACGGGGAGCAAAATAGAGGAATTATTTTGTTGATTTTTCTTTTTTTGAGTATTTCGGTAATTAATCTCTATTCTTGGCTAATTCCCAGAATAGAGGTTAAAAGCTACTATTAAGTAATGTTTCATCGGCTGTATTATAAAGAGGTATGGAAAAAACACAATAAGAATATACATTATGATCGGCGACCTGATCAGCGTTCAAACGAATTCCAGTTATATTTACGGTTACCGTTGGTTTTGGTGTATTTGATACTGAACCGTATGTACTGTTCACTTTGATACCATTCAAAGCAGTAGCACTTGATCTATAATAACTTGCGTAAGCTTTGGTATTAACGGCTACTGGCTGGGTCAGATAAACTCTGACATCACTAGGTGCGTCAAAATACCAATTACCATCCGACCATGGACAGTGACCAAAACATCTTTCAACCGTAATATCATTCAATGACCACATATCATTATTCGTCCAAGTTATGGAAGTAGAAACAAAATGTACATGGAAATTCGAAGTAGTAGTATAAGGCCATATTGATTTTTGACTAGACAATTGCATACTTGATCCGGTAAAAGTTCCACCAAAATAAATACATGCCACATTATTTGCGTCGTATGTAATATAGGGCCGATTTGTAGAAAGAGTAGTGTTAGTTGTTTGATATAAATGTTTACCTCTACTACTTTGATCGTAAAATATCGTTACATACCCAGTAGTGGATGTTAACCAAGTGGATAAGGATGTTCCGCCGCCATCATAAGAGGTTCCAATTACCCCTGTCGGACTTGCATAAAAATCGGCAACCGCACTGTCACTTGCTCTTGTCAATCTTACCATAGGTCCCGTATAATTGAAAAAACACCTTTTTAGGGCATAAATGCCGATCATTGCTGCCTTTGTAGAAGTCGATAAATTATCCAATACTCCTGCTTGTATAGTAACAACTCCCGTATTCAAATATGAAGTAGGTACAGCAATCAATATAATACCAGAACCACCACTACCAACCGACCAACCCGTATTTTGATCATCTTGACCAGCTCCACCACCACCACCACCTGTATTTGCACCGCCATTCGGTGTAAAGTTGGCAGAAGAGGGTCCCCACCGAGCCGCATAATTACCATAGCTAATTCCGTTTGTATCACCCAATCCTATAGCACCACCATTACCAGGTGTGCCCCCGCCACCTCCGCCTTTACCGCCATTACCGCCCGCACTATAATCTCCTCCTCCTCCTCCTCCGCCTCCCCAATAATAATTTGCATAAACAGATCCTGTAAACATACTTAACGAAATCTGTTTCCCGTCACCGCCATTTCCACCATTTCCTGAAGCGGCACCACCTGCACTAGCAGTACCACCTCCACCAGCACCGTTAGAAGTTGCCGAACCGCCCGCATATCCCTGACCTGACACGCCTGTACCACCGGAAGCAGTACCAGAGCTTCGATCTATTGTTCCACCACCACCACATCCACCATTTCTTCCTGTAAAGGAACCGGTACTACCTCCAAATCCTCCTCCCCCCCCGCCACCATAAGCGGTGATACTATTACTTGAAGTCGCTGTAAATGTAACCAAGGTATTCCCCCCATCAAGACTACTGTTTGTAGCCGCACTGAATGTTCCCCCAGCACCAACCGTTAGTGAAATTGTATCATCACCTGTAATATTCAAATTACTTTGTACTAATCCTCCTGCACCACCTCCTCCACCACTATCACGAGACGAACCACCAGCACCACCACCACCAATTGCAAAAATTTGTAAATTCATAGGCGCCGAAGGATTCTGTCCTGTAATTGTAATTGCATTGTTATATGTTCCAACTGTTCTATAAGAAAAAATTGTATAAGAACCATTGGATACTGCATTTGTATAATTAGAAAACGCGATTTTTATTGGAATTAATGGTTTAACATTAAAACATTGATGACCTAAACTATTGAAAATATTAAAAGGCATCGACCCTCACCTAATATATTAATATTAACAATTTTATTTTAATATTAATACTTAGCCTTTGAAATACAACACTTTACTGTACAATAAATTTATAATACAAAAAATCCAGCCACATCACTAAAAACGGCACAGTAGAAAATTCGAACTAACGAACATAAACCTCCACTCTGGCGGTTCGATTAATACCATATTGGTTTTCACAACATCCAATATTATCACCTGCTGAATAGGCGTTGGCCGCAAGTCCTATACCTCCTCTAACATCGTTGGAACCCCAGTCAGTTTCATTGTTCCACGCAAATCCCCAACGAACTTCATCACCACCGCGTTGAGTATAGTTTACACCATAGAATTGGTTACCTCCTTGACTACTAAACACGGAACCTCTTTCTTTGCCTGCACGAGGGTTGCTATCAAAAACTACATTTGAAGCAGTACTAAAGTAATTGATGAGTGGTTGGGAACCGACCACACTATTTTTTGACCAACACCAACACCCATAACTCGACAAACTCAGAGTACCACCTACAGTAGTAATATCTGGCCACAATGCCAACATGTCTGTTGCTGGCCAATAATTCATCGTATTGAATTTCGCATCGCCGTCGTTTCTGTTCGCGTTGCTAGGGTTCAAGGTATTATTGGTTGTCCAGTAGGACGAGCTATATGGAAAAGTCGTACCGCGTGTCGCTTTCATGGCCATCATCCATCCACCCCCATCTACTGCGTAATCCAATATACAATATACCTGTGTAGGGCCTACCGTGGGTAAATTAATCCAATAAACCCCATTGCTGGCATTAGTAGTACTACTAGTCGTCAAAAAGGCTGCCGAAGGTGCAGCAGTCGCCGCGGTCAAACCGTCATAAGCTAAAGGAATTTCAAAAGGTATACCGGAAGACAAATAATACAGCAATGCATTTGAAACCGTAACCATCTCAGTATCAGTCAAAATCTGGTCCCAAATAATCAAATAAGAAAGTTGAAAATCGGTTGTTTCACCGTAATTTCCTCCTCCTGTATTTACGAAAAGCTGTTGATTACTTGCACCGCCCGTCGCCGTGCCTGACGCAACACCATCAATTAATATGTTATTGGGTGTAGATCCGCTATTTTTACCACAACATACGAGCCAATTATCCAATGTTCCAACACCTGTTGAATTTGTTTTCCAACTATCGTAATGACAAACTCCGCGTTGACCATTCCAATGTCCATGAAGCCAATTTGAAGTACCATTTAATAAACGCCTTCTTGTACCGCCAGTATATCTTGTCACCGAACAAATTGTAAAATTTGTAGGAATACTTCCACTCGGCCAAGTTAATGTAGAACCCGTATTACCAGTAATATAGGCGACTGCACTAGTCGCACCGTTACCCGCCCCCCTTCCCTTTGTAATAGTTCCAGCAGATGTAGCATCTCGACTCCATCCTCTTATGTCAGGAAGTACATTTGTCGAAGAATTCCATTTGTCTGCATCATAAATACCCCACGGTATCTTATTACTATATATAGCATACAGTGCCGCATATTGAGCAGGTACATATACTTTAAAATAATTCATTAAAAATCTTTCATCCGCACTATTGTAGAGTGATTTCGAAAATACCGCAAACGCATACATGTAATGGTTAGTTTTATTAGTACCATCTGAAAAATTCAATCCCAAATAACTTACAGTTGCCGAGGGATTTGAAGCAGTACTTTGTGTATAATTATTTATGTTGAAACCTTGACTGGTTGTACTACTCTGTTTATAACCGCTGAAATATGATTTTGTTCCAGGGACTACGATATTTGACAAAGAAGCAGTTCGAACATAAGTATCTCCAGTATCAAAATAATATCTTCCGTCCGACCAAGGCAAAGTAACGCCAAATCTATTTGTACCATAAGAAACGGGAGAATTTAAACTAAATGCAATATTGTCAAGAGAAGAAAGTGCTTTTGCATTGCAAAATACATGAGCGTCGGTTACGGTAGATGTACTGAACATATTATTTATGGTTTGCAATTGCGACGCATTGGTTCCAGCTACTATATTCAAATACAGACAAATTCCTCCCCAGTCGTTCAGTATAATTTGAGGTTGATTGGCAGTAGTGGCCTGAACCAGATGATTTGCTTGAGACGATTGATCATACCATTTTGTTACATAACCCGTTGTAGATGTTAACCACAGCAACAGGGTAGTACCCGTCCCTCCCACACCTTGACCAATATTTCCAGATAAATCTGCATAAAAGTCAGAGGATGCACTGTCACTTGCTCTTCGCACATTGACCACTGGTCCAGTATAGGTAAATATACACTGGCGAAAGGCATATAAACCGCGTAATTTATCCAAGGCAGAATTCGTAAGTTGATAACTCAAAATGGACGGTATAGTTACATCAATCGTTTTCGTTCCATACAGAGTCCATTCTGCAAGATTCAAAAAACCATCTAATCCGGTTATTTTTGAAATAACTATTACATAATAAGAATATTGAGTTGTTGTAGACACTGAGAATGTATTAACTCCTGTCGTAATATTCGTTCGTGTATCTAATAGGGTCCATGTGGTACCATCATTCGATCCACCAACCTTCCAAGTACTCGGAGCACGCACCGCATCATAACCAAATCTAACCGTCGTAGTATAACTAGTCAAGACAAACCTGTAAGGAAATTGTATAGTCATCCACTCACCAAAAACGACTGTACCAGAAATTGTTTGTGATTTACTCCCAGTATAAGTCCCATCTGTAGCGGAATATGTTGCAGATGGTGAATGAAATCCTGATTCAGTGGAACTATTAAATAAATTAAATGCAGTCCACCCGCTACCATAGTTACCCGAATCTGTTGCTATATAAGTACCGTTCATAAATGATTGCGTACCAGTTATACCTGTAATTGTCGTATAAATACCCGTTAAAATCGTGGTAGATGGATTCCCGTCGGTGATCGTAGGAAAAATTAACATTTTACCAGAATAGTTAGTGAGAGTATTAGTAAAATTACCACTGCTACTCGGAGCCGGAATAAACGAATTAAAAATACTACCATAAGTATTGTTGTTATAATACACGGAAATTTGCGTAATACCGATGGATGTGTCCGTCGGTGTACCTATAATAGATGTAAAAAATTTAATATAAATGGTATGTAATCCGGTAACTTGAACCGTAAAATCGAATGTATATTGCGTCCATGCCGTATTGGATGTAGTAAAGGAAGAAGTATAACAGGTTGTATCGTCTACTAAAACGGAGATCTGTTGTGCCGGATTGTACAGCCCCCCTGAACGAACTGCCGCCCAAAACGATAATGTGTATGTTGTTGCAGATAAATAAAGAGTTTGAGAAATATAACCGGTAGTGGTGTCACCACATTGAGCGATCAAATATTGTCCATAAGGACAAGTAGTAAAATACCCAAAACCACTGGTACTTGCCGATACTACAAAATTGATACCCGCGGTATTGTTCCAATTGTTCACGCCATTCACACCATAATATGTGAAGGAATTCGGTACGGATGCTTGAGAAGGTAGGGCAAAATTATAATTTGCAAACGAATTATTCACTAATACCTGTGTAATACCGATGGACGAATCGTTGCTACCGGCAGTAGTAAAATTAAAACTGACGGTATGTTCACCTGCAGTTGCTACGGAAAAATAAACAAAATATTGCGTCCAAGTAGTATTGGATGTAGTAAAAGAAGAGGTAAAATAGGTTGTACTGTCTATTAAAACTGAAACCTGATGGGCGGCATTGTAATATGCCCCACCAGGACGAACTGCTGCCCAGAAAGACAAAACATATGAACTTGCAAACAATTTAACTGATTGCGACAAACGACCCGCGGCATAACCTGTGTATGCTTGATTTACTGCAATTTTTATGTACGGACATGATGCAAACCCGTAGACACCGGATGTGCCATTATCTATAACGACAATACCTTGGGTAGTCCAATCTGAACCTGTTCCAATGGACGATGCAAAATTAAAGTTTTTTATGTAGTTAAAACTGGTCGATTTGCCCGTAAAATTTTGATGGGCCATACTACTAAAAGTACTGAAGGGCATCAACCCTCACCTAATATATTAATATTAACAATTTTATTTTAATATTAAAACTCGTTAAAACCCGTATAATCAATCTCCAACAAACATATATAGTCAATATGTCCACCTTGTCCTCTTTCGTCATTTTCATATTAATACTTTTAGTCTATATTCATATTACCTCGCAATTCAAGAAAAGCGAGGATTTAGAAATATACGAGGCCGATTACCAGTCGAATCAACAAATCCAGGACATTTGCGACATCCGTCAGCCCGTGCTCTTCAACATCCAACCGGCGAATCCCGTTTTCTTTGAGCACAACATTGCCGACCTACTTCTCCATTCCAAAACGGACTACGAAGCCCATGTGAAAGACCTTCACGATTTCCCCTCGGGTGATGCCATTCTCCTCCCGTTTCGTAGTGCTCGTGGGCTCATGGACACTGACGACAAGGGTCGATTCTTCTCTGAGAACAATTTCGAAATGACCACCGACATCATCGAACATCACTGTCAAACCATGGACGAATTTTTGAAACCCAAATTCACGGCGCAGACCAAGTACGATATCCTGTTTGGTTCCAACGGTGCCCACACGGCCATGCGTTACCACACCCATTATCGTCATTTCCTGTGTGTACAGACGGGCAGGATTACGGTCAAAATGACACCGTGGCGCAGCCGCAAACTCTTGCGTGTGGAGAACGACTACGACAACTACGAATTCCGTTCGCGCATCGATGTGTGGGCTCCTCAAGAACAGTATCTAAACGACATGGAGCAATTGAAGTTCCTGGAATTCGATGTGCACCCCGGCTTCATTTTGTATGTGCCGCCCTACTGGTTCTACAGCATCCAATATCACACGACGGACAGTGGACCCGCCCTGGTCGCCGGGTTCACCTACAACTCCGTCATGAATTTGGTGGCCAATTCGCCCCAGTGGACCATGTATTATCTGCAACAGTACAATACGACCAAAAAAACGGTCAAGACGCTGGACCTGGAAAATGTATCGAGTACCAAGGGAGTCAAAGGCAGTGACGAGACCACCACAATTGTAACGGACGCGCCCCTAGAACCCGCCGTGGATTTCACGGAGAGAGCTAACGAACAAGTGAATTCGTAACGAAAATTGATTATTTTTCCACAGAAAATAATCAACTACACCCAAGATTCGAATCTGAATAGAATGACCACCATCGCACTGCTTAAGCGTACGGCGCGCGACTCTCCCTACTCGCCCCTATACCGTGTTCTCGCAACCAATGATTTGAGGCTCTACCTCGACGACTTCCTGGAGTCGCCGCGCACCGTCTTCCAAAAAAACATCATCAAAAATCACACCATCGACAATGCCGCCATTGGTTTTTGGTCCAAAAAAATCCTCAATCTTCTCAAAAAAACGCGCGACGAATACGAAGAAGAAATGCCCATGTACAAACTGTGGAACCACCGCTACGAGTGCGAAAAAATAATTTTCGAAACCAATGAACCACTCATCACCAAAGATGGCGTTTTCGTGCAATTCGGTGTCATAAACCCCATTGGGGCACCCTTCTACTTGCGATGGTCATGGACACTCTACGAACAAATCTACCAACGAACTCAAGAGCCCGAAATGGACGAGGACACTCTCTACCACTACAACTACAACATGGATTTAGTTCTTCGACACGAAGACACCTGGCCTTACGGTGCGACACAGTATTATTAGTATTAGATAGCATTTTGTTGTGTTTATAAGCTATAATCCGCCAACACCCCTTTTTTATTCTTTTTGGTTTTGCGCGCGTCCGCTTTTGCTTGCACTGCTGCCGCTTTTTCCGCGGCCTTGCGCTCCGCTGCCTCCTTTTTCTCCTTTTTTTTGGTTTCGCGCAGGTGTTCTTGTTCGCGCTTCTTCGTCTCGCGCACGCGCTCTCGTTCCAACATCTTGGCACGCTTTACCGCCTCCTGAACCCGCTTCTTTTCCGCCTTCTGCTCCTCTTTGTCCTTGATTTTGGCCACGGCTGCTTCCGAAGCATCGACCAGTTCGTCCATGATTTTGGCGTGATATTTGTGTACGAGCCCCTTGACTACATCGGATTGAATATCCTCTGTTTTGGTATAGCTCAAAGTTTTACGCATGCGCTTCTCTTGGTTTGCAATCTGCTTCTTCTGTTTGGCATCTTCACTCACCGCCTTTTTGTAGGTTTTGCGTATCTTGGCGACCTTCTTCTTACGATCCTTTTCCACATTCGAAATGTCGCCGTTGATGACTTTTTTGGACTGAGTGGTTTCCTTCTTCTTCAATTTCATGGTAAGACGATACGATTTGCGCTCGTCACGAATCACCATATTCACCACATTGCGCTCAACATCGTTCAAATCGTGTTTCAACAGGATTTGCAAATGTTTCATGCGTTTTTTGTAATTTTCCGACAAACTTTTCAGTTGGTTGTCCAAATCTTGCAACTCACCGTTGTGCTGTTGAATTTGCAAATTATACTGTTGTATTGTTGGGTGAGCACCAAATTGATTTTTATCGGTGATTTTCATGGCACAGGTATTCTTGACTTGGTACAACAGCGTGTTTTTGTATTCGTCGTATTCTTCCTTGAGGTTCTCAATATTACCCTTGATACCCATCAAGGCATCTCGTTTGGTAGCCCCCTTGATTTTGATTTCTTCGCGCACCTGTTTGATTTTATTGCGAATGTCTTTGAGTTCTTCCTTGGCTTCTTGGACAATATCACGGATATTCTTATTCACGATTTTTTCGCATGCTTTTTGCGAAGGGCCTTCCAGACCCCCACACACATCGTCTTTCAAAAAGGCGAATTTTTTGGCGTTAATCTCGGCGATTTCGCCCTGCACCTTCTTGTTTTCTTCGGCGAGTTGATCTTTGAGTTCCAAAATATCCGAATCCAGGATGTTTCGAACGATTTTACGATCAAATTTATTCACCATATTCATGTCGCGCGCAATCGGCACATTGACCGGGTGAAGGCGCGGTTGAGAGAATTGACGAGCATCCTTTTCGCGATTCAAATAACTAATGTATCCGGCGATGTCGTCCAAGTAATCGGTACGACCCTTCTCGGTGAAACTGCCGTGATCATCCAAATATTTATCCGAGAAATTGGAAAAATCCGCGGGCATCTGTTCTTCTTCCTGTTTGCACAAATTGACCAACTGAATGAGTTCCATGGGATTCTGGGTGATGGGCGTGGCCGTCATCAAGAGCAGACGACACGAATCCTGACCGGAGTATTTGTAAGAGTACATGAGAGCCTGATGCAAAGCGTTCATGTCGGGCTTCTCCAAAGACGACAAATCCCCGCCGCCATACAGCTTATGCGCCTCGTCGATGATCAAGAGCGTTTTGCGTAACGGATCTTCTTTGCCGTTGATTTTGACCAAACTTTCATAGTACGAGTTTTGTTTAGAGACCAAATTACTGAACTGTTTGTAAGACATGGGACGAATACGCCAAGCTTTGGAGAGAAGACGCATGCGTTTGCTTTGATCCGAAGGAATGGTGAGTCCAGAGTGTTGAAGTTGATAACGGATGCTCTCATTGCATACTTGGTCAAACATATTTTTCCAAATGTCGTTTTTGAGAGTGGTGCGAGTGACCCAAAGTATGGTGTATCCCGCCTTTTCAAAATTCGTGGTCGCCGCTGCAATCGCCGAGCAAGTATTATGAGTAACTGTAAAATCACCAAGAAGATAACGGCGATTTTTGTCAATACAAAAACCGTAATAATCCCCTTTTCCAACAGGACAAACCGTTACACCAGTTAATAACACATCTTTAATCTGTGTCCTTTTTTCGGCTCGTTTTCTAGTTAATAATGTGGGTATTTCATCTAAATTATTACCACTTATAGTTATAGAATTATATAGTCCCGTTTTTTTTTCACCTTTATACATGCATGATTTTTCACCCTTTTTATTGTAGGCAGCAAACCCGAGAGAACGCGCCAAGAATAAAATATCTGAGGTTATTTGATCGGATTTTTGTGAAATACTAAATATTTTTCCGCGTGAACAGTAATAACCATCTGTATCTAATATTCCTGCCAATAATTTCAAACGATTTTCTCTAGAATTACATTTATAATCGTAAGGAATATGTTTGTTGTCAATTAAATTATATTTATATAATTCGTCAATCAGTAGATTTGTTTTACAGGTACCATTTTTAGACAAACGATAATCATATCCAGATTGATAATTTAATATTAAACCATATTTACCTGCGTTATCTCTCAAATATTTTAGTATTTTTGCATCTTGACTTGAAAATACAGAGCCTCGTTTGGACCCATCACCAATCCAAAGCCCGATAATATATGGGTCAAATGATAAGGGTTTTTCTTCAAATTCTACACCTTTTCTATATCCCTTTAAATCTCTACGCAATGACTCTGATAACTTAAAATAGTCTTTAACTTCTATTTCCAATATTCGATCTTCTTCGGTAAATTTATTTAGATAGTTTTCCGCTTCTTCACGAGTTTTAAAACCTTTTGAAACTATTTTATATGTTTTATTGTTAATCATAGTTGCTTTAAAGGGTAAATTAGGCTGACTTTTGGAAACATTTATAATAGCGCCTCTACCACTGTATTTTAAACATAATATATGTTCTGAATTAACAGTGTATTTTTCACCTTTGACAGGAATAATATCATACATTTCGTCTTGACCGTTCGCCAAAGACAAAACCTTTCTTGGTGTGGAGTCATCACCCATTAATACATCACCAACATTCACATCCTGTACCATTTTGATTGTACCGTCATGCATTAAAATAGGCGTATCTTTGGCATGACATTTGCCCGTACCCACACTCTGATACAACAGCATACCTTTGACGGATTGATTGGGGGTAAAATAATGACGAATAAAATCCTGGGTGGGAGTGTAATTCAAGATAGTGGATCCGCCCGTCTTTGCAACACACAGGTTCTCCATTTTGACCGGATCCCACGCAAATTCGCCGTAGCGGTCGCGAATGAATCGGCGCGTGCCGTGGAATCCCAAACGCCCGTTAAGTCCAACTGTCTCTTGACTGTTGACGATTTTGGGCGGTTTGTTCAGTACGCGCAATTTAGGACCACCTCCAACAATGATTGCCTCGTCTTCCTCCTCTTCGGCCACCGCAAAATTGTGGACATTTTCGTTGAGT
>Ga0304728_1002010_pt1 | contig 13448 bp, 13 predicted proteins | sample C_130625_MF_Meta_FD_190476 | JGI IMG/M metagenome (GOLD analysis project Ga0304728, IMG submission 190476) | Freshwater microbial communities from Lake Croche, Canada to study carbon cycling - C_130625_MF_MetaG (v2) (version 2) | ecosystem: Environmental > Aquatic > Freshwater > Lake | place... | reverse complement strand
CCTCCTAATGGTATAATAATATTCATTACTAATAATATTATTATTTCTTTAATTAAAGATTTCTTCAATTACATATATAGAATAATATTGACCTGTTATACTAATGGATAATCACATTACTATTAATGATACGCTAGTTCATCGCTATGAAAATGTAGTAAGCTATAAATATGTATTGTGTGCTCCAAAGTTACAGGTTGAAACCAAGGATTTACCAGATACAGATCAGCCTAATTATTATTTTGTCTTTGACTGTCCAGGAGAAGATGCCATTGGTCATTGGGTTTACGAATCATTCATGTTCCATTCTCTTTATTCTGAACTAAAAAAACAGTACCCCACACTACAGATTGTGTCTTCGAATAGAAAAAAATATGTGAAGATATTGTTACGATTTTTTGATTTGGATGACAACATCATCTATGAGGTAGATAGTACCAAAAAAAATGTGTGCTTCTTCCCCCCTATCACATCCTTGAATGAACTGCTGCATCACGATATTTTTATGCGATATTTGGATATATATACCGGCTCAATCCGATCTAAATTTATAACATTTCCCAAAAAGAATGCCTGTCTTTTTTTACCAAGAAACACTGTAGATAATTATGCTGCAAATGATCGCACAATTCCACACACAGATACGATTCGTAAAAATGTGGTAGAAATCGGGGGAACCGTACTGAATACCTACGAACTGAATAACATCGATTATCAATTTAATATTGTCAATAATAGTGATGTTATCATTCTAGATTACGGTAGTTCCTTTTTTTTCAACACTATTTTTCTGGAGGGTAAAAAAATATTACTGTTGTGCGATAAAGGTATTCCATGTTTTTATGAATATATGCGATTTGATGCTTGTCGAATTATTTTTGAATTCGTTCAGAAAAGAAATACTATCATATTAATCGATTTAACGGATCCGAATTTTTCGTTTGATACTATTCAAAAAGATATCAGTGTATGAGCGCTTCCAAATTCTGTAAAACAAATGAATTTTCCTTTATGTGACAAATCGTATCCGATAATTCATAATTTAAACATCCTTCGTCGTCTGTATACTTTTCGTAGGGATCGAAATAAATATAATTGTATTCTGAACATTTTTGCTGTATCAATTTATTCATTTTTTGCGTGTATCTTACGCGCGAAGTATCTGATCCCAAAATTGGGAATTCGTGAGTAATCGGTTCGTGGACTTCTTCGAATTTCGCCTTATTCATTGGCGGAACAATTGCGCAAACAATGACTTTTTTACAAACGATGATATTGTTTTTCATGGTATTGAAATAACCATTCACCAATTCGGCAATTATTGTGTCTTCTTCTCTGCTTAGTTCGATCTGTCGTTGAATATGACAACGGCAATCCACCTCGCCATAACAAATGATAATGATGCTGTCGGTATTATGCATTCTGTTATCAAATCTTATTATCATGTTGTCCCTACCAATTCGATGCATGGTGATAGAATTTTCATGGTAATTATAACAGTTTAAATTTTTAAAATTGTAATTCGCATGACTATCACCATATACGAAAATATTAGACATAATAATATATAATATTTTTGATTATATTTATATTTGTATTCAATATAAATATTTATCTTTTATTTCTTCGTTGGTCTACGCCTTCTTCCTGCCTCCTGGCTAGATCCTCACCTCCTTGGAAATATTGAAATTAAAATTCTGTACCTCGCTCTTACTCGGTATATCTATGACAGGGATCGAATCATTCACAGCAGGATTCTTCTTTTCGGTATTCTCCATATATGAAAATTGGTGGGGTTTGTTTTCCGTTTTCACGGGTTCCTGTCTATCATAAATATACGGGTACTTTTGTTTTAAGGATTCGGGCGTTTCGTACTGCGTGTTAACAGACGAATTGAACAAATTGATCAATGTCTCTTCGTAGGATTTCATAAACTGCTTCGGCTCCATCAGTTGCGCAAACCCCTTATGGATGGTATTTTTGTATTCATTTACCTTGTTTACATCATTACACAGTTCCTTTACTTTGGCAACATACTCATCCTCACTGTATGTAATCAATTCAGGAAATCCGGAATGCGTCAAAAACGAAGCGGTAACATTGTGTATGTGATAATCCACATTATAAATGGTGACAATCGGCACCGAATTGTAAAGTGCATGACAGGAGGTAGTGGTACCCGAATAAGGGAAGGTGTCCAATAAGATGTCAATTTCTTTGAACAAATTGATGTAATCGCCGTGCTCCTGCCAACTCTTGATGATCAAGCGGTCCTCGCCCACCCCCAACTGTTTGGTATAATATTCGATGCTCTTTTCAACATTACCACCGTTGTCTCTTGAGCATAATTTAATCAACAGCTTGGTATTGGTGGTCTCGTTGAGAATTCGTTTCCACACTTCCAAAGTATTCTTCGAATTTTTCAACTCCTTGTTGAGTGCACCGAGAATAACTGGTTCGGTAGATCGTTTCATGGTTAATTGCATAGGGGCATTTTGACAGTTGGGGCGGAACAACAGAAAGCTCTTCGGTAATCTCAACAGTTCTTCAGTATAAATCTGTTTACTGTTGATGTTATCCGCGATGTAATCCGTGATCTTGTACTTGATGAAATCGGTCACCAACGAATTTGGGTAACCAATGTAGGTTATTTGAATCGGCGCGGGGTTTTTGGAAAATACATCCAGGCGATTGTTGCTAGTGAACCCGTTCAAATCAAACAGGATATCGATTTTACAGTCGTGAACAATTTTGGCACATTCGTCCGTTCCTCTGCCCTGAAAATCGATGACCAAATGTTTTTTGATGACATTTTTCAGTTCTTGGTAGTATTTATCCGTAAATAAGATGATTTCGAATTTGCTCGTATCGTGGTTGTCCAAAATGGGTAAAATAAAGTTGGAGACGGCGTGACTGATGAAATCCGCAGACACATACCCTACCCGAATCTTTTTGTTGGCCAACTTCGGTCTGGAGAGGTTGAATTTATTTTCGGGTGTGTACAAACGATTCACAATGTATTTGCAGGTATCGGTTCTCTCCTGAAGATCGTAATAAATGTAATCGTAATTGTAAAACAGCACATTCAAAAAACCTTCGCGTTGGGTGCTGAGTTCCACCGTGTTGTTGCGCAAAAAATTGTAGGTTTTCTTGATGGTCTCGAAAAACTGATCATTGTATATGAGCGAAAAACTGCAAATATAAATCAAATTGCTGTAAGCGTTGGACAACATATTGTTATTGTATCGATCGTCTTTGTTTGCCTTGTATTTATTTTCCAATATGACAATCAGTTCACTGCATAACAGCTCCGACATGTGAAAATTGTTTTTCTTGGAATAAATCGCCGAAAACAGCAGCAGGATTCGCTCGTCTTTGGGATTTTTTTGGTAAACCTCCAACATGATATCGTCGGCAATGAAATTGCTGTATTCATTGTCAAACAACATCTTGAATAAATTTACAATGTTGTTCACATTGTCTCTGTCGATCTCGTACGACAGACGATACCAGGTCATTGCTCGATATTTGTCTTTGGTTGCTGCCAAAATTCCCATGAAATACAGGAGAATCTGGTTTTGGGGAAACAAAAAAAGCAATTTGTACACAATCTGTTCCTTATCTTCCGTACTGATATCGTTTCTTTCACACAGTTTCACTCCCACATTGTAGACCATGTACTGTGAGTACTCTAGATTTTTGAAGGTTTTATATATCTTGATGTTATCGTCGGGATGCCTCAAAATCGTCTCAAACAACGATTCAAATGTCGCAGTAGTAAGATTATTTATATCCATATAAATAATTTACAAGGAACTTTTTTAATTGATTTTTACCATTAAATCATTTTTATACCAAAACACTATTGATGAAGGTATTCAAATTGTCGCTGGACACTTTGGCATCGAAATCCACCTTCTTGCCGTCGTCCGTCGTCAATTTAACCGTGGGGAAAGATTTGATCTGGAATGACTGCATCATCGCCGCCGTATCTGGGTTATCTTTGCCTTCCTTCGTGCAGTCAACATCATGGCAGACAATGACATAACCATTCACGGTTTTGCCACTGTTCGTCGTTTTGAATGTCTGCCACTCTGGCTTAGCTTTCACGCAGTAAGGGCACCAATCCGCATAAAAGAAATAAATGTCCGCGTTCTTTGTTCGGGTATTGGCATTGGCCACATCGGAGAACTTCTCGTTAGTAATCTTCGAAATCGGTATAAAATATTTGAAAGCCAACACAGAAACTGCGATGAAAATAGCGATAATCAAAATAAGCGTGCCATATTTAGTCAAAGGACGAAAGAATTTTTGCAAAGCCTCAATAATTTTATACATTTTATATATTTATCTCACATATTTTTTTTTTTATTCTAAACTAAATATCTATAATATATAGATTGATGCCCAAGCAACACAATAAAACCCTGAAAAAACGAAATTCGTGCGAGAAATTAGTTCAGAACGATTCCGCGATTTCGCCAAACATGAAAATGGTTTACGACGAAAAAGATTACTACAGCAATGACGGCATGTTAACAACCGTGTGGGGACCGAGCATGTGGCATTATTTGCACACCATGAGTTTCAATTATCCTGTGAAACCTACCGCGGAAGATAAGAAACATTACATGAGTTTCATATATAATCTGCGTTATGTGTTGCCCTGCGGCAAATGCCGAAAAAATTTGAAAAATAACTTCAAAAAGTTGCCCCTGAGAATGGAGAACATGAAATCGCGCGACACCTTTTCACGCTATATTTACGATTTACACGAAGTGATCAATACCATGTTGAATAAGAAGTCGGGGTTGACTTACGAAGTTGTGCGCGAAAGATATGAACACTTTCGCTCTCGCTGCACCAAAGATTTGAAAGAAATCAAATCCAAAAAAAGACAACACGATATTGTGATTGCGGGTCTCAGAAAAAATCAGACAAAGCGTGCGCGAAAATTAATGCAAGAAAAAGAAAAGGGCTGTATCGAGCCACTTTATGGTGAGAAATCAAAATGTATTTTAAAAATTGTTCCACAGAAGGAGAAGTGCGACAGTTTTCAAATCGATAAAAAGTGCATCAAGCAGCGGGTTTGAGAATATCGGTGAGAGCGGTAATATGAGCCAGAATATTGTCTTTATGTAATCTCAAATGGTATGTAGAGCGACAAATTTCTTCTTCTATGTATTTCATTTCCTTTGTATGATGTTCTATCGACTGTTGGCATTTTTTTATTTCTTTTCTGTTTCTTGGGTCATTTTCCATCAACTTCCACAGTTCAACCCGTAAAATTACAAGATTTATTTTGTGAGTGTAATAATCATAGTGTTGTACCGTTTTCACCTCTTCACTAAATATCATTTCATTTATCGTTTTCAAATTTTGTTTGCAGAGGGTCATACGATATTTGGGTGCAAATGGAATACGCGTGCGACAGTAGGGGCAGTTGACTTTTAATATCATCAGTGCATTGCAACAGTCGCAGGTTTCCTTGGGTAACTTATTGAAACACATCATGTGAAATGTATGCCCACATTCGGTGGTGAACAATTTTCTATTATTGTACGACAAATTTTCCAAGCAAATGGAACATTTGTCGATATTTTGAGATTCAGCATTTAGTACTCTTGATGTAGGACGGTGGCGATTCATTGTTTTGACAGTGCTACCACAATTTACTAATAAAAAATCAATTTTCCGCCTCTTCAGCACTATTGTTTAGACATTATGTTATGGTATTTATCCGATAAAAAAAAATACAATTAATATATATTATACATGTCATTAAAACAAAATTCATATTCTTCTGATGATATCTCTAATAATTCCATGAATGTACCCAACAATGACAATGAAACCCATAAGATCCCCTTCTGGGCTTCTGATCCGAATATTCTCTTTAAACAAGAATATATATTTGAGTTTTTTCCGGTAGAAGGAATGACTTACGAACAGAAATTGAATGCGGTTTCGAGAACAGTGATTGTACTCACTATCTTTGGCTTCGTCATATCTCAAAGTGTTCGTCTGTTATTCATTTCATTTTTAACCATGTTCTCAATTTACATGTTGCATTATTATCAAGATCGCGAGAACCAAAAATCCAAAAAAATTTACGAGGAGAATATGGACAATTTGAATAAACCGGAAACGCAGGCCGATGTAGTGTTGAAACAGGCGAATATTTCTCGCGACCCCAATGTATTCGACAAACCAAATTCCAACAATCCGTTTAGTAATGTTTTAATACCGGATTATGAATACAATCCTGGTAAAAAACCCGCTCCACCTGCATTCAACGAAAACACCAACGATCAAATTTTAGAGCAGGCCAAAAAATTGGTGAGTGAACTGAATCCGGGACAACCAGACATTGCCGAAAAACTTTTCAGAGATTTAGGAGAACAATATGTTTTCGAACAGTCCATGCGACAGTTCAGTAGCAATCCATCCACGACAATACCAAACGACCAAACCGGGTTTGCCGAATTCTGTTATGGTAGCATGGTTTCTGCCAAAGAGGGTAATTTGTTTGCTGCTGCGAGAAATTTACCCAGATACAATAATTATTAGCAAAATACCCTATTTATATTCTAATATATATTATATAAATATATATTACTGATAATGTCAATGACGAGTGATTTTGTTTTCAATAATTTAGGTAGAATTGGCACTGACGAGGTGGACAACAGCCAAAAAAATATGGAAAATACTCGTTATGCGAATTATATGTTGGACAATTTTTTGATGAATATTCCCACTCAGGATCATGTCAGTTTTGCGACGAGCTATCCTAGCATGAATTTTAGAGGTGTGGGTGGTGGTGTCGGCGTTCCCGGCCAAGTCATCGATGATGATTCCAAATTGATTCAATCGGACACGACGCGCGCTTTAGAAAAACTCCAATTACATGAGCGCCTTTTTGTCACCGTCCCCTATTTGGGCAGAGGATACGGAAACCCCGTCGTTGAATCGCAACTTCAACAGGGCGAGGCAGTGGGTGACCGCAAAAGTTTGAGCACCATCATGGAACAGAATTTCATGAACTACGACAGTTATCCTTTGATGTCGGATGTCAAAGACCGCGTCACCAATCCCGCTTTCTCGGTGGAAGAGGTTGCGTTGGACGGATGGACCCGCGGCGGGGTGGCTTCCAGAGATATGGATTACAAACAATAAATGTGCGTTTGTATTTATTTAGTCGTATTTTAATTTCTAATAAAAATATATAATAAAATGACCGAATCCGCCTCCTCATCTAATCAAATGACGGTGTCCAATAGCGTCGCCTTGAAGCCCGCCTCGTTCGGTGGTCGCAAGAGCCGCCGCGCCAAGAAGTCCAACAAGTCGCAGAAGAAGTCCAAGTCGCAGAAGAAGGGCCGCAGCATGAAGAAGCGCAAGGGCGGCAAATCCAGCAAGCACTAAATTATTAACCATTAAAATGACATAAAGTTTATACTACATTGACTGTAGTATGAATTATAATACGACATATAAGGTCGATTATTCAAATGATCAAGAATATCGCCAATGTTTGCGAGCGGTATTCAACATGGATTTGTCGGCTTCTCAAGAAAAAATTCGGCAGTTGGAAGCTGCCAACGAAGAGGATTTTGACGACGAAACCGAGGACGAAATGTTGTTTGATGACGAAACGACCGAAGCCACCATGAATTTTATTTTTGAAAAAACGAAGGAACGGTCAGAATTCCGGGAGCTATATTTGTTGGCGGCCGCCAAAATGATTTCGGAAAACATGTCGATTGGTATGTCCATTTGCTTTTCATACGATTATTTCTATTTGTTTCACGGGTATTTAGTCGTTTTTCTTGTGGAAAATCGCATTGATCTGGAAAAATATGCGGAATTGAAGATTTTGTTGGGGTAATATTGTCGTTTAGTATATTATATGGCATCTACACGCAACAAAAACAGTCCAGGTGATTATAAATTAGAAAAAAAAGGCAACATGGTTCAAGCCGCTTATACTACCTATGTTTCAAGCACCATTGCAGATCCCACCTATTTTCCTGGTGACGGGCTGGGTGGTGCGAGAATGGGCACCATGAAATTATCGGATAACTGGTGCGACATTGAAACCCAGCTCCGCGGTATTGGTGCAAATAATTTGGAAAATCCCCAACCCGAAGTTCAACCGCAGTTGAAGGAGTTGAAAAGCTTGGATGTGATTGATAAAATCCCTCTTTATGTTCCCAAGCCTCTGATAATTAGTACCCAACATCGTCCCATGTATTTGAATTAAAAATTTTTCATAGTGAAATTGTGATGGTTTCCCGTCTTTTTGCGAAACGACATGTTTTTGGGTTTATTTTTCTTTTTGATGTTATCTCGCGACACCGTCGTTTCGCTCCATTTATTTATGATGTCGGTCTGCTTATTTTCTCTGTTCAACAGATCCTGTAGTAATGCAGTAAAATCGACATCATCCACCGCCTGCGCGAGTTCGGGAGGTAATTCATCACATGGCGTGAATTCCACGACAGTTCGATCTGTGTGTGATATTTGTTCTCCCGTTTCGGTAATCTCAATGGGTATTCGAATGTTGGCCATTACATATTTCGTCATTTAGATAATCAATATAACATATTATTTATATTGATGCGTTAATAAGTAAAAAATTCCGTGTTACACCTTCGCGCATTTAAAATGCGCGTGGTACTGTTGCCTTTGCCACTGGAAACGCCCACTAAAGTGGGCGTTTTAAATCGGCAAAGGTGTAATATAGAAATACCGATCTACTAAATAAGATAGGTACAACATGAGTACGATGACAGATATTGAGACGACCAATATTATATTTTTGTTGTATCTTTTCATCTATATAATATGTTGCTAATTAAATTTGACAACTATTTTCACAGATTCCTTCTTAATACATTTACAGGCCGAAATGGACAATTCCTCGCGCTTCTTGCGGGTTTTTCCGTTATCCACATAGGTATTATCGGGCGACTTGCGCTTGGAAGTACTATTTCTGGAATTCATGTCGTTTTCGATGACCTCGTAGTTCTCCTCAATGAACTCGATGATTCTGTTTTCGATGGACCATTTGAAAAAATTCAGTTGTCCGATGGTGGTCTCCATATAGTTTTCGTTGTCATAGGGAATGGAAATGCGGTCCCAGCGGCAAAAGGGGTCGAACCGCTTCTTGGAATACGCCTTGAGCTTCAATTTGTAGTCGTGGTACACCTTGAATCGACTCGGTTCATTCAGATGATTGGATAAATCGTACACCGTGAAATTCTTTTTGGCGAAATTGGTGACAAACCAATCCACGATCCTCAGGGATATCTTGGATTCTCCGTTGATGATGGAGATCATTCTTTTCAGGTTCTCGCGATTGTTATAAAAATTCATCAGATTATTTAATAACAATTCATTTTGAGTATGACAATTGTTGGTAGACAATGACATGAATTCGTAGAGAAACCCATGCTTTCTTTTTTATATATTTTTATTGAAATATATATTTATTTGTGTAGCGTAGCGTATTAATCTAATAAGTGGTCGCAAATCCCGCGTAAGGAGCACGGTTAATCTTATTGTATTGAATTTCGTCATTTGTGCACGAAATATCCAACTGTAACAGGTACTGGGTTTGTGTATCTTGGACCTTGGATTGTACTTTGGGAATACCACCGCCAATGAAACCCGCCATTTTACCCGATTTACCTTTGGCGAAAGAATTGACAATGGGTTTGGCGATTTTGTACAAATTCTTGTTGATCGTCAAATTCGAATTGCGCGAGCAAGATTGCATGCACAATTTGCAATTATTTGTGCCGGTGACGGTGGATTCACACGCATTGGCCTGGCTGATTGTGGTTTTGCGCAGACGATCTGTGTAACTGCCACTGTCGTTGTTGTGACGCGTAGTATCGGGTTTCACGGTGGCATACGGTTGCGGGCGGCGAATCCAGCGATTTTGTACCATTTGTTGACCATCAGTGCCTTTGACAGAAGCCTTGATGACCCGGTTATTTTCTGTGGAAGTGACGGCGGAGAGAACCACCGGCACATTGTTGTATGTGCCGCAGCAACCACCGCTGCCTTTCATGGGGGTTTTGGGGTAGTGGCGCGAGAGGCTGGTTTGTCCGACCCATCCCTGATTACGGTATCCACCGTTGAGAGAGAATTGGGGTTGTCCTACACTCATATTTTTGTATTTGGCATAAGTTTTATTTTTTAATACGACGATGGACATTTGCTATATACTATAGAATATATTATTATCTCCACTAATTTTGTAAAATATAGGAGGGGATGTCTACCGGGTTACCAGAGGGGTCCTTTTGGAAATAGAGGAAATAGTATTTGAGGCGGTTGTATTTGATCTTGGAATAGAGAACATTGGTGGTTATGAGGGTGAGAAAGAGAACCACGGTTTTGTTCTCGATGTAATAATCGAAAAAGAATGCTAAAACAATGAAAAGGAAGACGGCGAAGAATTCCTTGGCGGCAATGTCGGACAGGAGGGTGATGAAACTGATTATGAATGTGACAAAAAATACGAATTTACTATCTAACAACAATTTAGACATGGTGGATTGAGATTATATATATAGAGTAGATTTTATGTGTAAAATTATGTGGTGGTAATATATAGTTTTCGATATTTAAAATGGTTAATACTAGAAAAAGAACCTATGATAATACCCAAGAACCCATATACAATCCACCTGGATTAAGTAATATTGCTCAGGATATTAAGGTTGATGATGATGATGATGACGATGGTCAAATATATTTGAAAAGACCAAAGATGGATACTGACACGATATCAACCGTACCTTTAACAGATACTCAAACTTCATCACAACCAACCGATTTTTCACAAGAACCAGAAGAACTAATACCATCCAGTCCTTTTAAAACGGCAAACACATCTCCAATATCTTCACAGAATTCAGATTATTTTCAAACGGCAAACACATCTCCAATATCTTCACAAAAATTGGATTCGATCGGTAGTATAAATATTGATGAAGTCAAACAACAAATTTTTGACTGGTTTGGTGGTAAAGAAAATTGTAATAAAACATTTGTTGTCAAAAATAATAAAAATGAAAGTGATTATTTGGGATTGGAATGTATTAAAGATGATAATGGTGTTGTTGTCGATTTTGATATTCGAGATAAAACTGGAACACCAATAATAAAAGCTCATCCAAACTTAATAAAAGATTCTACGCCTTTGGTGGATTATTTTAAAAGATTATTACCTCCACCAGTGCCGGTTGAATTTGATAGCGCAACTTTCACTACTCCAATTACAGATGTATCATCATTACAACAAAAACAATTTTATCCTATACAATTTTCGAATAATATTTTAGATACAATTGATGATATTTTCGATACCTTTAACACCGCTTTAAAAATTAGGGAAGTATATATCGATACTAAAATAGATGACAAAATTAAATTAAATTTACCTGCAATAACAGAAGATAAACCATCATCACTCATTTCTTTTATTCAAAAAATACCCAATCAAGATAAACAAAAAAAAATTAATACAGTTATGTTATGTTTTTCATTTATTCGTTCTTATATTGATTTTTATCACGATTTTGAATATCTAGCTTTTTCTCAATTACAGATTATCAAATCAACCCTTTTTAATCAAAGTGTCATTTTTAAAAATATCAAAGATTACATCATATTTGATGGCATTAAAATTGGCGATTTTCTTAAACAAACTTTAGATTATATTGATAATCAAGTAATTTCATCTACAGGGAGTGGGAATATAAATCAGACAACATGTAAAAAACTTCTCAAAGGCTACATGGAAAAATATTGCCAAATCATGATTAGTCTCGGGGTCTATTGGTTAACTCCCAATAAAGAAACTGCATTCATGTATTCTACTAAAACATGTAATATTAAAAAAACAAATAATTGCACAGAAGTTGATAACAATATCGATAAATTAGTTGAAAAATTACGAGAAGATGGTATTGAACTATTTTACACGGAAATGGATAAATCGCACATTAGTGAATTATTAGTAAATCGAGGGTTAAATATGGTATCATCATTATCTGGATTACGTGATGCTGGTGCAGGATATTCATTTAAAACTGCACAAAAAATTAATACTAAATTAATAAATAGTAATATTTATAGAAATTATGATGAAAATAGTCAAAATAATATACTTGTTCAACAGAAGAGTGGTACATTTGACTACATAATTACCAATAGTGAACAATATTTATCCACAAGATTTTTGTTTTTAGATTTATTCAATATTGTTGTTGATATTAATGAAAAGTCCAACAATTTATATTTGAACAATATTGATAGGTCTTCTGTTAAATTAGTATCAAATAATTCTGAAATAGAACAACTTTCACTTAATTCTGTATTACAAACTGTAAACATGAGACAGATGCGTGGTAAAGGTCGTGCAGATGCATTAAAGAAGATAAATATCGAAAATCCAACTGATGTATGTAGAACTGGTATTCTCGCTTTGAAAACTTTTACGGATTTCATTCAATTATTAGATGTCCATGATATAAAAGATGTTGGTTTATATCCCGTATTTATTACATTAGACATGTTGTGTGAAGATTCTGGAATGTTTTTTGGATTACCGACTATAAGAAGTGAAAGTAGTTATGTGTCGTATTATTGTTACGATACAAGATATCATAGTATCGATCCAATTTTGATGCAAAGGAAATTAAATGTATTTTTAAGAATCGTTAGCAATACTGATAAAATAAAAGACCAGATAATAAACGGTATATTTGGACCTATTCGTAATTATATTAATATATTAATTAAATATCATTTTAATCCGTGTATTTATTACGCCTCTAGTTTTTTATTAAAAGAAATTGATGTAATGGAAAGAACTGCTTTGGAAAAAATCGAAGAAATAGAAAACAAATACGACGAATTTAATGAAAATTTTGGACAAGTAATAGATATTAACTATTTAAAATTAATCCCACATGATACAGATGCATTCAATGAATGGAAACTTAATTTACAGGGTGAAAATATAACACCTGAAATACTGTTGGGATTTAATGGAGATTTAAATCTATTTATGGAACAACTTTGTAATTTTTCTACTATTAAAGGAACTTTTATAAGTACTTCAGAACTGTTTATGGAACAGTTTAATATTATTCGTGAAATAGACAGCAGAAGTTCTAAAGACGATTTCAAAAATTTATATTACAATATCAAGCAAGAATTAATTAATTTTTTACCAAAAGATTCAAATAAAGAAGAAATCAATTTTAATATATTTTTGATATTCTTAATGGCATTTAGTACTAGCCAAAAGCAAAAAAAAGTAGCATTCTTGTTTTTAACTGATGTTTTTATAGAAGATAAAATGACATTAAGAGAAATTGAAGATCAAAAAGAACCTGTCGGACAAGAAGATAAAGACATAATGAGTG
>Ga0304728_1002005_pt1 | contig 13473 bp, 16 predicted proteins | sample C_130625_MF_Meta_FD_190476 | JGI IMG/M metagenome (GOLD analysis project Ga0304728, IMG submission 190476) | Freshwater microbial communities from Lake Croche, Canada to study carbon cycling - C_130625_MF_MetaG (v2) (version 2) | ecosystem: Environmental > Aquatic > Freshwater > Lake | place... | reverse complement strand
ACGTTCGCTCTTCCATGTCCGTAAAGAATAACAGCCCGCGGTGATGAGCCGCGAGCTGTTATCGGTTTCGTGTTTCGCGAATCTCGGATCAGACCTGAGTGCTGACCAAGTTGACTCGCGTGAGCTGCACAGCCGCCGAGGAGTTGGCACCTTCGATCTGCTGACCGATTGCCAACCCCGAGGAGTACGATGCGATCTGGCCGGCGGTTGCCGAGACTTGCACCTGAGCGCCGGCATTGATGGCAGCAGCGGACTGCTTGACATCGACCGGCCCCTTGATGACGAGCCAGACGATGTCGTTCTGCCGCAGCGCGCCGGTCAGATACTCGTCCAGCACACCGAAGGCGAGGCCTGCGAGGACGTTGCTGGCCGTACCCTTGGTGCTGAAGGCACCGCCGAGAGGGTAGTTGAAGTCCATGAGGAAGACTTCGCCAGCCACCGTCGTGGCGTCACTGACAGTCGTTCCCGTGTAGCGGGCCGCCACGCAGTAGACGAGCCGATTGCTGAGACGAGCGCCGGTCGATGGGTTAACGTCTTGGAAGACCTTGACCTGACCAACGATCTCGCCGCCGGCAATCGGCAGTCCGGTGTCCTTGTTGAGGTCGATGTCCTCGCTCTGGAGCAGCGTCGTGCCACGGCGGAACGGGGGATCAGAGAATAAGCTCGACATGACTCTGGGTTCTCCTTGTGGGGGTCAAGCAGCCGCGGTGACGGGGGCGAGCAGAAAGAAGTTGCGAGGCGAACGGAAACGCAGGTTGCCGAGAGATGAACAGGCGTACCTATATGCCTGGGTCTCCTCGTCGAAAAAGGGGCCTTCCGCGACGAAAAGCTGGTTTTCCAGGCATCGCAACTCCATGTTGCCGATCGACAGGCCGTAGCCTCGACCTGCTGGACAAGCGTACTCCGAGCAGACCTCGACGCCGTCGAGGGTCGTGACATCGGAGAAGCCCATCGCCTTCAGACCACCTTCCTTGGTGATCTGGATCCGCTCCTTGTCAGCGTACTGATTGAGGAACTGGATGTAGAGCTGGCGATCGAGAACGACCATGTCGATCTGCGATTCCTTCGTGTCGTTCCGCTTGCACTGGTGAATGCCTTCGCGGATCGCGAAGATGCAGTTCGACTTCCAGTTCTTGTTGCCGGCAGCGTTGAACGAGCTGGCGTTGTAGTTGATCACGACCGGAGAGTAGAAGTCGAGTTCGCTGTCAACCGGCACGTTGGGCCACGTTCCCGTGGTCGCGTTGATGCGACCGCCACCGTAGTAGCCAAGCTTCGTGGAGAGGCCGGCGTAGGTGTCATCGGGGAAGCCGTAGCGATCGGCCGTGTTGCTCGAAGAGCGAGGTTCCGCGACCTTGGCATTCGACTCATCGACCGTGCCGCTGTAGTTGAGGAACGAGTCCATGCCGTGGAAGTCGTTCTCCGCATTCGCCGCATTGCCGTCCTTGTACGGCTGATACGAGAGATGCATCTCGAGCGACTCTTGAAGACGGCTGGCCATCTTGCCGGCAACGTCAACGAGTGCCTGCTGGCCGCGGTTCTCGAGTAGCTCCCGTCGATACACGGCATCAGTACTGGTGAATCCCCTCCACGGAAGCTCGGCCCGCTTCCACATGTTGATGCGACTGAACGTCCTCGGCGTGTCACCTGTGTTCCCCGATACGGGCGCATTTCTGTACCGGACGTTCCAATCGAAACCTCGACCGCTCTGGTTCATCACCACGTTGCCGGACGACTCCAGCATCGCGAAGATCTTGAACTTGCGAAACGTCGCCAGCTCCTCTTCGCGCGTATGCTGTACAATTGTAGTCCCAATAACTCTCGCCCAATCGGTGGGTGACGCCATGTCTCTGTTTCCTCTTTAGGAGTGTCAGGCCATGCCTTGTTCTTGCAGTTGCACCGCAAGTTTTTCGGCAAAGGTCATTGGTTTGGTTGGAACTCTTGCATCGGTTGTCGCCGCCGGCCGCTGGCTCGCAGTTCGCATGGCTTGTGTACGCAAGTACTCCATGTTTCTTTGAGCAGCAGTGTTGGCAGGATTCACGGGCGGCTGCGGTGCAGGCATCGGAGCCTGCGCCGCATACTGCTGGGCCTGTTGTGATCTCTGCATGTTTGAGAGAAGCAAGTCTCTCTCAACCATTCGAGTCGCATACTCCCAACGGGCTTTCGCCCCTTGGATGCCCAGTGACCGTGCGTCCTGTATATATTTCTGGGCAAGAAGCCCTTCTGGGGATGCATTACCATTTTGGTCATACAGCCAATCTGAGTTCTGCTGCTCCAGAGAAGTGACGAATTGCTCCTCCTGCATGCGTCCCAACCGCTCTTGGACGATGCTCTCGGCCCGCTCAACGGCCACCTTCTCGACCATCGGGCCGAGAGCTGCCTGGGGATCCTCGAGGAACTTCTGAGCGAAGTTGGCTTTGTACGCCTGGTACTCGGAGAGGGCGTGGCGGGCGTCGAGCGGAGCTTCCGGTGAAATCATCTCCCGGCCGCTCTCGTCGCGCACGAGGTACTGCCGGTAGGCATCTCGCAGCTTTGGCGGGTTCCACCAAGGCGATTGCTCGGGTTGCGCCGGCTGCTGCATCATCTGCGGCACTTGCTGCTGTGCCTGCTGCTGCTGCGATGCCAGCCACCGCTCAAACGGTTCTTTCTTCGAGAGATACTCGGAAGTGACGGGAATCAGCGACTGATACTGCTGGAGAGCATGCGTAGCAGACTGCTCTCGCTGGAGGGCTTCGTAGAGCCGGGAGGCGATGGCTCGGTCATCGGAGCCTTGGAATTGCGGGAGCTGGCGGAATGCACCCCAGACTTCTCCGCTTCCTGCGGAGGCCTCCGATCCTTCTGCCTGGGCCGGCGACGAATCAATCTCGGGCGCGGCCGAGGAGTCAGAGAATGCTTCCGTAGAGCCAACGTCTGCTACTTCTTCTTCCGACATGTGCATGCCCTCCTTGAGGTGCTGCCGATTCTGGGGGCAGCTATGCACGCGATGTCAGCAGTTTTTATTGCCTACCCCACTGCCACTGGTTCGATCGGAACCTCTTCTCTCTCTCGTTCATCGCATCGGTTCGAGCCTGGTTCAGCTCATCGATCGACATCTCGTTTGGATCAACATCGGGGAGCAGGGCGTTGTCTTCCTGCGGTGTCAGGAGGTAATTGCGGTAGTTCGCCCAGCCGGCGATGCCACCACCGATCCCCATGTCTGTGCCAAAGTCGGCCGGGATGTCCTTGGCTTGGCTCGTCACAGCAGCCCCAGCTCCTCGCACCGCCCCCTTGCCGAGGCCCATTCCAGAGTTAATGAGACTCCGGACGGTGCTACCTGACGGCTTGAATGCTCCGGAAGCTAGGCCGCTGATCCCGCCGGTCGCTGCCGCACTAGCCATGATGGCGGCAGATGGAATGTTACCCACCGTGTTCGGCAGGAAGTTCGGGCCGTAGTCGTTGTAGAGTGGCGGCCCCCATGTCTTTTTGACCGGCTCGGGAGCTGGGGCATCGCCGCCGCCCCACGCTTGGGGAGAGAACATCAGCCCCGTCTGCTCAAAGGCATTCTGGACGTTGGGCCAAGTCGTTGCCCCCCAGGCCTGCCCCTCGGCGCGATCCTGCTGGTGAGCTGCTTGCTGCCGGTCGAATTCCTCACGGGACATCCCGGCCGGCAGGATCGGCTGCTCGCGGTCGAAGGCCTGCCGCTTGGCGGCCATGTGCCTCCAGGCGTCCCAGCCGTAATCATTGAACAACGCCGAGCCACCCTCGCCCGTCACGGCCTGCCCAACAGGAGTACGGCTGAACTCGGAAAATGATTCATACAGCGGCCACGACATCGCACCGACAGGGTTGGAGACATCGCTGCCGGCCCGCATCAGCCCCTGCACGTTGGACGTTGTGGTATTCGCGAATCGCGAACTGCCGTCTTGGTTCCGGAATGCAGCAGGCTCGCCCTCGCGAGGGCCGGATGCGGCGTAGTCCCGGTTGCCTCGGATGAACCGCCCTTCGGGGCCAGCCTCCAGCGTGGAGTCGCGGAAGTTCTGGCGGGCCTTGGAGTCGAATATGCCCTTCACGCCAGCCACGACATTCGACATCGTGTCGGCGTAGACAGGGGCGTGTTCACCCTCCATCGTTGACCGCAGCAGCTCATAGCCTCGGAGAGTCTGGAAGTTGTCCGCGCCGCCTGGTGTGAGCATTGAGTCTGCCCACCCGCCGTGCTGGGCCTTGAGCTGCTCGAGCTGCTCCTGCGGCATCGGATCGACCGCGGCATGCTTCCCGCCTGGTGAGCTGGCCTGCAACGAGTTCATCATCCGGTTAACGATCGGATCGGCCAGCTCGTCTGGAGCGCGGGTCGAGCCGTCGAGCTTGGCCTGCACCCGCTGCACAACTTGAGCGCGGCGCTCCGGAGGCATCCGGCCGGCGAAGACATCGAGGTACTCGTTGACGAACTGGGCCGGTGTGATCCTGTCCTGCGGGTCGCCATCCACAAGCAGGCCAGTTCCTCCCTGCACATCCCTGTCGTTAGCGGCGCCGACTCGGATGAGAGGTTGCTGCATCACCTCGGCCACGTTCTTTTTGAACTGGAGGTGTTCCTGCGAGTAACCTTCCTTTGCAGCTTTGTCATAGTAGGTCGCCCACTCCCCTGGCGAGTTTGCCATTGAGAAGTCGAAGCTACGGTCTGGGGTGCCGCTCCCCATCGGCCCGAGGTCAACGCGCCCTCGAGGCAGCTCGTTAAATGCCTTGATCGCGTCGAACTTGTAGCCACCAGACTGATCCTCCGACTGCTGCCCCGGCATACCGGCGGCCATAGCGGGGGCGATGCCGGCCCCGCGCATCTGGGTCTGCATGGCACGGACGCCGTCCTCGGGTGATCTCGACCGCACCTTGTCTAGGTGGGACTGCCGCTGGTCGAAAGCATCCTTGGCGTACTGGATGATCTCGGAGTCTGGGATCGCGTTTGCCTGGGCGGTGTCTGGGAACACGCCACGGAGAGCTTGGGCCAGCTCGGCGTCGTTCCCTATCCCGTAGGTGGGGCTTTGGGCCACGGCCGCTCGCCCGTAGATGTTGGCCAGCTCGTCAGTCCACGAAGACTCTTGATCGTAAGGCTCTGGCTCAAAATCTACGTTGCCGTCGCCTTCATCGAGGCCCGCGAGCTTATTGTCCCAATCCTCAACGAGCTGCTCCCGCTGGGCGTCTAGCTTCTCGGCAGTCTTGAAGTCGCCACGTTCGTAGGCGGTATCGACTTGTTTGGTGAGGCGGTTGATCTTCCGCTGGGTCTGCCACGGCATGGCAGCTCGGAGGACGGCATCCGATTCCGGCAGGACGGGCTTTGCCTGGGCCTCGTTGCTGCCGGTTGCGAGTCCGGTTCCCACGCCGATCGCCACGGCGGCCGGGATCCCCTCGTTGATGATCCGCCTCCGCATCTCGTCGGAGATGACGCCACGCCATCCAGATGGCTTCAGTGCGTTTTCAGCGTTGCCAACGAGCGTTTCTTGAACGTCTTGCAACCGCCCCATGTTGTTTCGCATCTCACCGTATTGCTCGAGATCGTGCATGATCTCTGGCAGCAATTTAGTGGCTCGCTCTTCACCCAGTATCTCGCTTAGTTTTCTGTAGAGGTCTGGGCCGTTTCTTTCCGCCGCGAAGCCCCTTGGGTGTTCGCCTCGATTTAGAACGTGCGCCCTTGTCTCGGCGGTGTTCTGGAGGTTGTGCAGAAGTCCGTGAAGCTTTTGCGAAGTGATCAAGTCTGCGTTGTCGCCGCTGTTGACTTCAAAGAATGTCCGGTCTGTGCCATCCAGCTCGCGAACAATCTTGCGCTGGATGTTGTTGAGGATTTCTTCGGAGCCGTTGTCAAGGTTGCGCAACCCTGTCTCTGTATGGCCAAGCGGGCCTGCAAATGCTGGATTGATTTCATCTACATCCAAGCCCAACTCTGTTCGCAACCGCCCCACATTCACGGCATCCATCCCGTTGAACCCGTACTCATGCCGCCAATTCGGGTTGCTCAACACATCCATTGCGGAGTAGTAGTCCTCTGCTCCGGTATTGTCCCAGATTGTGGCTCGCTGATTCGCATACGCCAGATAGCGTTGCAGCTCTGTCTTTGCCTCCTGGGGGATGTTTGCTGTTTCAATAATGCTAGGGTTTTCTCGCAGATGCATTTCTGCCGCGTGGATGTCGTCCATCTTGGCAAGATCCATCACCGCATTTTCCAGCGCCTCTCCCCTCTGCTGGTTGTGAGTGGAGTTGATGTATCTGACCGTGTCATCCACGAACTGAGATTGACCGGCTTCTGCGGCTGGCCGGCTGATCTCACTGAAGCCGCCCAACCTCTTGCCCGTTTTCTCCAGAATCTGAGGCACCATTGTTCCGTAGAACTTCTTCGACTTGTCCTTTGGGAAACCCACCACTGCGGAAATGTCTTCTGGATTTGCGACCTCAAGGGCGTTTTTGCCGCTGCGAGCTGCATCTAGCAAAGCCGACTTGAGTTGAAGTTCCTGCCAAACATCGGCAGTTGGAAACACAACGGTATTTGGATCCGCGGCCCTCTGGGCTTGATTCTGTAGATCAGATTGCAACTCCACGATCCGGAGAGCATCTCCGTTCGTGTCTGTCCGCAAGTGGGAAACCACGTTCCCGCCAAGCCAGTTGCCAACGAAATGGTTGCGGCCGCGATTGCGATTGTCCTGCCATTGGCCTGGTGTTGCCGGCTGTGGGTCTTCCGGCTGCAACAACAGCCTCTCTTTGTATTCCGGCCCTTGTAGGCCATATGCTTCCCACACAGGCTTGCCATGCCTGCCGTCACCGCCAATCGGAACGGGCTTGGCCGTGACGGGATCTGGCTGGTACGCCATCGTAGAGCGGGTTGCGTTGCCACCGAGAATCACGTTCTTGTTCGTAAACACGGGGCTACGCTCTCGAACCGCGGCCAGCAGCTCCTCGCGCGGCACGACCGTTCGGCCGGCCACCACGGAGTTCAGATCGACGGCGTTCAGCTCCCAACCAGGGATGCCGTCCTTGTACCGCTTCAGCAGGCCGGGAAGTTCCTGCACCCTGACGTTCTCGGGGAGCTGCTGCACGGCTCGCTCAAGGCGGGAGTAGATCCCCGGCCCAGGCTTGTGTTCCAAGAGGCCGACAATGTTGTTTGCCCGCAATGCGCCGCGGACTGCATTTGGTGTAGCCATTACTGCACAAGCCCTTGAAGAACGTGACTGACGGTGGGAATGCTCCAGGAATTTCCTAGTGCCTTGTATCTCTGGAAGTCGGACGTTCCCTCGGTGTAGCCCTGCGGGAAGCCAAACATCCCCTCGATCTCCTGCGGCGTCATCCGGCGGAAGCTGCCGTCATCCATCCGAACGGCGTTGTATGGGATGCCCTTGCTGATGACGGCCGGGATGGTGCGGGCCTTCGGGTCATTGATGTCCATCCCGTGCTTCTCGAAGTGAGTGCGGCCATCGGGTGCCTGGCGGTTGAGGTACGCCACGCCCTTGGGAGAGATCTGGTACTTGTCAGGCACCTCCCCCAGCAGTGCATCTCGGAACATGGCCTGCGACGGCGAATAGTCGCCAACCGGGATGTTCGTCCAGAATGCTCGAGGTCGAGCCATCGGCCCGAAGTCCTTGGCATCGAGGAACACCGGATCGACGCCGAGAGCGCGGGAGATGACATCGACGTTCTGATCGCCGCGAGATCCCTTCGGAACTACGTTCTCGATGAGGAAGTGCTTCGGCTGTGCCTCATCCAGAATCTTGGGCAGCTCCCAGAACAGGCCGGATCGCTCGCCCTCCAGCCCCTTTCCGGTGACATTTCCACGGGATAGATCTTGGCACGGGAAGCCGGCACAGAGCAGATCGGTACTGCCCTCCGGTCGCACGAACCCGCGGACATCGCCACGCTGCTGGATGTCCGGATAGTTCCTCGAGGCAATCGCTGCGACGGTGGGATCTGTTTCGTAGGCCGTGTATGAGCCAACGGGGATGCCAGCCTGGTCGAGGGCAGCTCTGGCACCGGCAATCCCGTCGAATGCGGACACCACGTTGATGGGCCGCTGGGATGCTCGGACGGCTCCCATCAGTGTCTTACTGTTCGGAGCCATTGACCCACTTCCTCCTCCATACGCGGATGCGGGCGCGGTGTTCCTTCCGGCGGCGCCACCACTTGAGAACCAGATCCACGATCAGCGGCAGAAGGATCTGGAGGGCGATCACCCACATGGAACCGAACTGCTTATCGCCATAGACGAGAGCCATGTGCCGCCTGACGCTCTTGCTGAGACTGAGCATCGCGGCCATCTCGCGCTCGCCGCCGGCCGGCGACGAAGAAAGCTCCTCATCGGGCCACTCATGGACGGCCGCGGAAACGGCATCGAACACCGCCTCCTTGCCCGCCACGTTCTTGCGAACGGGAAGTTCAGACCACACCCACTCCTGCAATTGCTCGAGCGTTCGGGTTGGCAGCGGCATTACTCATTTCCCGCAGTTGCATCCACTCTTGCCGCATGATTCACAACCGCCCTTGCCAGACTTGCTCGATCGCTCCTTCATGCGAGCGAATTCCATCTTTTCGTAGGCTGCGTTGAACTTGTCCTTGAGGCTTTTCTTCGGAGCTTTCTTCGTCGCCATAGATTTCGATCACCTCCCTTCCATTGGTTAGGGGCCAGAGAACCTCTGCCTTGCTTATGGACACAAAAGAACGCGGCCCAGCGCGAAGGGAGAGCGCTGGGCCGCGTCGTGTCGCACGGGCTAGGTGCGACAGGCAAGGATTGAAAGAAGTGTCACTGGCAGATGTAGGCCAGTGTCAGCAGTTTTCTCGGAACATCCGCCGAGGTGGGAGAAGCGTCGGCGGCATGAATGGGTTCAGCTCAACCCCGGCGTAATGCCAGAACTTGGCTACGCGATCCATCTCATCGCGGACGATGCAGAGGCGGTAGTAGTGCGCACCGCCATCGCGATCGATAGTCCCGAAAGCTTGGGACATGGATAGCCCATAGAACAGCGGATACTTCTCGCCGCACAGTGGGCCGCCGATGCATTCGTAGCGTTTTGCCATGACTCCCAGTTTATGGGCGAGTCAAGTGCTACTAGCGGCTTTTGGGCCGGCCGTATCCCGGCTTCTTCTGGAACAGGGAGGCCGACTGCCGGCTGACCATGTAGTTGCGGCCGAACTTCACGCCGACAACCCGCTTCTCGCGCACGAGCTTCCGCACATAGGACTCGGCAACGTCCATGAGCTTGGCGGCATCTGGGAGGGTGACCATCTCCTCCAGGTCGATCGGCATGATCTTTCTCGGTTTCTTCTTAGCCATGCTGCGAGTATAGGCACCGCCTAAAACTCGTTGTCAACACTGGGGGATTTGAGCGTGGAAATCGGCCGTAAGTCGGATTGCGGGACATAGAAGGCGCCGCCCCGGCCAGACATGTCCTTCCAGTACTTTTCCTGCTTCCCGTCTCGGGCGTACATCCAGCCACGGATCTTGCCGACTCCGCTGTTCACGCACACCAAGATGTACTTCTTGTCATCGGAGTCGTTCTTGTTCAGCACCAGATGACCGGAGTCATAGGTGGTGGTGCGGACTTGGTACTCGCCCACATCCTCGCCGCGGAACAGGCCGGCGCCGGCCCAGAACCTGTCGAGGTGCTTGGCCACCACGCATTCCCCCACGGAGCCTATGAGGTCGAGCAGCTCGGAGTCGGCCGACTGCGCCCCGTAGTAGTTCTTCCGCCCCTTCTCCCTAGCAGATGCCCTGCGGAGAGAGCCGGCAATGAGGGCGTGGAGGTATTCGGAGTTGTCCAGCGTGACAGTGACGGTTTCCGGCACGGAGTTCACCTCGAGATGCTTTGCAGGGCGAGGATGCCAAAGGAAATCCAGAGGACACAGGCGACCAGATCGATCATCAACTGCTGCCGGCGGTACTGCTCTCGCATCTCACGCCGGCCACGCTCGATCTCGGACATGATCCGCAACAGGTCATCATCACTGCCTGGTCGCACACAGCACCTCTTTCGATGAGCTGGAGTCAGTTGCCGCAGTACCCTTCGCACTCGTCTTGGAACCCTTGAAACATCATCTGGCCGGTACGCTCATGCTCGGGCCGCAGATCCACTTGCTCCAGCGGAACGCACTGCCGATGCAGGAACCGCTGGGCGTCTAGGCCCGTACCCGTCCTACAGACATGGTCGATTTCAACAGCTCTTGCCCATCCGTTGGGATCGTGGTCGCGAAGCAGCCGCCACTCATCGTCCTTCTTGAACGGGCAGAACACGCAAGCTGACCGCGGGACTTGATGCGGGACTCGCTCCTTGAGGTAGGCCATGCAGTCGCCACGGGTCATCTGCATCTCCCAGAGCGGGAACTGCACTTTCCAGTTCTTGGGCTTGGAGAGGAACCGCTCTTTCACGCGGATCACCCGCTTCGGCTCGTCAAACGACAGGCCCATGTACTGGACGCACACGGAGTCCTTCGGGATCCCCTTGCCTGGGGCCGCGCCGAAGACTCGCTGCCGTATTGACTGCTCAATCGGGACAACCTTGAAGTCTTTCGTGCATTGCCGCTGCACAGCTCCCATTCTGCCGTCAGGGTGCTTGGTGAACGCCGGGATTGAGATGTAGTGGCCGCCGTCTGTGCGGCCGTTCCCGTTGGCGTCCGTGCCTTTATCCAACGCATCGCCCAGCCGGCCGGCCGTGCATCGCAGGATCGGAGGGCCGCCGAGAGACTCAAGCCACTCAAGGTGCCGGTAGACATCGTCCGGTTCTTCTTGGGTGTCCGCGAAGATGGCGTAGTCGAACTTATGCACCTCGCCAGCGATCGACATGAGGAAAAGCGTCGTGGATTGGACGCCGGCCCCCAGGTTCAAGATGTGTTTCTCGCTCACGACTTTCCTCGCACAGAGTTCAACATAGTCCCGCGGGGAGAGACAACCATGAAGCTGTCCTGCCCCAACTCGCCCCTGAGTAGCAGACCCAAGTCCCGGCCTTGATCCTCGAGCGTACAGCCTTCGCTGGTATGCCGAGGGTAGTTGCGGAACGTCACCACGAACCCTGCCTCCTCGCCGCCGCGGTAGATGTAGGCGGTAGGGGTCACCGTGACGCAACAGGGGTGCGAGTTGCAGTATCTCCGGATGACCTGTTTAGCGTGTTCGATGTCGCCGGCCATGTAGACCGACACCTCGAAAGTCTCGCAAAACGACCTGTCGGAGTTCGACGCCACAGTCGATTTGCCGTACATGTTGTGCTTGGCTTCTGCTTCGGTGGGCGAGTGGGATTTCCCCACCGTGATGATGCGTGGTTCGTCATCCATGATCACCTCTCAAACGTCATGGTGATTTCGGCACCGCGGTGCATGAGCCGATCGGCGTCCAGAGCTGCATTGCAGTTCCGCAACGCTCGGATCAGCTCATGCTGAACGGCGATGATCGCCCGCAGGCGGGCCACCTCGGCCGCGAGCGGGTTGGGTTTCTTGGCCGGTTGTTTGGCCGGCTTCTTTGGTTGCTTCTTCATCAGTTTGCAGCCCTATGTGCCAGCGATTCGATTATCTGCTTGGCACTCTTTGCCGATGGGCCTGCCTTGACGCGGAACGACCTGTTGCCGTCCTCGAAGATCATGTCGCACCAGAACGTCGGCGGCGCGTCAGCCTTTTCTTCGCGCCCCATCAGCACGCCACCGCTCATTTCGTAGCCAAGCTGCGGATACCAACCGTGTGGTTCATCATCGTCATCGTCTTCGTCTTCTCCAGCCCAATAAGTCACCGGGATGATCCATGTCTGGAAACAAGCGTTGAACGAATCCCACAACTGCCAAAGGCCCAAGACCGTTGTGCCGTTATCCGGCTCCGCATGCCTTGTAATCCTCCACTGGCAGTCCACGAACACCAGAGGCATGGCCACCTCCATCTCGCCCTCTCCAACCACAGATGCGTTTTTCATCACAGCTCTCCCTTAAAGCTTGTTGAGTGATATCGGCTATCTCCCTGTTTTAAGGGCGTGTCAAGCGCTACTGAAAAAATCTTCGACGCTGTTGACGGCCTCTTAGAATCGGCAGAACCAGAGGAGAAGTGACATGGATGACTCTATCGTTCAGCAGCTCCGTGATAGGGCATACGCTTTCAAAGCCACGGACAGGCTCTCGGAGCAGGCCGCGGATGAGATAGAGCGGCTGCAAAACCAATCGTATGGGCGAAGCGACGAAAAACGCACAGATGCAAATACGATCCGCCCCACTGGAGAGGATGGCATGAAGGACATCGTCGCCGCGGCCCGCGCCCACATCGCCAGCCTGCCGCCGCATCTGAAGGATCGCTATTCCTCCACCCTCATCTGCAAGCTGATCGCCAAGGTGCTGCTGCTCGAGGAGCTGCGCAGCCAAGACGGCTTGGTCATCAGCCTCATGGCCACAGAGTCGCAGAAGATGCGGGAGCTGCGAAAGCTCGACGGCGAGTCGCTGGGCAAGTCGATTGAGGAATACAACAAGATGAAGGAGCTGTGCGTCAACGGCCGGTACATCACTGAGGAGGAGCGGCTGGCGGTCATGTCGGCCGTCTGGGATGCCGAAAACGCTGGATGCCCCAAAGACGCCGCCATCCTGCTGGATATGGCCAACCGGCTGACCAATCCTGCCACCGAGACACCATAAGCATGGCATCATGCTTGCTTGGTTCCGCCGCACCACCGAACAGCTCTTTGGGTCTGCCCGCTCTGGGGCGTGGCCACGGGTGCGTCGAGAGCATCTAGCCGCCGAGCCTGCCTGTGCCGCCTGCGGCCGGCGGAAGGACATTGAGGTTCACCATTGCGTTCCCGTACACGTTGACCCGTCCCGCGAGCTGGACAGGGCCAATCTGATCAGCCTCTGTGGTGACCCGTGCCATCTGGTACACGGCCACCTCATGTCGTTCATGCGGCACAATCCCGATGTCAGGGAGGACGCCGCCAGCTACCGCCAGAAGCTTGAGGCCCAGAAGGCGGCTCAAGACCCTCCCGCAGCTCGAGACTGACGGGGAGGGGGCCGCGGATAGGGCTAGCCGGTTTATCTGTCCGGTGCCGGCCACGACTCACGGTCGCAAGATACCGACCGCAGCTCGCACCGGGGTAGCGATCCCCGATGTGCCTACATCCTGCCAGCGGGCCTTGCATCGCCCCAGTAGGGGTCTGCCGCCGGGGATGCCTGTTCAAGCGTATAGCATCGCTTCTGGCGGGTCAACCGGGGCGAAGGGTGTCGAGAGTGCCTCGGAGGGCGGCGTGGCGGGAGAACGAACGCCAGGGGGGCCATTTGCGATTTCGGAAAAAATCCAAGAGCGGGACATATATTATATAGGGTGTGTGTGGGGGGGTGCTGGGTGGGGTGTATGTGTCGTAAGTCCTTTGCCTGTCTGGGTTTGCGTCCCGTCCGTTGGAACCAACAGACCAACAAGCACGGCAATCGCTAGGGTATCGAGTGCCGACCCCCCCCGCTGCCAGCGTAGGCGCGGGCGCCGCCATCGCAGGCGCCGGCCGCCTGGCACAGCGCAAAA
>Ga0304728_1002004_pt1 | contig 13473 bp, 22 predicted proteins | sample C_130625_MF_Meta_FD_190476 | JGI IMG/M metagenome (GOLD analysis project Ga0304728, IMG submission 190476) | Freshwater microbial communities from Lake Croche, Canada to study carbon cycling - C_130625_MF_MetaG (v2) (version 2) | ecosystem: Environmental > Aquatic > Freshwater > Lake | place... | reverse complement strand
TTGCAGCGCTAAATACAGTTGTGGTAACAACTTTAACGTCAACAATCTGTGAACCAGCAGGAACAGCAATCAAGTTGCCAGTCAATGTGCCATAAACTACGTCAGCAGATTGAGAAACAACGGTGCAGCCTGTGTTAGCTAAAGTAGTTGCAGTTGTGCCAGTAGAATAGCGATTTGTGCCCAGTAACCAAGGGCCTAGGTGAGTAGCGAATCCCATGAGGATCTCCTATATACAAGTTAAGCCTATTTATCGGTATATCGTCTGCTGGGACAGTCAAATAGGCTGGTTTTACCCAGATAAGCCATAATACCATGTTTTTATCTTTGTGCAATATTTTTTAGGTAAAATAGGTATAAATAGACAAATCAGCGGAGGGGTATGGGAAATGCAATTCACAGTCAAAAAAGTGGACCTCAGAGTCTCGTCAGTTCAAACCACACTACTTTTTCTTCAAAAGAAAATACTTCCTCAGGATACGCCGTACAAGACAGATCGGGGTCATTGGTGGATTGCATATGCAGCGGATGGAAAGCCTGTCGCCTTTGCGGGTTTGGTCCGCTCGATCAAGTGGACAGATACAGGTTATTTATGTAGAGCAGGTGTACTAGATGAGTTTACTGGTAATGGGTTGCAATTAAGATTAATTAAGGCTCGTCTAAAACAAGCAAGAAAACTTGGATGGAATTGGTGTATTACTGACACAACAAATAACCCTGCCAGCAGCAATAGTTTAATCAATGCGGGATTTAAACTGTATACTCCTTCTAATCCGTGGTCTTACAAAAACGCACTCTATTGGAAATATAAGGTACATCCTGATGCCATACAAAGACGAGAACGTAAGAAAAGCGTATCACAAGCAACGCAGCCGTGAACACTATTTAAAAAATAGAGAAACAATAATAGCTAAAAGTAAAGAAACAAGGGCAATAAGTAAAGCTAAGTGGAGTGCATTTAAACGTACACTTAAATGTACACAATGTGGGTTCAATCACCCAGCAGCTTTAGACTTTCACCACACCAATCCAGCAGAAAAAGAAAATCTAGTCAGTAAACTAGTTAGCAACGGTTGTTTTGTTGCAGCTATGGAAGAAGTGCAAAAATGTATTGTGTTATGCGCAAACTGTCATAGGGTGCATCACGCAGAAGAAAAAAACCCCGCCTTGTGAGCGGGGTCTTAGTAAAGCCAAGGAACCGATTAGGCGCCTTGTGAGCCCCACATACCGAGGGGATCAGACCAACCGAAAGAATAACGCTCACGAGACTTGTAACGAACGTTACCTGTGTCGAAGTCACCATCCATAGAATTGCTCAATGGGGTGCGAACGAAATGCTTCATACCGTTAGGTACGTCAGTAGTCAAATACCAGCCGTTTGTATCGGTTAGGAAGTGGTTTACTGTGTAACCTTCTGGAATAGAACCATTGTTCTTCAGTGCGTTAATGTCGTTGTCAGTTGTACCAACACGTAATTCAGTTTCGAGCAAACGAGTTGCAACGAACATGAGGTTTGGAGGAACAATTAACTTACGTGGTTTAGCAGCAATTAACAAACCACGCTCATCAGTCCAACCAGCGATTTGAATTACAGCGGCTTCCAAAGAAGTCTCATTCAAGTCAGTCATAGTTGTCTGTGTGTTGCTGTTTGTACCGCCAGAAACCAATGGGTGTGCTGTAGAAAACAAAGGAACGCCATCACCACCGTAATAAGCGGCAGAGCTGGTAAATCCGTTGTTAATAACTGCAGCGGCTTTTACTTGCTTGGTGTACGCCATAGAACGTGCGAGACCTTTGGTGTAACGAGCAGACAATGAGTCATACAAGTTATCCTCAATAGCTTCTTCAGTTAAGCTGAAGCCCATTGCGATGGTTTCGTGGTTGTAACGTGCAGTCCATGCTTCTTGCCCGTTGTCGTAACGAATAGCAGAGCCTTCGTTTTTGACTGGAGCAGCTGTAAAGCCTGACAATTTGGTTTCTTCTTCAAAAGAACGCTCAGAGGTCTCTGTTTCGTAGATCTCTTTGTGCTCTTCGCCATAGCGAGCATACTCTAATCCGAACAATGCATTCAGTCCGGGTAGGAGCTCTTTTAATAGTTGTGCGCGTGAAATAGCCATTATTTAGCTCCTATTAGGCTGCAGTTGCTACGCCAGCAGCACTGTAGTAGGTGTGGACACCGAAGTTGAACTTAACGATCACTTCAGTAAAAGAACCCGATGCATTAACTGTCTCAGGAACGCCAGCTACGATACGCATTGGTAATGCAGTACCTGCGCCAGTAGTTGCTGAAATAGATGCTAAAGAGTCGCCTGTTGTTGTGCTACCAGCAGTCAAAATCAAAGCTGAGTTTTGACCGATAGCTGCTTGTGTTACACCAGAAATTGTAGATGCGCCAGCAGCAGTTACGGCAACTTTGAACAAAGCATCTGGATCATCCAAAACAAATGCTTGAATGTCAGAAGCTACTGTTGAAGCTGGGTAATACTGTTGTTGCAACAATTGCTTGGTTGATGGGTTTGTAAACTGACAACCCAAGAAAATACCAACTGCGTCGGTTGCGGTAGCTGTGGTTGAAACTTTGCTTAATGTACCACCTGTGTTTAGACGTACGACATCACCGTAAAAAATTGATGTGCCAGAGCCTGAAGCGATAGGTAACAAGCGAGTTGAACCAGCAAATACCTGACCACCGATCAAATTGATCGGCTGAAACCCATAAGGGCCTGATACGGTAGGATAAGCCATTTAAGAACTCCTAATTAAATTTAAGAACCAGAACCAAAGCTAGTCGTAGATTTTCTCTCAGTAAAGAGAGGCATCCGTGGGTCACTTTGGCGCATTAAATTATTATCTACAGCGTCCGTCTGATTTTGTGATTGCTTGGCAAAATACTCATTGCGTTGCTGTACAAATTCAGTTGGAGTCTTACAGAGTAATAACCCGCCGATTTCAATATTGTCCTTAAAGCGACTATTTGGATCAGCTAGCAGTTGAAATTTTGGTTGTTCTTCTAATCTTACAGGCTCCCAACCCTCTCTCATCTTCGCAGACAAGTTACGTGGGTCAGCAGCATTAAGTGTAGAAACACGAATCCAACGGTACGAATACCCAGCCTGCTTGTCGGGCTCTGGGAGAAGTTCTGGGAGCTGCCACTGCTTTGGGCGCTCATTTAATTCTCTGGTATCTACTTCTCTACTAAGTTTGTTGCCAGCCATGTTAGGCCTCCATTTTTAAAAGTTCACGGACATATTGCTCTGGGGTAAGGCCAAGTTTTTTAGCCAACGCCACTTGGGTCGTTGTCAGCTTGACTTTTTTAGAGGCGGTGCTTCTTGTCGCAGGCGCCACTACCGTGCTGGGTTTTGCTTTCGGAGCGTCTTCCTTTGCTTTAACCGCTACTTCTTCCGGCTCATCAAATTCCTCTGGGAACCGTTTTCGCATTGTTTTGTCCAACGCTGCGTAATAGTCATCAGATCCAACCACGACACCCTGACGCTTTAGCTTTTCATGTAAGCCAAGTGCAGCTGCAGTCATTTCCTCGTCTTGTCCGAACCAAGGATTATTTTCCTGCCAAGCCATTACTTTGTCGTCTGGTTTTGGCGGAGGTTGGTACTGTTCCTCTCTTTGTACCTCATATTTTTCTTCTTGTAAAGGGGGTAGTTTAAAGTTCTTTACCTTGTCCAAACGCAAAGTTGCTTCTGTAATTGCTTGTTGGGCGTCTAAAACCCTATCAGAATCACCAGAATCATACGCTTCTTTGTAAGCCCGTTTAGCCATTTCCAGCTGCATATCGGCAGAACCTGTTATTGCCGCAACATATTCCTTCTCGCCGTTAGCAAGCATTTCCTTCATGCGCTGGTTTTCTGCCATTAACTTCTCGGCAGCTCGTAAAGCTTCTCTTTGCTCCCGTTCGGCTGCGTCCGCTCGTCTGCGTTCATCATGCCAAACCTTTTTCATCTTAATTACCTTGCTTTTAGCTTCAGCACTGTAATGGTCTAGTTCATCTACTTCAACTTCTAACTGCTTAACTGCTTCCTGATCCATAGCAGGTCGGCGATTACGGTCCTCTGGTGGGGTATCGTCCTCAATCTCGATTTCTAGCTCTGGTTCTTCCTTTTCTACGGGTTTACCCTTAGCTTCTACTTCATCAGGAAACTCAAATTCTACTTTTTCAAATTCAGCCATGTTCGGCCTCCTTAAATGTGTTTACGTTTGATACCACGGGGATCTTGAACTACAGCCTCCACAGAATCATCGTTAATGATGCGGAACTCCCGGTCATGTATAACCAAGCGTGTACCTGCATTTGGGCGTACAAGGATAAAATCACCCTTTTTACACCACGGACCGTTTGGGAAACGGGTTTTGTCTGCATAGCAATCTGGCCCTAAATCCACAACAAACAACACTGTGGTTAAAAGTTCGTCATGCCTACGGGTTTCGTCTGACTTAATAATGCCGCTATCGTATGCTTCTTCAGCTTCAGGAATTGCGCATAAAATTCTGTAACCTTGCGGTACCGGAAGTTGTCTTGCTCTTTCTTCTGCTTCTTTGTTTAGCACAGCAGATAGGTCCACTGCTTGGCTAAGGTTTAGTTCACTCATTGTCCGAGTTCTCCAAGTTTTGTTTGAGGTCTAATGTGTATCCCCGTGCAATTAGCAGACCTCGAATCTCGCCACACGTTTTTTGGTAACTTACATAGTCTTCAGCCTGTCCGCTGGCTATCCAATCTTTTAGTTGTTCAACTTTCTTATCTAGTTCGTCCACTAGAACATCAGTTACGTTCATTAGTCACCTTTCTTGTTAGTTGATGCGTGTTTGTGGGCATTGTCTAGCCCTTTAGCAAACAATTCTTGTTTCTTCATTGTTTCTTTATTGTGTTGCGCAGAAAGCTGTTTAAGTCCTTCAAACATCATCTGTTTGTTGGTATTGTTTTTCTGGGTTTCTCCTTGCATAATAGTTTTAGCTGACTCAAGCTTGGCTTGCATTGCAATACGTTCTTTTTCAACCTCAATCTGCGCTGCCTTAAGCTGTGCATCAGTCTGATCTTTCTGAACTTTGCGTTGATTCTCTTGAGCTTTAAGCTGGAGTTCTTGCTGCTGCATCTGAATAATCGGATCCTGAGCTTTCTGCTGGGCTTGTTTCTGCTGCGCTTCTGCTTGATTTTGCTGTAGTAAACGCTGTGATGCCTGCGCTAACATTGGAGATAAACGAGCTTCAACTTCTGGACTCATGTTCTGTTCTTCACCAGACTCATCAAACTGCGGCGGTAAATTCATACCTAATTGCTGTTCGATCTGAATGCGGTACTCAAAACCTAAATGCTCGGCAATATGAGCTTGCATTGCAGACATTAACTGCGGAGCCATTGGGTTGCCTTGCAAAAGTTGTTGAATCTTTGGATCTTGCATAGCAGACATATGGACCATGATGTGTGACTTGTGATCTTGGTAAGCAAACGCTTTGACCGGCTTCATCATCAATACATTCTGGTTTTCCGAAACGGGGTCCTGCGGTTTCTGGTCTTCCGCCATTGGGATAAGCTTTGCCGCGTCCTTGATACCCAAAACATCGAGCATCTGTCTATGGAGAAGCGGGAGGTTGTATAGTTGGGGTGCCCCTTGCGCCAGTTGTAATACTGCTTGGTACTGGACAATCTTTTGCGCCATCGTTGACGCATTGGGGTCCGACACTGGAATGACATCAACATTTTCGTAATCGCTCTTCTTAGCTCTACGCGAACCTTCACTTGGCTCATAGTCATACTCCTCTGGGGTATACGCAGCAATAATGCCTTTTAGTAACTTAAGTTCTTGCTTGAGGCTATAGTGAACACGAGCTTGTACAGCTGACATCACCTTCAATGTGCGCTCTAGAATTGCTAGTGTAGTACCAACCGGTGCTTGACCAGACATATCGCTAATCTGTAAGTCGGCAGTGTTAGCAAAACGGCGACCTTCTTCTACGATCTGATTTAACAAGGTCATCAATGTTTGGCTTGGCTCCTTATATGGGAGCGGCATGATGTTGTCTTTCATCGCACCACTAGGTACGTCTACATCACGCCATTCGCCTGGGCCTATCGGTGTGTCGTCTCCCTTGACACGCAGTCCACGGGTCTTAAAGCCACCTGGCAAGTTTGCAAGTGAACCAGCGTCAACAAGCTGCCTAATAAGAGACGTTCCTGATTTGGCGAAAGCGCCAATAAGATGCACGAGGCCAAAGCAATAGAAGCCAAAACCCGGAATGTAACCGTAATGTACGAAGTGCTGGCGTTTAGTATTTTTCTTATCATCTGGTTCCCAATTTCTGCGGATAGAAAGAACTTCCTGACTACCCTTTTCAATAGTTATGATGTAAGGCAAAGCGATACCAGTTTGCTCACCGTCTTTGTCGGTGTGCTCGTAACCTTCTAAATCTAAATTGGCATGAATCTCTAATAGTTTGTAGCGATCATCTGAAGTAGCACGGAACCCTAGTTTCTCGGCAATCTTCTTCTCTACTTCGTCCAGTATGTTCTCTGGCTCTCCAAGGTCTATATCTCTATAAAACCCTGCTATTTGTAGTTGCTTTACCTCGTTCTCTGTCTTGCGCATCACATGAGTAATACGATCTGCAGACGCTAGATTACTAGCTCCATACGGGACAATAATGTCTTCCGCTGGTACAAACATTGACACCTGACGTTCCATAGTAGGGTCAAAATAAACTTTTTTAAATGCATTGCCGGATAAACCCAAACCCCACAACATACGCTCAGTTTCTGGGCGGTATTCAGACATTACGTCTGTTAGTTGGAAATTCATGTCATCTTGAACACGTTCAGCAGCTGCTTTTTTCTCTGGTGTTTCTTTACCAATAATTTGAGTCTTAACTGGACCTGCCGCAGGGAAAATAGACATCATGGTCTCAGCTTGGAATTTAACCAACGCTTCACTCATCAATGGGTGATATACACCACAAGCACCTTCCCAAGGCTCACTACGCTCTTCAATTTTTAAGCCTAGTAGTTCTAGACCATCTACATAGGTTTGAATCCAATCTTTACGAGAAGCTATATCACCTTCAACATCACCTAATAATTCACTAGCAAGGCTGGCTAATACGCCATCATCTAATTCTTCCGCAAGGTTAGCATTGAAATCATCGTCCGTTTCTTTACCCGGCTCAATCTCAATCTCCATACCATCTATACCAATACGGACCGATTCTGGATCCTCAATTTCAATTTCAATAGGAACTTCTTTTTCCGCAAGAGCTTCGATCCCCTCAGGGGCTTGGTATAGTGCTTTATCAATTGCCATAATTATTTACCTTAATAGTACCCAGCATTACGCTTGGATTTAAATTCTTTAACTTCATCGGCTAAGTCTGACTGCAAAGGAATAAAGCCACCCTTACGGTACCTTAATAGCGCCTGTGACATCGAGTCTACCATGTCATCATGTTCTCCAGAAGGGAAACTTGCTACTTCTTCTACTAGTTCTTCTGCCCAACTCGTATTGGGAACCCACACCCTACCACTAGCAAAAATATCTGCCACTGCATTTAATCTCGCAATTTTATCATTACCACGACTTGGAGTAAATTCCTGTACGGGTATACCCATAGCCCGCAATTCAAATATTAACGGAGAACCGGCAGCTTTTGCTTCTACGATCAACGCATCAGGATCCCACTCTTTGTACTCTGCATACGCTCGTTGCTTTAACTCAGGAAATTCCATTCGTTCCTTAAAAGCATTAAGAAGTATGATATTTGGCTGTTCCAAGCCTGTTGCGTCTGGTTGATAAAATACTCCCCAAGTCGTACAAGCACTGTAATCTGACCGTTCGGTCTTTAAAAACGCCGTATCCCATGATTGGATCAAAAACTCACACTGCGGTGGATCATCATGTTCCCAAACTTGCCACCATTCCCGTTTAATAATCGCTGAAACGTCTGAAGTTGGCTGCTGCATATACTGAGCCATCCATTTACTTGCTGGAAGTTCAGCTTTTAGGGCTTCTAACTCAAGTTTTGACCAAAATTCAGGCCAAAGTGGCTTTCCAGAGGGCAAAATAGCCGGAAAATCAATAACTTCCCACTCTTCACCGCTTCTTTGGGCTGCAGCTTTGATAACTTGACCAGTTAAGTCCTTTTTAGACCACCTTGTCATAACTATAACAATCGCACCACCTGGTTGTAAACGCTGACGAGGGCCAGAAGTGTACCATTCATACGTTTTATCGTAGATTTCGGGGTTACTTTCGCTTAAAGCAGCCTCTTGCTCAGAGTGGGGGTCATCAATAATTAGAAGATCAGCACCTTTACCAGTAACAGCACCGCCCACACCAATAGCAAAATAGTCACCGCCATGATTAGTAGCCCAACGACCCGCTGCCTTTGAGTCGGATTGAAGCGCCACATCAGGAAATAAGTCTTTATATACATCGGAGTCGACCAAATTTCGGACTTTACGACCAAAACCCACCGCCAGCTCCGCCGTATGTGACGTCTGAATGATTTTCTTGCCGGGGAATTTTCCGAGGAACCAAGCAGGTAGAAGGTAAGAAGCGAACTCAGACTTAGTGTGACGTGGAGGCATATTAATAATGAGTCTTTTAACTGTTCCATTAGCTACCCTTTCAAACGCTGCTGCCATCTTTACGTGGTGTCGCCCATGAATAAAGCTAGGCCATACATAATTTACATACGCCATGAAGTCTTCTTTTGCCAGCTCGTGGGTTTTAACCTTTCTCGCTTCGGCAATAAGTTGCCCCACCTTCTGCTGAACAGCCGGTGGTAGATTAGGTAGGCTTTCTTCAGCCTTCTTCAGTAGTTCCGGACTCATCTTCACCTAGAACTTCATCTAAATCTATATCGCCAATACTTATGGGCTCTTCTTTTTCAATCTCTACTTCGTCAGCTTTCCCCATGTAGAGCTCAAGGGTTTTAGCCAATTCCTGCTCAATTGAGTCAATAGAACGGTTTACAACATTAATTTCTACCCTGTCTGAGAAAAGCCCAACGTTGTTTAATTTGCCCAATAGCTCAAGCACTTTGATGCGCACACGGGGGTCGGTATTGTTTGAATCCATAATTAATTTGTTTGTAACGTAGTTACGTAGGCGGCGCCCAGCATCTAGAACCTCATGATCCCATTCAGATAGGATAGCCTCCAGATTCACAATCGTGCCTGGGGTTAAGGTTTTTACGGGAGGCAGTTGTCCATTAGCCGCAATCTGATGTGATTCAGCTTTGTCCTGGTCTGTAATTGCAACCGTAGCACCCTGTCTAATTAGTTCTTGTACCGTCTCAAACAGTGCGTGTGCCTTCTCTCGGAAATCCTCTAACTCTTCTTTTGTTGTGTCAAAGGGTAAAGGTATTCCTACTTCTGGCGTAACAACTATAGGCATATGTCCTAGCTCTATGTAGTTCCAATGTGTGGAGTATACACGTTTTTACGATATGTATAGAATTTGCGGTTTTGTATACACGTTTTTATTGAAATTTCATGCACTTTTTGGTGTGGGGGTCATACTCGGTATGTGAAGCCGGGTTAAAAAATGTACGCCCCCACGGATATATCTTACTTGGTTTTTGGAGTTAAGTAAGTTTTTGCAGCTGAAGTCATAGAATTGAACCAAAACTCATACATCTCAATTACACGGCCAACTGCTTGCTCGTAGTTCTTATATTGCTTTTCAAATTCAAACATTTTAGTTTCCTTTAAGTTAGTTAGGGTTTCCCCTTGGTTTGTATATTATAAGAAACATTTGGTGCGGTGCAGCATAAACTTTAAAATTTTTATATAGGGGGTGGGGGTATGTTGCAGAAAAACAACAAGGGGGGTGTTTTGTAAAGTGAATATAAAAACTATATACCGGACGTGCATATTAATAAGCTAGATGAGATGGTGGGACTCCTAAATACAAAAAGGGGTATGGGGGTCATTGGATTTATGAACACCTGTTAATAAGTTTTTAAAATGCTTTGTATTTTCCCTGATTTTGGTATTATTAAGTCATGGGTTCAGCACCTGCCCTGTCAGATTTATTAACAGGTGTTTATATTTTAAAAAGTGAGGTTATTACCATGAGCACAACTAACTATCTAGATTTAGTTAATAGTGTTAAATCAGCATTAAAAGCAGTAGAGCAGTCAGAAACAAAGTTACAGACAATGGGGTCTGATGTTCTAGCATTCTTTCAGACTGAAAAGGCGATGGATGAAGTGAAAGCCCAATTTATCGCTGACGCAATTCTCCCTGTAATTAAAAAACATCACGCCGAAGCATTGGCAAAAGACTTACCCCGAAAAGGGTCAAAAGAGTATAACGAAAATCTTGCTAAGGATGCGAGCTATTCAGATAAATTCGAGATAGCAAACAAAGCCAAAAAGGATGCGAGAGCTACTCTCAACACCTATTACAATCGGGTTAAATCCTATGCTTTCCCTAAGGATAAAGTAGAGAGTAGTAAAAAGGATTTTGTAGCTAAACTTTCAAAATTGATTGAAGAGGGCGGGAAAATCAAGGAGTGCAATTTTGACTTAGTGGCTACCTTGCAACTTATGGTACAAGCCGAGAAAATCGCCAAAACTCCAATTATGTAAGTAGCAAGTAGTTTGTAGGATAGCCCACTTCGGTGGGCTTTTTCTTTGCCTTCGTTTCCATCGTTTCCCCTTGATGATAGTAACGCAAGCTGAAGCTGAAGCTGATGGCAATTTATTAACAGTTGTTCATAAGTCCTTGATTTTATTGATTGTTCCGAATGTTCCGCAATGTTCCATGCAATTAGAACAGGGTTTTTTCAAGCAAAATCAATGAGTTAGAGCATTAAACCCGATTGTGTTCCATTGTTCCATATATATATATACTAAAGAAATTGGTTTGAACATTACAATGTAAGGTGGTTAGTGTGAGTTTTGCCGAGTCGACTCTTTCTAAGGTGAGTATTCGCTGGAACATTGGAACACAATCGCATCGAAGCTCGTAAGTATCTGATTTAAAACAATATAGTCGTGTTCAATTCGCTTGGAACATTAAGGAACAAGTGATACACTACTTGGAACAACTATACAAAGTAAGGTGATATTATGCAGATATGTCGTGTATGTGGAGAGCCGATAGCAGATGGCAGAACAGACCTAGGTTATCGCACTTGTTTAGTGCATGGTGACTTAGATGCCAAAGCTCGTAAATTCTGTGTCGTGCCGATGCACAAGTCAAACTATGTAGCGATATTTGATATGGATTTATTAACAGGTGTTAATCAGAAAGGTGGGATAGTGAAATGAGCAAGACCGAAGCATTGAAAGAGTTTTTCCCGAATCACCCTGTAATTGAGGAGATTGATGGTATGAAGCAAGCACTCTACAAAGCCAATGAGAAAGCACGAAATGATGCAGAATATCTCGTAAAGCACCACAAGCTAAACCAAGTAAGTGATTTGGTTTTAGAGGCTTTGATTGATGACTTGATGATTGAAAGAGATGCCCGAACCTATGCAACTGAGGCAGAAACCAACTTTTATAAGGGGTTAGGAATATGAGCCATTCAGAACTAGATATTGAATTGCATGATGCAATGGATAGAGCAGTAGAAAGATTTAAGGAACTCTCATCAGAAGAAGAAGCCAGCTTTTATGAAGCAAGTGATGGGAATACTTATTGTTTTGAACTCAAGCGAGATGCAGTTGGGATTCATGCTGAGTGTTGGGAGTGTGATGTAAAAGAGCATACGATTCATTGATTTATTAACAGTTGTTAACTTTATGGAGAGCATTATGAAAAGCCAAGATATATTCCTAGTTGTGGGTATTGTAGTCGGTGCGATTATGTGGGGTTCGGTAACTACTTTAATCGAGAATAATGGATTACTAGCGATTATCGGACTAGCATTTAGTTGTATTACTATGGGTGTTGCGTTAGGTATGCATATTGAGGGGAGAGATGATAATGAAGCTAAGTGATAAGTTATGGGATATTGCCCTTGTTATTCTTTTAATAGTATTTATGGCTAACTTAATATATGGGGGAATTGTTCATGTTATTAGATAATCGGACAGGCAGAGAGTTACATAGCGGTGATTGGATAGCCCGAAAAGATTACAAGGGCTTTGTTCGCAGATACGAATTGTTAAATGTGAATGAAGATAACAGTCGTGTTCAAGTCAGAGAATTAGATGGTGAAGATAGGTGGTTGTATCACTCATTCCCACTAACGAGGTTGCATTTGAAGTGGGTAATGGTATGAAACTATTTGGGGTTTTCTTGGGTGGTTTGTGCCTGATAACAGGGTTGTATGGGTTGTACTTGGCTGGAGTTAATATGTTGTTAGCCCTAGCGATTGTGTTTGGGGTGTGGTTAATCGGGTATTCAATGGAGAGCTAGATGGATTATTACAAAGGGCAAAGAATAGACGAGTTGCTAGAAATCATAGCGGAGATGGAGAAAAGGTTAAAGCTATTGACTGTTGATATAGACCCCTTTTCCCTAGCAAGATATGAAGAAGTAGCACAAGGATATACAAGCCTTGCCCTAGCAAAAACAAAACTATCATCATTGAAAGGAGATGTAAATGAACGATAGGCATGAAGAAATACGGAAACTGCAGGAAAGATTAAAAGTAACTACACCTAAAGAAGAACGAGGTTATGGGTATAGAGTAAGCGGAAACGATAAAAAGAAGGAGTTTTTAGATGTATTCCAAACGAGAGCATACACAAAACCACCTGAGGACAAAAGGTAGGTAGCAAAGATTCAGTTTTATTAACAGTTGTTAACTTTTTGTGAGGAGAAGTAAATGAGTATCACTCAAATGATGCGTGGGTATGACTACTACAAGCATAAGTATCAAAATATCAAACCCATTCGTGGCAGAGCAGTTGAATGTAAGCCATTGGGCAAACGCAGTAGGGATTGGGAAACCATCGAGAAAGATGCTAACGAGGTATATAGTGCAAAACTATATCGGACTGAATGTGTCAGGTATCACCCAAATGGGGATATTCAGATTGTATGTGGTAGTTGGGGAACACCTATTACGGCAGACTTTATTCATACCCATAGCCCATTCTATTGCTACAAGAAATACAACAAGTTGTGGTTGCAAGTTGCCAATAACAAAGGTGGGGAACATAGGTTGTATCCGATACCCGAAACCGAGGAGGGTTTGACCCTTAGATTTGTAGGTGAGGGCGAGGCTTTTACTTATGAGCCGACTATTGCGGTGGTGGTGGAGCAGACTGTTGTGGACAGACAAAAAGCGAAAGATGCTCGCAAGCCAATGAAACCGTTTTTAGATTGGTCACGAATGATAAACAAGTTGTCAGATGGTTGGGTAATGAATGAAACCAGAGAGCAGTTCGGAACATTCAAGCTAAATGGTTGGCGAGGTGAGTATGACTATGGGGTATCAGCAGATGTAGCCGAGTTTGAATGGCATGGGCAGATTAAATGGAATCCCGAAGGTGCGTATCAGTATCTATCCGAGTG
>Ga0304728_1002003_pt1 | contig 13477 bp, 13 predicted proteins | sample C_130625_MF_Meta_FD_190476 | JGI IMG/M metagenome (GOLD analysis project Ga0304728, IMG submission 190476) | Freshwater microbial communities from Lake Croche, Canada to study carbon cycling - C_130625_MF_MetaG (v2) (version 2) | ecosystem: Environmental > Aquatic > Freshwater > Lake | place... | reverse complement strand
GCCTTTAATAGCATAAACCCTTGATAATGTTGCCTTTTGGCTGTGGGCCCACCTGGGCATGATCCAGGGACCCCCTGATTATGAGTCAGGTGCTCTAACCAACTGAGCTATAGGCCCTAAACCTTTCGGCTTATAAGGCGGCAAAAATAGTTATTTCAGCCGTTTTTCCAAGTACTGATTTGAAATGTTTTAGAACTTGCTATTATTAGCGCCTATTTTGGCTACCATAACGCCTGTTTCCGCTGGGTCTACCTGTTCTAGGATTGTATGCTGGCGTTTCACCAAACTGTTCTGGCACTAGTGCTTTAGGCACTGGCTTACCTAATAACTCTTCTATTCGAGCAAATTTTTGTTGCTCTTTTTCGCTCACAAAAGTATAGGCAGTTCCTTCGTTGGCTGCGCGAGCCGTACGGCCAATTCGATGGATATAGTCTTCGCCATCGTTAGGTGTATCGTAATTAATAACCAAATCGATGTCTTCAATATCAATGCCTCTACTTAAAATATCGGTAGCTACTAATATTTTTAATTTCTTGTTTCTAAAATCTAGTAATACCTGTTCGCGTTGGTTTTGATCGAGGTCTGAATGAATTTCTTCAATTGAAAATTTAGCACGTTTTAATTCGTTACTCAATTGTTTTACGTTGGCTTTTTTTGAGCAAAACACAATCACGCTTTGAAAATCTTTTAATCGCAACACATATTTTACCAACGGAATTTTTTGTGTTTCGTATACAATAAAAGCTTCTTGTACAATTTTTTCTGGTGGCTTAGAAATCGAAATATTTATTTCTAAGGGATCGAATAAAATTTTGCGTGCCATCTCACGCATTTTCATTGGCATGGTGGCAGAAAATAAAAGGTTCTGTCTTTTTTTAGGTAAGAACGAAATGATTTTCATAATATCATCATTAAAACCCATATCCAACATTCTATCTGCTTCGTCTAATATTAAATACTTTAGTCCTTGCAATTTTACATAGCCCATGTTTAAATGCGCTATCATTCTTCCGGGTGTACAAATCACAACGTCTACTCCTGCCGATAGTGCTTTCTTTTCAATAGCAAATGAGTTGCCGTCGCCGCCACCATACACTGCTATTGAACTTACAGAAGTGAAGTAAGATATACCTTCCATCGTTTGCGCAATTTGTACCGCTAGCTCTCTAGTGGGTACAATAATCATGGCATTGATATTATGCGCATCGTGCGGTGTGGTAATTAACTTATTCATTAATGGCAACAAAAAGGCCGCGGTTTTTCCGGTTCCTGTTTGTGCAGATACAATTAAATCTTTTCCTTCTAAAATGGGTTGCATTACTTGTTCTTGCACGGGCGTTGCAGTGGTATATCCCATTGCATCTATTCCTTCCATTAATCTATCATCGAGTCCAAAATCTGTAAAATTCAAAATAGTCGTTTGTTTTAATCAATAAATCTATTGATGTAAAGATAGGTTGATATGTGCATCACTTAATAGATGCTTTAGTTTCAACTGTTTGTTAGTTGTTATTGGGGTAGGATAAAAAATAGTAGCCTAATACTTTTTTAATTCTTCTTGTAAAAACACAACTACCTCTTGGTATTTTAGTTTCAGTAAAATAATCATGGTTCCTATCTGATGTAGGTTTTCGAATTTTTTGGCGTTGGATTCAATTGTTGCTACTATGGTTCGTAATTCTTCTACACTAATTACAGATAAGGACGATTTTGCATAATGGGCCGATTTGCCAACCAGATCCCAATTTTGTGTTTGAAAAGCCGTTTCTATTTGCTGAATTGTTTCTGGCATTGTATCCAAAAACATATTAATGATGGTTTTTTTATAGGCATTATCTGTTTGCGAAAACTCATTTAACAAACTCAAATCAACAGTTACCATTTCTTTCAACACTTTAGGGGAGACCTCATTTAAATTTTCTGAACCTTGCAATATAATATTTTCTTTTAATGTTTTATAAAAAACGGCTAGTCCAATGGGTTTGGCTAATACACTTTTAATGCCAACTTCGGCAAGTTTCAATATGTCTTCCTTTGAATTCCAACCTGTCATAGCAATGATTGGCAGCGTGTTATTGATATTTGCTCTGATGCGTTTGGTTGCTTCATATCCATCTAAAACAGGCATCCCTATATCCATCAAAACCAAATCGTATTGCTCCTTCATTATTGCATCAATAGCTTCTAATCCGTTTGAAACAATATCAAAATAGGCACCCGTAGTTTGTAAGGCATGGATAATAAGTTTTTGATAAACGAAATCATCCTCCGCTATTAATATCCTTTTCCCGAGTAAAAAATGATCTTGATTATCCACTGTTATGAGTCTGTTAGGGGTAGTAAAGTAAATAAATAAGCGTCATTTGTGCCTATATATTGTTTAAAAAGGCAAAATCTGCATCTTTTGACTAATATTTAACCAACCCTTGATAACAATTCTATTATTTTTGCGCACTAGTTCTGCGGCAACGCGTCATTAATTGAATAAAATGAAACAAACTCTATTATTACTTGTAGGATTAACTGGTGCTCTTTTTATACAAGCACAAACTACAAAAAGCAAAAGCACAGCCACAGCCACTACCTCAACAACAGGTACTAGCACAAAAGCCAAAACTGATTGGTCTAAATTAGATTTATCTAGCCGTCCTGGCGACCATTTTATGATTCAATACGGATCTGATATGTGGTTGGGCAAACCTGATAGTGTAAGAACTGGTGGTTTTAGCCGTCATTTTAATTTGTACTTCATGCTCGACAAACCTTTTAAATCTGATCCTCACTATAGTTTAGGAATTGGTGCTGGTATTGGAAGTAGCAATATGTTTTTTACAAATACTTATGTAAACCTAAAGGCTAATACTGCTAAGCTTCCTTTTACAAGAGTAGATAGCGCCGATCATTTTAAGAAATTTAAATTGACCACTATTGCCCTTGAAATTCCTGTAGAAATCAGACATTTTTCAGATCCAGAACATCCAGGTAAATCTTGGAAATGGGCTGCTGGTGTAAAAGTTGGTACTATTTTAAAAGCTTATACCAAAGGAAAGAACCTCGAAAACAAAGCAGGCTCTTCTATTTATGGTAATACTTATATTAGTAAAGAAAGCGACAAACGTTTTATGAATGGTACTGTTTTAGGGCTTACCGGCAGATTCGGTTATGGTATTTTTTCGGTGGATGCGCAGTATAATTTAATTGGTGTTTTGAAAGACGGATCTGGTCCTGCAATGAATAAGTTTTCATTCGGATTTACTATCAGCGGTTTATAAGCAGCTTCAAAATATTTTTTAGGCCCTCGTTAAAATATAACGAGGGCCTTCTTTTATCCCCTAGCTAAAGTTATCTTTACAAAAATTGAAGAACGTTGATCGAGAAAAAACAAGCCATTACTAAAGACCAAGCAGCTGTATTAGTAGGATTAATTCAAAAAGACCAAACCAACGAACAAGTAACCGAATACCTCGACGAATTGGCTTTTTTGGCCGAAACCGCTGGCGCTAATGCCATTAAAAGATTCACACAAAGACTCCCACATCCGGATAGTAGAACATTTGTAGGTAAAGGAAAGCTCGAAGAAATTAAAGACTACATTAATGGCCGCCATGTTACACTTGTTATTTTTGATGACGAGTTAACGGGCTCACAGATTTTAAATATCGAAAAAGAATTGGGCGTAAAAACCATTGATCGAAGCGATTTGATCTTGGATATTTTTGCTAGCAGGGCGCGCACAGCACAGAGTAAGGTGCAAGTAGAATTGGCGCAGTATCAATACTTATTGCCAAGGTTAAAAGGTATGTGGAAGCACTTAGAACGCCAAGGAGGCGGTATAGGATCTCGCGGACCTGGAGAAACAGAAATTGAAACCGATAGACGTATTGTAAAAGACAAAATATTCTTACTCCGCAAGCGTTTGGGCGAAATAGACAAACAAGCATTTACCCAACGCAAAGAACGCGGAGAGTTAATAAGAGTGGCACTTGTGGGCTATACCAATGTTGGTAAAAGCACTTTAATGACACTGCTTAGTAAGAGCGATGTTTTTGCAGAAAATAAATTATTTGCCACCCTTGATACCACCACCCGAAAAGTAGTTTTTGAAAACACGCCTTTTTTATTGAGCGATACTGTAGGATTCATTCGCAAACTCCCCCATCATTTAATTGAAAGTTTTAAAAGTACCCTCGATGAAGTAAGGGAAGCCGATATTTTATTGCATGTTGTTGATATATCGCACCCACAATACGAAGAACAAATTGGCGTAGTAAACAAAACCTTGCAAGAACTAAAAGCCTTTGAGAAGCCCATTTTAACCATCTTTAATAAAATGGATATGTATGTTGAAAAAACCTTCGACAATTGGCTAGAAGACAGTGTAAAACAAGAACTACTGCAAGATTTAAAAGATAAATGGGATTTAGCAACAGAAAACAATTGCGTATTTGTATCGGCAGTGGAAAAACAAAATATTGATGCCCTTAAAGAAATTATGCTAAATAAAATTAGGGCACAGTACCATATTCGTTATCCTTATAGGTCTCAATCTTACTAAACACTTTTAATGCTTTGATGATGGCTCAAAATGCACTTGTTTGGCATAAAATAGCCGAGCATATCAACCTAATCAATTGGCAACCCAACCAATTGGCCTTGGTAGAAGTTGCAGGCAAAACAATTACATTAATCCTGCACAAAGAACAAGTTTTTGCCTGTGCACATAAGTGTCCGCACGCAGGCGCTGTGATGGCCGATGGATACATAGACGCTACCGGACAAATTGTTTGCCCCCTCCACCGATATCGATTTTCGCTACAAAATGGCAGAAATACCAGTGGCGAAGGCTATTTTTTAAAAACTTACCCTGTAGAACACAGAGCTGATGGGATTTTTTTAGGATTAACAACAAATAGTTTATTTAATTGGTAAGTTTTTTCAATTGATATTTCGTTGAAATACATTTTTCCCTATTTTTGCTGCCCGTTAAAGAGAAATCTAAAACGGAAAATTCCTCAATAGCTCAGTTGGTTAGAGCATCTGACTGTTAATCAGAGGGTCTCAGGTTCAAGTCCTGATTGGGGAGCGTTGAAAATCAAGCACTTACGAGGTAAAACTTAGTAGGTGCTTTTTTTATTGCATACAATTTGCATACATTTTCTGCAAAAACAGGAAACAACTGGATAATAAAACATTGTTCTCTACGTAAAATATTCTCTATAGTATATAATGGCCAATTGGCCGTTGTGTCCAATTATTTGCTTGTACAAGAGAATTGTGTACAAACCCTCTCCCCAAATTCCAGACATTATTTTGTGTTACAAGCTTTGTGGATTCAATATATAATAATATAGCATTAATACATGTATATACATGGAATTTGAAAAACCGTTACTAAAAAACTTGATTCTTCAGAATATATACTATTTAGAGAAGTGGGTTGTTATTTCTTTAATAAAACCGTTTTTCATTGCATGATTATATGCACTACCAGACCTTGTTCTAAAATCCTTCAAAATTTGATACTTAAGTGCTTCTTCTTTACAGGAATTGAAGTCCCAGTGCTTAAGTTTGATTGGCATGTGGGAACAAATTTCATCAAGCCAACCTCTTCTATATGCAAATAGTTGTGCTCCTTTTGAGTTTCTTTGGAAATCAACTCTAGTTGTAAATTTTTTTGCTTCAATATGGCATTCTTCTTTGGTCCAATTTTTTAAAATTATTTTCATGTGCTTACATGCTTCTTCCAAATATCCATTTCTTGATGCATGATTATAAGCTCCACCAGATTTTTTTATAAATTCATCACGTCTCTGATAATTCTGAGCTTCTAAAAGCACTTTCTTTTTTGTCCACTGGATATTTTGAACTTCCATATGAGTACAAATGTCTTCTATCCAACCATTTTTACTGGCAGCATTTACTGCTCCTCCATAAATTTTTGAGTTTTTAAATTCGATTTTTGAATTAAATAGTAATGCTATTCTATGACACTCTTCTTTAGACCAAATTCTATTATTACCACCAATAGCACCAGCTTTTGATTTGTTTAGCAAAATCCAGCCAGTAGAACTATATTGATTTATGAATTCTTGTTCGCGTTTTTTGGCATCATCAACAGGAGCGTAATCAACTAATTTTTTATATATAGGCTTTAATCCAGTCTTTGCAATATGCTTAGCAACTGGTCCACGTTTTTCATGAATATGCTCATAATTCCTTTTCTTTTCATTATAGGTCAATCCAACATAAACATGTTTGTCTTCAAATTCATAGCAGTAAATCATTCGCTTAAATAAATCGCCTTTAATTAACATATGGCTACATACGTCCTCAAGAATATTGTTCTTTACAGCATACCCATAAGCACTACCAGAAGCATGATGAAAATCAGTTCTAGAATCATATTTTGATGCTTCTAATTTGCATGTTTCGTGAGTCCATTGAGTATTCCCATTCATGTGTCCACAAAACAGATCAAGTAGTTTGTGTTTAGCTGCATACCTATATGCCGAACCGCTATTCTTATTAAATTCATTTCGAGAACCATATTTTAATGCTTCTTCTTTACATTGCTCATCAGTCCATTTTAAAAATGAAATTTTCATATGAGAACATACTTGATCTAATAATCTATTTTTTAAACAATAGGTGTATGCTGAACTATTATTTTTTTGAAATTCTTTCCTCGTATAATATTTTCTTGCTTCATCCGAACATAAATCGTAATTCCAATATATCAATTTTATTTTCATATGCATACAAGCTTCATGTAACCAGTTATTTTTTACACATGCCTCATATGCCCCTCTTGAACCTTTTATAAATTCATTTTTAGTATCGTATTTTCTAGCTTCCAGAAGTACAACATCTTTATCGCTCCACTTTGTAACATTAGTAAGTAATATCTTTTTTATATCATCAACCCAATTGTGTCTTCTAGCTGCTAAAAACGCATCATTATTCTCTCTTCTAAAATCTTTAAAAGTTGAATACCTTTTTGCAACATCCATCAAAAGTTCATATGTCCACCTAGTTCTCATTAAAATAATTGTATACCAAATTTAACAAAGTTTATTTAGGGCTTTTCACAAAAAAATTACCAAGTACCCCAACCTCTTTTAACCATCCCCCCATGTCCTAATCTAATTGATTATAGCCCCCCATATGCCTATTAGCCAATAACTTTTTTAGTTATGCTATATAAGCACAATAGTTTTTTGTGTACGTGAGAGAACAGGGTACTCCCAAACACAACCCCTCCCACATCTCGAGCACCAGGGGTACCCTCCTAGGTTCGGATATTCTGCCTGCTCAATTAATTAATCACAATTAAAAACTTAAAAAAATGGTCACAGTATCTAGTTATTCTGTAAGAACAAGAAAAGATGGAACAACATTTATTGCATTAGAATTATCAGGCGGTGTTGAGCTTGTACAAAGTAGCAACTCTGGTAAATTTTATGCAACAGTAAGAAAGACTTCCATTCCTAGCACATTTAATGAAACAATAGCCAAAGGGTTAATTGGTTCACAAATGCCAGGAAGCATTGTAAGGGTGCAAGTGGATCCTTACCAGTTTGTTAACCAACGAACAGGGGAAGTGCTAACACTGCAACACTCATTTAGCTATCAGCCAGAGGGTTCAACAGAGCTCATTGGTCAAACGCAAATTAGTAAGCTAGAAATGGCTTAAAACACAAATGCAGGATTTCCTAATTGACAGAACCAATAGTAGAACACTCAATTAACCGCTACGAAGAATTCTAGTTCAACATGGATCTGCAGATTTGTGGTTAGTAAGGGGTTGGTGGATTATTCCATCAGCCCTTTTTTTATTTAAAACAACAAAAAACATATATATGCAATTACAAACCGCCCAAAGAAAAAGGGCTAAAATTAAAATGGGCTTACAAGGCCCTAGTGGTGCTGGTAAAACCTATTCTTCATTATTAATAGCCTATGGCTTATGTAATGATTGGAATAAAATAGCTGTAATAGATACAGAAAACCATTCTGCAGAACTGTATGCTCATCTAGGAGCTTTTAACACCTTACAACTATCAGCACCGTTCACGCCAGAAAAATACATGCAAGCAATTGATGTATGTGAAAAAGCAGGAATGGAAGTGTTGGTGATAGACAGTGTTACACACGAATGGGAAAACCTATTAGACTACCACACTTCTTTACAAGGAAACAGTTTCACCAATTGGGGACGTGTAACACCAAGACACAATGAATTTGTTAGAAAAATCCTGCAATCTTCTATGCACATTATTAGCACCATTAGAACCAAACAAGACTATGTGCTAAATGAACGCAATGGTAAAATGGTTCCTGAGAAGGTAGGGCTTAAAACTGTTCAGCGTGATGGATTGGAATATGAGTTTACACTAGTGTTTGATATTGACATGAAGAACCATGCAATAGCTTCTAAAGACAGAACAGGTTTATTCTTTGGACAGCCAGAACAAAAACTAAGTGTAGAAACTGGCAAGCAAATTAATGATTGGTGTAACAGTGGTGCCGCAATAACAGTGGATGATGTTAGCAGAAGAATTGGTGATGTTATTTCTATACAAGAACTGCTTTCCCTTTACCAACAATATCCACAGTTTAAAGAGGTGCTTAAGCCAGAATTTGAACAGCGTAAAAGGCAGATAATAATAGCCCAAGAAATCAAAACAGAACTACTCACTCCACAAACTTCAAGCAATGGAATACATTAATGAAATAGCACCCTTTGTTCCTGATGTAATACTACCAGAGGAACAAGCAGCAGAGAAACATTTTATAACAGCTAATACCATTGCTGGTAATCTGTATGACATGAAAGCACACCATTTAATTCCTGTATTCAGCAAGGACAATGAACCCACTATTAGCCATACAGATTTTATAGAATCTGTACAAGCAATAACAGCTGATATATACCAAGGAGAACACATTTTAAAGCCCCTTGTTAGGCTATCACATGCTATTAAAGGCAGAGTGCCAGAAGCCAAGAATAAAGCTGCTAATGAGCTGTTTGAATGGGAGAAAACCATCTATTATGAACGTATGGCTTTTGCCATAGAAATACCTAGTGTACAAGCAGAAATAGATGGTAATATTCTAACGTTAACAGTGGGTGGTGTCAAAAGCTATAGCATGGATAATTTGTACAGCAAGAACCAATGTGACCAACATTTTAAAATCTTCGTAGGGTTTAAAAACAAAGTCTGTTGCAACATGTGCGTTTGGACAGATGGCTTTATGGGAGATGTGAAGGTGAAAAGCTTAGGACAGCTAAGAGCAATGATAAACACCTTGCTACAAAGCTATAACAGCCAACACCATTTATTCCATTTAGAACAATTGGCTAATTACAGCATAACTGAAAAACAGTTTGCACAGCTCATTGGCAGATGCAGAATGTACCCACACCTACCACAAGATTTCCGTAGAGATATTTCACCCTTATTATTTGGTGACCAACAAATGAGCAGTGTGGTGAAAGACTTTTACAAGGATGATAGTTTCTGCAGGGATGCTAGTGGTAATATTAACCTTTGGCGGCTATACAATCTGTTCACTGGAGCAAATAAGAGCAGCTATATTGACAGTTTCTTAGATAGGTCTGTTAATGCCTATCAATTGGTGGAACAGATTAAATGGGGATTAGAGGGTAAGAATAGTAATTGGTATTTGAATTAAACATAGGCCTATCCATTTTTAGCAGTGGGTAGGCTTAATTTTAAAGATTTGAATCCAATAGTTTTAAAACTTTACCTAAGGATAAAAATCAAGGACTTACGTTAAATCGTGGGTCCTTTTCTGTTTCTGCGTGAGGTTTTGCGTGAGGTTTTGAAAAAAAGAGACCCCTATTGCTAGAGGTCTCAGTCGTATTTCTTCAAACTTAAATTGAACTAGTTATTTTTGAGATGCCGCAAACTCCTCTTTTAATACAGTAGGATCAAAAAAACGACCTCCACTTACAATTTTGTCATCTTTCCAATAGAAATATGCATGAACTGGACCTGTGCTTTTATTTTTTGTAAATTTTCCCGTTCCAGACCACATGCCCCACCACAATGTAGCGGTAAGTCCATCCTTTCTTACAAAAGTTCTCATGTTATCGGTTGTTAAACTTATATCACTAAATAATTGATGAGCATTTCGAGTGTCTTGTACAAATCCTACACGACCACCTGGCTTTACTTTAGTTATACCGTTCTCTTGGTTATTAGCCAATTGATCACTAAATTTTATCGTATCAGCAATTATTTCATAAGCGACGCTAGAGTCATTTTTGCCATAGGATTCAAGTAATTGTCTTACTTTAATTGTTTTTGCATCTAAGGAAGTCCAAGTGCCGGTGTCTTTGTCCTCTTCAGAAGTTTCAGCTTTTTTTGTTTCTTGGTTTGTACAAGCAATTAAGGATGCTGATACAAGAAAACATAATAATATTTTTTTCATATTTTTATTTTTTGATTTTTTATTTGCTTGATAATGCATTATTCTTTGTCAACATATGTTTATCCACCCTTGTTTGCCAACTAGATAATATAACCTCATCTTTTTCATATGCGCCTTTGCCATAAACTTGGTCATATGCAGTTGCAAAATCAGCTGATGTATCATCTAAATCCTTCCATCCATTAGGTAATCCTCTAGATACAATTAATCTAGAAGTACCTGTTGTAGTAGTGAAGCATTTTATTTTCCAACCTAACTTATCATAAACCTTAGGAAACTTTTTTCTTACATCTGTTAATGCCATACTGCTTCCTATTCCCTTAATCTCATATATTGTATTCATGCATTTATCATACGATTCATCAAAAGAACTATTTGAATATTCAGCTCTGTAAACCATTACGTCTTGTGCTATACTTTCTATAAAAGGGGCAACATTATTATTAAAATCACTCCAAAAACCCTTTATAGGGGTAAAAGCAACATCTCTATCAGTAAAACTCTTTCCTATATTACTTATTGTCAATATCTCACCACTGCGTGAACCACCCTCAATATCAAATGTGACGATAGGGTTCTTACCACTAGCTGGCAAATATTTATTAATCCAAGTTTCGTCTGCTGCATAAAACTGACCGCCTTGTCCCATTTTAATTTTAATTAGAATACTGTTTAGTGTTTTTTCTTGAGCAAATGTGCTTAATGCTAGAATCAAGAATAAAAATGTTAATAGTTTTTTCATACGTAATAGTTTAGAAATAGGGTATAACCCATTTCAATGATTAAATAAGAGACTGATGGAAATGATAGTGATTACAAGAAGTGTAAATAGAGTTATTGCGTTAGAATTGCAATAGAGTTGGTGATTTACTTTTAAAAGGTAAGTAAAATATTAATGTATTAAAAAATAATCTCTGCGTGAGGAAAACACCCCCTGAAATCGACTGAAATCGGTCGTTTTCCGTTTTGTCAAAACATAACACCATACAAATCAACGCCTTCATTTTCTCAAAAAATCTTCATAACCCTGAGGTCCCAGGTTCAAATCCCGGTCTCGCTACAATGTTATTTTCGGAAATAACTATTATTTTCGAGAATAACAAAAATCAAAAAAAAGCAGGCATTAACGGCCTGCTTTTTTGATTTTAAGGGATTTCTCAAATACCCCTACCAGACTGTGGAATTCCCTCAAATCCTTCCACATTTGGTTAGAATGTAGTTCAATACTGGCTACATTTAAAATCAAGGACTTACGTTAAATCGTGGGTCCTTTTTTGTTTAGATTCCTTTTGTGAATTAGTCAAAAAAAAGAGACCCCTATTGCTAGAGGTCTCAGTCGTATTTTCCCAAACTTATTTTATTTCAAAATCTCCATCATTGGTTTAGTATCATAAGTATCCCATTCTTCAATTATTTTGCCGTCTTTTAAAGCGAAAACTGCATTTACGCGAACGGTTGATTTTTGAGTTCCTTTTATAAAACTAGCATCAAAGTATACATTCACATAATCAGTAAAATCTCTGCTATCAGGCTTAAAACTAATTGTTTCCCAAATATCACCAATAGATTCAACTTTCATAGTAACGCCTTTTGACTTAAACACACTAGCCATTTTCATATTGTCAACAACAGTTTGCTTAGTTCTATTATCATATATAGTAGCAGTATCTGAGTAAAGCGTTTTAAAAGTAGTTGTATCAAAGTTCGTGCCAGCATTAATGGCTTTTTTTACAGAGTTTATGTTTTCACTGCTATTTAAGGTATAACCAAATGCTTCAGCTGGAACAGAAGCTGTAGCAGAAGCGGTTGAAGTAGCTGTGCTTTCGGTTTTGGTTCCACAAGCGAATAATGCAGATACGATCACTGCACTGAATAATACTTTTTTCATGAATTTAGGTTTTTGTTTAGGACTGTAAAATAATATAAAATCTTATTTATATAATATTTGGATCATATAAAATGTTCCCAAATCCCCGTTAGGAACAAAAATCAATGGAATACTGTTTACTATTTTTCCCAACCTGTTTCTTTTAATGCAGGGTCGTTTTCCGTTTTATGAAAACATAACCCATTACAAATCAACGCGTTCATTTTCTCGAAAAATCTTCATAACCCTGAGGACATTGGCAATCCCGATCTCGCTACATGAAAATCAAGGACTTACATTAAATCGTGAGTCCTTTTTTGTTTCATGAAAACATCACTTTTTATCTTGAAATACATGCTATCATTGGGTTTCATTGTGTGAGGAATTGTGTTAGTTTTTATTATTTCTTAGTTCAAGCTCAGAAATGGGAGCACTACTGGACAAACCATCAGCAATGATGGTTTTTCTTTGTCTAATAGTGAGTTAGGGTAGTTGGATCTTTTTATTTACCATTCTTGAATAATAAAACAAACTTGATTATCAAAAATGGCAAATTCTTTTGCCCCCCAAGGCCTTACTGTAACTTTATTTAGATTAGGATGCATAAGTTCAGGACAACTAGAAATTACTTTAAGATAAACTGACTCAATATCTGCTGTTACTATCCTTAGTTCAGGTTTTATAATATCTGCGTATTCTTTATTCTGAAATATTAAGATACCAATATTATCTCTTTCAACTACACAATAAGGGTTATCTGATTCAAGCTCTTGATGAGTTATTTTGAATTCTAAACAATTCATAAATAATTTAAAACTGTCTTGAATGGTACTATAAAATACACTCGGTGTTATTTTCTCAAATTTCATATTGTATAAAATTGAAAGTTAACAAAAAAAGTAAAAAACCCTTCAATTTCCTGATTGTCACATATTCAATCATCGAATTATGTCTGCATCTTTCGTTGAAAAGGGGAGCAAATCAAAAAGCCATCAGCAATGATGGCTTTTTTGTTGTTAAAAAATATCAAATTAGACTTTTTTATTTAATACAGATTGTACAGAATTTGCTGTGTCTAATACAGTCTTTTCAAAAGAGATAGGGCTCCAATTAAATGTATTTTTAGTTAAAGTAATATCTGCTTCTATTGTG
>Ga0304728_1002000_pt1 | contig 13480 bp, 14 predicted proteins | sample C_130625_MF_Meta_FD_190476 | JGI IMG/M metagenome (GOLD analysis project Ga0304728, IMG submission 190476) | Freshwater microbial communities from Lake Croche, Canada to study carbon cycling - C_130625_MF_MetaG (v2) (version 2) | ecosystem: Environmental > Aquatic > Freshwater > Lake | place... | reverse complement strand
GTATCGCGGATCACCTCGGCGCAGCGCCCACTCGCAACGTCCGCGAATACGGCATTGAGATCGACACCCGTCTCAGCGAGCACGGAGCGAATCTCCTCTTCGGTGACCAGACGAACAAACTTTTCGTGACGGCCACGGAAAAGGGCCTCGTGGACGGCGGCGAAGTATTCGGGCTGTTGGTCCCGCACGGAGGCACTGACGAAGAGGGCTAGATGGTCGGACATGTTGGTGGGGTCGTCCCACACATCGGGGGCACCGGGAGCACGGTGTCCCTGGGACATTGTCCACGGAGCAAAGCTCAACCGATGTGAAAGTCCTGCACGTTGAGCGGCGAGGAGGTGCAAGTGCATGTTCTTCGCGAAAGGACAGCGGTAGTCGTAGGAAATAATAACGTCGGCCATTACTTCACCCTAGGAGTTAGGCCGGTACGGGTACTCCGTTTTTCTTGCAGATCTCTTTGTACGCACAGAATCGGCAACTAGATCGCGACGGGGTGGCAGGAAACTCGCCCTGCTCGTAGTAGTCATTGATGCGTTTCCACGCACCCACCGCAGCCTTCCGACGGGCGGCAATGACAACGTCGGACACGGTTCGTTCGATGACCTGGCCATGAGCCACGTAATACAGGCGGATGCGAACGGGGGTCTCCTCGAGAGCGGCCGCAGTCAAAGCGGCGTAGAGCTCGGTGTTAGCAAAAGTCTGCGCGTCAAAGTCACGGTTCGGCAGCCCACCGGTTTTGTAGTCGACGATGGTGAGGCTTCCGTCTTCTTCGCGGTCGAGACGGTCCAGAATTCCTCGCAGTGGCACGTCGTCAACGGTGACGTCGATGTTGAGTTCCACGCCTTCGCTCGTTACGATTCTGGGATCTTCCATGGCGAAGTACTTCACCAGAATGGCTTCGGCCTCACTGAGTAATTTGGCCTCGAGGTCCGGACTGAAGTCGATGTCGACCTTCGCCTGCTCGGTGAGTTTTTCCTCGCGGGCGAGGGGAATGAATCCGCGAGCAGCTTCGATAGTGCGCTCGAGAGCCGGTAGGGAGAAGAGGTGCTCCAAGATGCTGTGCACGAAGTTTCCCTTCACGGTGGCGTAGGTGGCGGGTTGCGGAATGCGATCGATAGAGGCGTGCTGGAAGCGTCGAGGGCAGGATTGGAAATCGGCCAAGCGCGAGGGAGACAGCGAGCGAGGAAGTGGATTCGGAAATGTCATGGGGCAAAACGTAACGACCCCGTGTAACACCGGCACGGGGTCGCACGCGTCGGCTAGAACTGTGGAGTGCCACAACCCCGCCGCGCGACGAGTACGTCGGGCAATTTACTGCGCAGTACGAGCTGGGCGGGACTTCAGCCCGGTGATGGGCTCATTGTCAATCTCGAAGGGGAGCGGCGTCGTAGCTACGTCTTCGTGGCCCACGTCATCAATCACGTCAGTGGGGACGAATGGGTCGAGGTGCGCGGCGGTCGCTCCGGCGAGGCGAAAGATCGATCGTTTCGTTGCGATGTCATTTACCCCATTAGCGCTCGTCGTGGATCACGTCTGGTCGGCTTAAGTCTGGCGGAAGCGCCTCGACTTCCTCTGGGATGAGCGGCGTGTCGAGTTTCTTTCGTGAAGGCTTCGAAATCTTTTACGACCGGCGCGGGGCGGGACCTCGACTCTTGTATTTCAGCGGGTCGGGTGCCACCATTGAGAGTTCGGAGCCGCTGCTCGCACTTCTGGCAAGAAATTTCGAGGTGATTTGTCTCGATCAGAGGGGCCTCGGCCGGACGGGACTACCGCCATCGCCCCACGCCACTATGGCCGATTACGCCGACGACGGTGCCGCCCTACTCGATCACCTCGGTTGGAATGAGACCGCCGTGCTGGGCATATCCTTCGGCGGCATGGTGGCGCAGGAGTTTGCTATCAACTTTCCCGCTCGCGTTTCACGCCTGGCGCTCCTTTGCACCTCCCCCGGAGGGGAGGGAGGAAGCTCCTTTCCTCTGCACACGCTTCTAAACATGGAGGTCGAAGAAAGGGCCGAATTATCGACAACTCTGTGGGATCGACGATTTACTCCTGAGTACCTTGCCGAGAATGCCGCGGCGAGAGAGGTGGCGGCATTTTCTCGAGATCCCGACGGTGCTCACAAAGATGAACGCACGCTGGCGGGGGAGGCCCTGCAACTACACGCCCGTAGCCTCCACGACACCTGGGATCGCCTTGATCGAATTACTGCTCCTACTTTTGTGGGTGCCGGTTTGTACGACGGCGTAGCCCCCGTCGAGAACTCGAAAGCTCTGTGTTCACGCATCGTTCGGAGTGATTTGGCTCTCTACGAAGGTGGGCATCTCTTTCTGCTCCAAGACCGACGTGCGTGGGGGGATCTCACTCGCTTCCTCCTCGCCGAGCGATAGATTGCCGCATGGACTATTCCGACTCAGTAGACATTGCCGTTCCCTGCGAGATGGCCTTCGCCGCCATTAGCGACCTGACTTCGATGGGAAAGTATTCCCCCGAGAACACGGGCGGCTCGTGGACCCGTGGGGCACAGGGCCCGGCCCTCGGGGCGAGATTTCGTGGAACCAATTCCAACGGAAAAATCGAATGGACCACGACCGTGCGGGTGACGAAGTTTGATGAACCATCCGAGTTCGCCTTTGCGGTGAGTGCCTTTGGTTTGAAGGTGGCGACCTGGGCCTATCGCATTGAAGCCACCCCGACGGGCTGTCGGGTGACGGAGACCTGGACCGACCAGCGTGGTCGAATCGTTACTTCGCAGGGAAAGAAAATCACCCCCGACCGTTTGGGCTTCGTGAAGACGTCGATTCGTCAGACGCTCGATTCCCTGAAAGACGCCCTCGAAGCGAAGTAGTGCGGCCGCGTTAGTGGCCGGAACTAATCGCCGTGTTGGAAATTCGGAAGTTACCTGATTTCCCGTTGAGGTGGCACTCGACGTAATCGTCACCCACCACACAACTGAATTGCCCTGCCGTGATCATGGTTCCCGTATTCACCACCGGGGTATTGAGTCCGGGGTTCGAGCCACAGTCTTGCCCGACGCAGGTTTTTAGTTGACCGCGTGAATCCATGCGCACGTTCTGGAGTAGAGAAGGCGTGTACGAGAAGCAATATGCCCCTTGCCAGGTGGCCGCGGTCATCCCCTGGGGCACACCGGTGTCGAGTTCGCAGTTGATGGGGTAGGTCCGCATATCGGCAAACTTGGCCGTGAATTCGTAATTGTTCACGGTGGTGGCGACGTGAGTAGTCACGGCAATCGATGGCATCCACGTGAGCGCAGACGCTGGTGGCGCGGTGGTCGTCGGTGACGAGTTCCATGGTGATACCACGATCACCATGGCGCCGGCAATGAGAATCCCGATCGCCAACAGAACGCTGGCGCGGCGCCGAGAGGGGAAGGCGGAAATTCTTTCGGACATGGATTGAGGCTACATCGCGGGTGGCCATGAATTTGGGCACGCAAGGTACGCCGGGTAGTGGAGCGGGTGACGGGAATCGAACCCGCACTATCAGATTGGAAATCTGAAGTTCTACCATTGAACTACACCCGCAGAACAACTTTAGCCGTGATTGGCCTACTCGACCACTCACTGCTCTAGCGTAGATGTGTGAGCGAATTGACAATCTACGAAAGGGCGGGCGGTCAGGAGTTCTTCGACGCTCTCGTAGCGTCCTTTTACCGAGGAGTCCAAGAGGATTCCCTGCTCTTGCCGATGTACCCTGACGACCTCACCGACGCTCATCGGCACCTGTCACTGTTCCTCGGTCAATATTTTGGTGGGCCACGCGACTACGAGGCCACTCGTGGGCACCCTCGTCTGCGTATGCGCCACGCCGAGTTCCGTATCACCAAGCGCGCCCGTGATGCGTGGCTGCTGCACATGCGGGCGGCGCTGGAGGAAGTCGGCCAGTTGCTGGCGGTGGACGATCGCGCGGAGATCAGCGAATATTTTGAGATGGCGGCGCGTCAGCTACGCAACGTATAGCGACGTCGTAGTTCAAGGAGAGAGACGCCGAGGACGAGGAAGAGGGCTGCGATTTCTCCGTAGAGATGATCGTGGCTACCAGTGGCCGCAAGAACTTCTGGTACCGCCACGGTGACGTCAGCGAGCGGCGCGTCATTCATGAGCACGCCGGTGCAGTGGACGACGGGGTCGAGCACGTAGCCGGGCGGCGCGGTGATTTCCTGCACGCACCACGAGTTGCCCGCGGGAATGGTGAAGACCAAATGACCGGCTGCGTCAGTGTGGTTGATACCCCAGAGACTCGTCCCGTCGGGCACGGTGATATCGGTGGGTGTTGGGGCCGGCGAAAAGCCCGTGGGGAAGGGGTGGCGAACAAAGAGTGCATAAAAAGCGTTCGGAACGCCGAGATTCGGACGACTGGCATTGAACTTGCGCACTTGGAGATGCAGAGAAGAAATCTTTTCCGGAAGAGCAATGATGGGCGTGCTCGCTCGCTCAATCGTTCCCGTGCAGTGCAGTGCGGGGTCCACAATGTAGGCGGGCGGGGCGCTGACTTCCTGTACGCACCATTGGTAGCCAGCGCGAACACGAAAGGCCAACTGACCTTCGTGATCTGTCGTGCCGCGCTGGGCAAATTGCAGGCCCGGAAATTCGGCGGCGTCGTGCGGCGTGGTCACCGGCACGCCGGGTGGGAAAGGAGCGCGCACGTAGAGGTCGTAGGTGGCGTCTGGCACCCCGACGTGGACGGCACCGCTGGCATTAAATTTGTGCACGTGGATGGTGGCTTCGAGGGGGTGATTTACCCACGTGGCGAGGTAGTTCTCGGTGCCTTCGAGATAGAACGTCCGGGGAGTGGCGTCCGGGGCATATTCCGAAGGCGGATGCACTTCGTGGAGCTGGTACCAGCCCGGAAGTAGATCAACCCAGCCACAGTGTCCTTGGTGGTCGGTCACGCATCTTCCCCGCGTGTCATCGAACTGGGAATTGTTGTGTTGGTCAAAAAAGAGCTCGAACGTCGCCCCACTCACCGGCGTGCGAGCGAGCGCATCTCTTTTGTCGATAGTGACGGTCCCCGTGATGGCACGATTTCCTTGCGCGGGTCCCACGGAGATTTCGCTGTGGTGATTGGCGCTCACGGCCACGGTGCGGTCGGGTGCGGATTGATAACCAATCGGTGGAGTGACTTCACTCAAGGTGTACGTTCCCGCCCGTAGGGGCATCGAGATGGGGCTGAGACCTTCGTGGTTCGTAATTAAGGTGTCGACCACTTGGCCGACGCCATTGATGACGTGGAAGACGGCGTTGGACACCGGCAAGTAGGGCTCGTCGTCGCCGGACTTGTGCACGCGAATCGTTCCCGTCTGGACGCCAAGGGCATTCAGGGTGAGCACGCGCGTTGCCAGCACGGGGGCGCGCGGCGTCGAGATGGTCTGGGCGTTCAAGATGATGTAGGTGGGTCCGTAGTACAAGAGCCCGGGCTCGGCCAAGGTGGAACTTGCGGTCACGGTGATGGATGAAGGGTGAAGGGAGGTGGCGTGAAATGCCGCTTCGACAACACCACTGGCGTTCGTGCTGGTCGCTAGCGAAGAGCTACCCGTTGCGACGAAGGTGGCACCCGAGAGAGCGAGCGTTACTGCTTGACCAGCGAGTGGAAGATTAGAACCGGGAACGGTCACCGTGGCGCGAATCGTCCCGTGGGTTTCCAGCGTGGATCCACCGCCCACGAGGGCCACGCTCAGCACGGGCGTGGCGGTGATAGAGCCCACGGAATTCATAAGGGTTAGTAAGTCGTTGTACGCATTCGAAATGGTGGCAACGGTGCTCGGTCGAGCAATTCCCCAGACCACGTTGTCGTACAAGAGTTTGGCCGCGACCCCGAGTTCATTGGCGCTAAAGCGACCGGTGCGACCATTCACCCACCAGCCGAGAGCCTGCGCTTGTGAGAAGGCCCAGCCCAATTGGTTATTGCGCGAGAGGTTAGATCCAGACGGGGCGGCACTGGGGGCGTAGCGGTAGCCCGGCGAGGGGTAGCCGCTACCCGAGGCGGGTCGCATGGCGCACATGCCCCATCCGAGTGGAGTGGGAAAACCGAGACCATCGAGTCCGTAGTAGGTGTTGTACCCATTAAAAGTTCCGCAGGCGCCGCGCCACGGATTCGGTGGTGGTCCCACGGAGCACGCTTGCAGCCCGTCCGCCGCGGAGGCGGGGCTCGTTCGAACCAGGGAAGCAGTGGTCATAAGTCCTGCGAGCACTATCACGGTGGCCACAACCCGACGCATCCGGATACCTTACCGACAGCGCACCCGCGTGGAGTTGTTTACGCTAGAGAAATGCGCCGACAAAGGGAATTGAGGGACGGGGAAGTCGTCATCGTGACGGTGCACCCCATCTCGCGCGGACTTTTTGGACCGCTCGTGGTCTCGATGGTCTCGATGGCTCTGGTTTCTCTAGGAAACGCGACGTGGCGATGGTTTCACCACGTGAGTGCCTGGGCCACCTTCGTACTCATCGTCCCTCCGGTGGCGGTTCTCGCCATGCGAACTCTGCGTTCGCGCTCGAACACCATCGTGGTGACGAACCAGCGAGTGTGGGTTTCCACGGGCGTGCTCACTACTAGCCGTTCGGTATTGGATTTGGCAACGGTCATTATCACCCGCGTGGATCAGAATTTTCTCGACCGGCTGGCGAAACGCGGAACCGTGGTTATTGAAACAACCCAGAATTCGTGGGCCTTGGCACGCATCCGCCGCCCCGACGCGCTGCGACGAGTGATCGATCATCAGCGGAGTCAGGTGAGCTTTCGCACCTTGTCCACACTCGACGAAGGCGATCGCCTCAGCCAAGCGCTCGAAGACGGATTGCTGTCCAGCGACGAGTACGACCAGAGGTGGCGCCACCTTTTTGGTCCCGAGGGGAAGCGTTGATGCATCATCAAGAGCCCGCGCCCACTACTTTGTTCCCATGACTCATCGCTACCGATGCAACGCCTGCGGTAATCTCACCCGCTTCGACGTGGTGGAGACCACCACGCGACGCGCCTTCCATCACTACACCGTCGGTGGCGAGTTGTCCATTGAAGAACCCGAAATCGTCTCCCACGTGGTTGATTCGGTGACCTGCCGTTGGTGTGGTCATGGTCGCAACGTGGAACTTTTAACCGACGCGTCATAGTTAGTGCGATCAATCGATTCGCTTCAGCCACGAGAAGTACCGGCGTCGTGGTCGTGGGTAGGCCCTCACGGTGAAGAGACGTTCACCCTCACGCGAACGACCTTGCTGGTCGCGGTCAAGGAAAATTGCGACGGCTGTGAATCCTTCCTGCACGGTGACCTCGGAGCCTTCGCTGACTACGACCTACGTTTTGTTGCCAGCGAAGGTGCGTTCCCTACTGCTCGCCAAACGGTTTTTCTGGCACCTGCGGTGCTCCTACAACTCGGTATGAAATGGCCACCCACCTACGTCGTGATCGAGCCACACCCCGCACGCATCGTGGCGGAAGGGGTAGTTTTCTCGCCGGAGCAAGTAGCTGAGGAGATCTCGGTTCGCTGAGTGTCACAGCCGTACACCACAGTGGTGGGACCACCATTGAAGCGAGGTTGTATGTCATCAGAGATTGAAATGTCGATTTCCTGTCGAGATTGTGTACGACGGGCCACCACGGACTGCGACGATTGCCTCGTATCCTTTGTTCTCGGCAGTACGCCCGGCGCAGTGGAATTTGCCGCGGATGATGCAGCCCTGGCTACCCTGCTCAGCGGAGAAGGCATGATTCCGCGATTGAAGTTCGTAGCTATTTCTCCACGACGCCGCTGAGCCCACCCGCTGACTAGCGTGGTGGGTCATGGCGAGCCACCTCCTGGTGACCAACGACTACCTGCCGAAAACGGGGGGAATCCAGGTCTACCTTCACGAACTCTGGCGTCGGCTCGATGCGGGTCGCGCGGTCGTGCTCACGGCCACGAGCGATCCTCGCGCCGCGCAATTCGATGAGGACTGTGACGTGGTCATCGAGCGAGTGCCGGAAGGAACCTTGTTCGCTCCGCAGCCCCGCGCCCTGCGCGCCATCGAGGAGGCCATTGCTCGCCATCAACCCGAAATTGTTCTTCTCGATCCGGCGTGGCCACTCGGTCTTCTCGGACCCCGCTTGTCGCGCCCCTACGGTGTCATTCTCCACGGTGCCGAAGTCGCCATCCCTGGGCGACTGCCCGTGGCATCCTCGTCCATGCGGTACATCTTGCGACACGCTGCGGTGGCCGTATGCGCGGGTAGCTATCCGGAAGCCGAAGCGCGGCGCGTGGCGGGAGCGGACATGCCACCGGTTATTCAAATTCCACCCGGCGTAGACGTGGAGCGTTTTTTCCCGATCTCCTCATCTCGCCGTCGCGAGGTCCGCGAGAACTTCGGATTTGCCGAGAGTGACTTAGTCGTGGCGTCATATTCGCGTTTAGTTCCCCGTAAGGGTATGGATACGCTCATTCGGGCGGCCGCGCAGCTCCGCGGGAGCCTCCCCGAGCTGGTAGTAGCCATCGGCGGAAGCGGTCGTGATCGTGAGCGCTTGGAGAAACTAGCCCACCATGAAAATGCTCCGGTCCGGTTTCTGGGTCGAGTGAGTGACGACGACTTGCCGGGCTGGATTGCCGCGAGTGATCTGATGGTGATGGACTGCCGCAGCCGTTGGCTGGGGCTCGAGCAAGAAGGCTTCGGCATCGTCTTCGCCGAAGCCGCCGCCTGCGGAGTGGCGCAGATTGCTGGTCGGTCGGGAGGATCTCACGACGCCGTCGAACACGGCGTGACGGGGATGGTGGTGGATGACCCGTCCAGCAGTGGCGATTTGGCGACGGCCATGGCCAAACTTCTCGGTGACGCCGACCTTCGAGGCCAACTCGGCAGCAACGCCCGTCGGCACGCCGAATCGACTTTTTCGTGGACTCTGCTTGCGGAGCGGCTCGGTCGGGAACTAGAGACCTTCGATAGGTACCGCCTTGGGGACGAAGGCTGACCTAATCTGATTGCACCGGAGGTGCGAGGTGAGCCAAAAGGCGACCGAATCAATTGAGGTGAAGGCCAGCGTGGATACCCTCTACGCCGTCGCGTCTGATTACCTCCACTATCCCGATTGGGTGGCCGACGTCAAAAAAGTCACCGTGCTCTCGAGTGATGAGAGCGGACGTCCGCTGGATGTCGAATTTCGCGCCGCGGCGTTTGGTCGCACTACCTCCTACACCCTCCGCTACGACTACAGCGAGGCGCCGGCCACTTTGCGTTGGAGCCAAGTTCGCGGAGACCTCACGACGCGTCTCGACGGTTCCTACGACTTTCGCGTGCACGGCGATAGCACGACGGTTCGCTACGAGTTAGAAGTCGACCTCTTGGTACCCATTCCCAGTTTTGTTAAATCTCGGGCGGCTGGCCGCATCCAAGTCCAAGCGCTGCGCGAGTTGAAGGCTCGGGCCGAGTCGCTCGCGTGAGTTCACTTACCCTCGGCGTTGACGTCGGCGGGACCAAAGTTCTCGGGATTGTTCTGACGGACGGCGTTGTGGTCGATTCTCACCGCGTGGCCACGCCCCATGATGATCAACGTCCCGCCGGCGACGCCACCACGGAAGCGGTCTACGCCGTTGTTAACGAATTGCGCGCGCGCCACGATCATGATGATCTCGTCGTGGGTGTGGGTCTCCCGGGAATGATGTCACGAGAAGGAGTTTTGGCCTTCGCTCCGAATCTCCCCACGGCCTCGGGCGCCGACGTGGCCAGCGCCCTGGCGGCCTACGACCCCCAGCTTCGGGTGTTGTGCGAGAACGACGCGGACTGCGCGGCGGTAGCGGAACATCGCTTGGGTGCGGGACGCGGATACGACGACATGATCATGATTACCTTGGGCACGGGTATTGGCGGTGGCATCATTTCCCAAGGTGAATTACTGCGGGGTCGAAGTGGTTTCGCCGGTGAAGTCGGCCACATGGTGGTGGACGCGGCGGGACCACGATGTCCCTGTGGATCGCGCGGTTGTTGGGAGCGTTTCGCGTCCGGTGGGGGAGTGGGGCGCCTCGCGCGTGAAGCAGCCAGCGCCGGTCGTCTGCCGCTCCTGGTGGCTCAATGCGGGGACGCTGAGTCCGTTCGAGGTGAAGACGTCACGCGGGCGGCGGCGGCTGGTGTCGAGGAAGCCGTAGCCGTAATGGATGAAGTGGGCTGGTGGCTCGCGCTTGGTTTGGCGAATTTAACGGCCATTATGGACACCGGACACTTCGTCATCGGCGGCGGTCTCTCAGAGGCCTCACAGCTCCTCCTGCCCTCAGCGCAGCGCCATTTGGAATCTTTAGTAGAAGGATCGTCGGCACGACCACCCATCACCGTCGTGAAGTCGCAGTTCGGAGAAATTTCGGGCGCCATCGGCGCCGCCTTGCTAGCGCGGGAGCGACTCGGGTGAAGGTAGGGGTCCTTCTCCCCACCTTCCAATCCACCCCGCAACGAGCGCTCGACGTAGCCGAGCGTGCGGAGGCCCTTGGCCTCGACGGGGTCTTCGTCTACGACCATCTGTGGCCAATCGGCTCCCCGGAGCGACCGGCACTTGCTCCCTTGGGGATTTTGGCTCGTGTGGCCGAGTTGACGAGCCGTGTAACTCTCGGTGTGTTGGTGGCCAGGGTGGGCCTGGTGGAGGACGCGGTCCTCGTGCGGCAATTTCGTGCGCTGGCGCAACTCGCCCCCGGCCGCGTCATTGCGGGTCTGGGCACCGGGGATTCCAAAAGTGATCCCGAAAATTTGGCCTACGGAATAGCGCCACGCACGGCCACCTCGCGCCGTGAGTCAGTTTCGAAAGTAGCCAAAGATCTCCGCGATTCGTGCGAGGTGTGGGTAGGGGCCGGGGCGACCAGCACCAACGTCATTGCGCAGGACCTTGCGGTGACCTTGAATTTCTGGAACGTGGCCCCGACGCAGTTGATCGAAGCCGCCGCCCGCTCGACGGTGAGTTGGGCGGGGAACGCTGCGGAGAATCTTGAGCAGCAATTGGAAGAATTCGACGACGCCGCGGCGAGTTGGGCCGTATTCGCGCCGGGAATCGATATCGAACGCCTTAGTCAATGGCGTCAACAGCACCCTTCGTAGTTGCTAGCGTTCGGTAATGGAATTTCGTCGGATTAACGGTCTGCCCCCCTACGTCTTTGCCGCCATCAACGCACGCAAGGCGGCCGCGCGTGCGGAGGGTCGTGACGTGGTCGACTTCGGCTTCGGCAATCCCGACCTCCCGAGCCCCCTGATTGCCGTTGAGAAATTGGCGGAAGCTGCGCACAATCCGAAGAACCACCGCTACAGCGCTAGTCGCGGACTGCCCAACCTTCGCCAAGCCATGGCCACGCGGTATAAAAATCTTTTTGACGTCGACCTGGATTACGAAACCGAAGTGGTCACCACCATTGGTGCCAAAGAAGGTCTCACGCACTTGATGTGGGTTCTTTTGGGGCCGGGCGACACGGCCCTCGTGCCCACGCCCTCCTATCCTATTCACCTGGCCGGTCCCGGCTTTGCCGGAGCCACGGTGATACCCGTTCCGATGGAAGATCCGGGAACCTTCGTCGGCGATGTCGGCGACGCTTTTTTTGAATCTCTCGTGGCGGCCTATGACGGCGCGGCTGTACGACCGCGGGTCATCATCTGCTCGTTCCCCCATAACCCCACCAGCGCCTGCGTCGACATCAGCTTCATGACGCGCCTGGTCGAATTTGCCCTCGAGCGTGAAGTTATTGTCTGTCACGATTTCGCCTACGCCGACATGGGCTTCGATGGGTATCGACCGCCCTCAATCTTGCAGGTGCCGCGCGCCAAGGAATGCTGCGTCGAGCTGTACACCTTGACGAAGTCCTTCTCTATGGCGGGCTGGCGCGTGGGCTTCATGGTGGGTAACGCCGAAGTGGTCGCGGCTCTGACCAAGATCAAGAGCTATCTCGACTACGGCACCTTTCAGCCCGTGCAGATTGCCGCCATTGTGGCGATGAACGAAGCGTCGCACTACCCCGACGAGCTCCTGACCATCTACCAGTCGCGGCGTGACACCTTGCTCGAGGGTCTCAATCGAATCGGTTGGAATATCACGCCACCCCGAGGCTCGATGTTCGTGTGGGCGCCCATCCCCGAGCCCTACCGCGAAATGTCGTCGTTAGAGTTTTCGACCTTTTTGGTAGACGAGGCCGATGTGGCAACCTCACCGGGAGTGGGCTTCGGCGAAGGTGGCGATGGTCACGTACGTTTCGCCCTCATTGAGAATGAAGAGCGAACCCACCAAGCCATTCGTCAGCTCAAGCGAACCTTGACCCGACTGAACTAAGAGACGATGCGGGCGGGCGGCGGCGTCCACCCCAGCGAGAAGATTTCGTCCTCGGGCCAATAGATACGCATGGTGACGTTAAAAGCACCTTCGGGAACGGGCAGCCAGTTGGCGAAGGGCACGGCGGAGGGGCGCTCTTGCGACAAGAACACGTCGAGTGAACCGTCGTCGTTGTAGACCAATTCATCGCGATCACCCAAGGCGTAGCGTTCGTCGGGGTTGGGGAAGGGGAAGCCCTTCGGGTCGTAGACGGTGAGAGACCAAAATGCTCGACAGGGTGGTTCTTCCGTAAAGTGCAGTTGGTAGACGTTCTCGCCTTTGAGACCGTGGCCGTTTTCGTCAAACTGCAAACTGGGGTAGACCGTTTCTTCGACCGGGTTGATGCCCAACCCCCACATAGCGATCATGGCGCGCTTGAGATAAAAGTTACCCCACACCGCTGTGGTGTCAGTGAAGGTTCGCCAACCATTCACGAAGGGGGCAATCGCCTTAAAACGTTCCATCATCTCCACGCCGGCTCCCGCGGGAGCGCCGCGTAAGGCCGCTTGGATGGCCGGCGTCTGCGCTGAGGGGTCGTAGGTCTGACCCACGTGGAAATTCAAGTGACGAAGACGCGCCACCATGTTCCAGTCGGTGAGGTGCGGTGGGTGAATGGCGATGAGCTCGCTCGCGCGGGCGAAGAAATCTTCGGCTCCGAGAGCTTCGAGTTGCCGCAGGGGAGGAGTTTTCATGTCGATTGACGCGTCGCGTTCGGCACTCGAGACGGCTGCGGGGTGAGGGTAGGTGGAGAGGGGGGCCATGATGATGGCGTCTTGGAATGCGTTGATGTGGGGGTAGTCCGCCTCGAGGTAGGTCTCGGTGCGACCGAGAGCCCACACGATGGGCGTGGGAGTGTCGATGCGCTCCACGCCCGCGGGAAGTTCTCCGCGCCACGTCGGTGAACAGACGGCGAAGGAGAAGGGCTCGGTTCCGTTAGTGCGGGTGCCGGGGGAAGCGAAGACCTCGGTCCACATGTCGTAGAGAGGCATCATGAAAAAGCGCTTGTCCGGGGTGGCAGGAATGGAAAATACGTAGGGCTCTTCGCTGACGTCAATCCACGCGGTCGAATACAGGGTGTCAAAGTTGGGACGCACGATGCCCCGAAAAGTTCCGGGAGGAAATACGCGCGCATGGGACAGCACGTTCATGGGCTCCTTGCCCC
>Ga0304728_1001996_pt1 | contig 13506 bp, 20 predicted proteins | sample C_130625_MF_Meta_FD_190476 | JGI IMG/M metagenome (GOLD analysis project Ga0304728, IMG submission 190476) | Freshwater microbial communities from Lake Croche, Canada to study carbon cycling - C_130625_MF_MetaG (v2) (version 2) | ecosystem: Environmental > Aquatic > Freshwater > Lake | place... | reverse complement strand
TTGTGGTCGCTGAAGTGCCATCATGTTATCCTCAGAACTCGCCATCATTCGCGACCGTCGTCGCGCCATTCATCCCGGACGTCACCGCCCGTGGTTGCGCCGGACGCACCGTCGTGCGTGCCTCGCCGTATGCCACCTCCTCGTATCCCGCCAGCCCGTCACCGGACCCGTAATACCCTGCCATCGCAAGCGCCCGACCGTACGCCGACGTTTCCGCGGTCTCGACCGGCGAAGATGCCTGCGCGCCACCGCCGGACCCGCGCGTGACCTCGGACGATCCCTCGAACACGCGCCCGTCGGTGAATTGCACCGTCACCACGACGATGTGGTAGTCACCGAGGCTCGTGAACCGCGTCACCGTCGACGCGATCCCCATCGGCCGGATGTGCTCCCCGTGTGCCTGTTGTGCCCGGTGCGCCACCGTCGCGTAGGGTTTCCCCCGTATCTGCATTATTCCGCCCATGTCCCTTTGCCTTCCGTTCCGTGCGCCGTATCAATAGCGCCGGGACCACCCCGAGCGCCTGTGCAATCCGTTCCAGTGTCTCCTTCCTTATCGCTGCCTCACGCTTGCCGTCAGCCACGTCCCGCCCACGCTCGGCGCGCACGATGGTGGCATACGACGTGTTCGACAACCGCGCCAGCGCCTCCATCGACATCCCAGCGAGCAGGCGGACTTGCCTCATGGTCTCGCCGGAGATCCGGACATCGTCCGGCTGACCGCGCCATACCGTGGCACGCGCAAAGTCCGGCATCAGCGATCACCACGTGCGATCAGCCGTCGCAGTTCGTGCCACGCTCGTTCCAAAAACTCGACCTGCCGTCCGTCGTCCAACCCGTATACCGCCCACGTCAGGTACAACCCGTCCGACAACCGGCCCCGCATCGTGCGCCGAACCGCCTCCGGAATGTAGCCGACCTGCACCCGTTCAAGCGCCTCGTCCGTGTCCCGCGGTACCCCGTTCTCGTCACCGTCGATCAGGAACTCCCACCCGAGCCGTGCGACCAGGTGAACGTGCGCCCACGCTTCGACATCGAGCGGTGATCGGAACCGCAACCGCCCATCCGTCGTCACTGCGCCGGTGACCGATACCTCGGTGATCACATCATCCATCAGGTCACCGTTCATGCCATCGCCCCGAAGCCAGACCGCATGACGGCGCGTGCCTCATCCTCGTCGCATTCGATCACGCTGTCGCCGGAGGCATCGTCCACAAGGATCGTGAACACGTCCGGCCTGCGCTCGGGTCGCACGACAACCACCGGCACCGATGCCTGGAGGATGCCACCGCGAACGGGACGGCGATACCGCCCGTACGGCGAGATCATGTCCCACACGTCGGACCACACCGCCGAGCGCACCGTCAGGACGTTCGGCACATCGACGACCCCGTGCGTGACCACGGACAGGTCCGCCAAGTGCCCGTGATCCCGCGTCACCGTGATGTCCGCATCGGGATAGCGCGCGGACAACTCCATGTGCACCTGCACCGCGAATGCGTCGCACGATGCGTTGACATCATCGCCGACCTCGGGACCGACGCCGATCAGCGTCGGTGTGTACGTTACCTCGATCTCCACCTGTTCCCCTTTCATGGTCTGTCCTACATGGTGCCACATGGCTATAGCCATGTCAAGCGTTTGGCGAACCAATCTGGCAACTTGGCTACCACTTCCGGCCGCTCGAAATCGTTCGTCCCATCGCGTCGATGATCGGCATCGCAACCACCGCGGATGCGCGTCGCGCGTCGTTGTCGTACCACGCCTCACCGCGTCCGAGGACGATCACTTTCACGCGATCCTCACCAACGCGCCTGGCAATTGCCACCGCGTCGTATGACCGATCACGGAGCGGACACCAGCCCGCGGTCCCGTGACTTTCGGGCGTCTGGCAAGCGATCACCGGCTTGACGCCATTGCGGTACGGACCACACAACCACCGTGCAAAGTCGTGACCATCGCCCGTCACCGTGCGCCACACGCCGGTACCGACGACGTAAATGAGTCGGCCAGTGTCCCGTTGCCGTAGCAACCACGCGGTCTCCTGATGCAACCACCGTGCATTGTTTGTCGCATGAAGGTTGGCTGCCTCGAAGGCTGTTTCGCGCCGGTGCGCGCCGGTGCGTTGGTACGCATGCAGCACGCAAAAGCGCACCCGACCCTGCGATATCACCCACGCGTCGTACCCGTCGACCAAGCGCTCGCGCATCATGTTGGCGTTTAGTGCGCGTCCAACCCGCCTCGGGTCCGGGCGATCAGGCCTGACCAATGAGACCTTCAACCGTTGCCCGGCGTACAACGTCACGCCCGGAGCGTCCAGCACCGCGCGTTTCGCCGTCTCCCAATCCGGCGCTTCCACGAGCGCCAGCATGTGCTCGTTGGCGATCTGGTTCCGCGGATGCGCGCCGTAGCGACGCACCGTCCATTTGTATGTCGTCACATCGTCACCCCGGCGTGCGCGAACATGTCCATCGTCTCGCTTGACGCCTCGGCTGCCCGCAAGTTCGATGCAGCCACGCGGTAGTAACTCGGCTTGAGTTCGACGCCGACGTACTTGCGTCCGAGTTTGACCGCCTCGTGACCCGTCGAACCGACGCCGTTGAACGGATCAAGGACCACCTCGCCCTTGCCGGACCACAGCCGGATGCAGTTGCGGATGAACGGCAGTTGCAGCGGGCACAGATGGCGTTCGTCATCCTGACCACGCGCTGCGAGCACGGGTAGGACGTCCGTCTCGCGGATGTCCCACCAGACCGGCGCTGCAAGTTTGATCCACTCGTTCGGCGTTACCTCGGTCGAGATTGGCACCGGATGCTTGCCAGGCGTCCTGAACACAAGGAGGTAATCCGCCCATGCCTGCCACATCGCGCGACTGTCACGGCCGAGTTGGACGAATAACAACCCCTTGGAATGGTTGCGGATCGCCTGCGCCTGCGGGTTCTTGTTGACCGTCACTTCCGAGTGAAACACGAAGCCCTCGCTACGGAAGTGACGGATCGTGTCGCCCCGGAAGTCGTACCGGCCACTCGCGCCGTGTGAGTTCTCATATTCCGGCAGGTTCGCCACGTGGATGCAGATGATGCTGCCTGGCTTGTGGACGCGCATCAGTCCCTTGGTGACCCACGACATGTGCTCCCAGAAGTGCTCATGAGACCGCACATTGCCGAGGTCACGCGCCGATGGCGAGTACGTGTACGTGCTCCCGAACGGAATGCTGGTGACGGTCAAGTCGACCGACGCCTCCGGCAGTGCCATCAGCACTTCGCTACTGTCCCCGTTGTAGAGGCTCCACGCCTCGCCGTGTTCCTGATCAATGACGTTCATGCCCATTCCCCTGTCGTTGTGGTCAGCCACGCCGGTACGATCATCGGCATCACCGGGTCGTATACGTCCGTGTAGTCCGTTTCCCCGCGCAATTCCTGCACTTCGAACTCCGCCATCGCGGCGACCAGTTCGCGTGTCAGAACGCCAGCCTCCTGCTCCTTCCGTAGCACGTTGTTGTAGATCGCCCGCTCGGGTTCGGTCAGGACGATGTGCGCCGTGACCGGCCGGGACTGTCCGAACCGCCACGAGCGCCGGATCGACTGGTAGTAACTCTCGTAACTGTCCGACAACCCGACGAATGCCATCCGGGCGCACGTCTGGAAGTTGAGACCGAACCCGGCAATCGACGGATGCGTGATCAGCACGCGGACCTCGCCATCCGCGAACCGTCTCAATAGATCTTCCTTCCGGTCGACGCTGTCGGACCCCTGGACGATCTCCGCGCCGGGTAGCGCCTTTGCCAGTCCCCGCGCCTCGTCAAGCCGTCCGTACCACAGTAGCCACTGTTCCGCCGGTTCGGCATCCACGATCCGGACCGCTGCCTCGACGCGACTGTCGACCGTGGTACGCCGAACCTTGGCGCGCTCGGTCACGCCTTTGAGTTCAGTGAAGAAGAGATGCCCGTCCGGCGCCCAATCGACCTCAACGAAATGCGCCTCGATGGACAGGGTCGGCAGGATGTACCCGTCATCCGGATAGCCCAGGTCCGACGGCAACTTGCAGGCAATCGCCCACGACGCCAGCCATCGGTAGAAGTCGCGATGCGCGTGCGACTTCAGCCGGTACTGGCCGGTCGACCCATCGTCCGATCCTCGCGGTGTGAAGAACTTCGCCAGCATTTCCTGCTGCGTCATGACGGAGAGGAAGTCCGCGTGGTTGCACAGTTCGATGATGTCGTTCGGGGCCGGGGTCGCGGTGCAACACAACCGATAGCGCGTGTTCCGGAATGTCTTCACGAGCGCGCGCTTCGTCTCTCCCGTGAACGCCTTCAGGACCGAACTCTCGTCAAGCACCACGGCCTCGAACGTCGATGCGTCGAACAAGTGCAGGCGCTCATAGTTGCTGACCGTCACGCCGTCAATCGCCTGTGCCCCGGTCCTGGCATACGTCACCGGCACGCCCCACTTCGTGCCCTCGCGGACGAACTGTTGCGCCACCGCCAACGGCGCTAGGATCAGGACGCGCTTCGCATGTCCGCGTGCCAGCAATTGCCGGGACCATTCAAGCGCGATGAATGCCTTTCCAAGTCCGGTGTCGGCCCATACCGCGCATCGACCCTTGCGAAGCGCCCACGCCACAATGGCGCGCTGATGTGGCAGGAGATCGGCGTGCAATTCACCGGGCGCAACCCGGAACCCGGCATCCGGCACCGTCGGCCGTTTGCCCGCTAGGAACGTCATGTACTCCGTCGTCACAGTCCCAACTCCATCTGTCCCTTTGGTTCGCCCACCGTCAACGCCGCCAGGCGCTCCTCGAGGTGCGCCAGCGCAACCGCGCGATCCGTCCCAAGATCCACTTCCGCGTCACGTCCACCGCCCCACGGCACGACCGCATACCGTCCGTCGCGCAGGATGATTTGCCACACGCCGCGCGTCGACCCTTGGGTCACGCTCGTCGGCCTGACGTGGTTGGCACCGACGCGGTACAGCGACGCGACGCAGCGCGCCGTCTCGCCTGCGATCCACGGTTGCCAGCGTGGCAGATCATCCGCCACGTTTTCGAAGATGCGGATGCCGAGCGTCACGATCTCCCCGTCGTATTCCGGGTCCGTGACGTTCACAGGCCACGCCTGTACGCGTCGGCGTCCTCTTGCATCGCGTCACGCAGCGCCCGCAACCGCGCCACCGCCTCCATCAACGTGACACCGTCAGACGCAGCGCCCGTCCACACGTCGCGCCATTCGCCGTTGTGTGCCCGCGCCTTGGACAGTTTGCCGGCTGACCAATCGCGCACCGTCGTCGGTCCCACGATGCGGATCGTGTACGTCCCGTCACATTCGATCAGTCGAACGATCTGACCACCCGCGTCGTTGCGACGCTCGCGATCCTCCTGGTGCCACGTGATCAGTCCGAGGTGCGTGACGCTGCGGTCACCCTCGTTGACCGTGAACCCGCGGTATTGCGGTACCGCGTTGACGACGTACGAATGCGTGTACCGCGTCGGGTCCATCCGCGGTGCCAGTGTTGCCCGGACCTTGGTCGTTCGTGCTTCCATTGCGAGTTCCCCTTTCCAGCGTCATCGTAATACATGGCTATAACCATGTCAACCTTTTTGGGACCAATTCCGGACAAAGAAAAAACCCGCCCATCCGGTGGTCGATGCCGGATGGGCGGGCGGAAACGGAAGGGAACCGGACTGGAAGAAAGCATTGTGGCGGGGAGACCGCCACCATCCAAACGGATGATGCCCGCCGGTGTTTCGCACCGACGGGCACCAGGCGGATTGCACTCGTCGCAACGGGGGACATGCGACGGATGCTGCGCGCAACCGGCGCGCGGGGAAACACGCCGGTCACCCGGTCGGCGTGACGGTCAGGATGATGGCAACCACGGTCCCGATCACGTGGTCCACGGCCTGCTCGAACGGTGCGACGTACTCGCCAAGACCGATCAGGTTCAGGAACGCATCAACCGTTCCCGCACTGGCAAGCGCCTTCGCGATCCAGATGAGCGCGCGAACAATCGCGATCCCCATCGTCGTCGCTGCGATCACCCGTCGCCAATGACGCCGAAGCGCGCTGCCACATGCGAGCACGCCTCTGAATGCGAACCACAGCGCAGATTGGATCACTGACCGGCTCCATATACACGTATGCCCGCCCCACGGTGAGTTGCCGTGTGGGACGGGCATACGGTTGCGTTTGCGCTAGATGTGGTTGACCCAAACGCGTGGGAAACGCACCTACAGGGTGCGATACCCTCCGGTTACCCGGCACCGCGATCATATCACGCAGTGGAAGTGGCTGTGCCACCACCACCGGACCCCACGGACCCTGGCGGATACCCGTTGCCGTTACCGTTCGGCGTCTGGCCGGACCCTCGGAACAACCAGCCCGTCACGGCACCAGCCGCGCCCACGAGCGCGGTTTGGCTCGACTGCGACTGATCGTACAACGCCGACCAACAGATCGCGCCCACGACCATGACGGCGATGACGCCACCGACGCCTTCGCGGAACGTCCACACCGGCTTGTCAGGCACCACCGGCGGGCGCCTCGGCTGGTGGCGCTACCGCTTCGAGTTCGGCAACCCGCGCCCGGAGCGCCCCGATCTCCTCGATCCACCCGGCGAGGCTGGCGCTGTTCGCCGACCACGCCTTGACGGCGCGCAACAGGTCCGGCACTTCCGATGCCGGGTAGCCGGTCTCGATCAATGCCTCGGCGATTGCTTTCAGTTCCGGTGTCACATCGTCCTCCTGGTGCGTCTCCGCCCACGCATCGTACGCGTGCGCGACAAGGATCGGGTCGTAGTATTGCGCTGCCACCGCCTCGCGTGCCTGACCCTTCGGCCAGTAGCGCCAGTGTGGCGGCTGCTCGCGGGACACCTCGAAGTGCAGGTGACAGAACTCCCACCCGCCGGATCGTCCGACCGCTGCGATCGGTTGCGTCCGTCGCGCCGTGGTCCCGATCTCGGTGTACGTCGCGTCACTCAGATGGCAATAATGGACATATGCCCCGGCATACGGCCCGGCGTCAAGACGCCACCACTGATGCAGTCCGAACCCGGTCAGGTCGACCACATGCGCCATGAGTGTCTGATCGGTGATCGCGACCACGGGCGCACCGCAGTCGGCATTCCCGCCGGCCCCGCTATTGAAATCGACCCCGGGGTGGAAACATCCAGCCCCGTTATCGTCGAGGTACCCCCATCCACCCATCGTCGGATTGTGTTCGGTGCTGTCAATCTGGGGAAACACGCTCATCATCCTCCTTGGACCACAGATCCCATTCGTTTGATACGTACGCGTCACGGTTGCGCTCGATGTGCGCCAGCCGGTACAGGCCGGGTTCCGACCTGACGTACGCGTGCACCGGGCATCCGCACGATTGTACCGCCATCGTCGATGTGGCGTAGGAACGCCCGTTCGGACAGTTGTGCCGTGCAATCGCCATGAGTTCATGCAGGCCCGACTCGCTGCCACCCGCCTTGATCCACGTCTCAGCGATGGTAGCCACGGCCCGCCTCGATGCTGTGACCGATCATCGCGATGATGATCCACATCAGGATTGCGCCAATGGCGATGCGGATCACGGCAGTGGTTCCACCGGCGGTGCCGTCCACACGCCGTCAATCAGTGACCACCCTGGCGGTACGAACTCGTCCCGCACCGCGTCATATGCGTACCCCGGTCCGGCATATCGCTTGCGTTGGTTGCCGTTGTACGACGTCTGCACCCACGTGCCTCCGAGTAGGTCGGTGAGAAACGCCTTGCCGAGCATCTCATCCTCGGTACCGTCCGGCGTGGTTATCACATCGTTGGCGACCACAAGCACGCGGATCACGCGGTTGTCGGTGTCAAGTTCAGCGTAATGTGCCATTAGGCTGATCTCGCAATTCTGATGATCACGACGCCTGAACCACCGGCCCCGCCGGAAAAGCCAGAACCACCGCCGCCAGTGTTGGCTGTGCCCGCAGTTCCCGATCCTCCGCCACCCTGCCCGCCAACAGCGCCGGTACCTACCCCTGCGCCGCCTCCCGCGTAATAGGTCGCGGTTCCGGTAATGGAGGATTGCTTCCCGTCTCCGCCGTTACCGTTCGAATTACCAGCCACAGAAGCACCGCCACCACCACCGGACGTATTGCCAGACCCACTGTAATTCCCACCAGCGTTGCCTTGTCCCGTAATGCCAGTTCCGCCGGATGTATGTCCGGCAGTCGGGACACCTCCACCGCCCGAAGAGCCATTGCCTCCAGCGTTATTCGAGTGTGTCCCCCCAACACCACCACCAGAACTGGTTATCGTTCCACACGCGGATGACGATCCACCACCCGCGCCAACGGTCACCGTGGTTGCAGTTGTCGTCAATACCACCATCCCGTCCGTATAGCCTCCTGCGCCACCCCCACCTCCGACGCTACTTCCCGCGTTTCCTCCACCTGAGACTACAAGGCACGTCGCGATGACATTCCGACTTGCAGTGATGCTGCCGCTTCCGGTGAACTTGTAGACGGTGTATGCGTCAATGGCATCTGAATACGTCGTGATTGTCGGCGATCCGGTCGTGGTTATGGTTGCCCCACCTCCGGTCGGACTGCCGCCTGCATTCGCGATCATGCGCGTTTTGCGACCGGCAATGTTCGATTGAATTGCCGTGCTTACACTCACGGCCCGGTCAACCCGTACGCGGTGATGTGGCTCATCATGACACCTGCACTCCGTCAGCCGAGATCACGACATCCGGCGACGTCGCGGATGCCACAAGGTACCGCCAGGTCGTATCAAGGACGTGACCGGCGCTCAACAGGACCGTATCGTTCGCCGCTATCGTCGCGTCGCCGGTGATCGTCCAGTCCCCGTGATACGCGTCGCGCTTGGACTTCGAGACCCGGTACGTCGCCGAGGATGCGCCATTGTTCGCGATGCTGAGATTGGAGAGGACCGTCATCGTCGATGCTGTCGCTCCGTTGTCGTACACCGTCGCACTCGCCGGGTTCGCGGTGATCGTGCCACTCGCGAACGTGCCCGTGATCGTCGTTGCACTGACGGTCTGCGACGCGGACACGGTGTACGTTCCCGTCCCGCCTTTGCCAGTCCCGAGCGCGGTGATCGTGGTCGCAGCCGTGACGCCGGTCCCGGAGATCGTCTGCCCGACGCGCAGCCTGCCAGACGTGACCGCGGTCACGGTCAGGACGGTTGTGGCGATGGACCCCGTTACCACGGCGTTGCTCGACTGACCGGCGTACAGGGTCGTCGAACTGACGGTCTGCGACGCGGACAGCGTGTACGTGCCCGTGCCTCCGGTCCCGGTCCCGAGCGCGGTGATGTACGTCCCGGCAGTCACGCCGGTCCCATCCACCGTTTGTCCGACCGCAAGCGTTCCGGAGGCTACCGCGCTGACGGTCAGCACCGTTGTCGCAATCGACGCCGTCATCACAACGGCATCCTGATACGTGGCAAACGCGGTCCCTGTCCCACCCGTCGAGGTTCCGAGTGCGATCACCTGCAACCCCGGTGCCAGGCCAGTCGCCGACAGCATCTGCCCCGTGGCAAGCGTCCCCGTCAATGCGGTGACGTTCACGGTCAGGTTCGATACCGTCGCGGTCAAACTTCCTGCAACGATGCCGGGTCGCACGAACCCGAGTGCTTTTACGGTTTCGGGCATTACATGCCTCCCAACAAAAACGACTTTTGGAACCCGTTACCGCCGATTGATTGTTCCGCGCCCGCTGCGCCCGCACGGTAATACAGCGCGCCATCCGTCTTCGCGTACACCGCCGTCAGTCCGGCTCCTGGTGCACTCGGACTGGACGATTGCTGCACGAACGTGTGCACCACACCGTCCGGTGAGATCACGAGAATGTTGCCCCGGACCGTATTGTGATCAGACGCAAGGATCGTGTCGGTACCACCCGTCACCGTGCGGATCGTTCCCCAAGCCATGATCGTGCTCCTACGTTGTTGACAGTGTAACCGTCCACGATACCGTGGCGGTCTGGCTGGACGTCTTGGACCAGGACGTCAGGATGCGCGCAAACAGCGTCCCGGACCCTGCCGTAGCGGTTGCCCCGGTAAACAGCCCAAGTTCCGTCCACGACCCGTTTGCGACAGACGTCGGATAGAACGCCTCCAGCGTCGCCGTCGCCGAACTCACTTCAGCAACGGATGCGGTTCGCCACGTAGCGGTATCCGCGGTCACGAGCGCGGTGTCACCCGCGTTGACGGCCGTCGTCCCCGTCCCGAGTTCGAGGTACCACGACGTGGCGCTGAACGTATCGGCAGCGATCAGCGCTGATGCCAGTTGGTTGAGCCCCGCGGTTACCACGAGGTTGCGACCCTCGGCAACCACGACATCGTCCACGCGGACGGTGACGTACCCACGCACGCCGATGCTGTTATTGGTATATACCGCGTCCATATTTCGTCACATCGTACTTCGGCGTGGCAGGCGCCTCGACAGTCACGGTGACCGCCTCCGAGCGCATATAAACGATCTGATCCGCCGCGATGAATTGTTGCAACGGTCGCCCCCGGACGTCCGAGGATGCAGGACGCAACCCGTCAATGATGCGCGCCATGACGCGCGTGATGTCCTCAGCAGCCATCGCTACAATTCTCCATATATATCGGTTGACAGCGTCAGGTCGACCTGCCACTGATCCGGCGTGGCAAACCGCTTCTGGACGTCCGTCACATAGAGGTCGACGCCGGACGCGAATGCGCCCCCGAACCGCCGATCCGATGTGAACCGGAACACCTGACCGTCACGCCAGCCGGACCCGAACACGCGTGCGGTCCCGACCCATTTGTGTGCACGGGTCGCCAGGTAGAGTTGCGCCCGCGCCTTGATCGCATCTTGCGACACGTTCACGAGTTCCGAAGCGCTGAACACGTCCTCGTAGACGCCCGTCGAAACGGACGACCCTTCACGGGTCAGCACCTCGGTGATTGATGCGCCATCAACGACGCGGTTCACCTTGGGTTCAATGTCGAGGTACGGGTATGTCACCGCAACCGTTGCCCCCGCGGGCGGCACGGTCTCGAAACGGACGCCCCAGTTCGGCAGGCACAGGAGCGCGACATCACGCGTCTTACCGTCACCAGGTTTGCCGTCAATGTTTTCCCGCAATAGTCCCCCGTTGGTTGTCGTATACACCGTCGGTGGACCAACGGTCGGCGTCACGGTCACCGTCGTCCCGTTGTACGTTGCTGGCTCATATCCCAGCGGGAAGAATGACGCATACCCGTCGGCTGTCGCCAATGGTTGCGCGAACGATAGTGGTGCGCCGTCATCGTCCGTCGCCACCGACTTCGCGTCCTTGATGAATACGACGTTCGTGATCTGATCGCCGACTTCCTCGAGGACGAGATCGCCAATGGTCGTCTGCGTTTCCCACGTCAGGCTCGCAACCGGCGCTGCGGATGCAGCCCCGGTCAACGGCTGAAAAACGACGTTGCGGTCGTAATCGACGTACCACTTGTACCCGACGATTTTCGCGATGCGGTCAATCGCGCTTGATGGCGCCTCGAAGTCGTACACCTGTTGCGGGATCACATGGCCGTCTGCGATCAGCGACTGCCCCCACGTGATCGCACCCTGATTGCACGTCCCGGTGATGATCGCCTTGACGATGTTTCCCGCGAGGTCAGTCGTCGCCTCGTCGTCACCGGCCGGGATCTTCACGCCCTGAACAAGGAAACGATCAAACCATCGCGTGTAATCGCTGCAATCGACCGCGTACACGTACGATGATGTCCCACCGGATGATTCCGACACGCGCTGCGTCACGCCTGCGAACTCTTTCGTCCCGTCCACGGTCAGGATCACTTCGCGTCCGGCACGCGGAATTGCCACCGCCGGGGTCGTCCCCGAGAACGGCACCACGACCTCGAACGACAGCGTCCCGGCGCGATCTCGCAACGATGAACGCACCGCAATGCTTTCGATGCGCGTGTACGCCTGATACGCGGTACCACCGATGGTCAGGGTCACCGACAGTGCCACGTCAGGCGGTCCCGAACGGCAGTCGCCGTTGCAGTCCGAGTTGACGTCTGAACGCGTCGGCGGCTGCGCGTCCGGCGGTTGCGCCGTCGGCAAACCCGCTTACGTTGATGATCACGGTATCAATGCCTCCGGCACCGAACGATCCAAGCGGTGACGCGCCAGGCATCGTGTCAAGTGGCACGAGTGCCTCGGGTCCAGCCTCGCCGATCATCGCCATCGTCGGTTGCGTCACGATGGCACCACGCGCGCCGACGGTCTTGAAGTTGTGCACGACCCATCGTGCGGTTCCCACGAGGTATGTGTGCGCCGGATGATCAACGTGGATGTTATGGACCGTCTCGACCCGTTTCGCATCGTGCGATTCCTCGACAATCTCCCGCCCGGTTGCCGTCATGACCACCGACCCTGCCAGTAATTCGTCAGCGCGTCGCCATCCGTCCGGCGTCAAAAAAGGATGTTCCGCCGTGGTACTGATCACGTCACCGTAAATGCGCAGGTGCCACACCGGATGATTTACGTGCACGAGCGTGTCCGCGACGGTCGACATGACAACGGTCCCGGTTTCCGGGTCGTAGACCTCGACGATGTCGCCACTCACGATCTCCGCAATCCTCATCAGACCGTTTGACGTCCACACCCGCGTGTCCGCCGTGAAGCACGCGAACCCCCGACGGCCACCAGCAACGGCCTGCACGATGGTCGCTGCAATCCCCGCAACCACGAGCGCGGCTGCCGTCAACGTCGCGCTTGATGTTTCCCCGCCGACGCCTTGCGCCACCGGCGGAACACTCAATCCCTGTGCATTCGGACCCGTCGAGTCGGCGACCGCGTTGTCCGCCTGGATAGTGCGGTGCACCGTCGTGATCATCCGCGGAATTGATGCGAGCGCGTCGATGATCGACCGGATGCCTGACTCCACGCCCCCAAAGTCGATCCCGAACGCGATGATGATCAACGTTGGAATCAGGGACAGGCCGGACATCAATTTCGCCACCGCGTCAAGCGCCTGCATGACTATGCCGGAGACCTCGAATTGCCAAGGCGCGTCGGGTGTCACGATCTCAATGATGCGCGTCCTGAGATCTGCAAGTTTGTCCAGCGCATCGGTCACGATACCGCTGACGGTAACCGTCCACGGTTCTGCGGGTTCGCGCAGGCTCGTCGTGCGCTCCTTGATGTCATCCATCGACGCGACTGCGTCGCCAGTGTCCGCTGTCACCTTGATGGCGACATCCCGTCCCATCAACGTGTCGAGTTTGTTGCGGACCTCGTCATACCCGCTCAGTGCGAGATTGACGAGGATTTCCATGCCTTTGAGACCAGGCACGACGAACTCGGCAATGTTCCATAGCACCTTGATATTGATGTCCGCGAATGTTGGCAGTTTCAGGACCGCAACGTCCCACAGAACCTTGATGGTTGCAACGGGATTGGTCACAAGTTTGGCGATCCACCCGATCAGTTCCACGATCCAGTCGCGCGCCTCGGCAAAGATCTTCGGCCATTCGCCGAGCCGTGCGCCC
>Ga0304728_1001989_pt1 | contig 13528 bp, 9 predicted proteins | sample C_130625_MF_Meta_FD_190476 | JGI IMG/M metagenome (GOLD analysis project Ga0304728, IMG submission 190476) | Freshwater microbial communities from Lake Croche, Canada to study carbon cycling - C_130625_MF_MetaG (v2) (version 2) | ecosystem: Environmental > Aquatic > Freshwater > Lake | place... | reverse complement strand
CTCAAGTTGTAAGAGTAATAGAAGCTATGAAGTTGGTCTTATTTATTTAGATGAAGATGGTAGATATTCTACGGTTATAACTAATAACTATACAAACTCAACAAATAATTGTTTTATACCAATATTAAACTCACCTACTAAAAATACCTTAATAACAACTATAAAACATAAAGCACCTTATTGGGCAACTAAATATAAAATGTTTGTTAAAGACTCTAAGTTAGAGTATCAAACTATTTATGGCGTTATAGTATATAAAGATTCTAATTATGTATGGGTTAAATTAGAGGGTCAAGATAAAAACAAAATACAAGATGGAGATTCTTTAGTAGTAAAAAGAAATGTAAATGGTGTTACTCAAACCTTATTTAAAACTGAGGTGTTAGAGTACAAACAACAACTATCTAATTTTGTTGAAGGAGATGCAGTTATGGAACTTCCAGGAAACTACATTAAGTTAAAAAATGAGGGTGGATTATATTTAGATTCAAATGTAAGCCCTAATACAAAACATTTTGTTGGACATAATCAGCAATATACAGGACCTGATAGTTTCTTTGCTGCAACACAATTTAAACAGTTTGACACAGTAACATCTACATACATTGATTATCCAATAACTGCTGGAAGTAGAATAAATGTTAAAGTTACTAATACCACTATAGCATCTCCTGATTTAAGAATATTTCAAAAGTCTTATGTAGCTCAAAATAACTATCCTAATTTTAAATCTTGGTTTCAAACTGAAGGTAATGGATTGGGTGATTTTACGCATTATGTATTTAGTTCAGATAATAATTTATTAGTTTATAATTTATTAGGAGGACATATAGGGTTTTTTTCAACGGATAATTACCCATCATATATGGATGTAGCTGTAGATATATTATCTTCTTCAGGAGTTGTTATATTTGAAACAGAACCTAAAGATAAAAGCTCTCAAGTTTATTATGAGACACCTGATACATATTTAATAGATTCTAATGGTAATCACTTATCACACGCAATAAATGGAGATATAGACCAAAGTACAGGAGTAGCTGCTAAATTAAATTTATCATTCTTTAATTGCTACACACAAGGTAATGGTGCTGAAAGTTACATAGTGAAAGATTTATTTAATGCAAATTTCTTATCTACTAATACAAGACCTAATGCAGTTGAATTAGATGGGTATAAAGAAAGGAGACAAATAGCATCTTTGACATATAGTGGAAGTTTTGATAAAACTACAAGTTATAACTCCTTAAATGAGTTTAATTTATCAAGAGCAAACTACAAGGACTTAGATGATAAGTATGGAAGAATACAAAAATTATTTTCAAGAGATACGGATTTAATTGTGTTTCAAGAGGACAAGGTTCATAAAGTATTATTTAATAAAAACTTATTATCTGATGCAGTTGGTGGAGGTCAAATAACATCTGTAGAGCAAGTATTAGGACAAGAAGTACCTTTCTCTGGGGAGTTTGGTATAGGAACAAATCCTGAGACATTTTCTAACTATGCAAATAACATTTACTTTGCTGACCAACCTAAAGGAGTTATTCTAAGATTAGGACCTGATGGTTTAGAACCTATTTCAAGATATGGAATGAGAGATTGGTTTAGAGATAATTTAAGACAATATAGTTCAAACTTTGTTGTTGGAGGTTATGATCCATCTTACGACAACTACATATTAGGATTTACAGACCATTATAAACAATTTCAACCATTGGAAGTAGAATGCAATCAAGAGGTAAGTAATTTAACTATTCTTCCAGGAGATAGTGTTTCTTACGATATTAACATAGGAAATAAAGTTGGAGATTATGGTTTTAAATATAATGTAAATGGAGGTGATTTAGATTTAGAAGTTACTATAGGAGGTTATGCTAATAGAGAAACTATAAATGAATCTGGTACTTATTCAATACCAAGAATAGATACAACGGAACAAGCGTCTGTAACTATAATTAATAATACAATTGAAGCATCTACAATATCATTTTCAAATTTATGCCCTGAAAATAATGAATTAGAGGTTATAACTTTAGTAGTTAATGATTCTGCTGATACAGGTAAATCTATGAAAAATCAGTATTCTTGGGAAGATTCTACTTATGGATATAGTGGAATATCTACTAATGTGGATGTATTTGATTCAAGTGGTCTTACAAGATTCATAACTCAAACAGGAATACAAGGAGATGGACCAATACCATTTGAAAATTCTTTAATTAGAGTTTCATCATTTAAGATTAGCGGAGAGTTTACTGCTTGCAATAGAATAGGATATTTAATGACTGACGGAGGATTTGATGCTGCTGAAGTATTAGATAATGCTACATATCCTACTGTTTTACAAGATGGCGATGAAAACTATATTGAGTTTGTTGGACCTATTGATGGAAGAACTAAACTATATATTGTTTGGGATTATATAGATACCGTATCTACAACTACAAATAATATTTTAAAAACTATATATTTAGGAGGTTCTTTTACGATTAATACCTTAGACAATGTAACAAGCAATATAGGAAGTTCTGTAGAAGTAATTTCTGGACCTTCATTTGGAGGAACTACTTTAGATGGATATAATTTAACCTATATAAATAATGGAGATTACTATGATTCTGACTTCTTTATATATAGAGTTAGTTATGGAAATTGCTATGTAGATATTAGAGTTGATATAGTTATAAGTCAAGTTCCTGATTCAGATATTCCTTGTTATTCATACACAATATATGCTGGAAATGGAGAGATTAATTCAGTAGATATAATAGATTGTAACGGAGATAGTCAAACAGCAACTGCTGACGGAACAATAGGAGGACCTACACAAAGAACATTCTGTGCTAGACAATTAGTTGGAACATATAATAATGTAACTACTCATCATTCTCTTTGCTCATAACAAAAAAACAAAAATAAAAATGGCTCAAACATTATCATTCGATGAAAAAACAAATACTTGGACTTCCTTTTGGGGCTATCACCCCGATTGGATGACTAGGCTAAATCGTGGTTTCTTTTCTTTTAAAAATGGTCAGTTATATAAACATCACTCAGAAACATCTCAAAGAAATTACTTCTATAATGATGCAGGAGTAATGGGAGTTCAGGATTCATCGGTAACGGTTTCATTCAATCAAGAGCCTAGTGATATAAAACATTTTAAAACCATATCATTAGAGAGTAATACTAATCAATGGAATGCTATAATAGAAACAAATTTGGATAATGGTCATATATTACAACCTAATTTTGATACTAGAGAGGGAGAGCACTACGCCATGATAAGTAGAAATGACTCTACACTATTAGATTTCACTCATCTTTCAGTACAAGGAATTGGAAGTGCTATAGCGATAGATGGTAATGGTTATGCCTTTGATTTTGTTCCTTCCTTCTTATCTACAGACGATACTTTATATACATTAGATAGTTTTGGAAACCCTCTTGAGATTGGAAGGGTAGAATATTTTGATACAACAAATATAGTTGTAGTGAATCCTCCTATAAATCCAGGGAGTGTAGGTGTATTTTATTTTGTAGCTAAAAGTCCTACTGCTGAAAGTAATGGTATTAAAGGAAACCACGCAACAATTACTCTTACAACTGCTGATAGTGCTAACGAAGCTACATTATTTGCCGTGAATACTGAGATATTTAAGTCGTTTCAATAATTTGATTATCTTTGCATATTAAATTTAATTAAATGGATAGCAATACAAGATATTTTACTGAGGGAGATTACCCTATGTTATTAGAGTGGTGGAAGTTTTGGAGATTTCCTGCCCCAGGTTTAAATAACTTACCTAAGACTGGTGTGATTGTGAACATCAACGATAAAGATGTATGCTCTGGTTTTGTTTACTTAACCAATAGTAATATGTGTTGGATAGAGTTTATAGTTAGTAATCCTGAGGAAAAGAATAAAGAGGTTAGAAAGATTGCTATTTCAGAGTGTATAAATCAGTTATGTTACATAGCTAAAGAGATGGGGTATGAGGTTGCTTATACTTCTTTAAAGAATGAGAACTTACAGAATAAATATTTAGAGGAAGGATTTATTTTAGGAAGTAAAGGTTGTAATGAATATATAAAATTATTATAAGATATGGCAGCAGTAACAGGAGCAGTTATAGGGGGTGTTTCAGCATTAGGTGGAGCTTACCAAGCAATACAAGGAGCAAAACAAGCAAGAGATGCTCAAAATGCTTTAAACAATTTACCAATTCCTGAATTACAAAATGTGTATGCAGGTATGCAAGTTAGTAAATTAGGGAATCAATTAGTTTCAGAGCAAAGTCAAAATAGATTTGCTTCTAATGTTGACGCTTTAAGAAGTGGAGGTATTAGAGGTATTGTTGGAGGTTTAGGAGATGTTAATGCTCAAGCTAAACAAACTGATTTACAAATTAAAGCTGATTATGATAAGCAAGAAAATGATATAGCACAAGCTCAAGCACAAGATGAGGCTAGTATAAGAGCTATGAAAGAAGCAAGGTATCAACAAAACCTAGCATCTTTATCTTCTCAGTATAGTGCTGGACAAGCATCTAAAATGCAAGGGTTAAAAGGAATAGCTGGAGGATTAACTAGCGGTGCTCAAATGTACCAACAACAGGACCAATATAACCAATGGTTAAAAGCTACTGGAGGAACAGAGACTCCTGATACTTATGGTAAAACACCAACTGAGATTAACGGAAATAATAAATCTTTATTTAACTTTAGAGTAGGATAACAAATGGCAATAGGTAAAGTAGACGCATACGCAACGGTACAAGCACCAAATGTAGACTTTGGAGATATAGCTTTAAATGCACAGAAGTTTCAAGGTGAGATGCTTGATAAATTAAGAGCGGATAAAGAAGCTAAAGCTAAGGCAGAGAAACCTAAAGAATTTGAAGCAAATTATGTTAAATCTGAAAAAACATCAGGTATTGCTTCTTATGAATCTAGCAGGATTGATACTTTGCATAAAGCTAATGATAGGATATTTGATATAAAAAAAACGGCTGATTCTATAGGTGGATTTAATCAACTTCCTTCTCAAGTTCAAGTTGAATATCAAAATTTACAAAGTCTTGGGAAACAATTAGATTCAGATGCAGAAGCTTCTAATACTACTTTGAAAACATTTCAAGATAATATTGCTAATTATAGTAAGGCTGGAGATAGTCAAATTAATTTTGTTAGTGCAGCAGCTAGCGGAAAATTAATAATGGAACCTGGACCTAATGGAAAAGCTATTTATAGAGCTTATAAATTAAAAGATGATAATAGCGGAGAGAAAGAATTAGATAAAGAAGGGAAGCCTTTTTTTGCTACTTTTACAGATAAATTTGGAAATGTAAAAGATCATATTACAAATGAAGAAATTAGAAGCGGAGATATAATTAATTTACCTAAAGCATTTGATGAATTATCATTTTACAAAAAAACAGCTGACTTTTTAAAACTACCTGTAACTGGTACTGATACGGGATCTATAAAAAAAGTATTTAATTCTTTATCTACAGAAAATGAATCTAGTTTAAAGTCAATAATTGAAACTCAAGTTATAAATAACAGAGATAATTTAATTGATACATTATATAAATTAGACCCTATAAAATACAAAGAACCTAAAAAAGAATATTTAGAGGAAGATAAGCAATTTGCTAGAAATGGTTTAGAAAAAGGAATAAAAGGAGGAATTGCCCTGTCTAATGTTACAGATAAAAATGCTCCTACTAGAATAAATATAATTAATGGAGGTCCTCAGAAACCTCTCCCTACTATACAAGAAAAACCTGTATGGAATGTAATAACTCATTATGCAGCAGCACCTAAAGAGGGTCTTCCTAAAGGTCAAAAAAGAACTCCTGAATATATACAAAAAAGTTTAATGCTTCCTATATCAAGAGGTGATAAAATAGATGTAGCTGGTGTTGATTCTAACATAGAAGCATTTGGTAAATCTTTAGATACTGATGGCAAATCAATTAGATACTTTTTAAAATATACACCAACAAGTAGTACTTCATTATCATCTGATATAGACATTAAAGAAAAAGAAGGAGAAAATAAAACTGGAAAACAAACTATTGGAAGTAAAATGAAAATGGAACCTCAATATTTATATCTTAATGGTAAAGGTTCAGATGCCGCTGTATTTATGAATGTAGCTTCTAAATTAATAAATCCTAGGACTAATAATTATTTTAATAATGATAAAGAAGTTAGGGATTATTTAGATAGTAAAATAAATAATAATAAATTAAGTAAAACATATACCTCTAAACAAGAGACTACCGCTGAAAAAATGAGAAGAGCTGCTGCTGGTAAATAAAAATAATAAAAATGAACGAAGAACAATTACAATTACTTTACGATAGTTACGCTAATAAACAAGGATTTAAAGACTATGGTGAGTTTAAATCTTTGATGGGTAACGACTCTAGTAGAAAAGAATTTTTTAATTCATCAAACAAAACATTAGGGTTTAAAGATTATAATGAGTTTAATTCTTTGTTAAAAAAAAAAGACAATTTGGAATCAAGTGGAGTAACTCCTCAAGAGGTATCTACTACACCGATAACACCAAGAAAATCTTTATTGGATACAGAAAATCAAAAGAAGCAGTTGGCGTGGGATACTTCAGTTGGAAAATCTAAAGATGTAACATTAGGTGGTTTTAAAATAAATAAACCTATAGTTGGAGCAACAAAAGCTAAGACACAAAAACTTTCATCTATTCCATCTGTCGATTTCAATAAAATGAATGTGGACCAATTGATAGATTTAGACAAGGGTAATGAAGTTACTTATCAAGCACCTACATTAGCAGCTATGGGTGGTGGGGTTTCTAAAACTAAAATGTCTCCTGAATTAAGACCTCAATTCGATAATTTTATAAAAGAGAATTACTCTACTGCTATACAAAAGATAAAGCCTTACGTCTTAAAGAAAGAGGATTTAAACAGCATTGAAGATGATTATAAAGAAGCTCAAAGTGGAGGGTCTTGGCTAGATAAAGCTGGGGCTTATGCTAAAAGTTTTTTAAGTAATATCTCAATGGAAGAAGACGAAGCTGGAGACAGAAACAAAGTTAAGAAACCATTAGATGATTTAAGAAAAGAGGTTAGAGATGAAGCTATACATAACGGAGAGACATTACTTCCAGGTCAAGTAGAGTATAGAGTTAAACAAAAGTTTATAGAGAAAAGAACTAAAGAGGTTAATCAAACTAAAATGAACTCTGCTAAGGAGAACTTAACTCCTGCTGAACAATACTCTTATGGTTTACATAAAGCCGAACAAGCATCTCACTTATCTAAAGAAAACAAAGAGAAAACTAAAAATTATTACGAAACTTTATCTAATAGTAAATCATTACTTGATGACAAGAAACAACTTGTTGATGAGTATAATGAGATGAAAGCTAATAAGACTCCAATACCACAAGACTATATAGATAGATATAAAGACAACGAACAAAATATAGCATTAAACTTAGGATTAGCTAAGGCATATAAAACTGAGATAAATAAAAACCAAGGAGATATAGGTACTTTTGAACAAGAAGCTGCTGCATACACCTCAGAGAATAATGAGATGTTGGATATAACTAAAAGGATTCAGTCTTATGGATATGGTTTTATGGGAGGTGTTCACGAATTTGCTGCTAAATATATAGACAAACCATTAGCTAAATTTGCTGAAGAAAACTTAGCTACTCCTATAGACTATATAGCTGGTCTTGAAAAAGCTGATATATCATATAGTGAAGAATATGCTAAGAAAGCTCAAGACATAAAAGAGGGAAAAGAAGGAGTTGTTAAAGGAGTTAGATTAGGAGGTACTACGAAAACATTAAGTGTGAATAACATTAATGATGCTGCAAATGAATTAGTATCTGTAGTTGGTGATAATGTAGGTATGACTGCTATGCTATTAGCTGGAGGTGAAGTTGGTCTTGCTGCTACAACTATTGAATCTACTAGTGCTAAAGTTAAAGAAATTAGAAATGAAAATGAGGAGTTTAAAGCAGTAAGAGATGAGGCTTTAAAAAATAAAGAGGGGAGCTTTGAGTTTAATGGAGAGAAATATAATACTAAAGAATATGCGAATAAAGATTTGCATTCTGAGGTTGCATCTTATTTAGTTCCTGCTGCTTGGGGAGCAACTATGATTCTACCTATGGCTGGTCAATTAAAGTTCTTACAAAACGAAGCTAGGATAGCTGCTGCCATAGAAAGAGAAAGTCCTGATTTATTACAGAAAACCCTTATGCAAAAAAGTAAGGATTGGACCAAACAATACATAGGTCATTCATTAGGATTGGCAAGAGATTTAAAAGTTATGTCTTTAGCTCAAGCAGGTTTAGATAATGCTTTAGGAAAGAAAGTAGATTACTTTAAAGTTGCTGCAGATTTAAAAGGTTTTAGAGATGCTTTTATACTACACGGAATGAATGCAGGGTTTGCACATGTATTAGGTCAAACAGCAAGACCATATATGACTAACGAAGAAGCTAAAACTATAGATGAAAATGCAAGATTAATATCTTATCTAAATAATAGATTAAAATCTGAGGAGCTAACTCCAGAATCAAAAGGTTTAGTTAAAAAACAATTAGATAGATTAACTGCAGAAAGTAAGGTACATATAGATAATACTATTGATAGGATGTCTAATATGAGTGATGCCGATTATAGTAAGGTAATTGATTTAGCTAAGAAGTCATCTGATTTAAGACAAGAGGCTACTGATACACAAAACTCTAACCTTATGGATATAGAGAAACAAAAAGCATTAGATAAAATTAAAGTAGATTATTTAGAGAATGAAAAGAATCTTAGAGGAGTTAAAGAAAACTATACTCCTAAAAAAGATGGGTTCTTTGCACTTCCTGAGAGAGAACAAAACAAACTTAAAGACGAGGCTGGAAAGAAATTAATTGCTGAGGCTAAGGAAAGAGGAGAGAAAGAGTTTGCTTTTAGTGATAGAGATATAACTATGGAGGCATCTAAGTTGTATGATTTTAAAAACATTCCTAAAGAAGAAGAGGAAGTTGTAACTCCTACTGAAGAGACTCCTAAAAAAGAAGAAGAGTCTGTAACTCCTAAAGAAGAAGTAACTCCTAAAGAAAAAGAAGTGGTAAATCCAACTGAAGAAGTTAAGACTACAGAACCTAAAGTTGATTATAAACTACCTGAAAATTCAGATGTAGATACAATGAGTGTAGTTGAAAACGATGGAAAGTTTTTAATTGGAAACTATACAGAAAAAACAGAGACAAGTAATCCTGTTTTAAAACCTGTATCTGACTTAGAAAATAACCCTTTGTCTTTTAATTCTAAAGAAGAGGCACAAGCTAAATTAGATGAGATTAAGAGTCCTGTTATGGAAGAAATTAAACCTACAGAAACTAAAGCACCTGAAGTAGAAGCTAAACCAGAACCTAAAACAAGAAGTACAAGAAAAACTAAACCTATAGAAGAAACACCTCCTAAAGTAGAGGAAGTTAAAGAAATTGTATCTTTGCCCGAAGATTTAATTAAAAAAATTACACAGCATTTAATAGATAGTAAAACAAAAGGATTTGAAGAAAAACCTTGTGAAATAGGATAATAAAAAAGATATGAGCAAAATAGAAAAACCAGAGAAGTTAAGTCAAGAAGTAGTAGACCTATTACTACAAAGATTACCAGATGAATTTAAAGCATTCTATTTCTATAGAAGTGCTACTAATTGGTGTCAAAATAAAGGATTCTTTAAAGCGGCAGCATTCTTCAAAGCAGAGAGTGATGATGAATTAACTCATGCTAAAAAGATTGAAGATTATTTAGTTGATTGGAATGTTACTCCAGACCTATCAAATATTTTAAAACCAACTTTAGAGTTCACAGATTTAGTTGATATAATAGAGAAAGCATACGATATGGAATATGCTTTATACGAAGGTTACGAAGATGTATCTATGAAAGTATTTAGAGTTCCTGACTTATGCGTATTTGATTTCTTACAATTCTTTAGAACTACACAGAAAGAAGCTGTTGCTGAGTATAGCGATAAACTTAATGTTGTAGAAGGAACTAATAGAGATAGTAAATTTGAGATGTTATTGTTGGAAAAAGTTTTATTTAAAGGATAATAAGTTATGGCAGGACCTTGTGGACATAGTTACGAAGACGAGAATGGAGAGTGGCATAGAGATTTGACAGATGAACAATATTCTAAAGCCTTAGCTGATGGTAAATTAAATCATTTATTACCAAAGGAATTTGTAGATAAAATAAACGAGTCTAAAAAAATAGAACCTTCTAAAGCTACTTCATTTGGTATTAATAAAAGGTCATTATCAAAACTCGCTAAAGAAATAGGTATTGAAGAACCTAAAGAGGGTACAGTACCAACCGTTCAAGAGCAAGTTGATATGGGTAGAAAACTATTAAAAGCTGGAGTTAATGTTGATGATGTAGTAGATTTTTTCAATGAACATGAAGCAGTAAATGGAAATATGATTTCTGTAGTTAGAGCTCATGTAGAAGAACTAACTAGAATAAGAAATAAAACTATTGATGATAGAGTTCTTTTAGTTAAAGAAAAAAAATTTAAAGAAGCAGATAAAAAATTTAATGAAATAGAAAATATATCTAAAGAAATAAGTAAATACGAACAAGATGTACTTGCTAAAATGGCTTCTAAATCTTCTGAATCTTTAAGAGCTTGGATAGGAGAAAATGAAATTAATACAGATAATGTTGAAGATTTAACAGCTGCATTTAAAAAACAAGTTGGAGGTAGAGAATTAACTAAAGAAGAACAAAAGAAAGTTGATGAGGCTTCTGCTAAAAGTAAGAAAACCAAAGAACAAGAACAAGGAGTTGTAAAAAAAATAAGTAAAGCTTTTGAAGGAATTAAAAAAGTAAGTATAGATATAAAATCTTATTTTGAAGGGAAGAAGGATAATAAGTTTACACCAGAAGAAGCTAAAGCTATTTGGGAACACGCTAAGGAAAACTACATAGATAAAGGAATTGGTTTTGAAGAAACAGTAATTAAGTTAGTTGCTGATACAGGTCTTACTGCTAAACAAATAATTTCAGCTATAGCAACACCAAAATCAGCTAGAAAGCTAAGTCAAGAAGCTCTAAAGATTCAATCAAATAGAAGAAAAGCAATAGCAAATGCTAAGTCTATAATAGCGGAGGCAAATAAGAGTGGAATAGGAAAAATAATAGCTAAAACAAATAAGTTTACTACAGCTGTAGCAACTGCTTATCACGGTACTGTAGGTGTATTTACTCACGCATCTGGATATATTAAGAAACCTAGTGAATACAGAAAGTTTTTTAATTTTATAAAAGAAACGTATAAGTTTTCATTTGGAGCTGCGGCAAGTAAAGATATATTAGCTCAATATCATACAAAGATTTTAGATTTAAAATCTCACGAAAGATATGATTTTTGGGATAAACAAAAGTTAGCTATAGATCCAGATAAATTTTATGATGAAACAGAAGCTGCTAATAACTTTTTTAAAGCAGCAAGTGAAATAGGAGAGAGAGGGTTTAATTGTTTAAAACCATTTAGATTAGCTCTAGCTGAAGGATACTATGAAAAATTAACTCCTGAAGAAAGAAAAGACACAGAAAGAATTAAAGCTATAGTTGATTTAGTTAATCACTCAACAGGAGCTTTTAAAAAGTTAAAGATGAATGAAGGTGCTCAAACGGTATTATCAACTGCATTTTTTGCACCTAATTTAAAGCTTGCTAAATTATTTTACAATGTAGTAGATCCTGCAAAAGCAATTTGGTCTATGAAAAGATATACTAAATTAAGTCCAGCAGAAAAATATAAAGCTAGAATAACATTAATTGATGCAGGTGAAAGAATTGGAATGACTATAGCATTTTTAGCTATTAATCAGTTTATATTATCTGCTTCAGGTTCAAAGAAAAAAGTAAATATATTTAATCCACATGAATCAGATTGGTTAAAATTTAAAGGAGGAGATATTGAAGTTGATACAGAAGCAGGAGCACAATGGGGTACAAAAACAGTATTTGCTTTAGCATATAATATGAAGACAGCATGGACAAATCAAAAAGATCCTTATGGTAATTATAAAACACCTGATGATAAAGATGCAGAAACATTAGGACAACAAGTTAGATTTTCATTAAGTCCATTAGGAGGAATTGTTTGGGATTTTGCAACTGGAAGAACAGCTATGGATAGACCTCTTCCATTTGCTAAAGGTCAAAAAGCAACTAAAAAACATCCTAGATATACTGCTCTTGAATATTTAGGATCTAAAGGACCGATACCATTAGCAGAGGGAATGGATGTATTTGTTGAAGGAATGAGAAAAAGCGGAATGAAAGACCCTGAAATTGTAGATTACTTGAATAATTCATTAAAAGCTATAGGAACTGCCGCAGCAGCTGGAGTTATAGGTATAAAAGTTAAAGGATCTAAAGAAGTTAGTGAAGGTAAAAAAATGTCTATTCAAGAGATGTATAATCAATTAAATAAAAGTACATCATCTAGTGGAAATGCACAAGAAATGTATAACCAATTAAAGAATGCTAAGTAAGAAAGTGCATATCAAATGCAATGTAAATAAATATAAATACTAATATAGGAAGTATTATTCTTGATATATTTTCTATTTGTTTATCTGTTATTTTCATAGTTTATATTTTAAAAGAAAGCCACCTAAATCAATGGGTGGCTTTTATTAATTTCATTACTTCCTCAAACACAAACTTATTCTGTGCTTGATTGCGTGGCACATATATAACGTAGTTTAAATTGTTATCTGCTATATATTTTTTAAAAAGTTTCATCCTCATTTGATACACATCTGTAGCAATTCCCTTACATTCTATGATTACTTTTAAACCATTTATATCAAGAGTAAAATCAGGAGTGTATTTAATAGCTAAGTGAGTTTTCTCTCCTTTATTTATTAACTTATCCTTACTATTTATAGTCTTTTCATAGGAAGCATTAGGGAAGTGAAATTTATCTATGATTGTGAACACTTCCTCCTCATATTTAATTTTCACTCCAGCATCATCAAACAACTGAAATAGGTGTTGTTCTAATCTACTATCGAATTTCCTTCCTTTATAAGTGGTCTTAATTGCTCTTGATATATTCTTTCCCATAAGGCAAAGTTACAACAAAATAGTTTGTTTAGTAGTTTCGCAACTCATTTTATGAATACCTCCTGCTTGATTGCACTTAGGACAATAATCATCTTGCACACATTTAGGATAGGAACATTCAGGTTTATTACATATTTCTCCTTCACGTTTAATACCATCTCTCTTACATTTAGTAGAGTCTTTACCATTTGGGTAGAAGTGGCTACAATTAATTTCATCTTCTTCAAGAGTAAATCCTCCATAAGACTGCCTAAAATCACTAGGAGTTGCTGTGTATCTATAACAAAATTCTTTTGATGGGCATAGTGCATTAGCACACATTGAAATATCAGGCATTGTATTTATCTTTTAAAATTAAATCG
>Ga0304728_1001984_pt1 | contig 13546 bp, 9 predicted proteins | sample C_130625_MF_Meta_FD_190476 | JGI IMG/M metagenome (GOLD analysis project Ga0304728, IMG submission 190476) | Freshwater microbial communities from Lake Croche, Canada to study carbon cycling - C_130625_MF_MetaG (v2) (version 2) | ecosystem: Environmental > Aquatic > Freshwater > Lake | place... | reverse complement strand
GACCACTTTCAATGGCTCGAAGAGGTGCAAGGCGCGCAGGCCCTGGCCTGGGTGGGCAAGGAAAACCAGCGCAGCCTGGACGTCTTGCAGGCCGACCCGCGCTTTGCGTCCTTGCAGCAGCAGGCGCTGGCCATCGTGCAGGCGAGCGACCGGGTGCCTATGCCCAGCTTTCGTGGCCACCATATCGACAACTTCTGGCAAGACGCCAGCGCGGTGCGCGGTGTCTGGCGCCGTACCGACTTGGCTTCTTACCGCGGCGCCACACCGCGCTGGGAGACAGTGCTCGACTTTGACGCACTGGCCCAAGCCGAATCGGCCAATTGGGTTTACAAAGGCGCCAGTTGCCTGCAACCAGCGCAGCGCCTGTGCCTGGTGTCGCTGTCAGACGGCGGCAAAGACGCGGTGCAGATGCGCGAGTTCGACACCGAGACCAAAAGCTTTGTGCCAGGCGGCTTCGCCCTGCCCGCCGCCAAGCAACAAGCCGCCTGGCTGGACCAGGACACCTTGCTCGTAGCCCGCCCCTGGAGCCCTGAAGACGTCACCGAGTCGGGCTACCCTTTTATCGTTAAACGCTTGCGCCGGGGCCAGAGCTTGGCGCAGGCCCAAGAGGTGTTTCGTGGCGATAAAAAAGATGTGGGCAACTGGCCCGGCGTCATCCGCGACAGCCAGGGCCGCTTTGTCGCGGCGTATGTGGAGCGCTCGGTGGCGTTTTTTGCGCATGAGTTTCACATCCTGACCGACAAGGGCCCGGTGCGCCTGCCGGTACCGCTCAAGTCCAGCTTGCGCGGCTATTTGGATGGGCATATTATTTTCAGCCTCCAAGAGGCCTGGACGCCAGTGGCTGGCGGCCCGACATTTGCCCAATCGTCTTTGGTGAGTTTTGATTTGGCCGCTGCCCTGGCCACGCCGGCCAAGCTGGCGGTGCAGCTGGTGTTTGCGCCGCATGCGCGCCAGTCCATCCAGGGCGTAAGCCACACGGCCAGCCGCCTGGTTCTGAGCCTGAGCACCAATGTGGTCGGCGAGATGATGTCCTTCACCCACGGCCCCCAAGGCTGGAGCGGCCAGCGCCTGGACTTGCCCAGCCCGGCCAGTTTGGGTGTGGTCAGCGCCAGCGATGGGGACGAGCAGCTGTTTGTATCGGCCACCAGCTTTTTGGTGCCCACCACGCTGTGGCTGGCCGATGCTGCCTCGGGCAAGACGGAGGCGGTGAAGGCCTCACCCGCGCGCTTTGATGCGCACGGCCTGATCACCGAGCAGCGCGAGGCCATCTCCAAGGACGGCACGCGCATTCCTTACTTTGTGGTGCGCCGTAAAGACTTGCCGATGGACGGCCAGGCGCCCACGCTTTTGTATGCCTATGGCGGCTTTCAGGTGCCTATGAACCCCGGTTACTCGGCGCTGACCGGCAAGCTTTGGCTGGAGCGCGGTGGCGTGTATGTGCTGGCCAATATCCGTGGCGGCGGAGAGTTTGGCCCGGCCTGGCACCAAGCCGGCCTCAAGACTAAGCGCCAGGTGATTTACGACGACTTTGTCGCCGTCGCCCAGGACCTGATCGCACGCAAAGTGACCAGCCCGCGCCGTCTGGGCATTCAGGGCGGCTCCAATGGCGGTTTGCTCATGGGCGTGCAAATGACGCAGCGCCCGGACTTGTGGAATGCCGTGGTCGTGCAGGTGCCCTTGCTCGATATGCTGCGCTACCACAAACTGCTGGCCGGCGCCTCCTGGGTGGCCGAATATGGCAGCCCGGACGACCCTGCCGAGGCGGCGTTTTTGGCCCAACTCTCGCCCTACCACCAGATCAAAGCGGGCGTGGCCTATCCCGAGCCGTTTTTTGTGACCTCCACCAAAGACGACCGCGTGCACCCCGGCCATGCGCGCAAGATGGCCGCGAAGATGCAGGCCATGGGCTTGCCCTTTTATTACTACGAGAACACCGACGGCGGCCACGCCGCTGCAGCCAATCTGAAGGAAACCGCCAAGCGCGTCAGCCTGGAGATGGTCTATCTCAGCCGCAAGCTGATGGATTAACGCGGGACGGGCGCGGGCGTTTTGCCCGCGTCTATGGGCGGCATTTATTGGCCGCGCGCCCAGTACACGCCCCAAACCGCCAGCGCCATGCCGATGAGGGCGCTGCCCGAAAAAGACTCGCCAAACAGCAACCAGGCCACCACGGCCGTGCAAGGTGGCACCAGGTAAAACAGGCTGGCCACATTGACCGAGTTGTTGTGGCGTATCAGCCAATTGAGCAGGCTGACCGCACCGATCGAGAGCACCAGCACCAGCCAGCCCATGGCAAACACCATCTCGGGCACCCAGTCGATGTGCAGGTCCTCAAAGAGCGCAGCAGCAATGCCGGTGGCCACCAGCGTTGGCACAAACTGGGCGATGGCGCCCGTGCGCCAGTCAAAGCGTGGGCAAAAGCGTTTTTGGTACAGCGTGCCGCAGGTAATGGCCAGCAGCGCTACGGCGCAGGGGATGAGGGCATGGATATCAAACCCCGTGCCCAGTTTATTGGCCACCACCAGCGCCACACCGCCCAGGCCCAACAAGAGCCCCAGCCACTGGCGCCGCAGCACGCGCTCGCCAAGCAACAGCCCGGCGCCCACGGCGGTGAGCAAGGGCTGCACACCCACCACCAGCGCCGCCACACCCGCAGGCAGGCCTTTAGAAATCGCCACAAACACGCCGCCCAGATACACCCCGTGCAAAAGCAAACCCGCTATGCCGATGTGCACCCAATGCATGCGGCGCTGCGGCCAGGGCGCGCGGCTGACAAGCGCGATGCCCAACAGCAGTACGATGACCACGCCATAGCGCACAAACAAAAATGTCAATGGCCCGCAGTGCGGCAATCCCAGGCGCGCGCCTATAAACCCAGTCGACCACAGGAGCACGAACACAAAGGGAAACAGGCGCGCCAGTCGCTCGGACATCGGTATTTCGCTGCGCGCTTAAGGCAGCTGCTGCGCCAGCGCAATGTACTCGTGCACTGGCACCTCTTGGGCGCGCCGTTGCAAGTCAAACTCGCCGTCAAAGCCTTGTTCTTGCAAATATTTGCCCAGCGTGTGGCGCAGCAATTTGCGCCGCTGGCTAAACGCCACTAGCACCAGTGTGCTCAAGCGCGCGGCGTCCACCTGCGGCACCTGGGCGCGCGGCACCATGCGCACGATGGCGCTGTCCACACGCGGGGGCGGATCAAAGCTTTCGGGGGGTACGTCCAGCACGTTTTCCATGGCGTAGCGCCATTGCAGCATCACGCTCAGGCGGCTGAAGTCCGCGCTGTCGGCGGGGGCCACCATGCGCTGGACCACCTCTTTTTGCAGCATGAAGTGCTGGTCTTGCACCCCAGCGGCAAAGTCCATCAGATGAAACAAGATGGGCGTGGAAATGTTGTAGGGCAGGTTGCCCACGATGCGCAAGCCGCCCTGCTCGGCTGCCGCTGCGCACAGGGGCGCGAAGTCCACGCGCAGCACGTCAGACTCGATAACCTCTAGTTGCGGGTGCAGGCGCAAGCGCAGCGCCAGATCGCGGTCCAGTTCAATGACGGTGAGCCGGCCCAGGCGCTCGACCAGAGGCTGGGTCAGCGCGGCCAGACCGGGGCCGATTTCGACCATGCTTTGGCCGCTCGCCGGGGCGATGGCCTGCACGATGGCATCGATGATGCCGCCATCGGTCAGGAAGTGCTGGCCGAAGCGTTTGCGCGCTTGGTGGTGCATAGGCACAAGGGCTTAGCGCGCCTCGCGCATCTCCACAAAGGCTTTGTCGCGCACATCGCGCTCCCAGATCACAAAGTTCTCGTCGTAGCGGCGGGCGCGCAGGGCGTCGCGCTCGCGCTCACGCAGTTGCGCTGGCGTCATGTCGGTGCTGCGACGCTCCAGCACCTGGATCAGGTGCACGCCAAAGCGCGAGGCCAGCGGCGCGCTAATCTCGCCCGGGGCCAGGCGGTTCATAGCGTCTTCAAACTCGGGCACAAACATGCCGGGCGAGGCCCAGCCCAATTCGCCACCGTCGGCGGCGCTGCCGTCTTGCGATACATCGCGTGCGGCCGCTTCGAAAGTGACTTTGCCGCCCAAAATACGGCCGCGCAATTCGGCCAGCCGGGCCTGCGCTTGTACCGGGCTGAGTACCGCATCGGGGCGCAGCAGGATGTGGCGGGCACGGGTTTGCGGGATTTTGTCGGCCATGGCCAGGTTGCGCCGCTCCAGAACGCGCAGCAAATGCAGCCCGGCGTCGGAACGCACCCAGGCCGAGACGCCACCTTCGGGCAAGGCCTGTGTCGCCTGGATAAACAGCGGTGGATAGCGGTCGCTGCGGCGCATGCCCAGCTGGCCCGACTTGCTGCGCTCGGCGCTGGAAAGCTCTTTGACCAAGGCCTCAAAGCTATCGCCCTTTTTTAGGCGATCTGAAATGGTTTGCGCCAGCGCCTGGGCTTTGGCCAGCGCGTCGGCGCTCGGGTTTTCGGGCAGGGCCAGCAGCAGGTGGCCTAAATTGACCTCTTGATTGGCAGGGTCGGCGGCTGCGGCTATGCGCACCTCCAGCGCGGCTTCGACTTCGGCGTCGCTGATCTTGATTTTGGCTTCCACCTCTCGCTCATGCAGGCGGCTGAGCACGATCTGGTCGCGCAATTGCTGACGGAAGGTTGCCGCAGAGATGCCGCGCTTTTCCAGGTTTTGGCGCAATTGCGTGACATCGGTTTGGTTTTGTGCGGCGATATTGGTCTCGGCCTGGTCGATGCTGGCGATATCGGCGCGGATGCCCATTTCACGGGCTAGTTGCAACTGGCTGCGGTCATTAATCATGCGCTCGATCACGGCGGTGCGCAGCTGTGCCTCGGGCACGGCTGGCTGGCCTTGCTGGGCGCGCTGCTCGATGATTTGCTGCATCTGCTGCTGCAACTCGGAGTTCGTCAGAGGTTCTGAATTAATCAGCGCGACGATGTAGTCCCCGCCGCTGGCGGTTTGCGCCAGCGACCAGGGGCTGGCCAGTGCGAACAATACAAATATCCAAACCGTCAATTTCATGGTGATCCATTGTCATTGTTGAGGCCGCTGTTGCTGGCCTTGCTGTCGCGCAGATTTTGGTAGCGCGAAATACTCGATGTGAGGGTCTTCAAGGGGTCGATGCCAATGCGCGTGAACCCGACAAATTCCAACTGAAACATCAAACTGGTGTTGGCCGTGTCCTGGTTGATCTGTGAACGCACCAGAACTAGGCGTGAAATCCAGCAGCCCGCATCGTACTCGACACCCAGCAAGGTATCGACCAGGCGGCTCTCGCGCAGGCTGTAGGCCAGGCGCCCGACGCTGTAGTAGCGGCCACTGCTATCGCTGCGCTGGCCGCCCCAGAGCGCCGCCATGGGCCACTGCCAACTCAGGTCGACTTGCTCGTTGGCGTCTATGGTGTCGCTGGGGTAGCGCTGAAAGCGGTAGGCCAGATTGAGCAGCTGAAAGTCGCCCGGATGGTAGCGCCCGCCAATCACCGAGCGCACGGACTCGTCGGTGCGGCCGTTGTACTGCACGGTGGCGTCGAGTGCCCAGCGCTCATCGAGGTTGACGTTGGCGCCAAACAAGATGTCGCTCACGCCTGCGGCGGCCGGCGCGTCACCGGGGTTTGCGGTTACGCGCTGGGCCTCAAAACGCAGGCGCTGGGCCACACCAAAGTTGGCCAATTGCGCGCCATTGTCCTGGCGCAGCAAGCGGCTGGTCAACCCCAGGGTGAGTAGGTTGTTGTCCGAGATTTTGTCGTGGCCGACAAAAGCGTTTTCAGTAAAGATGGTCGCAAAGTTAAAGGCATTGAGCGCGGTGTCGTAATTGGGCAGGGCGCGCTGGTCGCGGTAGGGCGTGTACACATAAAAGGCACGCGGCTCCAGGGTTTGCAGCAGCTCGGTGCTGCCCCATTGCACCGGGCGTTCAAACACCATCCCGCTGTCCAGGCTGAAGCTGGGCACCACGCTGTTGGCGCTGTATTGGCTGCCGATGGCCGCATCAAACTGGTAGGCCGTGGCGTGCGCCTGCACCTTAGGGGTCACAAAAAACGCCGGCCAGACCAGCGGATAGCTCAGCTGCGCCTGGGCAAAAGCCCGCTGTGCATTGGGTTGTCTGGTCAGGCTGCGGTCGGCCTCAAAGCGGGTGAAGTCGGTGTCCACCGCCCAGTCCAGGCCGCGCACATTGTCTTGTGCCACGCGCAACGTCCACTGCGGCACCCGGTCGTAGGCCGGCACCATGGGCGCGGCCTCGCTGGGGTCTTGCAGGGTTTGCCACTTTTGGTATTTGAAGCTGGAGTACCAGTCCCCGCGCATCCACGAGGCGCTCAGGTCGGCGGGCAATTGGCGCGGTGTGGCTCCGGCGATGGTGCTGCCGTTGGTCAGGGCGCCGCTGTTGGCAAAGTCCGACCAAAAATAGTCGTCTCCCACCCGGTTGATATTGGCGCTCAGCGCCAGCGGGCCCCATGGGCTGGCCACGTTGGTCTTGTGCAAGATGGCCGCACTCCAGCGGTCGCTGCTGCGCAGGCGGTCGCTGGGCATGTAACTGAGCTTGGTGCTGCCCTCCATCTGCGGCTCCAGGTAGCGCAGCTCGGCGCCCAGGTTGACGCCGCGTGCCGTCATCAGCGTGGGCGTGAGTGTCAGGTCGCGGTTGGGTGCGATGTTCCAGTAATACGGCACCGCCACCTCAAAGCCGTTGGCATTGCCCAGACCGATGGTGGGCGCCAACAAGCCCGATTTGCGCTTATCTGACAGCGGAAAGCTGATCGGCGGCACCGGCAGCAAGGGCACGCCCTTAAATTGCAGGTAGGCGCTTTGTGCGATACCAATGTCTTCTTCGTTGTCGATGCTGATGCTGCCGGCCTTGAGCACCCAATCGGGTAGCCAGTCCGGGCCAGGCAGGCGACGGCAGGTGGTGTAGGTAGCGTCTTGGACCGTCATGTGCTGGCTGTCGGCAAAGTCGGCACGCCGCGCCTCGCCGTGCGCGCCGTTTTGCCCAAAGCGGTAGCGCGGGGCGGTAAAAAAGCCTTTAAAACGTTCCACCTGCAGACCCAGTTCATCGCCCTCGTACACATTGCCCCCGCGTTCGATGCGTACCTGTCCTTGGGCCAGCAAATAGTCGGTGTCGGGCGTGTACCGCATGCGCTCGGCCTGCACCAGGGTGTCGGCTTTGCGGATCTCGGCCTTGCCTTGCAGCACGGTTTGCTGGTCGGCCACCCCATAAATTTGGTCAGCGCTCAGGTAGACGCGCTTGTCAGCAGGGGCTGGAAGTGGTGCAGCCACTTGCGCCAGTGCCACGCCATGTAAGCCCAAGCAGAGCAGCGCCGCGCCCGCACCCGCTGGTGCGCAATACCCTGATGCAGGGCGGGACCGCACGGGCAGGGCGCGCGCAAAGGTGGGCATGGGTGCGAGGGCGTGGGACACAAAAAGAAGGACAATGGATTATCCATGAGCCCCCCGATCCCTTTGTGAACGTGCAAACCCCTCCCCCCGCGACTATTGCGCCCGCTGATACTTCCCCGCTGCTATGGCCCGATCCCCAGCGCCAGGCGCAGTGCGCCGCCTGGTTGGCCCGCTTGCAAGAGCGCTTTGCCCTAGCGCCGCACAGCCTGCGCCTGGCCTCGGCGGACGCGAGTTTTCGGCGCTATTTGCGCCTGGACAGCGCACACCCGGACTTCGCCCCCAGCCTGGTCGTGATGGACGCGCCCCCGGACCAAGAAAACAGCGCCCCCTTTGTGCAGGTCGCTAAGCTGATGCAAGAGGCCGGCGTACACAGCCCTCAGGTGCTCGATTGGGATGCCGAACACGGCTTTTTGCTGCTCACCGACCTGGGCCCGCACACCATGATGCAGCGCATCGACCCCAGCGCAGCCCCGCCCCTGGCGGCCTATGTAGACGCCGTCGACACCCTGATACGTTGGCAGCAGGCCTCGCGCCCCGGCGTGCTACCCCTCTACGACAAAGCGCTTTTGTGCAGCGAAATGGCCTTGTTCTCGCAGTGGTACCTGGGCGCCTACCGCCAAGTCAGCCTGGACGAGGCCCAGAGCCGGGTGCTGGAAAAGGCTTTTGACACCATTGCGCAGGAGAACCTGTCCTGGCCTTGTGTGTATGTGCACTGCGACTTCATGCCACGCAACCTGATGGACAAGGGCCGCGACCAGCCCCTGGGCGTGCTCGATTTTCAAGACGCACTCTACGGCCCCATCACCTACGACATTGCCAGCTTGGTGCGCGACGCCTTTATCAGCTGGGACGAGGATTTTTGCCTGGACGTGCTGGTGCGCTACTGGCAAAAAGCCCGGGCCGCCGGTTTGCCGGTGGGCGATGACTTTGGCGCGTTTTACCGGGGCGCCGAGTGGATGGGCTTGCAGCGCCATTTACGCATCGCCGGTATTTTTGCCCGCCTGAGCCTGCGCGATGGCAAGCCGCGCTACCTGGCCGACACGCCGCGCTTTATCGGCTACATCCGCGCCACCTGTGCACGTTACCGCGAACTGGGCCCGCTGCTGCGCCTGATCGACCAGGTCGAAGGCACTACGCCCCCGCCCATGTTTGTGTTTGGCCGAGGCTAAGGCGCCCATGCCGCGCTTTTATTGCCCTATGCCTTTGGCTGCCGGTCAGGTGCTGGACTTGCCGCCCGGCGCGGCGCGCCATGTGCAGGTGCTGCGCATGCAGCCGGGCCATAGACTGGAATTATTCAACCACGGCCCGGGCTGGGATTGGGGACAGCAGGCGGCGCCGCCCTCGGGCCAGTTCAGCGCCGAGATCACCGCCATGGGCCGCAGCCAGGTGCAGGTGCGCGTGCTGGCGCACCAGGCGCAGGAGCGCGAGGCCGCGCGCGCTGTCTATATGGCCGTGGCCATGCCGGCCAATGAGCGCATGGACTGGCTGGTGGAAAAAGCCACCGAGCTGGGCGTTGCTGCTATCTTCCCCCTGATCAGCGCGCGCAGCGTGCTGCGCCTGGCGGGCGAGCGTGCGGACAAAAAAGTAGCGCACTGGCAGGCCGTGGCCATCTCGGCCTGCGAGCAGTGCGGTGGCAACCGCGTGCCGCTGCTGCACCCGGTGCAGAGTCTGGAGGCGTTTTTGGCCGCAGGCCTACAAGCACGTTTTGCGCATGCGCCTGCTGCGCCGCAGGCCATGGTGCTGTCTTTGCGCGAAGGGGCTGGCGCTTTACGCGCTTGGCCGGGCATGGCAGGTACGCAGCCGGTGCTTGTGGTTTCCGGCCCCGAAGGCGGCCTGACCGAGGCCGAAGAGGCGCTGGCCCTGGCCGCGCATTGCCAACCGGTGTCGCTCGGGCCACGGGTGTTGCGCGCCGAGACGGCGGCACTTACCGCGCTGGCGCTTTTGCTCTGAGTGCGATGGCTGCGGCCTAGGCCGCTTGGAGTTGCTGCATTAATGCAGGCAGGCTGATCGCCGTGGCCTCTTGGCGCATGGCAAAGCGCTCGCCACCCGGGTAGACGACATAGCGTTGGCTGATCTGCAAATCGTCACACGCCAGGCCAAAACCTTTGCTCAGCGCCGGCGTGCTCGAGCGTTTGATTTCAACAGCCATCCACGGCTGGCCCGCCCGCTCCAGGACCAGGTCCACCTCGGCCCCGGCGTGGCTGCGGTAGAAATAGGGTACGCACTGTGGCGGCGCTGCGGCCAGCAGGTTGTCGATGCAAAAGCCCTCGTAGCTGGGCCCGCACACCGGATGGCCCGCCAGGTCGTGCAGGCTGCCGATCCCCAGCAGCGCGTGCACCAAGCCGCTGTCGCGCACGTACAGCTTGGGCGCCTTGACCAGGCGCTTGCCGATGTTGCCGCTCCAGGGCCGCAGGCGGCGCACAATTTGTAAATCCACCAGCAAGTCGATGTAGCGGTCCACTGCAGGGCTAGAGACGCCTAGGCCACTGGCCAGGCGGCTTTGTTGCAAGAGCGCGCCTTGCTGGTGGGCCAGCATGGTCCACAGGCGCCCCATGGTTTGGGCGGGCAGGCGTGGGGCGAACATGGGCACATCGCGCTCTAAGTAGCTGCGCACAAAGTCTTCGCGCCAACGCAAACTGGCCCCCTCATTGGCGGCAAGCAGGCTGTCCGGAAAGCCACCGCGCAGCCACAGGGTGTCCAGTTCGGGCGCCGTCCACTCCAGCGCTTGGATGGGGCCAATGTCCAGGTAGGCCACGCGGCCAGCCAGGGTCTCGCTGCTTTGCTGCATCAGCTCCAGTGAGGCTGAACCGAGCAGCAGAAAATGCCCAAAGCGCTCCCCCGCTCTGCGCCGTTCGTCGATGATGCCGCGCAAAATTTCAAACAAACCCGGCATCCGGTGGATCTCGTCCAGGATGACCAGCTTGCTGCCTTGGGCGCGTAAAAACGCATCTGCATCCTCCAGCCGCAGGCGGTCTGCGGGGCGCTCCAAGTCCAGGTAGGCCGTGTCGCCGGTCCACTGCTGCGCCAAGGCCAGAGCGAGCGTGGTCTTGCCCACTTGGCGCGGCCCCAGCAGCACCACGGCGGGCGCCTCTAGCAGGCGCTGGCGCAAGGTTTGGAGAGATTGACGGGGTATCATAATTGATATTGTAACGTGTGGCGTTAAAATATCAATGTAAAGTCATGGTGCTTTAAGTCGCCCCAGCCGCATTGGCGGCCGTCACATCGTCCCAGCCCACGGAGAGCCACTGTTGCAGGGCGGCGAATACGGGGCCGGCCTCGGCTTCGTTAAAGATTTCGTGAAAGAGGTTTTCAAAGCACAGGTGCTGCACAAAAGCGCCCGGTGCCTGGGCCACAAAGTCCCGGCTGCCTTGGGGGCTGACCAGCTTGTCCTGGCCGGCGTAGAGCAGCAACGTGGGCGTGCGCCACTGGCCCGCGCAGGCCAGGGTTTGGCGGCCGGCCTGGGCGATGAACAAGGCCAGGCGCGCACAAATGCGGTCGTGCACCAGCGGGTCGGCTTGGTAGGCGGCCACAACGTCCGGGTCGTGCGACAGGTATTTCACCTGCAAACCGTTGCCCACGCGCAGATTGGGCGCGATGCCTGGCAGCGTGGCCAGCAGCATTTTTTGGAAAGCATTGAGCCCCGGATCCAGCGCCGGGCTGGACAGCACCAAGGCGTCGATGGCGCGCAAGCCCAGCGAGACAAAGCGCGCCGCCAGCAGCCCGCCCAGGCTGTGGCCCAACAAGACCAGCGACTGGCCTAGCGCCATCGCTTGGCGGGTGTGGTCTACCACCGCGGCCAGGTCGTCAAGCAGGGCAAAGTCGTCACGCATGCTGCCGCGCTCGCCGCCCGATTGGCCGTGGCCCCACAGGTCAAAGCTGTGCACCGCATAGCCCCAGTCGTTCAGGCGCTGCGCCACCTGCGCATAACGCCCGCTGTGCTCGCCCAGGCCGTGCACGATCAGCACATGCGCGCGGGCGGCGCTGTTGTCGGCCAAGGGCCAGTCGCGCAGGCTCAGTTGCAGGCCCGGCCCGACGCTGAGCGTGCTCGTAACAGAGGTGTCGGTCATGCCCTAGCTCCGGTGCTGTTAAGGAAAGCGCGCGATGACTTGGGCCACGGCGGCGGTGAGCTTTTTGGCGTAGGGCACATGCAAAAACTCGTTGGGTCCGTGCGCGTTGCTTTTGGGGCCGAGCACGCCGCAAACCATCATTTGTGCCTTGGGAAAGCCTTGGCTGAGCATATTCATCAGCGGAATCGTGCCGCCTTGACCGATATAGCCGCAGCCCGCGCCAAAATGCGCCTGCGAGGCGTCTTGCAGCGCCTGCTCAAACCAGGGCGCGGTATCGGGCGCGTTCCAGCCGGTGGCGCCACCGCTGGACTCAAAAGTGACTTTGGCCTGGTAGGGCGCGTTGTCCTCGAGCAAGGTTTTGAGCGCTTGCACCGCCGTGGCCGCTTCCACCAGCGGCGGCAGGCGCAGCGACAGCTTGAAGGCGGTGTAGGGCCGCAGCACATTGCCCGCGTCTTTCATGGCCGGAAAGCCTTCGGCGCCGGTGACGCTGAGCGTGGGCATCCAGGTGCGGTTGAGCAGGGCTTGCAGCGGGTCGGTGGTGGTGGGCAGCACCGATTGGGTGGCGCCACCGCAGTCGTAATGCGCCCAGGGAAAGCGCTTGTACACCTCGTCGCCCAGGATGTCGGCGGTGGCGCGCGCCTGCGCCAAGCGTTCGGCGGGCACTTCGCAGTGAAACAGGCCGGGCAGCAAGCGCCCGGTGGCGCTGTCCTCGAGCCGGTCCAGCACCTGGCGCAGCACCCGAAAGCTCGAGGGCACCACGCCGCTGGCGTCGCCCGAATGCACGCCCTCGGTCAGCACATCCACGCGCAGCACGCCGCTGGCCATGCCGCGCAGGCTGTTGGTCAGCCACAGCTGGTCGTAATTGCCCGCGCCCGAATCGAGGCAGACCACCAGGCCCACATCGCCCAGGCGCGTACGCAGCGCGTCCACGTAGGGCAGCAAATCGTACGAGCCGCTTTCCTCGCAGGTTTCGATCAGGCCGATGATGCGCGGATGCGCCACCTTTTGGTCCTTGAGGGCCTGGATGGCGGCGATGGCGGCATAGGCCGCGTAGCCATCATCGGCGCCGCCGCGCCCATACAGCTTGCCGTCTTCGTACTTGGGCGTCCAGGGCCCCAGGTCTTTGCGCCAGCCAGAAAACTCGGGCTGCTTGTCCAGGTGGCCGTACATCAGCACCGTCTGGGTGGAGGCGCCCGCCTCGCTGCTGCGGGTGGCGGCCACTTCAAACAGCAGCACCGGCGTGCGCCCGGGCAGGCGCACGACTTCGAGCGTGAGGCCGGGCACTTTTTGCGATTCGATCCAGCTGGCGGTGTTGCGCACCACCGTCTCTAAATAACCGTGGGCTGCCCAGTCGGCGTCAAACATCGGCGACTTGGCGGGGATGGCAATGTAGTCGCTCAGGCGCTGCACGATATCGCCGTCCCAGGCCTGGCTGACGTGGGCCAGGGCTTGGGTGGTGTTGAGCACGGAATCCGGTAGGCGGGCGGTCATGGTGTTTTCTCCAATCGTTGTCAGTGCGCATGATGCCACGACAGCGTTCTATGATGGCCGCCCAAGCACTTCACGGATGGTGGCCATGGCACAGCACACGCACGCACCCCAGGTTTTGGCCTTTGATATTTTCGGTACCGTGGTCGATTGGCACGGCAGCATCGCCCGTGAAATCGGGGCTACCTATCCGCAGGTCTATGGCGATGCTTTTGCCCTGGCCTGGCGCGCCGGTTACCAGCCGGCCATGCGCCGCGTGATGGCCGGCGAGCTGCCTTGGACCCTGATCGACGATTTGCACCGCATGATTTTGGACAGCATCTTGCCCGGCTTCGGACTGGCGCATCTGGAGGAGGCCGCGCGCGACGAGCTCAACCGCGTTTGGCACCGTCTCGACCCCTGGCCTGACGTGCTGGAGGGCTTAGGCCGCCTGAAAAGCCGCTTTGTAATTTGCACCTTGTCCAACGGCAACCTCAACTTACTCACGCGCCTGTCCAAGCGCGCCGCCCTGCCCTGGGACTGCATCCTCAGCGCCGAAGTGTTTGGCGCCTACAAGCCCGACCCGCGCACCTACGGCGGCGTGGCCCGCGTGTTTGGTGTGCCGCCG
>Ga0304728_1001983_pt1 | contig 13549 bp, 12 predicted proteins | sample C_130625_MF_Meta_FD_190476 | JGI IMG/M metagenome (GOLD analysis project Ga0304728, IMG submission 190476) | Freshwater microbial communities from Lake Croche, Canada to study carbon cycling - C_130625_MF_MetaG (v2) (version 2) | ecosystem: Environmental > Aquatic > Freshwater > Lake | place... | reverse complement strand
TGATGACACCTCCAAAAATCCCTGTAAATATTCTAGCGCCAACCAAAAGCCAATAGGTATCTGCCATACCACAAAGTAAGGTTCCTAAAATAAAACCTGCATAAAAGAACAACAGCAAGCGCTTGCGGTCAAACTTATCTGCAAAACTTGCCGTTAAAAAACCAGACACTCCTGCAGATAAAGCGTAACTCGAAACTACAATTCCAAATTGAGCGGGGCTGATTTTCATGTTTTTCATAATCAAATCGCCTAAGGGCGACATGACCATAAAATCCAATACAACGCTGAATTGTGTTAATGCTAAAATAAGTATTGCTGTAATTTGATAGGGTGTGAATTTGATTTTCTCTTTGGTACCTGCGTGGTTGTTTTTCATAGTTGCAAAAGTATCATCTTGTTTTCATTCAGCGTGTTTAATTAAGTTATTATTTCATGAATTTAATTTCATTTTTTAAACTATTGAAGCTACATTTTGTTTTACCTTTGAATAAATCTATATCCATTGGAGAATACTATTATTGAAGTAAAAAATTTATCAAAGAAATTTGGAAGCTTTGAAGCTGTTAAGGATGTAAGTTTTACGGTGCAAAAAGGTGATGTTTTTGGTTTCTTAGGACCCAATGGCGCTGGAAAAAGTACCACAATAAGGTGTCTAATGTCTTTAATCAAACCAAATAGTGGTTCCATCGCTATTTTTGGAAAAGATATTGCATCTCATCGTCAAGAAATTCTATCCAATGTAGGAAGTATCATTGAGAAACCTGATTTTTATAAATATCTGTCCGCTGAAAAAAATCTGGAGATTTTTGCTCGAATTTCAGGAGTTAGGGTTGAAAAAAAGGAAATACACGAAATGTTAGCCTTCGTAGGTCTCGATGGTAGAGGGAAAGATAAGATCGGTGGATTTTCTCACGGAATGAAACAGCGCTTAGGCATTGCTCAAACATTATTGCATAAACCGGATTTAATTATTTTAGACGAACCCACCACAGGATTAGATCCTCAAGGAATTATAGAGGTTCGGAATTTAATTTTGAGACTTAAAACGGAACAACAAAAAACAGTCGTTCTGTCCTCTCATCAGCTTTCAGAAATTGAAATAATTGCCAACAGAATGGTTATTATTAATAAAGGAAGATCTGTAATTGAAGGTTCAGTGGAGGAATTGGTAAATCAACAAGAATTGTTACTGCAAATTGATGTTCTGAATGTAGAAAAAGCACTTTTAGATTTAAAAACTGAATATCCCACGCTAGAACTCAAACATTTACATGGTACCATCATTGAATTACCTATTGAAAAAGAGATGGTTCCGGTAATCAATGCGTTCCTGGTAAATAAGGGACATCAAGTGAATGGCTTGGAACCCAAAAGAAAATTAGAAGATTTTTTCATGAAAATTGTACAAGCCTGATGCTACTCCAAAATGTTTATAACGAATTCATTAAGATAATTGCTAAACCAAGAAGTTATATTGGTCTGGCTGCGCTTACTGCATTGATTTTTATCATTCTGTTTGCAATGAAATCAGATGGGGCTTCCTATATATCTTTTGTGACGAGTTCCTTTGAACAAAGTCTTTCTTTCAACGGAAATATTTTGAATGGGAATTTAATCGCTTTTATTATTCTTCAAATGTTAATAGTTCATATCCCACTATTAATTGCTTTGGTGACGGGTGATTTGATCTCAGGTGAAGCTGCGATGGGAACGATTCGTATGTTGGCAACAAAACCAATCTCCCGCACCAATATTGTTCTTTCTAAATTTATTGCAGGTGCTGTCTACACTTTGATTTTAACCCTTTGGTTAGCGTTCTTAGCACTTGTTGTCGTGAAATTTATTTTTGGTACCGGTGACATGATCGTTCTGAATAGTAATGGTCTTGTAATTCTTCAAGAGTCTGATGTGTTTTGGCGCTATGGCTGTAGTTTTGTAATTGCCTTTCTGGCACTTTTAACGGTCTCCTCCTTGTCGATCTGTCTTTCTGCTTTTGCAGAGAATTCTATTGGACCTATAGTGAGTACGATGGCCATAATTATTCTTTTTACGATTATTGGTTCGCTTGACGTCAGTGTATTTGATGCTATTAAACCTTATTTATTTACGACTCATATGGCTTCTTGGCGCATTCTTTTTGAAGACCCTGTAGATTTTGGTGCTGTGGGAAAATCGGTTGTAATATTGATAGTTCACAATATTCTACTGGTTGGAATCGCTGTAATTAAATTCAATAAAAAAGACATTACCTCATGAAACAAGCTGTACTCTTCCTTTATATTTTAATTTGTTCGGTTTCGTTTTCTCAAAATGTTGATCAAACTGTCGATGCCCTCATCAAAAAAATCAATCTAGTAAAAGACTATTCAGTTCATGCTAATGTAAAAGCGGATATTCCACTTATTCGAGTACTTCCTGTAAATGCTACCATTTATTTTAAGCAAAAGGATAAGTTTAAGGTAGTTTCAAAAGGGATAGCCATTTTGCCAAAACAAGGTTTTACAGATGTTACAAGTTTTCTTTTAAAGAAATCCTCGTATATGGCTGTTGATGGTGGAACAAAGACGATTGAAGGTATCACAACACATTTGGTTACTGTTATTCCAACCATTGATAACAGTGAGATTGTTTTAGCAAAATTGTATGTCGATACCAAGAGAGATGTGATTCTTAAAACTGAACTTACTACGCGAGGCAGTGGAACTGTAGTGATTAAATACACCTATGGTACTCAAGCCGCTTTTGGTTTACCCGACGAGATGACTTTTACTATTGATGTTAAGAAATTTAAAATGCCAAAAAGCGTCGCAGCAGATATTAGCAATTCTAATAAAGACAAATCAGGGAAAGATAAATCAAAAGAGAAGTCAGGTGTGATTGTAATAAAATTAACGGATTATAAAGTTAATAAAGGGATCAATGACGATGTGTTTAAAAAGAAAGATTAAACTATAAAATATTCACTTCTCGTTCTAAAGTTACCCCAAACATTTCCTGAACGGAATCTATGATATCACTGGATAATTGATAGACTTCATTACCAGTGCTACCTCCATAATTCACCAAAACCAAGGCTTGATCTTTGTGCACTCCATGGTTACTTCGTCGGTATCCCTTCCAACCCGCTTTTTCAATCAACCAACCTGCTGCTAATTTACGCATGCCTTCTGTACTCGGGTAATTGGGCAAATTAGGAAATTTCTCAATAAGTTCTTCTGCTAATGCTAAAGTAATTGTTGGATTTTTAAAAAAGCTACCAGCATTTCCAAGTAGGGCAGGGTTCGGTAGTTTTGATGTTCTTATGGATATTACAGCATTGCTAATTTCACGAATGTTTGGATCTGTAATTCCTTTTTTTGCAAGTTCTTGTTCAATGGCGCCATAACTTGTGTTCTTTTTTGACTTTTTATTCAGCTTAAAAGTAACTTCACAAATGATAAATTGTCCCTTTAATTTTCTTTTAAAAACACTTTCACGGTATCCAAAAGCACAGGATGGAGCATCAAAAGTATGTATTTCTCCAGTTTCAATTTGAACTGCTTTTAATTGATCAAATACATCTTTAATTTCTACACCATAAGCTCCAATATTTTGCATAGGACTTGCGCCAACACTACCTGGGATAAGACTTAAATTTTCAATTCCAGCCCAATTATTGTCGATACAGTACAAAACAAACGCATGCCAATTCTCTCCCGCTCCAGCACTTACAATGACTTCTTCCTCGTTTTCTGAAATGATATGAATGCCTTTGATTTCATTTTTCAACACCAATCCATCAAAATCTTTTGTTAATAACAGATTGCTACCCCCTCCAATTACTAATAATTTATCTTCATTTTTCTTGGCAAGTAGATCGCGAAGGGATTCAATATCATTAAAAACACCAAATCTCTTAGCTTTAACATCAATCCCAAAGGTATTGAAAGGTAGAAGGGAGATATTTTCTTGTATCATAATTCAAAGCTACTTATTTAAAACAAATCCCGGTGCGAAATACCCGTATTCATTTGGTTTAATTGAATAAAACCAGGTGTAGAAATATAAATGATGACTTCTAACAAAACCTCTTTTTGCAATTTTTGGTAAGAATACTCTACCGCCTCTGTTGGGGATCATTTTTTCTAAGCCATTAATTTGTGTCTGTGGGGCAATTCCATCTTGTAAACAAATGATGTCTGAATGGGGCTGATCCATATTACTTCCATATTGCCATACTTCTTGAAAGAGGGACCAATCTGCACCCATAAAATTGGCGCTTTCAGGAGCAAAAGCTAACATTTTTCCAAAGATACATTTGTCTTTGATTTCTTCAATAAATCCAAGACTATAGGCATATCCCATACTATGACTGACAATGTCAATCGTGTCCTTGATTCCAATACGAGAATATTTTGCTAGAAATTTTTTCCCCGCAATGCTCCCATGTTCAAAGCGTTCCATGAATCCAGCCGCGTTTATATTGTCATTGAGTACCCATCTGCTTTTTCTAGAAATAAAGCAAAAACGGGAAAATAAATAGGCTTTAATAAATCTAGATTTACTTTTGTGCATGGAGTTGCTCAAAGGATGATGCGCGTCAATATATAAAGGAATATCAGTCTTAAAACGCGATGAAATGGTATCGTCAATGGCATACCAATAAGATGCTGGCGTAGAACTGACCTCATTGTTGGTAATTTCCTTATCTGCTTTATATCCTCTGTAACCATTAATAAATACTAAATATCTTCTTCCAGCTGGAGCGCTTTGTTCTACCTGTGAATAGCAATTGAGCAATGATATAAGAAATATCAAAAGGAGGATTTTATTTCCCATACTGAGAAAATATCCCTTGTGAAAAAGGAGTCCAAACACATGCTTTTTGTCCTGAAACTTTTAGGCAATTATTGATCCAGGTATTGCACGTGTAAAATAAATTGTAATTAAAATTCGCATCATAAAAAGCATCGTTTTCAGTTATAACTGCTGTATTTTTTGGCCTTAAGACAAGACTTTTACCTTTTTTATCAAGCTTAATATTTGAAATAATAAACTTTGTTAAGTTTTGATATTGTATCCTGCTTAATTTCAAGGTCACAGTTGGTCTATCTGTTAATAAATAATAATAGTATGTCGCATGGATGGACGAACTTCCCAAACCTAAACTTGCATTTAGAAATGTCTTTACAGTTAAATCTCCCCAAGTTGGAGTGTTTAAATAAAAATCTTTATCACCCCATCCCAAAGCAAGAAGTTTTACTGTTGTATCCTTGCTTTTTGTGTTTTCAATTGGGAAATACTTATCCCAATTCACTTGATCATTACATTTAGGTAAAATGATATCTGTATGGGATCCTGATCTCATTAAATAGATGGTAATTGGAGCTTGTTTTGTGGGTACTTTTTCAACGCTGAAATAGGAAAGTAGGAGGTATAGCATGTAATAAGTCCCAAGAAAACCTGCGAAACCTGCGAAACACCAAAATAATGATTTTATAATCTTTCGTAATATTCCCCTCTTTTTATTTGGTATATTTTGAGGGTTATTTATTTGTGTTTTATTCTCCATTTAAGTTCTATTTGCCAATTTTTTATAACAAAAATAATCTTTTTGATAAATATACTCGCTTATGTTACTTGTGTTACTATTTTTGTCTCCAATCGTTTAATGTACTAAACTATCTTATGAAAAAATATATTTTTATTTCTTTGCTATTTACTCAGTTCTCTGCTTTTAGTCAGATTGATCCAAACAAAATTAGTACTTCTTATAAATTTGATGAAGTCATTAGTAATATCGAACGCTTTTATGTGGACCCAATTGACAGTAAGAAATTAACCGAAACTGCCATTGTAGCTTTATTGGAGCAATTGGATCCTCATTCGACTTATATTCCAGCGGAAGATGCTGATGAAGCGCAATCTCAAATAAATGGAAGTTTTGTAGGGATTGGTGTTCGATTTCAAATTGTAAAAGACACCCTAATGGTGGTAGAAGCTATTCCTGGTGGACCATCTGAAAAAATTGGAGTGCAAGCAGGAGATAAAATAGTTATGGTTGATCAACTCAATATTGCAGGAATAGGATTGAAAAATAATGAGGTGCGTTCCAAATTAATGGGAGAACTCGGTACAAAAGTAACAATTGGTATTCTTCGTAAAAATATCCAAAAACAACTTGACTTTACTATAGTTCGAGATAAAATCCCAATTCATTCGGTAGATGCCCATTATATGTTAACTCCAGAAATTGGGTACATTAAGTTGAGTGTTTTCTCCAGAACTACTGTGGAAGAAGTGCAACAAAGTCTTACTGAATTGAAAAAAGCAGGTATGAAACAACTAATTTTTGATTTGCAAGGAAATGGTGGTGGATTGCTCGAAGCAGCGCATAGATTGGCTGATGAGTTTTTGTCGGAAGATAAATTAATTGTTTATTCTGAAGGAAGAACGCAGCCAAGATCTAATTTACGCGCAGGTAAAAAAGGACTTTGGGAAAAAGGTGATTTAATAATTCTGACGGATGAATATGCTGCCTCTGCAAGTGAAATTCTCTCTGGTGCCTTGCAAGATTGGGATAGAGCATTAATTGTTGGAAGAAGAACTTTTGGAAAAGGTTTGGTGCAACGCCCAATTCAATTGGCAGATGGGGGAGAAATTAGAATTACCATCGCACGTTATTTTACCCCTACAGGTAGATTCATTCAAAAACCTTACGATGATACAGAAGCGTATAGAAAGGATCTAACACAGCGTTATTTGAATGGCGAGTTTCAAAATGCAGATTCTATTAAATTTCCCGATTCTTTAAAATTCCTTACTTTAAAAACTAAAAGAACTGTTTATGGCGGTGGCGGTATTATGCCTGATGTATTTGTTCCCTTAGATACTCTCGAAATCACGGATTACTTTGGCGATCTGGTTCGAGGTGGTCATGTTAATACTTTTATTTTCTCTTACGTAAATAAAAACAGAGAATCACTTAAGAAAATCTATCCCAACTTTGCCACTTTTCAGAAAAATTTCAAAATTGACGATGCTTTTATGAAATCATTTTTTGACTATGTAGCAAAAGAGGACTCAACGTTAATCTATAATGATAAGGAATATCAACAAAGTAAATTTTTATTGCAAAATAGAATGACTTCTAATTTAGCTCAAGATTTATGGGGAACTAATGAATCTTTTGAAATTTATAATGCAACCAATGAAGTGTTGCAAAAAGCTATTGCGCTACTCAAGTCTAATTCTTACAGTACATTTAATTTAGAAAAATGAAAAGGCGTGTCGTAATCACCGGATTGGGTGCATTAAGTCCAATCGGGAACAATGTAAATGATTTTTGGTCTGCAATAAAAGCCGGAAAAAGTGGTGCTGCTCCTATTACCAAGTTTGATACTGAAAAATTTAAAGTCTCCTTTGCCTGTGAATTGAAAGGTTATGATCCCTTGCAATTTTTTGACTCGAAAGAGGTCCGGAAATATGATCTCTTTTCTCAATATGCTTTGGTTGCAGTTGCTGAAGCTGTGAAACATGCGAATATTGATTTCGAATCTCTAAATAGAGATAGAATAGGGGTGATCTGGGGTTCTGGAAATGGTGGAATTCAAACTTTTCAAGATCAAATGTTGGAGTATTGTCAAGGTGATGGCACACCAAGGTTTACACCATATTTTATTCCTAGAATTTTAGTCGATATTGCCTCAGGAATTATTTCCATCAAATATGGACTGAGAGGGGTTAATTTTTGTCCCGTTTCTGCGTGTGCTACTTCTAATACTGCGATAATAGAAGCTTTCAATTATATTACTTGGGATAAAGCAGATATGATTATCACCGGAGGTTCTGAAGCAGCTATTAACCAAGCTTCCATTGGTGGATTTTCTTCTGCCAAGGCTTTGTCTACAAGAAATGATTCTCCCGAAACTGCCTCTAGACCTTTTGATGTAACGCGCGATGGTTTTGTAATGGGTGAAGGCGCTGGCGCATTGATCGTAGAGGAGTACGAACACGCTGTGAAAAGAGGAGCCAATATTATTTGTGAAATAGTGGGTGGCGGTATGGCTGCAGATGCTTATCATCTAACAGGAACTCATCCAGAAGGAATTGGTGCTGTGTTGGGAATGAAAGAGGCATTACGGGAAGCTGGAATTACTGCTAAAGAAATTGATTATGTCAATATGCACGCTACTTCAACAGCTCAAGGGGATATTTCTGAGTTAGTGGCCGCTAAAACTGTATTCGGTCAGCGAAAAGATTTGTTTATCTCTGCAACAAAATCAATGACTGGACATTTATTAGGCGCAGCCGGAGCTATTGAAGCAATTGCTTGTGCTATGGCATTAAAAGATGGACAGATTCCACCTACGATTAACACGAATGAAATTGAACCAGATTATAAAGAGCTATTTAATTTTCCCCTGAACAAAGCGCAAGCACATGAAATTAATTATGCTATGAGTAATACTTTTGGTTTTGGTGGACATATTGCTTCTTTAATCATGAAGAAATATTAATCTTGAGGTGCTTTGCTTAGTTTTCCTAATTGAAACAGCACACTTTTTATTTCATCAGTTTTCTTAGTGCCAATTAATAAGCGTTTATTGTTCGTGTAAATAATTTGTAGTCCTTCGTTTCCTGATACATTGTAAGATTTTCCACTACCAAACAATCCGTTTTTAATACCCCAGCCACCGTATTCCATGATTGGATTATATTTCCTAAGATAGGCATGTGAAATATTTTCCCAAGAAATCTTTTTCAGCTTGATTTGAAAAGGAAAAAATCGATAATAAATCCCGTCAGACTTGATAACGGTCTCTAAACGCATTAGGTAAAAAAGAAGAGTGGTGCTGATTAAAATTGCAGCTGAAAAAACAGTCTCTCCAATATCAGTCCTTGCTATTCCATGAACACTTTGAGTAAAATAAGGCGTACATATCGTAACAAAATGAATTAGATCAATGGTAATCAACAAGATCCACAGCCAAATTTGTCTGAAGGATTGTTTCTCTGAAAAGATTGGGTCTTCCAATTTTTTATTTGTTTCTACCAAATCTTGGAAACCTTATCCGCTGCATTGCGCATTGGTTTTCCTTCTTCAATTTTAAATGCTTCAAAAAATTCAGGACAATTTTTTAAGGGGCCATTTACCCTGTACATTCCCGGCGAATGAGAATCGTTTGCAATTCTATTCTTCATTTCCTCAGGAGTGTACATGACTTTCCAAAGTTGTGCATAAGCAATAAAGAATCTTTGTGAAGGGGTAAATCCTTCTCTCACCTCATTGGCTTTATACTCTTTGGTCATCTTATAAGCATAATAAGCCATGGTCAATCCACCTAAATCTGCAATATTCTCACCCATCGTTAATTCTGGGTTGACACAATGTCCTTCAATTGGACAAAAAGTAGAAAAAGTTTGTCCTAAAGTTGCCGTCTTTGTCTCAAAGGATTTCCTATCTTCTTCTGTCCACCAATTGGTAAAGGATCCGTCTGCAGCAAATTTGGAACCCATGTCATCAAATCCATGTGTGAATTCATGACCAATTACCATTCCTATGCGACCATAATTGACTGCGTCTTCTGCCTTATCGTCAAAAAATGGAGCTTGCATAATTCCTGCTGGAAAAGCAATTTCATTTAACAATGGATGATAATAAGCATTGATCATGTGTGCTGGCATACCCCATTTTTCTTTATCTACCGGTTTACCCAAATCTTTTAAGTTTTTCTGAACGGAGAATCTGTTTATTTCCTTTACATTTTCTAAATAATTGTTTGCAGTGAAATTTAAACTGGAGTAATCGTCCCATTTGGAAGGGAATCCTAACTTTCGACCGATAGAATTTAATTTCTTCAACGCTTCCTTTTTAGTGTTAGCAGACATCCAATCCAAACCATTGATGCGACTTCTAAAGACAATCAGTAAATTATCAACCATCGTGTTGACACGTTCTTGCGCTGTTGCTGAATAGTATTTCTCAACAAAAGCTTTGCCTAATAATTCTCCAAATTCTTGATTGGTAATTTCATCGATTACTTTTTCATTTAAAGGCTTCATAGATTTTTTTCCTGACAACACTTTACCGTAAAATTCAAAATTCAAGGCAACGAAGTCTTCATTTAAGTGCCCGGCATAATGATTAATTACATTCCATTTCAAATAATCTTTCCATTCACTTAAAGATTCTTGCTCAATCATTAAGGCAACGTTTTCAATAAATGCTGGATTACCAACAATGATGCTGTCTGGATTAGCGCAGCCAATGGAACTTAAATATAAACGAAAATCAAAGGTGCCAAACAATGCAGCCGTTTCTTTGAAGGACTTCTTGTTGTAAGTCTTCTCAGGAATACGCATTTCCGCAGGAGCCATCATGCTAGAAGCTAATTTTTTCTCAAATTGAATAACATGAAGTGCAGCTTGTTGAGAGTTTTCAGGACTTTCTCCAGCCAATACAAAGCACTTTGTGATATGATTTTGGTATTTCTCTAAAATGTCCTTTTTATTTTCACTACTGTAGTAATCTTTATTAGGAAGTCCAATGCCACCTTGACTTAAATAAGCTGCGTTGACCTCTACTTGCTTCATATCTTGTCCGACACCAAAACTAAAAAGAGAACCTATAGCATCTCTATGATGTTGTGCAATGATACCAACAATAAAATCTTTTCTATTGATTTGATCAATGCTTCCAAGATCCTTTTTTAAAGCAGTAGGATTTTGATTGTTTCGAACTTCCATGTTCATGTAAGAAGCATAGTAGGCGCCAAGTATTTGATTCTGAGATCCTTTTTCCGCAACTGATTTGCTAGCTTCCTCAAGGATTTGAGTTAATTTTTTGTTGTTAGATTGTTCTAATTCATTAAAACTACCCCATCTTGATTCTGTTGGTGGAATGGTCGTTTTTGCTATCCAAGAACCGTTGGAGAATTGAAAGAAATCATCTTTAGGATCTGTTGTTTTATCTAAATAATTTAAATCAATGGTTGAAAATGAGTTTTTTTCAACTGGTTTTTTTAATCCGCAAGCACTGATTAAACCAATAGTTAAAAAGCTATAAATTAATTTTTTCATTGTTCTGTAAATTGTGGGGTAAATAACATTTGTACATGTGGGATATCATCCTCTAGGTATTCTTTTCCGGTGGAGAAAAATAAATGGGCATTATAGTATTTCTCTAAGTGTTTTTGAGCAGAAATACGAACAGGGACAATACCGAATTCTGCTTTAATAAATTTCATGCATTCTTTCATTAACAGGTGTCCGTCGCCTTTGCCTCTAAAATTCTCATCAACAACAACACGTCCAATAGAAACTTCAGGATAGGACAAACCTGGAGGTAAAATTCTAGCAGTAGCAACAACTAACCCCTTACCATCACGACAAATGACATGATAACATTTTTTGTCTTTCCCGTCTAAATCTAGGTAACTGCAGTTTTGCTCAACCACAAAAGTTTTTAATCGAAGTTCAATGATATCATGAAATTCATTAGTTGATAATTCACTAAAAAATTTAAATTGAAAATTGACTAACATGCTTTTATTTTTCTGGTTCAAATGTACAAATGATTTCCATAGGGTCAGCAATTTCATTCCTAAAAAAGACTATTTTTGCCTATGGCCAAATGGAAGGATAGTATTAATTTATGGAATCATTTATCGGTTAAACGCTCACTGAATTTAGTCCATTTATACTTGGGATATTCTTGGTCACGATGGACAAAAAATCCAATCAATTCTGCCTATCCATTTTCTTTAAGTATAGAACCTACCACCGCTTGTAATTTGGGCTGTCCTGAATGTCCAAGTGGATTGAAGCAATTTACGCGTCCAACAGGTAAAATTGATTTATCCGTTCATCAAAAGATTTTAAACGATGTTAAAGGTTCCGTTTTTTATATCAATTACTATTTTCAGGGAGAACCTTTTTTGCATCCTCAATTTTTAGACTTGATTGCTCAGGCTAAAAAAGAAAAAATTTATACCGCTACATCAACCAATGCTCATTTTATAGATGCACCAATGGCCTTAAAAATTATAGATTCTGGTTTGGATCGTCTGATTATATCGATTGATGGCTTGACGCAAGAAACCTATGAGCAATATAGGGTACATGGTAAATTAAACAAGGTACTTAGCGCTACCCAATATTTGATAGATGCAAAAAAAGAAAGAAAATCAAGTACTCCTTTTTTAATTTTCCAGTTTTTAGCAGTGCGCGCTAATGAACATGAAGTCCCTGGAGTTTTTGAACTAGGAAAGTCTTTTGGAATTGACGAAGTACGCATTAAAACAGCGCAGCTTTATGATTTTGAAAATGGAAATCCTTTGCTTCCTACCAATGAAAAATATGCCAGGTATCAACTTAAAAAAGACGGCACCTATAGATTAAAAGGCAAGCAAATCAATGCTTGTTGGCGCATGTGGTCGGGAAGTGTGCTGACATGGGATGCAAAAGTAGTTCCCTGTTGTTTTGATAAGGATGCAACTCATGTTCTAGGCGATGCCATGAAAACTGACTTTAAATCAATTTGGCGTGGTGCTGCTTATATGAATTTTCGGAAAGCGCTTTTGACGGACAGACAAAATATTGACATCTGTAAAAATTGTTCGGAAGGCACAAAAGTTTGGAGCTAAAAAAAGCCACGATGAGTGGCTCTTTACTATAATGATTTCATTATTATTTTCATTCGACTTGAATATTTCCAACCCCGAAGGGGTTAAATATCAATAGCTGGATTTGAATCCAGCGATGAAATCCAGGAAAAAATATTTACACAACATCTTTTTGGCATGTATTTTTGTTTAAAATCATGACAATAAGACCTAGTGGTAAGTACGCGAACCGTCCAATTACAATTTCACGAAATGTTGTACCGAAGTATTATTAACTCGAATAGAGTAGGTGCCTTTTGCTAAATAAGATACATTGATCTCCTTGTCCGTTGATTGTACCATCAAGCGTCCCGAAGCATCTTTGATTTCAACTTGCTCGATGGGCATGTTGGTGTTAACAGTAATGATGTCACTTGTCGGGTTTGGATAAACACCGAAAGTAAAAGACTGCTCTTGAATTGAGTTGCTTGGTCTAACATCAAACACAATTGATCCAGGGGAGATACCACATAAAAAACTACTCGTTTCATTATTTCCTGAATCGTAAATATATACTTTACCGAAACTAAAATAATCTGTTTCACTTGCATAGAAATTTCCACTTAACGGCTCCTCTGCTAATTCATAAAAGTTTCGGTTATATCCTACAATAGGTCCTACGTTCGCCATTCCATTGATATCGAATTCCTGAAGTACATTATCCATAGAAATTTGATACACTAAATTATTTCCTTTCAAAGCTGAAGTTCCACAGCCAGTGGATGCAAAAGCAATGTTACTTGTAGTTGAAGTAGCGCCTCCTAAAGTTATTTTTGATACAGAGGCACCAGACCAATCTTTATTATTCACCGTATAAAGCGCTCCATTTGAAATCACTAAATTATCAGGGTTTTTTCCGTCAGGACCCAGATCGATTTCATTTCCGTAAGTGAGTGTGTTCATAT
>Ga0304728_1001978_pt1 | contig 13579 bp, 27 predicted proteins | sample C_130625_MF_Meta_FD_190476 | JGI IMG/M metagenome (GOLD analysis project Ga0304728, IMG submission 190476) | Freshwater microbial communities from Lake Croche, Canada to study carbon cycling - C_130625_MF_MetaG (v2) (version 2) | ecosystem: Environmental > Aquatic > Freshwater > Lake | place... | reverse complement strand
CCACCTACCCCAGCGTCAGCAATTAAAGACCAAGTAGTACCAGTATCTTCAAATATTTGCCCACTATCAGTTGAAATAAATATCCTACCAGCAAATCCAGCTGCTGGTCTATTTGCTATAATATCACTATAAAAAGCTGGAGTAGCTTTTTGATTTATTATATTATTATCTAGTCTTAAAGACATTTTTTATTATATATTTAAATATCTTTTTCTTACTATCACCACATTATTACCAGTAGTGCTTGATCCAAAGTTCACAAAGTATCTTTGTTTTGTATTTTCACCAGTATTACCAGTTACTTCAAATTGTTGTCCTTGTTGCAAAACAATAACTTGGTTAATTGTTACAGTACTTGTACCATAATTGATAAATACATAACCATTTGCGTTATCGCCGCCTACGTATTGACTTACATCTACTGTATAAAAGTCAACCTCATAATTAAATAAGGGTACATTAACATTACTCATATTATATTGTATTTGGCACTGTACCGAACTTTCTCATTCCGTTAATTACATATTTAACGTTATAAGCGTCCATTGCAGCTTGGTTAGTAGATATTGTTTGTTGCTCACTCGGAGCAGTCGGAGTTTTAAAGTCTGGTGGCGTTGTTGCTGGTGGCATAGTTGACTTTTTTCTAATTAGCCAATAAATGCCTAACCCAGCCGCTACTAATAATAATATTGTATAGTTTTTATCTTTCATGTTGAATATCGGGATTATTGTTATTTATATAAGGATTATTTGAATCAATATTACCAGGTTTTAACGGATTGTAATTATTAATTACATCATTCAAAGTTTTTTTTGTTGGAACATCAGGATACAAAGTTTTAGTATCGTTTGTGTCTGTATTATTATTTTGATTATTATCTTTTTTAGATAATAAATATAAAATAACTCCAACACCTAATAATATTAATATTGGCTTTTTCATTTTATTTTGTTACATCTTTTGCGTAAACATATCCTGGTAAACCATATTGAAAGCTATCACCATAAACAATGCTATAAATACCATTATTAAATCCGGTTACAGTCATTCCTAATCCCTCAGTATCGTAAATAAATATAGTGTTTTTGTTTTTATCAAAAACTACTGTACCTACTTTACTGAATACAGTTTCAGCACCAGTTGGAGTATCTATTTGATAAACACGTGGGGGTTTTCCAACTGTTTTTTTACTTTTAAAACTGCTAAATAGAATAAAGGCACCAGCCAATAAACCTATATTTAATAATATTTTTTTCTTTGTCATTTTTTAAATGATTTTACGATTGATGGTAGTGCAACTGCAACTACAATGGCACCAACTATATATGGTAAATATTTTTCAACATAATATCCTACTACTCCGTTTTTTTCTATTGCAGCCGCTTTTTGTTCGTCTGCAATTTTTTGCATTATTCCTGGTAAATCAGGTACATCAATTTTACTTGGATCGTGTAAAATATATGTAGCTATTTGATTATTATAATCTTGTTTTGTTACATAAACTAACCAATAAACTTGTCCATCATTGCCAATAACATAACTATATACATTACCAATTAATTGTTTTGGATAAAATGTATATAAAATATTTTTGTGCGTTATATCGTAACCGTTTACAATATCTTTTGCAAACAAGTCGTGATATATTATTTTATCAGCAGTTATAGTTGCCATTATTAAAGGTTAAAAAAGTTAGAGCATTGCTAGTAAAGATTTTAATTGAACTGTACCCATTTGATCCAGTTTTCTTAAATGTTCAATACTTACGCCTTTGCTCATTAAATTATTTAATATTATTATTGCTTCATTTTCTTCACCATTTTCAATTCCAGCTATTCCAGTTGTCATTTGTTCAGTTGGTTGCACGCCAGCAAACTTACCTAGCATTGTTGTTATACCAGCTATTAATAAATTTTGGATATGTGGTTGTGCTAATAAATTACCCAATACCCCTTTATCTTCTTCTTCCTCGTAGTCTTCTTCTTCTAATTCTTGTTTATTTAATTTAGTTAAGATTTCGTTCATTTTTTCCTCCATCTTACTATTATAACCCATTCCAGCCATTCTTTGCATACTATAATCAATCTTTTCTAATTCCGATGGACGGCAAAGTAAACTAGCATAAATAGGTGTCTTATCAGTTATATAACCAGCTTTATCCTTTTTAGGGTGCAATTTGATTATTAATAAATCATTTACGCCATTTTGTTCAATAGCATATAAATCATTTTCTAATTTACTGCGACCAGCCTCGCTGTCATCATTATTCCAAGAAAATAGTAACTGTTTTGGTTTTACCCAAACTGAGTAGTACGGACTGGTTGCATTTCTATCAAACCAGTCCATAATACCAGTAGATCCAGTTACCATAGCTTTTTCGATTGCCATAGTTACGTTTTTTAAAAGTTGTAGTACACACCAAAAGAATAAGCCACGTTTGTTGTAGACAATGCAGATGGTAAACTAATATAGGATTTTGTCCAAGAAATTGTTAAGCCATTAATTGCTGGTAGTTCAAAAGTATATGGATCAGCAGCAGAGTTAACCATACTATTCAAAGAGATTAAAGGCAAACTATAAATAAGTTGCAAATCACCTTGATATAAAGTTAAAAATGATTTTTTCAAATCCGCAGTAGTAACTGGAGTTGATCCAGTTAATGGAGTTGCAGTAATTGATCCAGCAGTAAAAACTTGAATACCAGAAATCTTTGCGTTCCTTAATTGGGGAACGTCTGGAAATTGAAATCTAGTCAACGTGCTTCCACTTGGTACCGCGACTTCAATAGCCTCAAATCTTTCTATGCGTATCATATTTATTTATTAATAAATTTAAAAATAAGGGGAATATACCGTCCCCTATCGGTGAGCGTTTAGACTTCGCAAAAGTATAAGTTATTGAAATACAATTACTTAACGCTAGTGACATTCTGTGCAAGCAAGCCATAAAAAATTGTCGCAACGTATGTGTTACTATCTAAAGCACTTGGAGCAGCAGGTAAGTTCAAAGTAGCATTGATATTACTTGCACCATTCAATACTAAATTTGGCTCACATACTTGTTGTGAAAACTCATCCATACTTACTTGGTCAATAGCAAACTGAGCTGGAGAAGTTACAGAAGCTACGTTAAAGTTTGTATTTTGTTGAGTTTGTGGAATGTCTAAATGTTGTAACAATGACCATTTTGGTAAAATGTTCTGATTGTTTACTTGAATTGAGAAATAACCATTGTACACGTTATATAACTGAGCAGCACCAGTAGAAAAAGCTGTTAAGTTAGGGTAAGTATAGTTTTTAGCAGATCCAGTAGTCGAACTACCAGAAGTCAATAAAAACTGAATTGAACTTACCACAAACATATCTTGTAATTGTAAACGTTGTTCACGAACGGTAGGAGCATTACCGTTTTGTTGTTGGTTTACTAAGATAGGTACTTGATATGAAGCAGAAGAAGTTGTTAATAAACTTTCGCTTCTTAAGAAAGATGGAGTTAAGACTGCATGAGAAGCGTCATAACCTAATTGATTGATCAACGTTTTAGCATTTTCAAACACTAATCTTGATCCTACTTGACTATATGCCATTTTGATTATTTTTTATTTTTATTAATAAAGGTTAAAAAAGTTAATTAACATGCTTCCATTATAGCTGCATTCTTAATACCAGCAATGTAAGTACCAGCACTTGCACCTTGGTATCCAGAAATGTTAGCTACTGGCTTATTACCGTAGTAATCAGCACCCATACGCATACCATTAATTAAACCAGTTGTTTTTACTAGATTAATTGCACCTACTGCAATCATACCTGATCCTAAATTAGCACCTGTAGCACCTTTTACAAATTTAGGTGTAAAGATACCTAAAGCGATAGGTAAGGCACCAGTGATTAAGTTTTTAGTGTTAGCACTCATTGTAGCTTGTTTGTCCAACATTGGAGAAACAAATTTTTGATTGATTACAGTTGCTAATACTGCACCACCAGCTATATAAGCTGCTGACATTAAACTTCCACCGATACCGTGCATTGCACCATGGCGACGTCTTTTAGTATGGTGGCGTTTTTTAGCGTGAGATTTTCTTCTTGCCATTTTGTTTGATTTTTAATTGTTATTTGAGAAAAATTTATATAGGTCTTTTATTTAATGCTTTTTTAGCTTTATTAATAGCAGACTTTAATTTAGTTTTATTAATTTTTGGTAATAATCCAATTTTTTTAATTTTTGGAATATCAACTACATGAACACCGTATTTTGCTTTTATTTGTTCCATACTTGTTTTTCCTCTTGATGTACTTTCAACACCTTTATATACCCAATAAGGTTTACCATCTTTTTTAATATATGTAAGTCCAGCTTGTTTTAAAGTTGTTTTTACTGGATATGTATTACCACTTATCCATAACCATTTACCAATTAATTCAACATTTAACATGTCAATATTAACTAAAGCGTCAACTATATCTCTTATGGCTTGATCTAATATAATTTCATTTTCAACTTGTTCACTTGTTAACTTACCTTGTCTTAATATTTTATTCATTAAAATATTATACTCGGATTGTAATTGTTGAAATTGACTTGTAGTACCACCAGCGTCTGGATGATATTTTTTAGATAATTTAATATATTGTTTTTTTAAATTATCTAAATCTTTTATAGTAGTAACATCAAACATTTCACCTAACATGTGTTTCTTTTGAACAGTTACTGCTTTTTTTATTGATTTTAATACTTGTTTTTCAGTAGGTCTATGTTTTACACCAGATATTTTTTTTCTAGTATATATAACATCAGTTACTTTACCTTTTCGAACTGTTTTAACATATTTTCCAACTGCTTTTTTCTTTGCAGCTTTCTTTTTTACTGCATGTTTTTTACCAACTGGACTTTTACCTTTATGTTTACTAGCATAAATTGCACTTGCTTGTTTTACATAATCAGTCCATTTTTTATACCTTGTAGGAAAAGACTTTTTTAATGCCTTTGCCTCTTTTAATATTGATTGTAAAGCTGTCATTTTTTTATTTTTTACTGAATAATATTAATAAACCTATTCCTATTGCACCATATAAAACCCAATTAGTTGTGCCATTTGTTGCACTTGTCAATAAATTACTTGCTGCTTGTGTTGGAGTAGCATTATAATTTACTTGTGATGGACTAAATAAAGATAAATTATAGTCCGAAGCAGCATTATTTACATTTGCATATTTATCAGCACTTGTCAAACAATAATTATTCCAAAAATTTTTATCTTCTACACTTAATTCTTTATAATCATTTGGATAATTATCTCTATACCATAATAACCACTCCCTTGCTTCTACGTCTTTTGATGGCATTTTACTAGCAGCAGCTAAAACTAAATGCATTCTTTCACTTGCATTTTTATTTACTAACAAAGGTTTTACAGATGATATAATACCTCTTGTATCTCTAGCTGGATGAGCAAAGATACCACTAGCCCAACTAATTACATAAGGTGCAACAGTTGCAGCAGCTTGTATTGCAGCAGCTGCAACTACTGGTACTATTCCAATTGTATTTTCTTTTTTATATCCTATGTAATTATTGTAATACATTATTTTCTTTTACTAAAAATAAAATAAGCAGCTAAACCAGCTGCACCAATTAATAAAATAGTATTTGTACTTATTCCAGTTGAAGCAGGTGGGGGAGTTGTACTTCCTGAATAAGGATTATAAGGATTTGGATTAGGATTTGAACCACCACTTCTTGATGAACCACCTTGAGTTGCACTTATAATTGGCGGAATAGCTTTAAAAATTTTATCAAACCAATCTAAAGTTGTTACGTTACCTGAAATTGTATTATTTGCTTCTGGTATTCCAGACATTGCGACTAAAGCCATATTTTTTATTTTTTTATCTTTATAATAATAAGGTTGTTTTTTTTCATCAAATTGATCTAAAACTGGATCTATCCAATATTCTACACCATTTTCTTTTACTACTGAAAAAACGTGTTGAGGCGTTTTATCAAAAGGATCATAAGAAGCAAATCTATAAAATACCTCAAAATCTTTACCAGTATTCTTACGGTATGAGTCCATAATACCGTTTATAAATGTTGAATACCCTTTACAGTCAATGCCAACTACGTTACTAGCTAATATTGCACCAGGCGATCTAAGTATTTGCATTTTTTCTGGTTCGATTGTGTAATTAAAATCGTCCTTTAAAAAATTCCATACATTAAATGCAGTCTCCTCAACATTTCCACCATCAAAATATCTAAAGATCTTATCGTATTCTTTTGAATACTTATAGTGATTGTTAATTAGTGCCTCAATTATATCTTGAGTATCTTGTTCACTAACTAACATTTCACGTTTGCCCAAATATGGACTTACTTTACCTATTAATACATTTCTATTAATCATTTGTAGGGTATCCAAATTTTAAAGGTATTTCAATAAAATCTACTACTATACTACCAACAAATTTATAGTTGAAATCAGTATTTTTAAATTTTCGTAATAAATCAGCTACGCCAGTATAACTTAAAGTTACTGGTATTTTTATATTACTAGAACCTACTTTTAAAGTTGTTGGCGTTATTCCTAATACACTACCAACCATTGCACCATCCACAAATAAATCCCCTTTAATGGACATTATTTCACTTGTAATTTGTGTAGGGTTATTTACTTGAACAATTAAATTAATTGTAGGATTGAAAAAAGACAAATCACCAAATTCAAGTCCTTTGAATATAACACTAAATGTTTTACTCAATAAATACTTTTGATAAAAAACGTATCCTAAAAGAAAAGCTGGAATGATCCAGAACTTTTTACCCATAAAATAATAATTGACATAAAATTACGAAAAAAACCAACAAAAAACCCCTTTTTTTTCAAATTTTAAAAATGTGGATAAGTTGTTAGGGTATATATGCAATGTTACGAATGTAAAAATGTACCTTTAGCTCACTTTATGTGAGTAAAGGTACATTTCATAATACCCATAAAACACATGTTAATATCTAACTTTTTTCACCTTTATTTACATATTTTACGAAATATATTTGGTTATTTAAAAAAGTTTGATAATTTGCACTAGATATTTTACTGACATAAAATAAAACCTAATGCAAATCAAACACCTCTCCAGCGAAACCGCTGTGTTGCTTGAAATTAAGCAACTGACTGAAAAGCGTGATTATCTACGCTTGTTATGCTCCCTTACTGAATTTGAGTCTTGTGCTTTTATGTTCTATGCTCGGAATAGACATAATGTACAAAGTCACTATTTTGTAAGACAGGAGCATTTTCCTTTTAATATGGAACAAGAATTTAGAATGTTTTTTGAAGATGCTATTGCTAATATCAATCACGATATAGCGACATTAAATCACCACTTAAAAAATATATAATGAAAAAAATATACTATTTAGGTTACTGGATTTTTGAAGTAGCTGGTGAATATTTAGTAAGCATTGACAATACAACACATAAAACTTTAACCAGTGCTAAAGCACATATAGATTACCTTACAAAATAAAATACAAAATTATGATACCACAAATTCCAAAATTAGACACAAGTCTACATTATACCCCATTTAGTTTTTTAATAGGTATTGTACTAGCTATAATTTTTTTAATACTTATTAATAAAATGTTTGATAAACTTGATGATAACCAAAACAAATAACCTATGATTAAAATTTATAAAATTAATTTAAATGATATGAAACCTATGAAAACTCCTTTACAACAATTAAAAGAATTATGTAAAACAAATGAAAATTATTTACCTAGTAAATATGTTTTTAGTAAAATTGATTCTTTATTGGAAGAAGAGAAATCACAAATTTTAGCTGCATTTCTTTCATTTAAAGATGTAGTTGATAAAAATACTATTGATGAAGCCAAAAAAACTTATGATGAAATATATAAATAATTATATGATCAAAATAATAAATTGGCTTATATATAGCCGTAACGGTCAAAGTCTATTAATAATTATAATTGCTTTATATTTAGCAGCTTTGCTACAAAACTGGTAATGGAAAACACTGACAATAAACTTACAGTTACCGAATTACTAGCAAAACGAAAATATAATCCAGATTACATACCAAATAAAGAAGATATTGTTTTTACAATAGGTACACCAGCACGCAACGTTGGCAGCTTATCTAACTTTATCACCTTTAGCGGTTTACCGAAATCTGGCAAGTCGCTTTTTGTTTCTGCATTAGTAGCAAGCGCCTTTGTTCCTTATGATGTTTTTTCTATGAAAATACATTTGCCAAAGGATCGTAGAAAAATATGCTATTTTGATACGGAAAGCAGCGACTATGACTTTTACAGACAAATTAATAGAATTAAAAGTTTTTGTGAACTATCAACCTTACCTGACTGGTTTAATGCCTATCAGGTAAGAGAAGATGGTAGCACACAAATACGCAAAATGATTGAAACATATTTGGAAGAAAATAAAGATTGCAGCGTTATTGTTATAGATGGTTTACTGGATCTTATTGTAAATATGAATGATGAGAGAGAAAGTAGTTTGCTTACTAAATGGTTAAAAAAAATAACAAAAGTATATAATATCCTTTTAATTACTGTTTTACATCAATCAAAAAGTAATTTAAGCACTACTGGTCATATCGGTAGTGCTAGTGATCGTTTTGCTCAATCAACTTTAGATATAGTCAAAGACAAAGAAAGAAACTGTTTTATATTAAGCAGTCGTTTTATGCGTAGTGATATTGATTTTGAGCCAATTACTTTAATGAATTTTAACGGCGTATTTCAGCAAATAGATACAGAAGTAAAAAAAGAACCAAGTAAAAAAGCTACTGATCTTAATGATATGGAAAGTAAACGATTATGCAGCACTATTATAAATTCACCGACTAATTACAACGATATTAGCAACGAAATAATAGAACGAACTGCAACCAGTAAAGCATACGCAAAAAACCTTATTAAAATATGGATAAGCAAAGGCTGGATTATAAAAGGCAAAGACAATAAATATTTTACACGCTAACTTTTTTAACTTTTATGAAAATACTATTAATAATATCCGCCTATGAACTAATTAAAAACCTTATTTGGTTTATAATTAGAAAGTTAAGTTAAAAAAAAAGCAGCCCATTACTGGACTGCCACTGACAAATAAAACTTAATGAAACCAACTTTTTTCACTGCAAATATACAAAAAATGACAAACAAAACTAGAATTTACTTAATAATTTGCCAACGCAAATTAGTAAGTTTACAAGACCTTTACGATATAACAAAACTTGATCGTATGCAAGTATTAAAAGCCGTAAGCCATTTGTGCATAAAACGCAAAATAAAGGCTTATAGTGATAATACTGGTAGATACTTTAAAATAATAGATAAAGGTTTATAATATGGCAAAAATGTTATTTACGGCAATTGTTTTTCTAGATGATAACCAACCTAGAAAATACCGCAATATTTCAAATTTGAATAGTTTTAGATTGTTTTGTGAAAAGATAAAAGCAAATTATTATAACCTATATGATAAAAGGACTAGATTATTTGTTGAAAGGATATACATAAAAAAAGGGGAGTAGAAACTCCCCTCGCCTTTTACAAAACCATTAATATGCAAAACTATGAAAGCTATTTTTTTATTTTCTTTTTGATATTAGATACCACGCTATTAAAAAAAAAAGCTACTGTTCCAAGTCCTACTGCCGATCCAGTTACTAAATTTTTTATATTAGCTAGTCTTATACCCTCGTCGTATTCGGATTCTGGTATCATAGCAGCGTATGAAGTTCCTATTTCAAAAGCAGTCATTGCTTTTAAAATAGCTTTTAAATTGCTTTCAGTTAATTCAAAGTTAGCATTAGGATCAATCCCAGTTTTATTGCCTACAAAATTCGCATAACTGTTAGGATCATTTTTAGCGTTAGGATCGTTTTTAGGTGCATATCTATCAATAATACTTCTTATACTGGTTAAGTTATAAGTATTGTAATATTTGTTTAATAACAATGCAGCCGCCCTAATACTATATACAGTATCCTTAAATATTGCTTCTCTTTGTGGGTTTGTAAATATCCCTACCTCACCTTGCCAACCGCTTGTACTTACGTTCAAAGGATTGTTTAAAGTAATACCAATAGGGTATTTACCGACTAAATTTCTAAAGTCCATATTAATTGTTATTTGTTGCGTCTTTAGCAGCAGCACCTAATAAAAAAGTACTAATAGTTGTTAACGCAGTACCTATTGAACTTAATTTAGGAATACTTGATGAACTAAGTATTGTGCCAATAGCAGCTAATAAACCGAAAATTGTTGTTTTAGTGTTCTTCATTGTTTAGATTTTTAATTTTTTTGATATTATAGATTACAGTAGTAATACCGCTAATAATACCGACTGTCATTAAACCAATTTTAAATAACATATCAATATCCATTAAACTAACCCAATATGTTGAGAAAGTTAACATAGTACCACGTACGCTATATATATCCCAATGGTTATTCATTTTCTTTAATTTCTTCGCTCAAAGTTGCTAATGCAGCGTTAACGGCTACTGTACTTTCAATGTTTTCAAATAGACCACGTTTAACCGCAGCGTCAATTACTTGTTTGATGATTTCAAGGGCTTGTTTCTTTTCCATAGTTGTATTGTTTAAAGGTTAAAAAAGTTAGATCAAAGTTAAATTTAATTTACCAGACGCCCAATTATAAGCAAAATCGTTACTATTTGGACTACTTGAATAGGTTTGATAATCTACCCCGTCCATAGTTAAGTTGCCATTAGCAATTGCATTGCCTTGCATATCCATTTCATTTGCATATAATACATAATAAAATGTAGCACTGCTTATTAAATTGTCGCTTGTAGATACTAAGTTTAAATAGTTAGCATTAACTATTGCACCATTTACCCATATACTTACTGGTTGTATTTGTTTCATTTTTTTATATTTAAGATATTTGTATCCAGTTTACAGTACCATTACATATTATTGTTGTACTTGCACCGCTTGCTAATGTTAGAGTTGATACTGTTACTATTGTTCCAGCAGCTATAAATGTATCACTACCATTGGCAGCTATTGTTAAAGCATTTGCACTACCATTTTTAATTATATAATAATTACTTTTTGCATTTGCTGCTGGTAAAGTTAAAGTAATTCCAGTACCACCATTAAAATAATAAAATACGTTTGTATATGTAGCAGTAGTATTTGTACTAAAAGTAGTACCCCCCATTGCTAAACCTAAAGTATAAAAAGTACCATTATTTTGTAAAGTACCTTGACTATTATCTGTCGTAGTTCCTATTAAAACTTTTCCCCCACTTGTAATACGCATTCTTTCGGTAGCGTTAGTTGAGAAATATGTAAAAGTATCGGCATAGTTTTTTATAAAAAATCCATTTGCTATATTCCCCCCAATTTCTAAAACAGTTGTTGTAGCGTCATTTTTTCTAAAAGTAATTAATCCAAAATCATCAGAAGGTCTGCCAACAATACCTAAACCTATTGCACCTAAATTTGGGGCAACTGAGGTTAGTATTGCGAATGGGCTTGTTGTTCCTATACCTAAATTTCCACTTACTGCCAATCCATTAGTAGGAGCTGCGGTTGAAGAAGAATAACCTATTGCAGCGTTTCCGTTAACTTGAAGTTTAGAGCCAATTGTTGATAAGCCTATGCCCAAATAACCACTTGCATTAATGGTCATTGATTGACTCCAAGTAACAACATCTCCTGCCGTTCCTGATGCAGCACTTAACCAAATATGCTCACCACTATTACTTTGAATATATGACAATGCATATCCATTATTGATATACCTTGCATTACCTGTTTGATAAGAACCTCCAACAGAATAAGTATTATTTATTATACCTCCATAGTTAGAACCACTTTTATATGAGAATAATGATATTGCTTGACCTAATTGAGAAACACTCCATAAATTGCTCCATAAACCACTTGGAGTTGCACCAATACCAACGTTACCATTTGCAACAATTAATCCATTATTAGATACCCCAGTAAACGCACCATTGGTAAATGTAGGGTTAATGTATACCGCACTTAATACATCACCATTTGCAGCAGCAGTTAATGTTGGACTAAATATTGATCCTTGTGCTATTGCACCACTAGCAGTAATGCTAGGGTTAAATGTTTTACGACCAGCAATGCTTTGGTTTGTAGTTAAATCCACAAAGTTTTGTGTTGCTGATCCAGTACCACCCCTATTGATTGCAATTACGTTACCATTCCAAGTTGCACTAGTTATTGATCCTGCATAATCTAAAGTATTTGTACTCCAAGATACGTTTGCTGGAGTTTGATCGTGTCTATCCCAACTACCAGCAGCAGTACTATTATCTAATAAAACTACTGTTGTGTATCCACCACTAGGTATTGAAGCTACTAAAGTATTTGAATTATTATTAACAGTTATTGCACCACTACTTTGGTTATTATTAAAGGAGAAAATAGTTCCATTTGATAATGTTGTAGCATCTGGTAATTTAAATGTTTGTCCACCACTACCAGTAACTAATTGTACTGGTGCTGAACTTATTGTTAATACTACTTGTGTACCACTTGCAGTAACAATATTTAATTTATTGAAAAATGCGTTTGCCGATATATTATTACTACCTAAATTTACGCTACCGGTTGCACCACTATAAGGCACATAAGTACTAGAAGCACTACCAGTAGTTAAATAAGTATTACTATCTAAAGATCCATTTGCTTTTAAAAATTGACTATCAGTACCGCCAATAACACTTACTGTATTACTACTTAAACCTCCCGCAGTGATTGTTATACCTTGCGTAGTTGTATTTCCGTTTGTAGTTACTTGCTGCAAAGTACCAGTAGTACCAGCACCAGCGTCCGCAATTAACGTCCACGTGCTACCAGTGTCCTCATAGATTTCACCGGTATTAGTAGATATAAATACACGACCAGCAAACCCAGCAGCGGGACGATTTGCGAAAGTATCACTATAAAAAGCAGGAGTGCCTTTTTGATTTAATATATTAAAATTGACTCTTAAAGACATTTTTTATATTTTATGCGTTTAAATATCTCTTTCTAGCTATAACTACGTTATTGCCAGTTGTACTTGATCCAAAAGATACAAAGTATCTTTGTTTTGTGTTTTCACCAGTGTTACCAGTTACCTCAAATTGTTGATTGGGTTGTAAAATTATTGTTTGATTAATTGTTACAACACTTGTACCATAATTGATAAAAGTATAACCATTGGCATTATCGCCGCCTACATATTGACTTGTATCTACTGTATAAAAGTCAATCTCATAATTAAATAAGGGTACATTTACATCACTCATATTAAATTGTATTTGGCACTGCACCGAACTTTCTCATTCCGTTAATTACATATTTAACGTTATAAGCGTCCATTGCAGCTTGGTTAGTAAATATTGTTTGTTGCTCACTCGGAGCAGTCGGAGTTTTAAAGTCTGGTGGCGTTGTTGCTGGTGGCATAGTTGACTTTTTTCTAATTAGCCAATAAATGCCTAACCCAGCCGCTACTAATAATAATAT
>Ga0304728_1001974_pt1 | contig 13593 bp, 10 predicted proteins | sample C_130625_MF_Meta_FD_190476 | JGI IMG/M metagenome (GOLD analysis project Ga0304728, IMG submission 190476) | Freshwater microbial communities from Lake Croche, Canada to study carbon cycling - C_130625_MF_MetaG (v2) (version 2) | ecosystem: Environmental > Aquatic > Freshwater > Lake | place... | reverse complement strand
TTCTTGCATTAGCAAGTAGGGGAAGAAATAGAACTATTAATAAAAGTTTTCTCATTCTTGAATATAATTGACATATTGTACATAAGATGGAGGCTCACTATCAGATACTTCAAAAGTATCTGGCTTTTCAACCACAGATGGATGCTCTTCTAGTGGCTTATCCCAACCTTCTGTTATTACTATTGTGTAGGTGTTTGTTCCTACGCTATTTATTTGTCTGATATGTTTCATAATTATTGCGCTCTATAAGTTATGTCTATTTGATATCTTCTGTAGTTTGCCCCTGCTGCTGATATTAATAATTCATTATCTGTATTGGCTGCATTTCTTCTCATATAAGCATTAGTTGTTGTTGTTAGGGAAGTATTGCTTAATCCTAACCCACCAGTTCCCGTATATAAAATAGCTAATGCTCCACTTGTAAACATACTTATATCTGGAGCAGGGCAATCAGCAGGTATAGTTAAAGAAACAGAAGTAGATAGAACACCAGCATTGGTATAATATCCAAACAATTGTAAACGTACCATCTTTCCCGTTTGTTGCCATTGATATCTATTTATTGTTTGTGTTGTGGGCGCAGTACCTGTCCAAGTTATTGTACCAGCATAAGTACCTGCGGTATCTCTAAATGTCTGAGCCGTAGCATTACCTGTAGCGTTAGTATTGTTTGCCAACATTGTGTAAGATGAAATGCTTTTGCGTTGAAATACTGTGGTATCTGATATGTTTAATTTACCATTAATAGCAGAATATATGTTTGTTCGGGAAGTATCTGAACGATACTTTGTATAGTATGTTGCACTATCTGTTTTTCTTAAAAATATTGATGTATCTGCCCATGTTGGAGTACCTGTGCCTGCTGATACTAACATTTGTCCACTTGTCCCTGCGGCAGTAGTTCCCAACGCAGTAGTAGTAGAACCAAACGCTACACCACCTTGAGTAAATAATGATGATTGACCAGTTCCCCCACGATTATAAGCAACAGTTGTACCATTCCATTGTGCTGAAGTTATAGAGCCGCCATAGTCAAAAGTGTTAGTTGACCAAGATACATTTGAAGGAGTTTGAAAGTGTGAATCCCATGTACCTGCGGCAGTTGTATTGTTCAATAATTCTAAGATCATATAACCCCCACTTCCAACTGCCTTAACCAATGTACCAGAATTATTATTCACATTTATATTGCCACTTGATTGGTTATTATTAAATGAAAAAATAGTTCCATTAGTTAGTGTTGTAGCATTTGGCAATTGATATGTTTGACTACCAGAGCCAGTAGTTACTAAATGTACGGGAGTTGAATCTACGGTCAAAATAACTGTAGTACCTGCGGCAATCATTGAAGTAAATCCATTGAAATAAGCATTAGCAGTTACATTTTTTTCCCCCATGTTAAGGTTAGATGTTGCTCCTGTATATGGTACACCATCTGTTATTCTTAAATATTTGTTAGATAAAGTAGCGCTATCTACCAATAGTGTACCCGAATTGGTAATAGTACCTCCGCTTAAACCATAGCCCGTAGCTACACTGGTTACAGTACCGCTTCCGCCCGTTGGTATTGCTTGTGTTTGTAATTCGCCAGTACTTGTAGTTATTACCATACGATTACCTGTACCAACTAAATCTCGTAATAAAGTCTTACCGGTTACATCTAACGAGTAAGCAGTATTAGGTGTTAGATTGTTAATTCCAAAAGTTTGACTATTTGCAGGTACAAAAAAAACATTACCAATATAAGATCCTGTAGATGTATTATATGAATTTAAAATAAAATCATTATCACCTTGACCTAATATAAATTGATTAATATTATCGTGCTGAAATCTAATGTTATTAGTAGATCCTATTGCAGAATTAAGTTTTATAATATTATCGCCTAATCCTGTAGTATTAATTGTAATTATGCCTGTCCCATCGTCTTGTATTGTACTATTTCCTAAAGTTGATGTACTTGTAAATTTAGGTATACGGTTAATTGTTCCACTAATACTTCCTCCACCACTTGCATTTCCTCTAATTAATAAATCGTTTGATGTGCTACCTTTAAAAATTCTTATTGTAGAATCATTTATCTTAGTTACATCATTTACAAATTTATTTGTTGTATCAATCTTTCTCAAATATGAATTAAGCATATTAGAAGTATCACTAATATTTAATTTTAAGTTTATTCTATTACTTAATGATGCGGTATCAGTTTTTCTCAGATATTTACTAAGCATTGTAGAAGTATCACTAATATTTAATTTTAAGTTTATTCTATTACTTAGTGATGCGGTATCTATTTCTCTAAGATATTTGCTTAGCATAGATGTTGTATCATTTATTCTTAAATATTTTGCAGATAAAGTTGATGAATCAATAATAATAGTACCAGTAATTGAAATAGGTCCACCTGTTAAACCATATCCAGTAGCAATATTAGTTACTGTACCATTTCCACCACTTGAACCTCTGGGTAGTTCAATATCGGTTGAATTATTACCTTTAAAAATTCTAATAGTTGAATCATTAACTTTAGTTACATTATTTACCCATTTATTTGTAGTATCAATCTTTCTTAAATATGGACTTAACATTGCAGTTGTATCAGTTCTTCTTAAATATTTACTAAGCATTGCAGTAGTATCAATCTTTCTTAGGTATGGTAATAACATTGCAGTAGTATCAATCTTTCTTAAGTATGGCAATAACATAGCAGTAGTATCTATTTCTCTTAGATATTTACTTAGCATCGCAGCAGTATCTGATTTTCTTAGATACTTACCACTTAATGTAGCAGAGTCAACTATTAATATTCCAGTTGATGTAATTGGTCCTCCAGTTAATCCATAACCGGTAGCAACTGATATAACTGTTCCTGATCCACTTGAACCACGAGGCAACAATATGTCTGTTGCAGTTGATCCTTTAAATACTGTAATGGTGCTATCGTTCTTCTTAGTTACGTTATTTACAAATCTATTTGTAGTGTCTATTTTTCTGAGATATTTACTAAGCATAGTTGTCGTATCTGCAATATTTAACTTAAGATTTATTCTATTGCTCAAACTTGCAGTATCAATCTTTCTCAAATACTTGCTTAACATCGCCGTTGTATCTATCTTCCGTAAATATGGTAACAACATTGCAGAAGTATCTGTCTTTCTAAGATATTTACTCAGCATAGTTGCAGTATCACTAATATTTACTTTTAAATTAATTCTATTACTTAATGATGTAGTATCAGTCTTAGGCCATGAATTGATTGATCTCACAACATGATTTGCATTATATCCTAATGGTTTAAATGAAGATGTATCCGCAGTTGAAGTTGTTGTACTATCTGTGTCTAAATAAAGGTATTTTGCTCCTATATAAACTATTTCACTATCAAGATAAATCTCTCCTCTACCAAAAGCATTAATGTCTATAGTTTTTTGACCGTAAATATTAAAATTATGTTTGCCGTAAATTATAACATCTTTAGTTAATACTCCTCCTAATGAAATGGAATCTGTACCACTAAGACCATTATATCCAATTGATCCTCCTGATCCTGCAATCGTATTCCATCCATTCGCATTTGTCCAAGTATATAGCAAGTTATTACAAGTATCCATTGCAATAGCACCCTCTTTTGCAATTGAATTTCGTGTAGTAGGTATTCCACAGAATGAAGGAATATGTAGAGTAGAATCGACTTTTAATCGTTTCATCTGGTATCCTGCTGCAGTCATTGGTGTATATTGTTGTGCAAATACATTACTAACGCAAAATGTAAGTAAGATTATTATTATTATTTTTTTCATATTATATATCTCCTGTTGTTATTGTTATTGGTCCAGTTCCCTTAAAATTTGCAGTAAAAGTAACCATATTATCAAATGAAGATGTTTCATTTATTGACTCTAAAATAATATAACCACTTTTATTCAAATAATGTGTAGCACTAATATCTTGTTCATACCATCTACAAGCAAGTTGAGTACCTGCTATCAAATATCCATATAAATTCTCTACCGTTACATCATCAGTAGTACCATTAACTAATAATGTTAAACCTTCAATAGTTCCACTCCATTGTATAGCACCTGAAACATTGGTTCTGAATCTGCCTGAACCTTTTATTGAGGTTTCTATTATATCATTAGATATATCAAATGTTATACTTCTTGCACATGCTACGGTAAATCCATCATCAGTAAGCAATAATAAAACATCTTCTCCTCTTACTTTAGCCATTATTAACTTTTTTCGTATAAATAATTAAACTCATAAAATTTACTATTACAAAATATATAAAAATAATCAAAACCACTTGGATTTAAATCAGGATCTGATCCGCCAATAATTGTTGGAAAATAAATCCATTGATATAATGTCAAATTACAACTACCATTTTTGTAATCTATAGTCATTTTACCTGGTACATATCTTGAATGATAAGGATCATTTGCAGGAATAAATACTGCAAATGGTGTTAATACATTCTCTGCATTTATTAAATTTAAGTAATTTCCTTCAAACTTTGTCTTTGCAAAATAATTAGAAAATAATGCTTCTTGTGTCATTCCATTACCTAAATTACTAAAAGTAAATCCTAAAGGTGTAGATGGATATTTCCAAATTGTACACCTATTTCTAATGTATCCAATATATGTTTGCAACATTAATGTACCATTAATTGAAGTACTTGGTGAATTATCAATGTATATCTCTTTATCAATATTATTCTTTAAATTGTTTAATTGATAATCTTCATGGGTATGTCCAATTATTTTAATTATTCCATTAATATTATTATAAACATTAAAACTTAAATTTTTATAATGTGTTTCATAATTTGTATTATTTGAAGATGCTGAAGTTAAAAAAGGAAATACTATTCCATTATATGGCAATGATTTTGATTTTACTTTTACTGTATGCCATCCATTTGCATTATCTCCAGATAAAATTTGAAATACTATGCCATAAGGAGTTCCTGAAAAAGTAGTTATCCAATTACCATCAGTTGAAATCCATTTAGTAGGTATTATTCCATCCTGTAAAGCAATTTCAAAAACATTTGTAACTATACCAGGTTCACTATTTTCAGTTTTATAATCAAAAGACCATTCTAAAACATCCCCTTCACTTAATTCAATTCCTTCATACATTATAGCTCTGGTAGTATCGTATGGTTGTCCTTTTATAACAATATACCTATCTATTTCTGTGCCATAAGATTCAGATGTTATATCATTATCAAAAACAACTCTAATTAATTTTGTTACAGTAGGAGAAGGATGATCCACCCATGGTATCCAATAAAACAAATCATATTCTTTTATTATATTAGTTCCTGAATTATATTCTGAAATAAGCGGACCTAATTCTTGCAAATTATTATTTTTCATTAAAGACTCAGGATGAATATAATTAAATGTTTCCTTAACGTATTGAAATGGTCGTACAATTGATTTTAATACTCCAGTTTCCATATCATTACCACTTAAAAAAGTAAATGGTACAATATTTTTAGTTACTCCTGATGTATTAAAATCATAATCATAACCAAATCCTGACCATGTAGCACCAGATAAAGTTAAATAATTATACATTTCATCAAATCTTACAATATACCATGCTCCATGTGCTTGAAATAAGGATGCATTGAATCTACTTAATATCTGTTCTAATATATCATAACAACTTAGCCACGAGTCATTTCTTTTGAAAGTATTTATCAATAAAAATGTATCTAAAACAAGTTCATTTGTAGTTCCACCATTAGGACATAATGTTGACATTACATTTGTATTTAAATCTAAATTAGTAGAACGCAAACAAAGTCTTAGAATTTGTGCAAGAGAAAAATAATTAACTAAATCAACTGGAGCAGTATAAGTTAAATCAAATGTTATTGTACCTGAAAATGGAACAACAATTCCTATGTTTATTAAATATCCAAGAATTGAGCCACTATATGAGATATTATAACAAATAAAATTATAAGTATTTGTTCCATCAAATAAACTAAAAGTATCTCCATTTTTCAAAACTCCTATTCGAGGATCTAATGTTTGTATCGTATTATTGGCAACAGGAAATAAATTGGTTATTGAAATTGCTGATATAACTGTAGGTCCGCCAATATTAACTGCTGCTTGATCTAAGGTTATATCTTTTAAAATTCCTAAATTATCAGTAAATGTTAAACTTATTTCATGGTTAAAATCAACATACAATTCAGCACAATCATCTTGAAGTAAATATCCGACAAATAATATCTCATCAGTTTGTCCTCTTTTTACAATTGCCTTAAAAGTATTATCTTCTTCTGAATAAAAATCTTGTAATGATAATCCATTGGAATCAGTTATAATATTAACCTTTAAAGTACAACCTCTAATAGGAGCTTTAGGATCATCTTCTTGCCATTCTTGAATAATTGGATTACCAGATAATACTATGTCAATTGGAGTACCTGTAAAGTCCTTCTTTTCTATTTGCAACTTAACTGTCATTAATGGCAGAAAAGAATCAAACTCGTTAGAATATATTACTGAATAACTCATTAAGTTGTGCGGCCATAAGTTTGACCATACTTTTTATTGCTGAAAAATATATCTTGACCTCTAAGCATTCCAAATACTTCTATTTGTCCGCCTACACCACCCATCATTTGAGATGTTTGTGCTGCAGGAATAACCTGTGATCCACGAGGTAAATTAATTAACTCTGGACCTCTCTCTCCAACCAATGCCATTCCACCTGGTGCATTACGAGTACCAACTGCAAATGCACTTCTTGAAGTTAAATTCTTTAATGCTGCTGATAATGCAACTAATGCAATACCAACACCAATAGCTGCAAAAGGATTAGCTAATAATTGCGAAATTGCTTGTTGAGCAATAACTGCTAAAAATCCTATTTTAATTAATTGCTCTCCTAAAGATTGTACTCCTGATGCTAATAATTCAAAAACACCTTTAAATACATCACCAAAATTACCTCCACTTATTGCAGCTCCTAATGCTTCACCAAATTTTATTGCAATATTTGCAGCAGCATCTGTTAAGAATCCAGTTGCAGCACTATCTATTTGTTTACTATAATCTTCCCATGCTTTTTTAATTTCAGCAGCAGATGTTGTTAAATCAGCTCTTACATTTTGTACAAATTCTGGAGGTACAATACTTCCTTGAATTGCTTTAAAATCTGCTTGAATTTCAATGGGTACTTTTATAGGTTTTATATTTTGAGCAATTTTTGGAATTGGTATTTCATTTGTTTGTGGTTTAAAATCCCATGGCAACATAATTGCCTTTGCTGCATTTTCAAGATTACTTTTTAATTTTAATAATAACTGATCATATTTTAAATCTTGTAACCTTGCCTCTAAATTAACATATACTGTATCTTTATTTGATACATTAAATTTCTCAATTATTGTACCTAAAATATTTTCAAACTCTTTTATTTTATCCTTATTGATATCAAATTGTGGAGTTCCTAATGAAAATCCTACAGATTGAACAGATACTAACTTTTTCTCAAATTGTGCTATTGCTTGTGCGAGTGTTTCCGTTCCTTTAGCTGCTTTATTTAAATCATCTGAAGGCAATTTAATTCCTTTAGATACTTCAGATAAGTTATTAGTTAATTCTTGGATATTTTTTTGAGTAAAATCAATTTCTTTATTTTGCTGGTCACTATATCCAGTTTCTATTTTTCTTAATTCTGCTTCTGCTTGTTGAATTTTTAAATAAACTCCAGGTTGGTCACCTAATGATTTTAAATATTTAATTTGACTTTTTAATAAATCAGTTTGTACTGTATTTGCAAGATTCTTTTGCTTTTTTTCATTCCCAGTTAAAGTTGTTCCTTGTAATTCTAATAATTTAGTAATCTCTTTATCTAACTTAGCCTGTAAAACTTTGGCAGTAACGATAGTTTTTAAACTTTCCAAATATAATTTGTAAGAAGAAGTTAAACCTACTACTTGATCACCTTCTAACTTTAATTGATTAAAAACTTCTGGATTAATTTTCTGAAGTTCTTTTATTGCTTCTATTTTTCTTTTTCTTGTTTCAGTTTCATTCTCTAATACTGCTATCAATGAAGTAACATTAGATGTTTCTGAACCAACTGAAGATTCAATAGATCTTAATGATTTAGCGGTTTCATCTGTAGCATCCTTAGCCTCTTTGCTCTTTCGAGTCCATGCACTAAATCCAATTTGAGCAAATGTAATGGCAGTTGTTACCGCTGCAAATGCAAGTGATAACCCAGCAGGACCAGCTAATGATGCTCCTAAATTAGATAATAAAGATTTCCCTGTTGCTGCTGCTTCTTTACGAGCTGATGCTAATGAATCAATAAAAGGTGTAATGTTGTTAGCAATACCTATGAATCCATACGCAGAATCACTTACTATTCTACCTAAATTGGTAACTGCATAAGCAGCACTATTAGTTTGACCTGCAACTTTTTTAAGTCCTGAATCTGCTGCACCTAATGAACTCTTTAAATCGCCAATTTTATTCTTTAAAATACCAATACTATTCTGCAATTTTATTATATCCTGAGTATTAGTTGCATTTCTTAACTCCGAAGTAAATGCTTTTAAATCATTTTCTGCAAGTTGCAACTGTGCAGATATTAATCGTGTATCTACTGATATTGGCACATTTACAGGAGGAATATTACTCAATTTTGCCTCTGCATCATTAACACCAGTCACTAATGGAGTAGTATCAGCATCAACCGGAATTATTACAGGATTAGATTTTATTGAATTAATATCATTCTGAACTGTGTTAATCTGTGTAGTATCTGCAACTACTACTAACTCAACTGGAGTAGTTTTTATGGCATTTATATCAGTCTGAACAACATTAATAGCAGTAGTATCTGCAACTACTACAACTTCAACTGGAGTAGTGTGTATTGAGTCTATCTGATTCTGAACAGTATTTAAATTAGTAGTATCCGCATTGACAACTAAATCTACTGCTTTCGATTGTATTGAATTAATCTCAGTTTGTACGTTATTCAGTTCTGTTGTGTCAGCATTTACTACAACTTCAACTGCTTTTGATTGTATTGAATTAATTTCAGTTTGTACGTTATTTAAATCCGTTGTATCTGCATTAACTACAACCTCAACTGCTTTTGATTGTATTGAATTAATTTCAGTTTGTACGTTATTCAGTTCCGTTGTATCTGCATTTACTACAACTTCAACTGGAGTAGTATGTATTGAATCTATTTGATTTTGAACGGTATTTAAATTAGTAGTATCAGCATTGACAACCAAATCTACTGCTTTTGATTGTATTGAATTAATCTCTGATTGGACATTATTTAATTCAGTTACATCAGCATTTACAACCAATTCTACCGCCTTAGATTGTATCTTATTGATATCAGACTGGACTTTGTTTAATTCTGTTGTATCAGCATTTACAATTAAATCTACCGCTTTAGATTGAATCTTATTAATATCCGTTTGAACAGTATCTAAATCTGTAGTATTTGTATTTACAACTAATTCAATTGCCTTTGATTGAATATTATTAATATCAGATTGAACAACATTAAGTTCTTTATCATTTGCATTAACAACAACTTCAACTATCTTAGATTGTATTTTATTAATATCTGATTGTACTGTATTTAACTCAGTTGTATCAGTATTGACAATTAATTCTACTGCTTTAGATTTTATCTTATTTATGTCTGACTGAACGGTATTTAACTCAGTAGTATCTGCGTTAACAATTAACTCGACTGCCTTAGATTGAATCTTGTTGATATCAGTCTGAACAGTATTTAATTCTGTAGTATCAGCATTAACAATAACTTCAATTGCTTTAGATTGTATTTTATTAATATCTGATTGTACTGTATTTAATTCAGTTGTATCAGCATTGACAAATATTTCTAATTGCTTAGATTTTATTGAATCAATCTCTGTTTTTGCCTTTTCAACCTGCTTTGTATCAGCTATAATAGTCAACTCAATTTGTCTTGCTTTTATTGAAGCAATCAAATTTTTTGTTTCGCTAATCTTCTTATTTAATGAATTGAAATTTGTATTATCACCAGTCTTAGATAACTGATCCTGAAAAGACTTTAAATCATTTTCTGCCTTCTTTAATTGTATTTCTAACTGGCTGATATCCGCTTCAACAACTATCTGTAATTTATCTGCCATTTTATTTTATCTTCAAGTTATGCCTCTGCAATATTGCATCATATCTATCTTTAGTCATTGGTTCAATTTCTTTCTTATTGTCTTTATCATCTAACATTGGCCAAAATCTTTCTATAGATCCTATTGCCTTACTTCCTGCCATTGATTCTGCAACTCTGAAAGATGCAAACCTCATAATTTTTGTTTGCTCAAACTGTTTCTCTTGATAACCTTCATAAGCAGCATAAAACTCTATAGGCATTGAAGTATAATACTGATAAGCAGTCCAACCAAGTTTACCTAATGCAAATTTTAAATTTTCGTAGGCAATTTCTGCGTTACTTTTTTTTTCTCATCTTCAATTTCCTGTCCTTTTTTAATTAACTTTTTCCAAAGTTGAGATTCAGTCAAAGATTCAGTAATTTTTTTTACAATTGTATCATCTTCCAAATTATCAACCCAATCAGAAACTTCATCAAAAGTATAATCTTCTGGTTCTCCTTTTGCATAAGTAGCAGCATAAAGTCCAGCATATACCATTGAATAAATGAATCCTATGTTAGTTCCTGATTGATTCTTTTCAGCAAGTTTTTCAATTGCTAATTGATTAAATTTAAAAGATCTTAATTTGCCTCCAATTTCAAATTCTAAATAGTTCATTGTGTGTGTGTTTTTTTGTGTGTTAATCTGTGTTTACCGTCCATCCATTTTGTATTAATATTGCTTTATCAAATATTCCATTTCCAGTTGGAGGTGCTGGAGGTGATTGAAATTGTAAATCCAACTGACCAACAGTATTGTAATTAACAACTGTAGCTAAAATATCATTTACTTGACTGCTTGTTAATTTACCATAATTAAAATTTAAAAAAGTAATTGTATTAGAATTTGTTGGAAGTATTATATTATTATTTCCATAATTATAATTTTCTAATCCAATTCCAATACCATTAAAAGTTGAAAAATCAGGAGGATTATTAAATATTCCAATACCAGTATTATTTGTAAATTCTATTGTTACAAAATTTAATAAATTTAAATTATATAAATTATCAATAGAGCAATCATATAATGGATCAATCCAATAAATTGGAACATTTACTGGATTTGTAATATCTATAGTTACTAAATAAGTACCAGGAGCATTATATAGATTAGTTAAATTAAGAACCGAAGAATTAATATGATAATATATATTTCCATCTCCCCAATCAATTGTAGCATCAAATGGAGTGCTTGATAATATTTCCCCTATAACTATATTTCCACTTGCAGGAACATTTAATCTTATTGAAAATAATGGTGGACTTGGTGGTGTAGGATTAATTACACTTATCGTTGGTACACCGTATGGCTGAAGTGTTCCTGTAAATACACCAACTGAATCAAATGCATAAGTGCTACTTAATTCAGATAAATATCCAGTACCTTCTTGAATTTCATCACCTGCCACAGGTGTTTCAGGTGATAATTTCCAACCTACAGTTTGCTCTGCCATTAATAATAATCGCAAATCAGTTCCTGATATCTGTCCTGTAATTGGATCCTGTAAATGTTGTCCTTCAAATGTATAAGATATATCAATTGCACCTGGACTTTTATCAGGTCCACAAGCAGAAGATGCATCTACAGGCTGAACACTCATTGCTTGACCTACAGAAGTAAGACAAACTACTGTGTCGTAGTTTGTCCCACCTGAAGGATCAATAAATAGTAACATTGTGCCGCCATCTACTTTATGTTCAGCCATAGTTTTGTTTTAAAAATATCTTATTGCAACGCAATCACCAGGTATTAATTTATCTAATGCATATTGACCATTAATTGCAGTATTCATATTATAATTTTGAGTAGAAGATAATTCAGTACTTGTTTGATAATATGCTGCAGATAATGGTGTTGGATAATATGCTTGATTTAAGATGACATTATACATTTCATCTACTGATGGCATTACCCAATCAGTATATCCATTAAAATTACCATTGCGACAGGCTAAGGCAGGTAATGAAGGAATACTTGCTATTATTGCAGTAGTATTAGGATCCCCATCACCTATTGCATATCCTGTTGCTCCTGTAACTGTATATGCTATTGCCCATGTATCATAAGATACGGATTGACCACTATTATAAACAACAAATCCATGTAATCCAGTTCCATCAAGATATGCAATATTCCCACCTTGATAAGATTGTCCAAGTACAAGACCTCCACCTCCACCACCATAAACAGTAACAGTCGGAACTCCATATGGCATTATTGCTCCACTAAATACTCCAACTGAATCAAAGGCATAAGTGCTGCTTAATTGAGAAATAAATCCTATGCCTTCTTGAATCTCATCTCCCGCCACAGGTGTTTCGGGTGATAATTTCCATCCAATTGTCTGCTCTGCATTTAAGAGTAATCTCATGTCTGTTCCACTTATTCTAAGACTATTTGGATCTTGCAAATGCTGCCCCTCAAATGAATAAGATATATCAACAGAACCTGGACTCTTATCTGGACCACAAGCAGATGAAGCATCTATAGGCTGAACACTCATACTAACGCCTACGCTTGTAAGACAAACTACCATATCGTAAGTAGTGCCGCCATTGGGATCAATGAAAAGCAGCATATTGCCGCCATCTACTTTATGTTCAGCCATAGTTTATAATTATGCTTGTACAGTAATAACAGGAGTGCCAAATGGCTGAATAGTTCCTGTGAAAGTTCCAACAGAATCAAACGCATAAGTACTGCTCAAATCTGATAAGTAACCTGTACCTGATTCAATCTCATCTCCAGTTACTGGTGTTTCAGGACTAATCTTCCATCCAATTGTAGTTTTTGCCATAAGCAATTGGCGAAGTGATGTTCCTGAAATTCTACCTGTTACAGGATCTTGTAGATGCTGACCTTCAAACGTGTAATTCAGTTCTATTGTACCAGGTGATTTGTCTGGACCACATGCACTTGATGCGTCTACAACTGATACTGATGCTGATTTACCTACAGTCGTTAAACAAACAACTGTATCATAACTTGTTCCTCCTGCAGGATCAACGAATAATAACATCGTACCCCCTGCCACTTTGTGTTCTGCCATTTTAATTTGATTTTAATTTATAAATAAAAACTGTTTAAAAACTAATATTCGACTTATGAATATTTTTCCACCAACTTCGCCGTATCTCTCAGTCCTGTCAGTTTGTACATTCAAATTTAACATTTGTAATCCATATAATGATAAATCTAACACACTTTTTGAATTAGGTTTTATTGCTTCCAATATCTGATTAGTAACTGTGTTTAGATTCTTAGAATTATTATATTTATATTCCCATGAATTAATTGTAATCTGTATTGTAGAAGTCGTGTCTGATGAATTATCTGTAGAATTCTCAACATTGGTAACATCAGAAATTACACAA
>Ga0304728_1001961_pt1 | contig 13648 bp, 13 predicted proteins | sample C_130625_MF_Meta_FD_190476 | JGI IMG/M metagenome (GOLD analysis project Ga0304728, IMG submission 190476) | Freshwater microbial communities from Lake Croche, Canada to study carbon cycling - C_130625_MF_MetaG (v2) (version 2) | ecosystem: Environmental > Aquatic > Freshwater > Lake | place... | reverse complement strand
TTCACCATGCAAGATTTTGCAGACAATCAACCAGAGTGGGTTGAGCCCCTTGCCTTTGATTACGGTGACTACACCCTTCATGAAATCCCCCCAAATGGCTCTGGTATTGCCGCACAGATTGCCCTAGGCATTTTGCAATCTGCCAATGTCAAGCAATATCCGGCCAATTCTGCTAAGCGTATTCATTTACAGATTGAAGCGATGCGCATGGCGTTTGCCGATGCCTACGCTTATGTTTCTGATGCACGCTCAATGCAAATGCCAGCCAGTTCACTACTGAATAGAGATTACTTGGATAAACGTGCAGCCATGATCGATCACCAAAAAGCTTGTAGCTATGGTGCTGGTGATCCGCATTCAGGAGGCACCGTTTACTTATGTGCCGCCGATAAATCTGGCATGATGATTTCTTATATTCAATCGAATTTCAAGGGCTTTGGCTCAGGAGTGGTTGCACCAGGCGGCATTGCTTTTCATAACCGCGGTATGAGTTTTAGACTAGAAGATGGCCACCCGAACCAAGTTGGCCCAGGTAAACGCCCTTTTCATACTATTCTTCCTGCTTTCCTCAGTAAGGATGGCAAACCAACCATGGCTTTTGGTGTCATGGGTGGCAATATGCAACCACAGGGTCATATTCAGTTTGTAATGCGCTTTGTAGATGAATACCTAAACCCCCAAGCCTGTTCGGATGCCCCCCGCTGGCGTATCGATGATATGGGCCAACTCACTGTTGAAGCAACAATGCCAGTAAGTGTTGTTGAAGGATTGAAAGCGCTTGGTCATGAAGTTGCCATTCAACCCGCCAATAGCCTAGATTTTGGCAGTGCGCAAGCAATCGCTAGATTAAGTGAAGATACAGATTCTGCCTATATTGCTGGTAGCGATCACCGGCGCGATGGCTTGGCGGCCGGGTTTTAGTTCGTGAATATAACTTCTATAGGGTGAATGCCCTTTGAAGAATACTCAAACTAGCACCTAATAATTTATTGTTTACTGAGCCTAGTCGCTTTACTAGGCGACCTTTATCAATCGTACGTATCTGATCAAGCATTACCAGTCCTTTTTTGCCATCATGGGTGATGGGCAAACGATAAGGTGCTTGGCGACCTTTAGTGGTCATGGGAGCAATGATCACTGTTCGCAAGAAATCATGCATCTCTTGAGGAGACACAATGATGCATGGTCGAGTCTTTTGAATCTCGCTACCTTTCGTTGGATCTAAATTAATGAGCCAAATATCTCCGCGTGAAACGATACTTTTTACCAAACCCAATCCTCATCACCTTCGTTCATAAAGTCACCCAATACTAAGTTGTCTTCACCAGCCTCAGCAATTGCTTTTGAAGCCTCAGCCCAGCCTTGGCGAGGATTTTTTTGGGGCTTACTCAACACCAGTCTGTTGTCCTCAACAATCAAATCTGCTTCATCCTCAAAGCCAACTTGCTCAAGGATAGACTTTGGAATAACCACTCCACGAGAGTTACCAATTCGACGAATTTGGAGGTGCAACTGTTTTTTCATAGTGATAACAATGTTATAACTATTTAGACCAAAAGTCAAACCAATCATTTACACTTAGTGGGCAAGCAATTCAGATAGAAGCGCTTGATCTCTTGATCACAGCTCACGTCTCTGGGTTCAATCGGCCTTTGCAAGGATATACCTTCAATTGTTTTACATCTACTTAAGGCAACATAGACCTGCCCTGATGCAAAGGCGCCTGATGAAAGATCGACTTTCACCTTATCAAGCGTCTTGCCCTGGCTCTTATGAATCGTTACCGCCCAAGCTAGCATGAGCGGTACCTGAACATAAGTGCCGATGATGCTGGGCGATATCTTTCCGGACATCATATCGTGGTCATAGCGATAGGATTCCCACTGATGTCCTGTTACTTCAACTGTATTAGCATAAGGTCCATTCTGCACCATCACCTTGACTTTATCTGGCAGCAACTCTCGCACTACACCGATCGTGCCATTAACCCAACGCTTCGGAAATCCTGGATCAGTAGCTGTAAACATTACCTTAGCACCAACCTTAAGCACTAAATGATTTGGAGATGGTAAATTGCGCTCATCAATATTGAACTTGCCAGTGGTTTTACCTGTATAGATCTTACCTTCAGAGGTAATGGCCCTTAGTCCTGCGCCATTAATCTGATCTGCCCGTGCATTGGTGGTTGTTAAAGTGATGGTCTGCTCGTCGACCTCTTCATCATTTTTAAAGCACTGCGCATTGAGAGTGTCGATTGCCTCGTCCACATCTTGATTGATGCGAATGCGATTTAATAAACCTGCAAAGTACTCATCTTTTTGCCGGAAGATCTTTGAGAGCTCGACCATGGTGACATCTTTACGATGCAAGGCCATCGCGCAAAAGAAATAAGGCCCTTCATAACCTCTCTCAGATAAGACCTGCATATCAGCGCTCGAAACTACAGGCGGTAGTTGAAATAAATCCCCCACAAACATCACCTGAATGCCGCCAAAGGGCTTGCCTTTTTGTGGTCCGTTCTCACGCAGGAATAAATCCATAGCATCTACCACATCCGCACGCACCATCGAGATCTCGTCAATGATAAGCAAACGAATATCTTTATAAAGACGCTTATCACGCAGTGGCTTAATATCTTCTTCTGGAAATATCAGGCGCGGAGGTAATCTAAAGAAGGAATGAATTGTCACCCCTTTAACTTGCAATGCCGCGACCCCAGTAGGTGCAACCACGACAACATTGCCAGGGATAGTTTCACGAAGATGACCGATTAAGGTAGTTTTACCGGTACCTGCTTTACCACTAACAAAGATATAAGGGTCGTGACGCTCAATAGCCTCAATTACCGCTTGGTAATCAGGAGTAATTTCAATATTAGATGTTTCAATGGCTGAACTGGTCATCCCCTATTGTTTCACGGCATCAGCCACACACCGAAATCCGATGTAAACCACAATTATATCGCCAGGCTTGGACTCGATATCGGACTCTTGCTGTCGTTCTGGACCATACCACCATGAAGCACCACGAGTGATATAGCCACCATTACGTTCGGTAGCAGTCCACTCCCATACATTGCCACCCATGTCATACAGACCATTGACACCAGGCTTAGTACTACCCGTGACAACGTGCCCTGTGCCGCGATTTAGGGCACCTGCTGGTGCAAGACCTTTGTAGTCTCCGCAAGCACTCAGGCAATGAGAAGGTGAAGGATTAGCGCCACCTGGATAGGGGTAGCGCTGACCTTTAACATATCCAGCAGGTGGATTGGCTCTTTGCTCCAAGAATGCAGCATTAGTCCACTCGGCATCCGTTGGCAAACGCTTGCCGTAATAACGACAAATAGATTCTGCTTCATTTTGATTTAATTGAACCGCCGGTTCAGCATCTTTAGCAGGCACACCGTATGGTGTCTTCCAAATCCAGCCTGGCTTTTGAACGAAACCAGCCTCGTAAGACAGCCCGCCACCCTTCCTCTCTGCAGAGCTTACGAAGCCAGTCGAAGACGCGTATGCCTTGACATCAGCGATATTCATCTCAGTTTGATCCCAGATTAAATTACCTATCTGCACTGTTGGAATAGTTGAAGCAGGTGCGCTGTGACTGGGCGCAGATCTGAGCATGAAATAAAGCGCAATTGCTGAAAGCAGTAAGCCAAAGAGAATTGTAGAAATATCAAATTTTTTCATGGGGGCTATAACTATTTAAGAAAATCACACCAAGCAAGAGTCTATATCAGATCTTTTAGTGTGATCTTCACTGTATGTTCACCATACATCACGATGGTATTTCTACCTTTAGATTTAGCTGAAAAGGCCTCTCTCTCCGCTAAAAATTGCGCTACTGCTGCTAAATTGGCTGCTTCAGAAGCGGTAGTGGATGCCGCAGAGGCCGCTGCAGATGCAGCTGCCGCCTCAGCTGAAGCCGCGATTGAAGCGGCCGCTGCAGCCTCTGCCGCAGCCTCTGCAGTAGCTCACCATGCAGAAGAATCCTCTATATTGGCATCATCCGAAGCCGCAGAAGCTACCAAACGCGCCGCCATGGCAGCAGCTGAAGCGGTCAAGATGTCCAATCTTGCAGCCGAATCTGCTAGGTCTGCACGCAATAGAAAGTAAGGTAAAAAGAGAGAACAAAAAAGCCCCTGGCAAGGAGCTTTTTCACATCAATTCTGTGGGGCGAACGACGGGGCTCGAACCCGCGACAACCAGAATCACAATCTGGGACTCTACCAACTGAGCTACGTCCGCCACTGAAGACCATAGATTATAGCTTTTTGCTCAAAATCCTGTCAAAAATCCCCCTTCCAAACCTTGGCCCTCGCCCTATTACTCAAAATACGACCCTTGATTGGGGCTCGAATCAAGATTGCGCCTTGGTGGCTTTTTGGTGGCTTTAACATTGGTTTTAGGCAATCTATCGCGCACCGAGAGTTGATGCTCCCATTAGATAGGGAATCAGCTTAATCCAATAGAATATGAGCGTAGGATATTGCCCATCCTTCCCATTAGAGGGAATTCGTCCATTTAACTGCCTCATCATCTCCGCAAATCATGAATCAAGCGTCCCCACCCTCTCAAAATAATCTGCGAAGTCAATTTTTTGAGATCAATAAAACTGCCAGAAGCATGCTGAATGATCAAAAGCCATCATGTCTTTGGTTCACAGGTTTATCGGGCTCAGGAAAGTCCACCCTTGCTAATGCACTCGAAAAGAAATTATTCGAGATGGGAAAGCGCACTTACATTCTTGATGGAGATAATCTCCGATTAGGTTTAAATAGCGATCTAGGCTTTACGGATAGTGACCGCGTAGAAAATATTCGAAGAGTAACCGAAGTGGCCAAGCTCATGGTTGATGCCGGTTTAATCGTATTGGTAACCTTCATCTCACCATTTGATCGTGATCGAAAAATCGCTAGATCCAAATTTGAAGACGGGGAGTTTATAGAAATCTATTTAAATACACCGCTCGAAGAATGCGAGAGACGTGACCCCAAAGGTTTATATAAAAAGGCACGGGCAGGAATGCTGAAGAATTTTACTGGGATTGATTCCCCATATGAGCCACCCAGCAACCCTGATATCACCATTCATCCAACCAGTAATTTAGATGAATTAATCAATAATCTGATTCAAAATCGTTGTATTGGCTGATATCTTATTTTTTCTGAACCGCTAAAGCTACTGGTTTATCTTTTTCAAGCTCATAGCGTATGTTGAATGCAATAGAAATGCGCTCACTGTCTTCCTCATTAGGATATACCCAGTGCCATACATAGGAAGGAAAAATAAATAAAACACCTTCTTGAGGCTGTCTCTGTATTCGAATATTAAATGTCTCAGAGTTAGGCACAGAAGCTGACAAAACACTTCCTCTAGGATCTAAAAATTCTAATACTCCGCTTCTGTGATTCTTATCTTTTTCTACCTTAGTTGCAGGAGCCGAAACATAATAACAACCAGACCACATGTAACCAGGGTGATCATGCGGGATATTCATACCACCCATGCCGTTCGTATTGACCCATCCATCCATGCGCGCTATTGGGAATTTTTTTAAATCAAATTTAGGAGCCGCTTTCCTAGTGGCGATCAAAGATGAATCAACAATAAATCGTTGCAGATCCTTGAAGGATTTTTCTTTTCTTCTAAAAAGCGTGGGTTCAGAATGCCAACCATTGTAATTACTGCGTGTAATTCCTACATCCTCTTTTTTAAGGATGTCTATGTCTCGTAGCAATTGCGCATTAAAAGCAGACACATCTCCCTGCATTTCAAAACGAAATAATGGAGTAGCAAAAAGTAAATCTTCTTTAGCGAGTTTGAACATAAAAAAGGGTCTATTAATTTATATCGATATTATTTCATAAAACGTTGCATGACTTCATTGACTATAGGGTATCGCGCAGCTGAATTAGTCAGCCAATCAAGTCCTTTTTTAATTTCAATCTGGCTCTTTTCCCTGACTAGGTCAAGCTCCTTAATCCGATCCTCAGGACTAAATTGATGTTCCCCTTTGGAGTATTTCATCAAAAGACCTGAATTTAAGACTGTGTCGAGATCTTTATCAGAATATTTCAAGCCTAAATGGGTATTGATTTTCTGAAGATAATCGTCAGTTTTAATTAAAAAATCATCGAAATCAATCCATAAAACTTGTGAGGGATGATTTTTATAGGCCAGCCATAAAGTCAGCATTTCTGATAGCCAGCTCATTGCAATCAACTCACCTGGTGATAGTCCATATAAGGTCCAGGGCGTTTGATTCAGCATACGATACAACCTCTTGATACGGTCTTGCGACTGATCAACGATATCTTGCCAACCAGACGAACCCTTTAAGATGACGGGTAGATAGTTTTCTAAGGTACAAAATACCATGAGTGATTGCGGACTGGGTTTGCTTGCTAAGATTTGCTCAGCCAAAACATTAGCGTAACTAGTGGACTTAATTACGCCAATGTCCGTGTCGCGAAATCGACGTGTCAGCAAATACAGAGTGCGGGATAGAGAGGCATTAAAAAGTTCTGGGCTAATACGGGACTCTGGCAAGTGAATCTCATTACGAAATCCAGACAGATTTCTCAACACTACAGGTTCGCGAAGTGAATGAATGTGATCTACTTCACCAAGCAAACGGGAAATTAAAGTGCTCCCGACATGACTAATATGAAATATGTAATTAATATTTTGGGTGGAATTTTGAGGAAAACTTGGTCGCAAAATATCACGATTATTCAATACCCATTTTTTTGAACTTGTGAGTTTGATTCTGTTATCAAGAAAAATAGATTTTCTAAAATCTTGGGCATTAGCTAATGCAATCTGCCAGCGTCCAGCACCAGCTAAATCAAACCTCTCAACGTAGAGATGAGGATCTGTTGGCAAGAACTCTAAGAGGCGCTCTTTGGTTAAATTTTCATAATCTAATGGCATATTCTTAAAACTCTCACTCTTTAATATTCAACACAAAATATTGAAAGCATTATCACCATCAACGAAATGTCGATGATCTAAGCCTGAAGGTAAGCTCTCAACTCACTTTTAACATGCTGTATCACCCCAGACCAATTCCCAGAATGTTCCTGTCTAAATAGCCTCATTGTAGGATACCAAGGGGTATCATCTCGATCTAACAGCCATCGCCAGTCCGGGGTATGCGCTAAAAGCAGCCACGTTGGCTTACCCAGTGCTGCGCTTAGATGAGGAATACTGGTACAGGTACTGATAATGAGATCAAGATTTGTCATCAGAGCAGCGGTTTCGCTAAAGTCCGTAAGATCCTCTCCATAAAACCGGATTTGCGGAGTCTTTTTGAAAAGCTCTAAATCAGACTCTTTAATTTCTTTTTGCAAGCAAATATATTCATATTGATTAAAGTCTAAAAGTTGAATGAGCTCAGACAAGGTCATGCTGCGCGTGTCATCTCCCTTAAAGCCTGAAACACTACTCCAAGAGATACCAATACGTGGCTTAGTCTTGGGTCCCAATCTTTTCTCCCATTGAGCAATCTTTTCGGGTTCAGCAAATACATATTGTTTCTCGCTAGGGATATTCGATAGATCTGTTTTAAAAGCCAGCGGTGTACTGAGAAGAGGTGAGCCATAGTCGACGACTGGTAACTTCTCTCCAATCGGGATGACTGCTGAGACACCTTCAACGTTTTTTAAAAGACTGACTAAGGGGGGAAGAACTTCCAAGATAACGTTGGCTCCTAAGTTAGCCAACAATTTTGCATAACGACAAAATTGAATATTATCGCCAAAGCCCTGCTCTCCCTGCAGAAGAATGGTTTTACCTTTTAGGCCATCAGGATTTTGGGAAAGCTCTGCTGCAAAAGTACACTCGTGGAATGTAAAAGATTTTCTTTTCCAGCGGTACTCATAATACTTCCAACCCTCTGAAAAACGCCCTCCCAGTAATAGCGCTAAGGATTTATTTTGCTTAGCTATTCGATGGTTCGGATCTAATGAAATAATACTTTCGTAATCCTGAACTGATTCATCCAGTCTTTGCAACTCTTTCAGAAGATTTCCGCGATTTAAATACCCAAGGATAAATTGAGGATTAATTTTAAGTAATTGACTATAGCTATTAAGAGATGCTTGAAAATCCTTCAGCTTATAAAAGAGTATTGCTTGATTGTAATAAGTTGCGTAGTCGGCGGGGTTCAATGACAGGGCTAGATTAAAACTTGCAATCGCTGCCTTAGACTGATTCAGAGCACTTAAAACATTTCCCCGATTGGCATGGGCATCTCCATACTTTGGATCAAGATCTATGGCGCGATCAAAACTCTTGAGCGCCTCATCAAGTTGATTCATCTGCTGGTGGGTTAAACCTTGATTTTTATAAGCCTGTGAATATTGAGGATCCAACTCAATAGCAGTGTTGTAATGTCTTAAGGCAGTATCGAGCTGGCTGATTTTTCTATACACATTACCGAGATGGTTATAGGCAATGGCATTTTTAGGTTGAGCCAAAATTGCATTCTGAAGAAGTGCTTCTGCTTTTTTGTAATCTTCATTTTGATGAGCCAGTAAACCTGAAAGTAAAAGAGCATCAAAGTGAGTTGGATGCAATACTAGAATCTGTTCACAAATTTGCTGTGATTCCTTTTTCTTACCCTTGACATACAAATCATATGCTTGCCGATATAAGCGGGAGATCTCTGATGTGTTCATAAGTAAGGCATTTGACGATTAGAATCAGCGGTCGATTTTATCTGTCATATTGATATTTAACAACTTAAAAGCCATATTTACAGACTCCATCCCAATAACGATGGGGCAAATGACTGATCATCATCAAACTCAGACACATTCTACAAGGACAAACAAAATCAAGATCCTTAGTTACCTACTTCAAGCAAGGACGCAATACCCAAAGATCTACTTCATTGTTTGATCCAAAAGCATAAATTTTTTTGCTTCATTTTTTTATGCTCGGTTCTTATACAAAACATATGGCCTCAAACCTCTTAGCCACTATAGTGAATTAATTGGCCTCTACTAAAGCTGCTTTATGATAGTTCTCACCTATCAAACTCAAACGTTGACTATGCAATCCATCATTAGGGTCCAAGACATAAAAAACACTCGCTTTTCCTGTGGCACCAGGCTCGCTATGATTTTTTAAAAAATTAAATATATTTCTATCTGCACTCATTCCCTTCAAATCACCGTTTAAGGGAATACTCCATAAGGGAACACATTGCCAACATAATGCTTTATCAATAATTAGGCAATTAGGATCAACAAATCCACCAAATTTTTGAAGGAATATTCCCCTGCCTGGACCAACTGATTCCCACTCATCTATACAAATACTATTTTTAGAGTGTGGATGCACAAAATATCTTAATGAAAATGCCCAAGCTTTATTTCTAATAGCAGTGAGTAGATCAGAAAGATGGGTACTTTCCCACCAATTGTCATCATCAAGATATGTGACGTATTTCGAATTTGCAAGTTGGGTCAAAGTAGAGCGTAAGGCGCCACCATCTTTAGCAGGGGTAATACCGCCATGTCGAACGCTTGTTGAGTAACCTGGATAAATAATATTTACAGTTATGTGCTTAGGACATTCTTGTAAAAATTCATCTAAAAATAATAGACTCCCTTGCGGTTTATCTATGCCGATCAGAACTTGAATGCGATTTACGTTTTGCTGAAAGATGGAGGAAATTGCTCTAATGATTTCTTTTCTACCAATACTTGGTATTACAACGGAAACATCGTAAGGCATCTGTAAATTTGTTGTGTTTCCAAATACTTTCCATTGAGGTGCAATGCTTAAATTTTCCATATGTATTTTTCTTTAGCCAATCGCTACCACAATCAATCCTATGAGTTTGCCACTATATATGCATCGACATCGTAAATTCGGGCTGGGGTTTATAGTTTGCATCTGGATTTTCAATATTTGACGCATGAATATCTTTCCAACCTAGCCCACTAAAAGCCAAGACGCGAAAAAAATTATTTGCAGTCATCCATGGGCCGCTAATATCGTTTCCAAACGGGCCTGCAGAATGGTGTGGAAAAGAATACTTAATACTTCCGTTATTTGTAGATATTTCATAATCTCGATACCTATTCGAGACAGAGGGACCATCCACTAATTTGAATGAATTGTATCTTCCTAATGCCACTAAAGTTGCAAATACATCAATGCTGTGGGATTCAGCAGAAATATGGGGCGGCATAATATTATTGATAAATAATTCACGAAGAATTATTTGATCATAGTGCTCAATGTCGATTTTTATATAGTATGGGTCTCCATACTTTTGAATGAGTTGAATTACATTTTTCGAGGGTAAAAATACCTCCTCAAATTGATCGATATTTTTTGGCTTTGGAAGTTGACTCAAAACATGATTTGTTTTGTGTATATAAAAAGCTACTTGATCTGATGACTCTTCAATATTTAGTACACAGTTTTCAACTATTAATATTCCACTGGCTATCTGTTCTTTAAATTCATTTTTAATATGATCGCAAAGAATAGGATTGGCTTCCACAGCTATGACAAGATCAGACTTTAGAAGGTAATAAGGAATATCATCTCCATTATTTGAACCAAAATCATAGATTATTTTTTTATTCATTTCCTCCTGCCTACCTTAAGTTCCAACCTCTTGGTTGATCTTGTTGACTGAGCTTGCTCTAATACCTTTTAATTTACTTCAAGACTCTTGCTCACTTGTATTTAAATTATTGGCAAATCTCTTCTATTTTTCATAATATTCAATGTAACATAAGTGTGGTGCATTAAGTACAGCCTATTTTTATTATGTCAAGGCGTCTTTTATAATCTTAGTCGCCTTCTAAATCTGTCTAATGTTCTTTTACATTATTTTAAGCAAACAGGAGGCGTTATCTTGCCTAAATCTTCTTCAATTGGATCTTCTTAAGTCCTGATTTTAGATATCAGATGAGTTTGCGCTGGATGCCTGATATAAATAGTAATTATTGGGCAATACTGATTCCGTTTTTAGATGGTCTGTTTAATTTGAATCACAGGTTTAGGTTAATAAAATGATGCTGAGCAGCTCAGATTTCCAGAAACCAAAATATTGGAGAGGTCTTTACTTTCGCTTACAAAAGAGTAAAGATCCAGCTGAAATTTCAAGAATCATTAATGAAGTTTCCTGCTTGGAGATTCTTGATGCCTCTGCAGATATTCTGCGCTTAACCTTTTTATCAGAATTTGATGCTCCTGAAAAACATATTCGGCTGGCAGGCTTAAGAGCAGCAAACTCTACCGATTTAAGTGCTGACGCTCTTTCTGCTTTTGCGTCTTTATATTGCATTAGAGCTTTAAGACTTCAGGACCGAGAAAGTTTTCTAGAGGCCACTCATAATGCTCAGTTACCCAAGATCATTTCTCAGTTAAATAAGCTTGCTCTTGAAGAGATTCAAGGGAAAATGAAAGTGCGGATCCCTGAAAAGCTAGAGCGCATCACAATAGTTGCTACATATTTTGGTAACACTTTTCATACTCCCAGCGTATTAGCAGTGAACTATGCATCAATTTTTAGCAAGTTAGGCATGGCAGTAAATATCATTACATGCCAAGAATTAGTACCGACTAATATGCTCGATTTTCATGGTGCTGGCAGGCAAGTAAGTCTTCCCGCTGTAGATAGCTCAGGGTGGTCAAAAATACTTCCCAAAGGGGTAACTGTTTCCTGGTCTAAGGAGGGCTCAAACATGTTATCTCGGTGGAGATCAGCCTTAGATATGATTTTACGATTTGATCCTGATCTCATTTTATGTGTTGGTCCCTTCTCCCCTTTTGCTTCAGCTCTTTATCACTTTAGACCGGTGATCGCACTACCAACCAATACTGTGAGTTTTTTAGGCTGCGCAGATATTTGGCTAAGGGGTTCAGATCACACGCTGAGTGATACACAAATTACTTGGAATGATCAATTTCCACTACCCCTTTCTCACAGTCACCCTTTTCGTATTCCCAAAAAAGACAATGGCAAAAGCCTTACTCGCGAACAGCTAGGTATTGACTCTAGCGCCGTAGTACTTGTCACGGTTGGTTTTAGACTGGCAAAAGAAATTGAGGGGGATTGGGCTAATCAAATGCTAGATATTCTCTCTCAACGCAAACAATTAATATGGGTACTGATTGGCAGCGAAACTCCCCACTCCTTAGCCAATGCACCGTCCGGAAAAATCCTCAATCTAGGCCCAAGAAATGATGTATCGAGCATATTGCAGTTATGTGATGTCTATGTAAATCCTCCCAGAATGGGCGGAGGTTTTAGCGTCTTAGAGGCTATGAGCTCTGGATTAGCCACTGTAGCCTTTTGCAATACAGACGGAGGTGAAAAAATAGGACCGTATGCAGCGCAAGATACAGCAATGTATTTTTCTCAACTGCTAGAGTTCATCAAAAATCCAGAACAGCGCATTTCTGCAGGAAAGCAACTGCAACAACGTTTTGCGCAATATTATGATATTGATTCTTCTGGACCAAGCCTGATGAATGCCTGTAAGGCAGCCATGATGAACGCCAGGAAGCGCCTTAAAGACTCTTTTTAAAGACTCTTTTTAAGACTCTTTTTAAAGACTCTTTTTAACGACTGCTGGTACGCCAGCGACCATCACATTGGCTTGGAGATCCTTTAACACGATCGAGCCTGCACCAACAACTGTATTGTCTCCAATGTGCACCCGGTCAATGATCGTCGCACCAATGCCGATACTCACAGACTTACCGATTTGGGTCAGCCCGCCAATATTACAACCGGGCTGAATTCTCGAATACGCATGAATTTTGGTATCGTGACCGATAGTCACTCCGCGATTAATAAATACATTATTTCCAATGTCAGCTCCAGGACCAATAATGCTCCCCGCCCCCACAAATACACCTTGACCAATTGTCGCCATAGGAGAGATATGGGCAGTTGGATGAATCAATGTGGAAAAATGTAATTGAAAACGCGCCAAGATTTTGTTGACGAGATTTTCGCGAAGTGGTGTAGTGGGTCCGAGCACATAAACCTCATCTGGCATGGGTCGGAAGTCCTCAAAATCCTCAATGGCAGGGGGTTCACAAACTTGAGCCAAGCCTTTGACTCTTTGTTTAAGCGGAATATCCCGCTCTCCAGATGGTTCTGGTAAATCAAGAATAATTTTGCTAGGAGTTAACTGACAGGCAAGAGCACACTCCACGATATCTGACAATATATTACTGGCGCCAAAAATAACCAACTTAGAGTTCTTCATCATTTACCCACCCAAGCTCTTTACTTCAATATGATCTGGTGCCTGCCCTGCCCAATGGCGCGCCATCATCTGCTCATATGCCGCTTCAATGTGTTTTGTAAACAGTGGGGTATTAAATAAGGGTGTTGTAAGGCGGTTTGCGGCAAGTTTGTCCCTGATCTGGGCAAGCTTTTGGGGATGGGTAGCCAGTTCAATCGCTAAGGCTTCGTATTGCTCCGTGTTTTGGGTAATGAGCTCTGGTAAGCCAACGGCTTTGAGTAAGCTGGCAGCCACTCTACCTGGAAAGGTAGTGCCAATTTGTGTGAGCACGGGCAATCCTGCCCACAGGGCATCGCTTGCAGTGGTATGGGCGTTATAAGGCAAGGTGTCTAAAAATAAGTCTGCTGCTCGGTG
>Ga0304728_1001959_pt1 | contig 13649 bp, 8 predicted proteins | sample C_130625_MF_Meta_FD_190476 | JGI IMG/M metagenome (GOLD analysis project Ga0304728, IMG submission 190476) | Freshwater microbial communities from Lake Croche, Canada to study carbon cycling - C_130625_MF_MetaG (v2) (version 2) | ecosystem: Environmental > Aquatic > Freshwater > Lake | place... | reverse complement strand
AATTGACTTGAAAAAATAAGTAATTTTGTTCCATGTCATCTGTACTATTGGTATTGTTTCCTATTTCATTATTGCTTTTAATTTTAGTTGCTATTCGCAAAAGCGCCTATTTTCAAGGCACGCCATTTAGCATTAAATCTTTACAATTGGCCTTTATTGTTAAAGTGATTTCAGGTCTCATTTTAATTTCAATTTATACTTATTATTACCAAGATCGATCAAGCGCAGATGTATTTAAATATTTTGACGATGGAAAGATCTTGTATCAAAGTACAAAAGTTCATCCTTCAGATTTTGTTAAAATAATGATCGGGCAAGATACTCCTGAATTAAGTAATAATCATCTTTCCAAAATGTCTTATTGGTACCGTTCTTTTGATCATGGTTTAAGAAATGACAATAGGATTGTAATTAAATTAAATGCTTTACTCTGTTGGATTACAGGCGGTAATTATTTTGTACATGCTTTAATATTTTGTCTCTTGTCCTTTATCGGACTTTTGGAGCTAAGTAAATTATTTTTCAAGATTTCTGGAAGTAAAATCATCTCCTTTTTTGCCGCATTTTTGGTTCCTAGCACCTTGTTTTGGACCTCAGGAATACTCAAGGAAGCACTGCTGATTTTTGCCATTGGTGTCTTTTGTAGTTCCATATTCCACTTAGTTCAAAAGTTCAAAGTAGCTTATTTATTTTGTTTATTATTTGCTTTATACTTACTACTTTCGGTTAAAATCTATGTCCTTTTTGCACTATTGCCAGCGGCTATTTTATGGTATACGGTTTCCAAAACAAAGCACTTAAAATGGAGGATCATTTCTATTTTTATCTTTCCACTTCTTGTCATTATCCTTCCTTATTTTTTCTTCCCTCAATTTAACTTTCTCTCCTTATTGATTGGAAAACAACATGATTTTATAAATCTTGCAAACACTTTTCATGCTGGTAGTACGATAACAATGAAGCCACTTGATGGTAGTATTTGGTCATTAATTGCCGCCCTTCCTCAGTCTTTATTCTATGTTATTTCTATGCCTTGGCCTACCCAAATTAAAGGATTGATTTATGCGCTTCCCTTCCTTGAAAACTTGCTTGTTTTTGCTCTTTTAGGACTGCTCCTATTTTATAGAAAGAAATTAAATTTACCCCAAAATCATTTTGTATGGTTTGGTGTATTATTCACTATTATTTTATTTTCTATTATCGGCCTCACAACACCAGTGATTGGTGCAATTGTTCGCTATAAAGTACCATCCATGCCTTTCTTATTCTTTATTTTATTATTGTCAATAGATTTTTCCAAAATTTCAAAGCTTAATCAAAATTCAAAAATTTTAAAATGGATCAATACGTACTTATAACAGGGGCGAGTTCTGGAATCGGAGCTGCCTGCGCTAGAAGATTTGCTAAAGAAGGTTATCATCTTGTACTTATGGCAAGGAGAATGGATCGCTTAGAGGAACTAAAAGAGGAGCTCGCTGAATTTCCTATTCAGGTTTTATTATTTCAAGTTGATGTAAGAGAGGAAAGTGAAGTCCGAAAGGCTGTTGCTTCCTTTTCCGATGAAGTTAAATCTAAATTATCTATACTGATTAATAATGCTGGACTTGCAGTAGGAAAGGGTCCATTGTCAGATGGATTGTTAGACGATTGGAATCGAATGATTGACACGAATATAAAAGGATTACTGCATATTTCAAAGGAAATCATTCCAATATTAAAGTCTAATAAATCTGGTCATATTTTTAATTTATCAAGTATAGCGGGCAAGGAAGTTTATTTGGATGGCAATGTATATTGTGCCTCCAAACATGCAGTAGACGCCTTATCGAAATCAATGCGCATGGAATTGGTTTCTCATTCGATCAGAGTGACGAATATTGCTCCGGGAGCCATTGAAACAGAATTTTCATTGGTGCGTTTTAAAGGTGATGACAAAGTAGCAACAGCAGTGTACGATGGATTTATTCCCCTTTCAGCTGATGATGTCGCGGATACAATATTTTATGCGGCATCTTTGCCTGCTCATGTGAATTTAAATGACATTACCATCATGCCAAGTGCTCAAGCGAGTGCGACTGTTTTTTATAAAAATTTGGATTAAGGATTTAAACAACTGATAACTTCATTGGAAGAGTTTGTTTTCCCAATCAAGCGCTTCCTCTACCTGAATCATGTTCATTTCCTTTAGATAGTGAACTACGCGTTCAAAATCAGAAAGATCTAATGCATTATTATAATTCCAATCAGTTTCTGAAAGCCATTTCTTTACTTGGTCAAGCGATAAATTATACCTCCATGAAATAATTGCTGCTGCCTCACTATTATGTTTTATTGTCAATGCTTTTTGTTGAACCGTTTCGCAAATAAGTTTTATTAAATCACTATTGTCCTGTGCTATTTTCTTATTTACAGCAATCACAAAACAAGGCCAAGGTGTTTTAACTTCACCAACACGTCTGCATTTTTCTTGATCAACGAAGGGTTGCGTAGTATACTTTTCCCATAAAAAGCCTTGTGCTTCATGCTCTTTCAATGACCAAAGCCCACCATAAACGTCTCCAACAACGGTGAATTTAAGTTGCGTTAAATCCCATTTTCTTTCGAAAGCATTTACATAAGCCGTAAGGTGCGAACCTGAACCTTCTCTTGAAATAGCGAATACTTTATTTTCAAGATCAGCAATACTATTCAATTTCGAGTCGTAAGGAACATGCATTCCCCATGATAGTGGAGAGGTAACATAAACGGAAATGATGGTAGCATCAAGTCCTTGTAAAATAGCTTTTGTAATTCCTTCGGTAAGTAAAACAGCAATATCTATGGTTCCTGATTGAAGACCTTTAATCATTTGACCCGTCCCACCACTCATATCTGCCCAATGAAGTTCTACGCCATTTTTTAGAAAATCCCCATCTTCAATTGCTAGGCGCCAAGGTAGATTAAAGTGTTCTGGTACGCCACCAATTTTAAATTGCTTCATTTGTTTTCGTCTAAAAATTGTTTGTCAAATAGGTTTTTATAAAACCCTCCTTTTTTCAAAAGTTCTTGATGAGAACCTTGTTCAACAATTTCTCCTTTTTCTAATACAATAATTTGGTCTGCCTTTTGAATCGTCGAAAGTCTGTGAGCAATAACAATTGAGGTACGATTAGCAGTAATTTTGTCAGTAGCAAGTTGAATCAAATCCTCCGATTCACTATCCAAACTAGAGGTAGCCTCGTCTAAAATTAGGATACGTGGGTTGTAGATATAGGCACGAATAAAGGCAAGTAGTTGTCTTTGTCCAACAGATAAAACACCACCTCTTTCTCCAATGACATAGTCATATTCTCCAGGTAAATTTGCAATGAAGCTATGTGCTCCGACGGCTTTTGATGCTGTAATTACTTGTTCTCTAGTTATTTCTGGATCTCCTAAGGTAATGTTATTGTGAATGGAATCTGAAAATAAAAATACATCTTGCAGTACTATTGCAATATTGGCTCTTAAATAATTCAATTCGATTTCCTTGAGATTTACATTTCCAATATAAACCTCTCCTTTTTCGTATTCGTAGAATCTTCCCAAGAGATTAACAATGGTTGATTTTCCCGCTCCAGTTGCTCCGACAAATGCAATAGTTTGACCTTTTTTTAAGGATAAACTAATGTTTTTCAATACATAATTCTCTTTTTCATAGGCAAATGAAACCGATTTAAATTCGATATCTGAATTAAAATCACATGCCGTAATAGTTCCAGCATCTTGTACATTTTCGACATGATCTAAAATTTCAAAAATGCGTTCAGCTCTTACGGTACCGCGCTGAAGTATATTAAACTTATCTGCTAATTGTCGGATAGGTCGATACAATTGATTAATCCAAAGGGTAAAAGCAATGATTTCGCCATACATTTTTTTTATCTCAAAATTCGTTTTTCCTTCCACTTGAAGCGCTCCCCAAACTAAGAGAAATGCAATGGATAAGGAACTTAATAATTCAACAACTGGGAAGAATATAGAGGTCGCCCAAACAGCATTGATGTGTGCTTGACGGTGTTCTTTATTGATGTTATTAAATTTTGCGAATTCAATTTTTTGTCGATTGAACAATTGAACAATTGACATCCCTGTAATATGCTCTTGAACAAAAGTATTCAGTCGCGTTACTTGGAGTCTTTCATATTGAAAGGATGCTTTCATCGCTTTGGCAAAAATACGGGTTGCGATTACGAGCAAAGGAATAGGGATTAAAGTCATTAAAGAAAGTTCCCAATTGGCGGAGAACATAAGTGCAAGAACAAAAATAAGCGACACTAAATCACCTGCAATTTCCATAATTCCAGAGGAGAAAACTTCGGTAATGGCCTCTACATCGGAGACCACGCGCGTAACCAATGCACCAACGGGAGTTTTGTCAAAATAACGCATTCTGAAGGTCAGAATATGTTGAAATACTTTTACACGAATATCTCTAATTACGGATTGAGCGAGTAAATTTGAAAAGTAGGTGGAGACCAGTTGCAGCATCCCTTCGAAAAGAAGAATTACGACGATTAAACTGCTCCATTGAAGTAATTTCTCCTTATTTTGTGTTTGAATGATAAATTGATCCACCATTTTACCAATCAGATATGGTCGCAATGGCCCTAAAAAGGATAAGCTAATAATACTAAGACCTGCAAGGATAAAAAATCGTTTATAGGGCTTTGCCATAAGAAATAATCTTCTTATCAAACTCTGTTTTTTTTCCTCAACTTTTTTCATGCTGCAAAATTACCCAAAAATCAATACTGAAATCACTTTAATGGAATACCTCTCGAACTAACCGGTCCATTGGTTGGACTTTTTTGTAGACTAAAGGAAAAGGTACTTCCAAGGCCAACGGTACTGCGCACATTAATGGTTTGTTTATGTGATTCAATGATATGTTTTACAATAGCTAATCCTAAACCTGTACCTCCTTCGTTTCGATTTCTACTTTTCTCTACGCGATAAAAGCGTTCAAATAATCTAGGGAAATGTTTTTCTTCGATACCAGGTCCGTTGTCTTCAATTTCAATGGTCACTAAATCATCGATCGTGAATATGGAAATAATCGTTTTTCCATTTACATCGCCATAATTGATGGAATTTACGATGAGGTTGGTAAGCACCTGACCAATCTTTGATCTGTCTGCAAATACATAAACGGAATTATAATCTTTATTAAAGGCCAATTCAATATTCTTTTCTTTTGCACTAAAAGCTAAGGTGCCTTTTATTTCTTTAATCAGATCGATTAATTCAAAAGAGCGAAAATCCATTTTGAGTTCGTCTACCTCTAATCGTGAAATTTGGTCTAAATCCTCCAGAATATCTACTATTCTGTCTGTAGCTTTGGCTGCTCTATTTAGGAACAAGCGATTTACTTCATCGTCATCTATTCCGCCTTCCAATAGTGTTAAAATATATCCTTGGGTGGCAAAAACAGGTGTTTTTAATTCGTGGGCTAAATTTCCTAAAAAGTCTCTTCGGAAAAGTTCCTGTTCTTTAAGCTTGGTGATCTCTTTATTTTTATCCTTCTGCCAAATCTCAACTTCTTTTTCGGCATCATTGATTAATTGGTCGATGGATTCGCCTTTAATAAGGGTGAAAGTCTGTTTGTTTTGAATAGATCTGTATATAATGTTAAGTCGATTTTGAATAAATTTCTTCAGGGTAACATAGAAGATCCCATAAACCAATAGAGACGATAGTAGAGGGATAAAAACAATCATCCACCATTTTAACGGACTGACTAATACATTGAAAAAAAGAGCAGCAAAAATACCTAAGGCCAAGAAAACAGCACTTCCAAATAATATTAATAAACTAGGTCTAAAATTTTTCACATAATATTGAAGGTGTATCCAACACCTTTCACAGTGCGAATATAATCATCTCCTAGCTTTTCTCGTAATTTTCTGATATGAACATCAATAGTTCTTTCACCAACAACGGTATCATTTCCCCAAACTATAGATAATATTTGGTCTCTGTTGTATACTTTTCCTGGTCTACTTGCAAGTAATTCAAGAAGTTCGAATTCTTTTTTAGGTAACAATATTTCATTGCCATTCAATTCGATTACGAATTTTTCGCGATCTATAACAAGTTTGTTTATGGTAGGCGCACCATCTAATTTTTTTTGATCTATGCGTCGAAGAAGTGATTCGATTTTGCTGATCAATAACCTCGGTCGAATTGGCTTGGTGATATAATCGTCTGCACCTGCTTCAAATCCAGCGATTTGAGCATAATCTTCTGCTCTGGAAGTTAAAAAGGCAATGATGGGTTGGGTAATATTTAAATCTTTTCTAATGATTTGACATGCCTCAATGCCATCCATTTTGGGCATCATAACATCCATTAAAATCAGTGATGGACTAAGTTGCTGTACCATTTTCACACCTTCCTCTCCGTTATTCGCCGAAAATACTTTGAATCCTTCCTTTTTTAAATTATAGGATAAAAATTCTAAGATATCCGGTTCATCATCAACAAGTAAAATAGTGTGCCCTTTTAAATTATCCATTTTTGTTATTTTAAAAAAGGGCTGACGAAGCAGCCCTTTAGATTACATAGGTTTTATCATTTAGTAATTACTATTTTCTCGATTCTTGTTGAGAAATTAGAATTTAATCTTAAGTAATAAACACCGCTTAAGAAATTTGCTAAGCTAATCTCTTGATGCATCACACCTAAGTTATTGTCATTGTTTGTTAAGATAACTCTACCGAATTGATCTACGATTTGAAGTTCTAAATTTTGATCTGTTGTATTTGTAAAATCAATATTTAAAAGATCTTTTGCAGGGTTAGGATAGATGTTCAATCCTTCAATTCCAGCTAACTCATTCAAGGCAACTGCAATGTTAATGGTAAACGATTGTGTACTTGTACAATTACCATTGATTGCAGTTAATACAACTGTGTAAGATCCATTCGCTGCGTATGCATGCAAAGGGGCAGCTGCTGAAGAGTTTGCTTGATCACCGAAATCCCAAGAGTAGCTAGTTGCTCCAGTGGAAGTATTTGTGAAACTCACAACATTACCATTTAAAGTAAATGAACCTCCTGCTGTAGGACTAGCATTGAAAGTAATCGAGATAGGTGCAGAAGTACCCACTCCATTACAAGCGTTAGCATTCATAGTGTTCACAAGGATAGATGCAGAATTGGTAACGAAGATAACTTGACTTGTTTCTCCAGTCGACCAAGCATAACTATCAGATGTAGACGCTGTCAATACTACAGTATCTCCCAAACAAGCAACCGTTGCTGATGCATTGATGGTTGGAGCTGGTGCATTACTAACATTTACACTAATTGCATTTGAAGTAGCACTACATCCGTTAACATCTGTAAACGTTACTGAGTAAGAACCTGAATTACTTACAGTAATAGTTTGAGTTGGATTTCCATTTGACCAAAGATTTCCAATAGCTTCTGATGAACTTAAGTCAACTGAACCACCTGTACAAAAAGTTGTTGAACCATTTGCAGTAACAGTTGGTGTTGCAGGCAATGCATTTACCGTTACAGTAACCATTGTTCTTGCACCTTCATAACCGTCAGCATTAATTTGACTAACATAATAAACTGCCGTTCCAGCTACAGATGTATTTGGAGTTGGAGTGGGGATACTTGATCCACCTGTTGCAGAAACATACCATAATAAGGTACAATCATTATTTGAAGTTGCAGTTAAAGCAGTTGCAGTAGCACCAACACAATAATTAATGCTAGCTGTAGCACTTGGAGCACCGATCAACATAGAGTTTATTCCTAAATCAACAAATGACATATTGCTTAAAGCATTAGACCCTGTAATTGGTCTTAAGTCTGGATTTAAAAAGTTAGTTCCGTAAGGATTAACCAAAATATTAGCTGAACTCGCAAGAGAATCGTTTGCATTTAATCCAAACCAGTTACCGATATTAAAAGTACTTCCAGTATTAACTTCAACTGATCTTGTAGGTTGGTATCCTGCAACAAGGTTGTTTTTGAATTTAATTACACTATTAATTGCTGTTAGCGATGTTCCATTGGTAGCATTAGTTTCACAAGCCGTTCCATCAATATGAACTCCTCTTGTACCATCCATTAGAATACTGTTGTAGATTTTCAAAGAAGAATTTCTTCTAATTCTTGCACTTCTTCTATATCCAGTAGCAACAACTGCTCCTGTATTACCTCTTAGCGGTCCAACCCAAGTAACATTAGAAAAGGAAGCTGTGGTTTGAGGCGAAGCGTTTGAACCCGTTGCATCGTTATCAGATTCGAATCCTTCTGATGTAGAAACAGATGGGTTATCTGCAATATTAGGATCTCTTACACCGATACAAAACTGTACATTTCCGCTGTAACCATTATCTGTATCAAAATCATCATCTAAGTTTCTGTAAGAAACTAGGTGACGACAACTTACATTTCCACCGAACCATTCGAAAGCATCATCATTTGAAAATGAAACTTGAACATAGTCAATAGTAGTTCCTTTACCAACTGCACCCATGGTAAGGCCGTTGATTTCTTTATTGGGTTGATAAACATATCCAGGGAATTCAATTCTAACATACTTAAGGGAACCTGAATTGTCATTATTATCAGGATTTGCTCCACCACCAAACTGAGTATCTGGAGAAACTGTTAACCCTTCAATATTTCCAATACCACCGGCAGCATTTGTAGTTGCTTTACCCATTAAAATTACACCACCCCAATCTCCTGCAGCTCTTTGACCTGTTGGTTGGTTAGAAGTAAAAACAATTGGTGAATTTACGGTTCCGTTAGCGAAAAGTTTTGAACCTTGACAAACAAATAATCCTGAACCTACGAATGCTTTATCACCCATGATTACAGTTCCGGGTTGAATGGTTAAGATAGCACCGTTTTTCACATAAATTTGTCCTTGTAATAAGTAAACATTGTTCGATGACCAAGTGGTACTTGTTGTGATCGAAGTGGTAACATTTACAGTAGAAGTACCATAATTGGTGTTCTGTGGATCCCAGTTAACCCAGTTGTCAGTCCACTGCGCAGTAGGAGCTGGAGCTAGGGCACCACGATAAGAAGTTGGAACAAAGAAACTTTGTCCGAAGGCTATGCCTCCAAAGAGGGCCATAGCAGCAAATGCATACATTTTTTTCATAATAATTTTCTTTTTTAGTTGTAACAAAATTCGGGCAATCAATTCGCGTAAAAGTTAACTTAAGAATATGATACACTTAAGTTTAGATTACGCAAATGTTAAGCAAATTGAACTTTGCATAACATTTGCGTAACATTATCGAATTAGAATTTGTAGGTAAGAACGAAGGATATTGTTCTTCCGAATTTGGTGGACCACACTAAGTCGTCTGTTGTAGCATCATAGCTATTTTCACCATTTGCATCACCTAAGAAAGTGATGTTACTTAATTTAGAAATAATATTTCTTTCTGTAGATTGTCCATAATTATTTTGGTAGAATACTAAATTTTGAGCCAAGATATTCTGAACATTAATTTTAAGTTCTAAGCGATCTTTCGCCATTGTTTTTGCAACCTGAAAGTCTAAGAACGTGCGGCTCTTTTCCCAAATATCTGGTTGTAAGACACTACCTAGGATATATATTCTAGGTCCAACACGGTTTAAATTCATGCTGAAAGAATAATTATTGTCTGTTTTGTAATTAAGTCCGGCATTAATAATGTAGGGTGATTGTCCCTGCAATGGTCTTGTTGCGTAGGGGGTACCAATATTTTGAGATACATCAACAATAGATCTAACGATTCCTAGATTAGCAAATAGGCTTAATTTATTCCAAGGTGAAGAAGAATCAGCTTTAAAGAATGACCCAATCGTTCCTTTGTATTCCAATTCTAAACCAAAGTTAGTAGCTGTAGGCACATTCTTATAAGAAATTTCATTCATTACATCTGCACGAGCAATCTGTTCTATAGGATTTTGAAAGTATTTATAGAATATTGTTGCAGAAAACAATTGTCCACTTGATGGATATATTTCGTAACGCAAGTCTAGATTGGTGATTTTGGCTCTTTGTAAACTATCATTTCCGGATAGTACAAATTGAGTATTAAAGTCATAAAATGCAAAGGGAGCTAATTCACGATATTCAGGTCTATTAAGTGTTTGTGAACCACTTAAACGAACATTTACTTTAGTAGTTGGACTGTAAATCAAATTGAAAGAGGGTAGTACATCTAAATTATGTAAGTGAACATTCAATTCAGTTTTGTCTGCTTTTATTGCATTTAAGTTTTGCGTGAAGTCCTCTAATCTTATTCCATAAAGTAATTTAAATTTCTTGTGGGAATGTAAAGTAGAAATATAGGCTGCATTTAAGTGGGAGTTTGCAGTATAACTATCAGAAGCTTTTGTTCCTTCAGTTAATTTAAATCCACCTACACCCGGACTCATTAAACCCATGTGCTCGGGAGAAAAAATAGTTTCAATAGGTAAATAAAGTAGATTTTGATCAAAATTCACACTTCCTCCTACAGCGCCATATTTGGTGTAACCAAACTGTCTTGCTACAAAATCTCTATTTCTGTATTGGTACATACCGCCAACTTTAATTTCTGTTTTCCATCCTTTCTTTTCTTTTATTTGATAAGCCAGATTTACTTTTCCACTATAAATTTGCTCTTTATTAGTAGAGAAAAACATACTTCCACCATAGTCAGGACCTACATTAGATTGCGCAATATTCGCAACATACATGGTGTCTTCCGCCATTGGGTTGGAAGGATCGTTAAAGGTGGTTGATCGCGTATAAATAGACCTCTTTAAATTCGGTATGGTTCTAGATATTGTTGATAATGCAGCAACCCAGTCAAGTTTTAATTTATTTTCTTTGTAGCTGTGATTTCCCCCTAATTGTCCAGAATAGATATTGTTGGCAGTAAACCAAGTAGCGTTGCTTTTAATAAGTGTTGGATTAACATCTAAGGGACTAATGGCTCCAGAACGAGAAATTACTCTATTATCAGAATTGATGCTGTAAAGATTTTTAAAACTTATAGAATTTGTTGGATTAATTTTTAAAGTGAAATTGGCCATCGAACCCGCAAGAATTTGAGTTGAATAAACCTTGTCTAGATAATCTGTTTCCATTTGTGAAGACCCCGTTCCACCAGCAGCATTGTCGGTGTAAGATCTTCTAACAGTTTCATTATAGTTATTGGTTTTGTTGTAACTAACGGAACCAATAAAACCAAATTCACTGTCGTTTTTTAATATTTTTTTGAAACCTGCAGCATATTGTATCGAGGCATTTGGACTGAACTTCGCTTGTTTTAAATTCCAATCAAAATTGAATGTTTTTGCCAACGATGCTTGATCATTCATCAAGACCGGGAAGTCCTTTGAACTTGGAATTGAATTTGGCATGGCTCTAGTTCCGTCGTCAATTCCTAGCCAGTCTAGTTTTCCTGTTTGGCCTTTAACTTGATTTTGAAAAGTAGTAATCGTGTTGATTCCACCACCGAAGGAAATAGATTGAAAGTTCTCAGTTGGAATATCCTTTGTTTTTACTTGTATAATTCCTCCTGCAAATTCTGCTGGCATATCTGCTGATGCAGTCTTAACAATCGTAAGGTTGTCTAACATATTCACCGGGAAAATGTCAAATGCAAAGGCTTTTCTATCACCTTCAGAACTTGGAAGTGGGGAACCATTTAAGTAGGCAGCATTGTAACGATCGTTCAATCCTCTAATTACTGCGAATTTATTATCTTGAATACTTGCCCCACTAATTCTTTTTAATGCATCACCTACTGTTTTATCTGGGGTTCTTTTTAATTGTTCTTGAGTTGTACCATCCAAAACCACCAAACTCGCTTTTTGAGCTTGCAGTAATCCTAAATCTGTATCTCTTTTTATAGTGTGAACTTTAGTTATGGTACCATATTCGGTAATTACGGATTCTAAGGTAGTTTCAAAATAATAGTCTTTTCCTGAAACCACTGAGATGTCTGTTATAATCTTATTGTTGTAGGTAGTTGCTTTGATTTCAATCGTGTATATTCCAGCAGCTAAGTCTGTAAAAGAAAATTTACCTTCTTGATCAGAAATCACTCCTTTGGCTATACTTTTAATTGAAATTTTAGCATTGAAAATACCTTCATTGTTATTCCCGTCGAGTAATTTTCCTGATATTGACCCTTTTTGAGCGCTAAGTATTAGAATAAAAAAGAGAGAAAAAATTGTTAACAAATACTTCATATACGCGCGATTAATCATTTGCAAAGTAAGAGCAAGCAAGTAATCGTACGATTAATTCAATATTAAGGTAATGTTAATTTAATATGTCAATTAATTAACATAAGAAAGATTGTGTTTGATTAATCAAACACAATCTTCATTTCTACACGTCTGTTTTTCTGACGACCTTGGTCTGTAGTATTATCAGCAATAGGTTTTGTTTCACCGAAGTATTCTGTGATCAATCTGCTTCCGTCAATACCTTTTCCAATCAAATAATTCTTAAGTGATTCAGCTCTTTTCTTAGAAAGAATAAGATTTGCTTGATCATCACCTACATTATCTGTATGACCTGAAATTTGAAGTTTCCAAGTAGATTTTTTGGTCAACACTTGCGCCAACTCTTCTAAAGAAGGGAACGAAACAGGTAGAATAACATCTTTACCAAAGGAGAATTCTAAGGCATCAAAAGCAGTTTTCAATACTTCCTCTACTTCTTTTTCAATCACTGGACAACCTTTATTAGATATTGGACCAACTGTATTTGGACAGTCGTCATCTTTATCAAGTAAGCCATCGCCATCGCTATCTTTGTAAGGGCATCCTTTGTTTGCTATAGGACCAGCCAGTAACGGACAATCATCATCTTTATCTAATATTTTATCTCCATCTGTATCTGGCCAAGGACATCCTTTATTTTCAATAGGACCTGCAATTGTTGGACAATCGTCTAAGTAATCAAAAATACCATCTAAGTCTGTATCTGGGCAGCCGTTGTTTTTTCTAGGGCCAAAGTTATCTGGACATAAATCATCAGCATCAGTAATACTATCATGATCTCTATCAGGACATCCTTTTAAGTAAGCAACACCAGCTATGGTTGGACAATCATCTTCTTTATCCATGATATCATCACCGTCTGTATCCGGACAACCTTTGAACTTAGGCAATCCTGCAACTGTCGGACAATCGTCAATTTGATCCATGATTTTGTCTCCGTCTGTATCTGGACAACCATTAAATTCAGCAATTCCTGCAACCGTGATGCAATCATCTTTACTGTCTGGTATTCCATCTAAATCTGTATCTGGACAACCTTTAAAGGACCAAATTCCAGGAACTTCCTTACATTCATCTACTTTATCCGAAACTTTATCTAAGTCTTTATCCTTTACTTTAGTATAAAGAATTGGTAAGCGAACCCCTGCAAAAAATTCAGGACCTCTAATATTACCTCTAGCTAAAAGCAATCTAAAATCAGTGACTCCTATTGTGAGCGGACCTAGTCTAGTTGCAATACCCGCTTTAAATCCCGAGTAGGTATTGACAGAAATTGGCAAATACAAGCCAAACCCTGCAACATCGAAACTAGGTGTGATGGAGAATTGATTGGGCACTTTTACTTTTGTATCCTTACCTCTCGAAATTAAGTTCAGCATA
>Ga0304728_1001957_pt1 | contig 13654 bp, 13 predicted proteins | sample C_130625_MF_Meta_FD_190476 | JGI IMG/M metagenome (GOLD analysis project Ga0304728, IMG submission 190476) | Freshwater microbial communities from Lake Croche, Canada to study carbon cycling - C_130625_MF_MetaG (v2) (version 2) | ecosystem: Environmental > Aquatic > Freshwater > Lake | place... | reverse complement strand
AACATTTTTTGAATGGATGCTCAAAGGTGAATTAGGAAAAGAAGAAGGTGAGTCTAAGAACAATCACGGATCACACTATGATGCACAGATTGTTCGATGGGCACTGCACGTGGGTCAGGTTGATGTGGCTAAGCAAATTTTAGAACGTGCGAAGGAGAAGCGTATTGCATTGCAGATCGAGCCAGACGGCAAGCAACCACTCGAGTTGGCTCGCACGAATAGTCTGACTTATTCCCAGTTTAATATTAAGGCGCTCACAAGTTTAGCGATTATGGGTGAGTATGTCGGAGTTGATTTATGGAATTATAAAACGAAGGACGGTCGCTGCATCGCGGTCGCAATAGATTATCTCCTGCCTTATATCGATGTGCCGCGTAAGCCTTGGCCTTATAAGCAGATTGTGCCTAAGAAGGCTGAAGTTCCTGAGATTTTGCCTGAGCTACGTATGGCTTCGATTATTTTGAAGAAGCCCGAGTATGCCACCTTGGCTGCAAAATATGATGATTTACCCACTATCACTAAGTTTGAGTATTTAGTCGGAGGATTCTAATTAAGGGGACACGTGGGCAAGGTGACACGGTGACAAGGGGTAGTGAATGGACGCGACTCAGTCGCGCACATACTAATAGAGGCTGGTTCAGAAGATTAAAATGTGGTAGATAATGTCTATGCGATATCTGTTGGCTTTATTTTTAATGGCGACTCTGGGATGGGCAGGGGAGTCGGACAAAAAAATGAACGTCTTATTTATTGTATCGGATGATATGAACAATGATTTGGGTACGTATGGTCATCCTTTTGTGAAGTCACCGAATCTTGACAAATTAGCATCGCGTGGTGTGCAATTTGACCGGGCGTATTGTCAGTTTCCTTGGTGTGCCCCGAGTCGGGCATCGTTTATGACTGGGCTAAGACCAGACACCACGAAGGTCATGGATTTAACTTATCACTTTCGTCAGGGCCTTCCCAATGTCGTCACCTTGCCGCAGGCGTTCATGAAAGCAGGATATTTTGCTGCCCGTGTTGGAAAAATTTATCACTACGGAAATCCTGGTGATATTGGTACTAGTGGTGCAGACGATCCGGCGTCGTGGAATCAAGTCGTGAATCCAGCCGGTCGCGACAAGACAGCTTTGGAAAGTGATATTTTAGTTTATCCACCTACGACAGGGCTCGGTTCATCGATGTCGCTTCTCGCAGATCGCACGGGTAAAGACGAGGAACACACGGATGGTAAGGTGGCGACGGAAGCCATTAAGTTGATGGAATCGAACAAGGATAAGCCTTTCTTTTTAGCGGTAGGATTTTACAAACCACACTGTCCGTGGGTGGCTCCACAAAAGTGGTTTGAACTGTATTCATTAGAGCAAGAGGCATTACCTCCGATTGCGCCGAATTGGAAATCAACAGTTCCTGCGGCTGCTTTAGACACGGGAGCGGTGTGGCCTTATCGCGGTGTGACGCCAGCGCAGGCGCAGGAATGTCGACGCGCCTATCATGCGACCATTTCGTATGTGGATTCGCAGATTGGACGAGTCGTTGAAGCTTTAGATCGATTGGGACTAGCGAAAAATACGATTATCGTTTTCATCAGTGATCACGGATATCATTTGGGTGAACACGGACTTTGGATGAAGCAGACCTGTTTTGAAGAGGCAGCACGCATTCCACTTTTTATTGTGGATCCGAGAACTTCAGCGAATGGCAAGATTTCTAAACGCACGGTCGAGTTGGTTGATTTATATCCAACATTGACGGATTTAGCCGGAGTGAAAGCGCCAGAGGGATTAGAAGGTGTAAGCTTACGTCCTTTACTCGATAATGCTGAAGCTCAGTGGAATCGTGCGGCCTACACTCAGACCGTCACCAAAGGTAAGGACAAGGTACAGGGTTATAGCGTAAGAACTGAACGTTGGAGATTTACCGAGTGGCAAAATGGCGAGAAGGGAATGGAGCTGTATGATCACGATACCGACCCTCAGGAATTAAAGAATTTAGCGAGTGATTCGGCCTATGCTTCCACTATTGCTGAGTTAAAGGCGCTCAGTAAGAAAATGCACCCCGTCATGGTTGCTCCTGGCAAAGCGGAAAAGAAGTCAGGCGAAGGCAAGAAGGGTGAATGAGCGCTAAACCAAATCTTGATTAAATCTTTTAGAATTTTATTAGTTTAGTATGGCAGACGACAGCGTACATATAGCCCGTGAGGGAAAGGAGATTGGTCAATTTACCATTCAGGAAATTCCAGCTCTTATTACTCAGGGTAAGTTGATGGAAACAGATTTTTTCTGGCGTCCAGGAATGACCGAATGGAAGCCCGTCTATGAGTTAGTTGATACACGGAAAGTTTGGAAATTACCTTTTCCACGTCCGGAGGAAAAGTCGGCTAATTTGTGGGATCAGTTGTTATCTCGAGAAAATAAACAGACCATGTTGGCGATGTTGTGGGATAAATTAACTGCAGCGCAGCAGGAGTGTCTGTTGACGGTAGCTGATATCGAGCAAATCAATCAGGCGACCCAATCTAATTTATACCGTCGCTGTGCTAAAGAGTTAGAGGAATGGTATCTTTTGATGGTGCAGGCTTATTTAGAGGATCACCTTTTCACACCGCAGGAGAAGATTAATTTAAATAACCTCATGTATAGTTTAGGTGTAAAGCAGGAGAGGGCTTTTGAAATTCAGAAAGATGTCTTTTTAGAATATTACAAAAAAGCTTTTCAGGCTATTTTAAATGGTCCGGGAGAGTTTACTGAGAAAAGAGAAAACATTAGAACCTTAGCGCAAAGCATTCCACTTCCGAGCACTGTGATGGACCCTCTTAACACGATTATTTGGGGCGAAGTTTTAATGCAGGAGATTAAATTCCTCGGTGAGACTTTGGACGGAGAGCTGATTATCTCACCTGAGGGTGTTAAACAGTATAATCAAGTAGCGGTAGACCTCGATGTACACTTAGCGAATTATCCTGCAGTTCAGGCTGCGTTTAATCGGGCTCAGAAATACTATAAATTACTCAAAGGAGAGTTAACTCCCGTTGAATGTAATTTGGAGTTGGGCAGTGAGACTTGTTACTGGATACAGCCTGTGAACTTACTGCAAGTAAAGCGTACGGTGGTTCGAAGAAACTACGGCGGATTTTCGTCGAGCATCAAAATTTTTGGCAGTTTGCGTTACCGCGTTGGTAGTTATGACGTGCAGCGCGAAACGAAGGATCAGTTAACGAAAATTGATAGTGGAACGGCGATTTTTACAGATCAGCGCGTTATCTTTAACGGAGAATACAAAAATATTAATTTTAAGCTCAATAAAGTCCTCGATATCAAAGAATATAATAACGGTATTGAAATCGGTAAGGACTCGGGCGGAGACGTTTTCTTTAATTTCACCGAAGGGCCCGGAGACGCTACTGTTCTGTTGAAGCGGTTAGTCAGAGAAGCAAAGAACTAAAGTCGTTAGATAGCTTTCGTCTTATACTTCGGGCAATTTCAATTCCTTCAGCGTGAATTGACCCGATTCATTGACCAATACGATAAACAGTTTCGATTTCTTGCTTTGAGCTAGGGCAATCATCGCGGGCCATTTAGGTTCTTCGACCCCTGCGACGATGAGCATGGGTTCGCCGGATTCGGTAGGGTCAGTCGGCTCTTCGATGGCGGTACCCTTGTGATCGATATCAAAATTATGATTAAGCCACCGGCCCAGTTCTTTGGCTAGGCCTCTCATGTCTGATTTACCTAATTCCACTTTACGTTGGTCGACGAGTGACCAGAGGGGGAGTGCAAAATTATGTTGCATGATGGTAAGGTTACGAAGTGGTGAAAATCGATTTTAGGGTTTGCCCAAGTCTTAGCATCGATGGCACATTATCTCCATGACGGCAACTCCAGAGCATATTGAGATCGTTCATCTTCTCATTGAGAAGCGCGACTTCCAGGGGATACGTCAATTGCTCGTATGTTTACCGCATGCGGATGCCTCTGACTTGTTGGAGCATTTGGATCCTGTGGAAATGGCTGTCAGTTTTCGATTACTACCTAAGACGGTAGCGGCAGAGATTTTTGAATACATTGATCCCAACCACCAAGAAGATTTAATTCGGGCGTTGGGTGAGAAAGATGCGGCGTCGATTTTAAATGCGATGTCGGACGATGACCGGACTGCATTTCTGGAAGAATGTCCGGATCATGCCGTAAGTTTATTAAGTCTATTGGATCCTGCTCAGCAGCGAGTCGCTTTACAGCTTTTAGGATATCCCGAAAACAGTGTCGGCCGAATGATGACGACCAAATTTGTTTCGATTCGTCAGAATTGGACGATTCAACAAGCGTTGGATTATGTTAAAGAACGTGCGAAGGATGTTTATTACGTTCACGTGGTTTGTTCAGTTGATGAGGCAGGTAAACTTTTAGGAGTACACCGCATTCGCGATATTTTTACCGCCGATGCTGCTTCGAAAGTCTCGGATTTACCTGCAGCCCCGCCCATTTACTTAAAGGTTACTGATTCGCAGACGGATGCCGTAAAACTGTTCCGAAAGCACTCTCGCACGATTATTCCGGTAGTTAATGCGGACATGATTGTTTTGGGTATTGTGACGGTGGACGACGTTTTAGAGACGGCCAGTGAAGAGGCCGCTAAAGACATCGCCTTTTTAGGTGCGGTGGAAGTTCCTGAAGAGCCCCTTTTAGATACACCGTTAACTCAGCTCATTCGCCAACGTGCTGGCTGGCTGGTCATTTTATTTATTGGTGAAATGTTTACCGCCACCGCAATGGGTTTCTTTGAAGGCGAAATCCAGAAAGCGGTAGTATTATCTTTATTCTTACCCCTGATTATTTCATCGGGCGGTAATTCTGGATCACAGGCTTCGGCTTTAGTAATTCGTGCGATGGCTTTGGCGGAAATTAATTTAAAAGATTGGTTCAAAGTCTTCCGTCGCGAAATTACGAGCGGTCTGGGACTCGGAGTGATTTTAGGTTCGATCGGTTTTGCTCGTATTACGATTTGGCATTACTTCTTCCCTAATCTCTGTGGAAGCACTCCAGGTTATGGTGAGCACTGGTTATTATTAGCTTTGGTTATCTTTTTCTCTCTGATTGGGGTCGTGTTATGGGGAAGTTTATCGGGCGCAATGTTACCGTTTATTTTGCGACGACTCGGATTCGATCCAGCCAAAGCAGCCGCACCGTTTGTCGCAACGATTGTCGACGTCACGGGTCTGATTATTTACTTCTTAATTGCGGGTCTTATTTTACTTCCGCACTTAAAAACTTAGTATTTATTTTATTAATTCCGAGGTAGCTGGTACGTCGGAAATAATTTGATCAGGGTCGGGTCCGACTCCGATATATCTTAAATTAGGTAAAGACTTAAGCGTATGTCCGCGCGAGGCTAGGCGGACCATTTCTGACATCGTAAAGGTCACGTAGCGACGAGCCTCGGCAGGAAGTTGTGCCCACGAGCGCACTTTGGAGATATCAGATTTCCAACCTGGCAGTGTAGCGTAGATTGGGGTGAGCGAACGACGCACAGCGTCATTACGTGGCACGCCTAAATGAATTTTTCCGTTAGCATCTTTGTAGCCTGTGCAAAGTTGGAGATCACCGCCAGTCCATTCTCCGTGAGGAGAAAGAGCGTCGAGTTTGTTTAGCACTAAATCATCGAAGCCGCCGTAGCGAAGCGTGTCGGCTTTTTCAACGAGGTCAGACCAGCCCACCATGCGTTGACGTCCGGTGCTGGTACCGAATTCTAATTTAGCTAGGGCACGTTGGAGAGGGTGAGACTCTTCCATTTTAGTGATGAACACGTGTGTACCCACTTTGGTGTCGTAAGCTTTGCAGCAGCCGACGGTGTGAATGGCTTGAACGGGAATACCTGCAGATTGGAAGAATTCGGGCGTGTAAGTGTGTGAGGCGGTGACGTTGGGGGCGAAGCCCGCGCGTTTATCGAGCCAGTAGGCTTGACCAAATTCTCCGATGATTCGTCGATCCGCTGAAAGATCGCTGAGGATACGTTCACGCACATCGCCGATGGTATGAGCGAGTTTGGAACCGGCTTCCCAGTAAACGGCTAAGACTGATTCGTGATTGAAGGTGAAAGGTTTAGTTCCGGCGAAGCGGGTGAAATCAAATTCCGCGGCGGTGAAAACTCCAGCGTCGATCGCACCTTTATTAGCACGCAGTTCTGCTTCGGTAAGTTTGGTGAAAAGCGCTGACCATTTTTCGGGAGTCAGTTTGCAGACGTTTTGTACGATGTCTGCGGCGCGGTTGAGTCGAGCCGAGAGACGCGTAGCGTAGTCGGATTTATTACCGAGAAACTCCGAGTAATGAATTTGCATTTGGCCAACTTCATCAGCGTAGGCTGGGGTGATGCCGCGACCCGTGGAACCGCGTGCTTCTTGTCCGAGAACATTGACGCGGTAATCTTCCCAAGCCAGATCGAGAATGCGGTGTGAGATATCGCTCACCATGCAACGCTCGTCGATGAGGAGGCGTGAGAGGACAGGGTAGCCTAGCTTTTCCACTGGGAGGGCTTCCCAGAGGGCTTTACGTGGGTCGGCGACAACGCCTGAGCCCAATGCGAGGCAACCGACGTCGTGTTCTGCAACCCCACCAGGAAGGAGATTTAATTTGAGGCCAGCGACGGTGTGGCCTGAGTTCGCACCACCGTTAACTTTGAGAACGGTACCTACGACATCACGGCGACCCGTGAGGTGTTGAAGTTCGCGAACGATTTCAGGGATGACTCGACCCTTACCCTCGTCGCCCATGCTGATGCCGACGTCGGCAATGAGGAGGCTTTTAAAGGGAGTCAGAGACATGGGTGCAGAAAGGAGGAAACGGAAGTATTCTCCTGCTTAGCAAAAAATACAAAACAAAATTAGGAAGCAGGGCCCTTTTGGCTTTCGTAGAAGGCGTTAATCTTCTTCGAAACGTCGCGATATCCTGAGTCAGCCATGTAAATAGCCTTAAACTCTTCCATCGCTTCTTTGGTGCGACCCATTTTTTCGAAGGCACTAGCCAGTTCATAAATAACATCTTTTTTGAGGTCATTCATAACCTGTAATTCCGATTTCGCTAAATTGAATTGTTCGACGGCTAAATCGAATTTGGAACTGGCGACGAAAGCTTTGCCAATCGCCAGAATAGAAGCTTGGCGGAATTTTGGATTACGTTGTGCGTATTGTAACTGTTGAACGGATTCGTCAATGCGGCCAGCAGTGAGGAGAAGGTTACCGTATTCAAATCGGAACGAGTAATCATTCGGATAACGTTCAACGAGGCTTGCGGTTGTTTGTAAGCGATAAGCAGTAAGTTCGCCTTCGTTTTTAGCGAGTTCAGCAACCGCAGCTGCATCGGCAGGATTGGACTGAACTTTTTCCGCAAGAAGTTTGGAAGCCTTTTCAAAACGTTGAGTGATGAGATCGATTTCTTGACGTTCGAGAGAGGAGTCTTGTTTACCAAGCGTGGTGAGACGTCCGCGTTGTAACCATGCGACGGCACTATCGAGGTCACCCGCAGCAATGAATTGACGAACGATATCGCGGTAAAGATCGAGGCTGTCGGGTTGAGCTTGAATTTTAACAGCGAGAGCGGCGGCTTGTTCGAGAGCGGTACCTGAATCGGTAACCGTACGAGCGGATTGTTCGAGGCGAAGAGCTTCGTCTTTGTCTTTAAGTTTGGATTGGAAGTCGCCTTTGTCTTCCCAATTTCCTTTGCGCATCGTTTTGCTCACTGAAGCTTTACGAACGGATTCTTGGAGGTCGCCATTTCCAGGGAAAATTTTCAGACCAGCATCAGCAGCATTGAGAGCTGAATCGTATTCGTGAGCGGCGATCCAGGTATTAGCGAGGTCGATGAAGTGTTGAACGTTTTTCGGATCAACTTGGGTGAGTTCTTCGTAGGCGAAAGCAGCGAGCTCTGGGAAGTCGAGTTTGAGTGCCGCCGCAGCGAGTAATTTATTGGCACCGATATCACCGGGTTTTTTGGCGAAGGTCTCTTCAGCGGCTGTGATAGCGGCTTCAGGATTTTTTTCTGCTGCCTTATCGGCGTTACCTCCGAGTAGTCCGTCGAACATGCCTTTCTTAACACCCAAAATTGCTTTTTGGGCACGACGGAGTGAGCGACGTACTTCAAGGCAACCGGGGTTGCGCGACAATATGCCGGAAAGAACTTCCATGGCGTATTGAGGATTGGTCTTGAGCTGTTGATCGGCGGCAGCGATTTGCTTCTGCAGACGTGGATCAAGTTCGGTAATGGCTACTTTTTTCATTTAGGGGTATAAACAGAAGTTTGAAACGTGAGGCTCAGCGGGCAGTTGGTCAATCTCTTCGACGGAAAAAACGTAGGTGGCGACGGAGGGCTGGGCGCAGTGGCTCGGCAATAATTTTACCTGGGCAGCTCATTTTTCCGCATGTACAGGGGGTAAAAAGGCTTTCTGAGAGCGAAAAACCATAATCAAAGGTAATTTCGTCGCCTGGCAGAATGTGTGACGTGGCACAGAGGTTGGCGAAGGTTTCAGCTTCATTCATGACCAGTTCGGCGTTGGGTTCGCACGAGTGGTTGGCTGAGCGGGCAGGGTTTTGGCTGTCTGATCCGTCCAGCCACAGTCCAGGTTTAATTTCCAAAATATAAGTGGCGGATGACTCCGGAGATTTTACCGGTCTAGAAGTCAGAACTTTTCCCAAGTAGGGTGCGATGATTTCACCTGGCGAAAATGCGCGAGTGGCGAAGAGGCCTTGACCCGAAATAGCTGAGGGGCGTGTGACGACGTCCCAATTACTCATCTTTCGGATTTGAGATCGCGAGTCATGAGTGCAGTGACTCCGGCACGAGCGTCGAGACCTTCAAAAAGAATTTTATGAAGACAAAATAAAATAGGAGCGTCGACATTGCGTGACTTCGCTAAGCGACTCACTGTTTCAGTAGCACGGTGGCCTTCGACAGCATCGCGACGTGAGGCGAGTTCTGCTAAAGCCTGCTGTGCATTACGAGCGATGGCTTCACCGAGCGCACGATTGCGACTCCAGGATCCGTGGGCCGTAGCCATGAGATCGCCGACGCCACTGAGTCCGAGGAAAGTTTCGCTTTTGCCACCGAGGGCTTGGCCGACGCGCATCATTTCTTGTAGGGCACGAGTGAGGAACGCAGCTTTGGCATTATCTCCCAATTTCAAGCCATCGCAAAGTCCGGCACCGAGGGCGTAGACGTTTTTCAAGGTGCCACCGATTTCGACACCAGCGATGTCGGATGAAGTATAAGTGCGAAGAGAAGGTCCGCTGATGGCGGCTTGGACTTCGCTTAAAGTTTTTTCATCTGCATTGGATGCAAGAACCATGGCTGTTGGTTGAGCGCGAGCGACTTCTTGCGCATTGCTTGGACCGTTCAGTGTACCGACGGGAATTTTTCCGAACGCCTGTGACATTAATTCGCACGGACGCTCTAAAGTTTTTTGATCGAGTCCTTTAGTGAGTGATACAACCATCTTTACGGTTTCAGATGATTTAATCGAAGGTCCGATTTGTTTGAGTAAATCGGCGAGGCCTTTGGAAGGATAGGCGAGAAATACGATATCTGCGTCCATTAACGCAGGCACAGCCTCAAGTCCGATTTGAATGGAGAGAGGTAATTTATGTCCGGCCAGATAATCTTTATTTTCGCGTGAGCTAGCGAGTTCGAGTGCTTGCTCGATGCGACGAGGCACGAGAGTCACCGTGTGTCCTTGACGACTTAAATGTAAACTAAAGGCCGTGCCCCAAGCACCGGCACCAAAGATAACGCAGTTCATTTTTTTAGTCCTGGTTTACGTACTTTTTTAGCCCAGCGTTGAACAGCAGCAACGGCATCGCGGTGTAACTGAGCTTCGGGTTTAACAAAGGGAGGAGGGTTGGAGGTGAGTCCGAGTAAATCATGAATGACGAGGATTTGTCCATCGCATCCATTACCTGAACCAATACCGATGGTTGGAATTTCGAGAGACTCTGTCAGTTGCTGAGAAAATTTTTCATCTACACATTCGATGACGATACTAAAAGCTCCCGCCGCAGCGACGGATTGAGCATCGATCAAAATCTTTTGTTGATCGGCAGAATTTAATCCGCGGCGTTTGTAACCGGTGGAGTGAACGCGTTGAGGCATGAGACCGACGTGACCCATAACAGGAATTCCAGCGTCGACTAATTTAAGAATAGAAACGGCGAGAGTTGCGCCCCCTTCAATTTTTACACCATGCGCTCCGCCGTTTTGCATAAGTGTGCGGCAGGATTTAAGAAGTTTCGGGAAAGGCTCGTGTGCGAGGGCGAAGGGCAGATCGGCGATAACGAGGGCGGAAGGTTTTGCACGAACCACAGCGGCTGTATGGTGGACCATCATTTCGAGGGTCACGCCAACCGTGTCTTCCATGCCGAGGACCGTGTTGCCGAGGGAGTCTCCCACCAGGATGAGGTCGACGCCAGCCTGGTCAGCGATTCTTGCCGTTATCGCATCATAGGCGGTGAGGCATACGATAGGACGGGTGCCTTTGAGTGCGCGAATGGACCGGGTGGTGGACTTCACAGAGATGTCATTAGGCTTAGAGGTGTCGCTTGTAAAGCGTCAGAGATGCCTTTAGGGTCAGAATATGCTATTCAACCTTTTTAAGAGGTTTAAACCCAAAGATTATCGACCCATGGGGTATCGCCATCCGACGATTGATACGGGAAAAAATTTCTCAATTTGGGATATGATTAAAAGATTTTTCGACTCCGAAGGCTATGTACAAACGCCTGAAGAGCCTTCACGTTTTTGGGTACGCTATCGCCGATTCTTTATTTTAGTTTTCGCGCTGATCGCTGGCTGGATTATCGCCGAGTCGATTCTCGCTTGGAACTTTTTTGACGGCTAAAATTATTTTTTCGGAAAGCCAACAATATCGATTCCCAATTTTTTAGCGTGCGCAATCACGGCAGGTCGATCGATGAGAATGACGCTGTCCACTTCGAGCGCTGCTTTTTGGACGCCACCTTTGGCCATACTCACTAACGTTTGAATTCCGAAGCAGGGGACATCGAAACGGAAATCTTGAGCGTGTTTCGATGTCTTAATTAAAAGCATTTCTTTTCCGCCCGTCTGTACACAACGCTGAAGCATTTGGTCAGTACCTTCAAAAGCTTCAACGGCGATGACAGTGCCTTTAGCGGTCACTACAGATTGGCCGATATCGAGTCGCGCCATTTCGCGTGCCATCCGTGTACCGAATTCCAATTCTGTATCGGAAACACCGCAGGACCAGCCCGTTAGGCAACCCGCCGAGACGAGGTGTTCATCCAGGAAAACGCGCGCATCGAGCATCTTGATGCCAAGGTTTTCAATCTCTTCGCTGATTGCACCAAAAATAGTTTCGGCGTTTCTTTCTTTCAACTTAGCAAAGAGGGCGACCAATTTTAAATCAGGAATCATTCCCGAAAAAAGTTTTCGCGGAGTGATTTGTCCGGCCATTACTGCGCCCTCTGCGCCGACTTCTTTTAGGGCATCGAGTAACTGACCTAATTTTCCAACTGTGATCGAGCGATGATCCTGGGCGGAAAAAGTTTCGATTAATTTAGGATCCGTTTCTTGTTCAAACGAGAGCAGCTTGATGTTGGCACCTTGGGCACGGGCGGATTCGATAAGAAGAGCGGGGTAGCGTCCTTGACCGGCGATGACGGCGATGGGTTTTTTGAGGTCGAACCCAGCGGGGAGAAATTTTGTGGCAACGGCCATAGGTGGAGTGTTTCTCGGTATTTGCTCGGGCTCAAGCCTGCTTTGGATTGCCAGCGGGCTCAAGTCTGCAAGTATGACCGCATGTCAGCCTCATTTGGCATTTTAGGAGGTACTTTTGACCCTCCGCATGCTGGCCACGTGGCGGCAGCGACGGCGGCATGGCGTCAACTATCGCTGGATGAGGTAAGAATTATTCCTGCGGGTCTGGCACCACTGCGCGCCGCTTTACCTTTGGCTTCTGCGGCGGATAGATTGGCGATGACACGTTTAGCTTTTGAGCCCTGTCCATGGGCGGTGATTGATGACCGCGAAGTTCGACGCGAGGGCGTTTGTTGGTCGGTCGACACTGCACGGGAGCTGGCCAAAGATTTTCCCAACTCGCGCCGCGTCTGGATTATTGGTGCGGATCAGTTGGCTCGACTAGATCGATGGAAGGATGTCGAAGAATTGGGTCGTTATGTGGAATTTGCGGTTTTGAGTCGGGACGACATTTCGACGGAGCCACCTCGGTCGATTGCGAAAAAAGTAAAAGTTACCATTTTAAAGGCGCCCCCCGTGAAGGTGTCGTCCACGGCGTTGCGTTTGTCGTTAAAGGAGCGAAAGCCTTTTGGAAACGGCTTGCCCAAGTCGGTACGTGCCTACATCGATGAGCATTCACTTTATCAATCCTAACATGCCCGCTCCCAAAAAGAAAAAATTTAAACCTGCATTAAAATCAAAAGCAGCGCCCAAACCATTACGCCGTAAAATTGTTAAAAAGCCTGCGGCGAGTAAGGCAAAGACTCGCTCGGAGTCGGTAAAGCCTGTGGCACAAAAAGTCGCCTCCAAGATGCCTGCGCACGTTATTGCAGTCATCAGAGCGCTTGATGATAAAAAAGCTGAATCGATTCGCGTCTTAGAGTTAGGCCAACTTTCGTCGGTTGCTGATTATATGGTGATTGCGACGGGAACATCGGATCCGCATTTGCGTGCCTTGCGTATTGAAGTTGAAAAAGCTTTAGATGAAGTCGGCTATCCAGCACGTGGAACTGAGTCGCAACGTGAAAGCGGTTGGACTGTGGTTGATGGATTTGACGTCCTCGTGCATATCTTCCGTCCAGACGTCCGCGAGAGTTACAGCATGGAATCGCTCTGGCGCGATGGCTTAGACATTCCTGTTGGCCCGATTATTAAATAATAAATTTCCGGTGGTGGTAGCGGGCAGAATTGAACTGCCGACCTCAGGCTTATGAGTCCCGCGCTCTAACCATCTGAGCTACGCTACCGAAAACCGGAAGAAAGTATCTCAATCAGGTCGTCTCAAAGCGTCAAGCGGATTGAAGAATTAGGCCTTAGACCCTGCTAAAATCCAGAAAACTATGAGCCAAATGAGGGCACTGGCCGTGGCGAGGGTGACGTAAAGTTTTTGCTGATCTTTCACGACATCACTCAGTCCGTGGTCTTGCATGGTCAAGTTGATGTGTCGAATGCTTAAGTAGGGAAGCCCGCATCCCGCAACTGTTCCAAAGGCAAGTAATACGAATCGGGATGAGAATGGAAAACTAGATTTAGTTAAAAATTCTAACAAGGGTACGATCAGGGAAAACAAAAGTGGAAAAATAAAAGTAGAGCCACACCAGAGATAGCCAATGCGAACGGTGTGTTCGAGGTTAGGCTGTGAACTTTTATAATGAGTGTCCGTTTGTGTTTCCGGAGGGTTGATATCTGAATCCTGATTTTTGATTTGTGTCGCGGTGGTAATCGGCGAGCGACTGAGGCCGATGGTACGGAAATACTCGCGAATGGTTATCCACGAACCTTCGACTTGGATATTATGAATTAAACTAATTTCGCCTGAGCGTAATTTATCGCTGATCTGACCCAAGGAGAGCGGCTCAGAGATGACGCCTTTCCAGCGCAATCGGAATGTTGATTGT